>JAESFX010000136.1_pt1 | contig 82193 bp, 67 predicted proteins | sample 9269501 | NCBI WGS metagenome assembly JAESFX01 (sample SAMN14515570, study PRJNA621655) | algae metagenome | isolation source: Desmonostoc geniculatum HA4340-LM1 and co-occurring heterotrophs from cave... | place: USA: Maniniholo cave, Kauai, Hawaii | collected 2009-07-28
TCCGTAAATACGATTCGTTTCAACTTTCCCATGACCCCACTCCCCATCCCTGTATCTCGATTAAAACACAAATGACCCACAAGAGGGTCACTTTTTTCAAAGTGTCCTTCTCATGGGTCACAGTTCATAAAGTGACTTGCGGGACTTTCTTGCTTGATTAGACTAGCGCAAAACGATAAGAGCCGCACCCCCTCGCGGGCGGTGCGGCTCTCTAACGATCATTTCGCAAATTTTAGGATATGACGAATTTCACGATTACGGCAATGGCGAAAGCAATGGTCATGAAACCAAGCATGCCGCCGAAGCCGAATACTACATCCATCAAATCGTCGCGCGGCTCTTCGTTCACGTGCTCGCGTGGATCTCTGACATTTTCCATCGGTCATTTCCTCCTTCAAAGCTAGCCGTTCTTAGGACTACGGTCGTAAGACTCCGCTTATGACTCCATGCTGATATTAGTATACCCAAAACGCCAAACAATTGTAAAGAACATCCGGTGACATTTGTAAGGCAATCCGAGCTCGAAATATGCTAAAATGTGTACAGGTGTTCGGTCTTACCAACCGGGAGGGGGATACAACGATGGACATGTCCGGAGAGGAAAATTTGGCCCGTCCGGCGGCGGTCATGGACGCGATACGCAACAAGCTCGCGCTGCTGCCCGACAAGCCCGGCTGTTATTTGATGAAAAACAGAGACGGCGTCATCATCTATGTCGGCAAAGCCAAAGTGCTGAAGAACCGCGTCCGCTCCTATTTTATAGGAAGCCATAACGGCAAGACGCAAAGGCTTGTCTCCGAAATATACGATTTCGAGTTTATTATTACCGGGAGCAACATGGAAGCGCTCATCCTGGAGTGCAACCTCATCAAGCAGCATCATCCGCGTTATAATGTCCTGCTTAAGGACGATAAGACGTTTCCGTATATCAAGATCACGAACGAAGCGCATCCCAAGCTGGAGGTGACGCGGCGGATCGTGAAGGATAAAGGCAAATATTTCGGGCCTTACCCCAACGCTTACGCGGCCCAGCAAACCAAGAAGCTGCTGGATCGTCTCTATCCGCTCCGCAAGTGCAATACGCTTCCCGACAAGGTGTGCCTCTATTACCACCTAGGGCAGTGCATCGCGCCATGCGAATTCGAGATCGAGAAAGGAACGTACGAGACGATGATCGGCGAAATCACGCGTTTCCTTAATGGAGGACACGACGCCGTCAAGCATGAGCTGCAGCGCAAAATGGAGGAGGCCGCGGAAGCGCTGGAGTTCGAGCGAGCGAAGGAATTCCGGGATCAGCTCGTGGCGATCGACGCCGTCATGGAGAAGCAGAAGATCACGATGTCCGACGCCATGGATCGCGACATCTTCGGCTACGCGGTCGACAAAGGCTGGATGGCCGTTCAAATCTTGTACATGCGCAAAGGAAAGCTAATCGAACGGCATGGCACGACCTTCCCGTATTACGGCGAAGAATTCGACGACTTCATGACCTTCGTCACGCAATATTACAGCGACAATCCCGCCTTGCCGAAGCAAATCCTGCTGCCGCTGCCGCCGGAGAACGACAAAGAAGCCGAGGAGCTCGTCACTTCGTCGCTCGGCAGCTGGCTGAAGGTTAAAGTGCTGATGCCGCAGCGCGGTCAAAAGAGCCAAGTCGTCGGCATGGCGCAGGACAACGCCCGCAATAGCCTCGACGAGAAGTTCCGGCTGATCGAACGCGACGAGGAGCGCAGCGTGAAGGCTTCGCGATCGCTTGGAGAGTGGCTCGGCATACAAGAGATTCGCCGAATCGAGGCATTCGACAACTCCAACATTCAAGGCACGAACCCGGTATCCGCGATGGTCGTCTTTACGGACGGCAAGCCCGACCGCAAAGAATACAGGAAGTATAAGGTCAAGACGGTTGTCGGGGCCGACGATTACGAGACGATGCGGGAAGTGATAAGGCGAAGGTACGAGCGGGTGCTTAAGGAAGGGTTGGTTAAACCTCATCTTATCGTGGTGGACGGGGGGAAGGGCCAAATATCGGCGGCGATCGACGTGCTGGAGAACGAGCTTGGCCTGTACATTCCAGTATGCGGATTGGTCAAGGACGCCAAACATAAGACGGCGCAGCTGATGTCCGGCGATCCCGCGGAGATCGTGCCGCTGCCGCGCGACAGCCAGGAATTTTATCTGCTGCAACGGATTCAGGACGAGGTTCACCGCTTCGCGATCACGTTCCACCGCGAGCAGCGCGCGAAGTCGATGGTGGAGTCGCGGCTGGACGCCATTCCGGGCATCGGCGAGAAACGCAGGAAGCAACTGCTCAAGCATTTCGGCTCGCTCAAAAAAATAAAAGAGGCCTCAGTCGAAGACTTCAGGCCTCTCTCGATAGGCGACAAGCTTGCCGGTGAAATTATTGCTGCTCTACGGGATGAATCGTCGACATGATCGGCGGATTCATCCTTTTTTTGCGCTGGTCCCATAGCCGAAGCACGTAAGCGATAAGGATCGGAAGCAGGACGAAGAAGACGGCGGACGTCACGTTGGCCGCCCCGCCAACCATGATCAGCGAGCTGCCGACGGCAATGCTGTTGAAGATGGCGTGGGTAAACATCGCCGTAATAAAGCCGTAACGGACGAAGATGAAGCTGAACAGCAGTCCCACGATCATCAGCTCGAACAACCGCGTCGTCGACGGGTAGAACGGGTACATGACATGCCCCAGCGACCAGAACAGCGTCGGCAGGAGGGCCGCCGCGAACGTGCTGCGGAACCATCTGCGGAACAACCCGATGCCGAAGAACCGGAATACGGCTTCCTCGGAGATGGCCGCCGCCCATGCGAGCACCGGCATAAGCCATAACACGCTGAAGTTGTACGGAGACATCGTGACGTCGCTCGTTCCCCACGTGCCGATAATGAGCTCCAGCGCCTGGAATATGATGGGTTGAACGCCAAGCAAAATGAGCGCGAACAAGTAGGACAGCCCCATGCTGCGCCATACATAGTCGCCATATCCCGGCTGGCCGAGCCGCGGCCACACTTGCCGGTTTTGCGCCTTCCATAGTCCGTCGCCGGCAACGATGGACAGATAGACGGAAGCAGCCATCGGGATGCAGACCAATACGGTAATGATCATCGTGGCGAAGATGATGTTATCGTCGAGCGGAGCTTCGCCTTGCGAGGCGATTAGCCCGTCGACGACGCCCACGTTCATGATGACGTACGCGATCGTAAAGATAACGGTAAGCAGCCAGCCGTATTTGAACGACGTGAACTTGCGGTACAGGATGGAATAGACGATGGCTAAAATGCCGAGGATGACGCTCATGAGCGCGTATCCGATACCCGTAAGCCAGCCTGCGAGCTTGTCTTGGCCGCTCACGTACGTTTTATAGTCATCGGGCACCTCGAAGGCCGGTTTGTACATCGTGACGACGGACGTTTCTCCTATGGAACGCACCTTAAACGAAGCGTTGAATTCGGCTTCGCCGACAATCGAAGCGTCGCCCGAAGCTACGAGGCTCCATTCGCCTTTGGCGTTCAGATTCATGTCGTCCCGGACGGTTCCCGGAAGCGGTTTGTTGTCGAGGAATCGTTGCACGAGCTCCCGCTGCTCCTGTTCGGTGGGGGCGGCGGCATCGTTTATTTTCAAATTCCATGCCACGATTCCGCCCGTATACATGTTGAGATAGACGAAGCCGGATCCTTTGCGATCCTCGAAGCGAAGATTGACCTGGAACGTGTCGGTCGGGAAGACGTCGCCGTATTCTTTGTCGTATTTCTCCAGCAGCTTCTCCTTGGACAAATAGCCGCTGAACAGCTTGTCGGATTGATGGACCGCCCGCGCTTCCTTCACCCTTAAGCCGGTCTCCGCTTCGGTGAACTGGATCGCGGTGGCTCGAGCAATCTCCTTGTCCACGACTTTGCCGCCGTAGGGATGATTGTTGACGGAACCGATTAGCGGTACGATCTCCAGCAAAGTGAAAATAATGCCGCCTATAATTGCGGCGATCACATATCGTTTCCACTCGTTGCGCTTAATCATGTCGATCATGCTTCACCTCTGGTAAGATTAGGATTTCGTTCATTCATTACCATATCATATCCTTGGACCACATATCCAATAACGGAGCAAGACCGGTCCCGACCGGATATCGCGGCTTCTCGCGGATTCAATCCCTACTATTATGGAAATAACTATAAGGAGTCGGGCTTGGCGTAGACGGCAGCGATTTCGTTGATGCTTAGCCTCACGGAAGGGCTGAGGGTCGCGGGATCGACATGGATGAGAGACGTGGTGCGTTTCGCTTCCTCAAGCTCCCGAATCGGCATGACGATAAGGTCGTTGTCCTCCAGCAGCTGCTGGCGCATATAGGATCTCGGCAGCAAGGTAGCGGCGCGGCAAGTATGGAGAAGCCGAAGAATGGCTTCGAACGAATCGATTTCCATCCTTACGTCCGGCGAAATCCGATGCGCCTCGAACAGTTCATCCGTCAATATACGATACCAGGTGCCTTTCGAGAACAGAATCATGGGCAAGCCGTTTAAGTCGTCCATCCCTAGCTCGTTTTTGTCGGTAATGACGTGATTGCGCGGCAAGACCAGAAGCAGGTGGTCCTCGAACAGCGATACGCACCGGATCGCCGGATCGTCGATGCGGGAAGCGACGATGCCGATATCGACCTTGTGGTCCCGAACGTACGAGACGATCTCGTGCGTCTTGCCCGTAATCGCCTTGATGTCGAATTCGGGATGCGTCGAAGTAAGACGTTGGATCAAATCCGGCAGCGTCGTCTGCAGCGTTGTCAGACTGGCGCCGATCGTCAGCGAGGTGCGGCCGGTCGCCGTAAATTCGGATACGTTGTGCAAGTAGGCCCGGTGAAGCTGTTGCAGCTCCAGCGCGTATTCGTAGGTCAATTGTCCGATGCGCGTCAGCTCCAGCCGTTTCCCTACCCTTCGGAAGAGCTGGGCGCCGATCTCGTCCTCCAACTTGGCAATCTTGCGAGAAAGAGCGGGCTGACTCAGATTGAGGACCAGGGAAGCCTTGTTCATGCTGGATTGTTCAACAATGACGCGAAACACGTCGATATCGTCGTACATAGGTTCAAGCTCCTCCTCGGACATTTGCTTATGTTGTATAGTTATAAGAAATTATAAGAAATATGCAATTCCATTATAAGCTGAAAAGGAGTAGGATGGAACTATGGCAAATATGTGTCGACTTTTGTTGACGGGGGTGCGGGCCGGCGGTACAATGTAGAATGATTTGTTTAAGTTATGTTAAGAGTTCAAAAAGTTCGGTTTTCATTACAATAGCGGATGCTTCCGATGCTGCGTTTTTTCAAAACGCTGTAGAAGATTGAATGAAGCTAGAACGTGAGGAGCGGAGCGTAGCAGCGCTACGTGAGCACCTGCAATGTTTCCGGAGGAAACATACTTCGGAAGCATACGCTTAGGTTCGGCTGAATTCAATATTCGATGTCGAGTATGCCTCTTGGATTACTTCGTAATGGGAAGCGTACTTTTTGAACAACCTCTTAAAGTCTTGAAAGGAGAAGGAATCATGAAAGGAAATTCGTATTTCTCGCGCAAGCTGCACTCGCTCCTGGGGATCATTCCGCTGGGCGGGTTCATTGTTGTGCACGGACTCACGAATTATCAAGCGTTCGAGCGGGGACCGGAGGGCTTTGATAAGGGCGTTCACCTCATCAACAGCTTGCCGCTGCTGCCGTTGCTTGAGATATTCGGAATCTATCTTCCGTTGTTGTTCCATGGGATCTACGGTCTCTACGTAGCTTACCAGTCCAACTCTAATACGGGCAGATTCAAGTATGGTCGCAACTGGGCGTTTACGGCGCAGCGCGTTACCGGCGTCATCACGTTCGTATTCGTGTTCTGGCATGTGTACCAGACGCGGATGCAAGTGTATTTGGGCAACATCACGCACGAGGAGCTTGGTTCTACGATGAACCATATCGCGACGAGTCCGACGTATTTCGTGCTGTACGTCATCGGCGTGTTGGCGGCGGTGTTCCACTTCAGCAACGGCCTGTGGGCGTTCCTGATCAGCTGGGGCATTACGGTCGGCCCGAAGGCTCAACGTATTTCTTCTTACATCTGCATGGGCGTGTTCGCGATCGTGTCCGCCCTGTTCATTCTTTCGCTGGTAGCGTTCATGGGCGACGAGTTCAAGGAAGCGGCTAACGCTGCCCTGACATGGACGAATATCGGTTAGTTTCGAAGACAAGGAGCGAAGCGTAATGGCAAAAAATAAAATCATCGTTGTCGGCGGCGGCCTGGCCGGTCTAATGGCAACGATCAAAGCGGCCGAAGCGGGCATCCACGTTGACCTGTTCTCCCTTGTGCCGGTCAAGCGTTCCCACTCCGTGTGCGCGCAAGGCGGCATCAACGGCGCCGTTAATACGAAAGGCGAAGGCGATTCCCCGTGGGAGCATTTCGACGACACGGTATACGGCGGCGATTTCCTTGCGAACCAGCCCCCGGTCAAAGCGATGTGCGAAGCGGCGCCCGGCATTATCCACTTGATGGACCGGATGGGCGTTATGTTCAGCCGTACGTCCGAAGGCTTGCTCGACTTCCGCCGGTTCGGCGGCACGCAATACCACCGCACGGCATTTGCCGGAGCCACTACGGGGCAGCAGCTGCTCTACGCTCTCGACGAGCAAGTGCGCCGCTGGGAAGCGGCGGGTCTGGTCAACAAGTTCGAACACTTCGAGTTCCTCGGCGCGGTGCTTGACGACGACGGCGTATGCCGCGGCGTATCCGCACAGGATCTTCGCTCGATGGACGTCGTTACGGTACGAGCCGACGCGGTCATTCTGGCCTCCGGCGGACCCGGCATCATCTTCGGCAAGACGACGAACTCCGTTATCAATACCGGTACGGCCGCAAGCGCCGTGTACCAACAAGGCGTGAAATACGCGAACGGCGAGTTCATCCAAATTCACCCGACGGCGATTCCGGGCGACGACAAGCTTCGTCTCATGTCGGAATCCGCGCGCGGCGAAGGCGGACGGATCTGGACGTACAAGGACGGCAAGCCGTGGTACTTCCTCGAAGAAAAATATCCGGCGTACGGCAACCTGGTGCCGCGGGATATCGCGACTCGCGAAATTTTCTCGGTGTGCGTAGACCAGAAGCTTGGCGTGAACGGGGAAAACATGGTATATCTCGATTTGTCCCACAAGGATCCGAAGGAGCTCGACGTGAAGCTCGGCGGCATCATCGAGATCTACGAGAAGTTCATGGGCGACGACCCGCGCAAGATCCCAATGAAAATATTCCCTGCGGTTCATTACTCCATGGGCGGCATGTGGGTCGACTACAACCAAATGACCAACATTCCCGGCTTGTTCGCTGCCGGCGAATGCGAGTATCAATATCACGGCGCGAACCGTCTCGGCGCGAACTCCCTGTTGTCCGCGATCTTTGGCGGCATGGTAGCCGGACCGAAAGCGGTCGAATATATCAAAGGCCTTAAGAAATCGGCCGAAGACGTTTCCTCGTCCGTATTCGAACGGAATACGAAGCTTCATACCGACAAGTACAACCGCATTCTTGGCATGAACGGAACCGAGAACGCCTATGTCATCCACAAAGAGCTCGGCGAATGGATGACGAAAAACATGACCGTCGTACGCTTCAACGACAAGCTGGAAGCGACCATCGCCAAAATCAAGGAGCTCAAGCAGCGTTACCAAAACATCAACATTAACGATACCGCGCAATGGAACAACGCGGGCGTGGCGTTCACTCGTCAGCTGTGGAATATGATCGAGCTGTCCGAAGCGATGACGCTGGGCGCGCTTATGCGGAACGAAAGCCGCGGCGCCCACTATAAGCCGGACTTCCCTGAACGCGACGACGATCAGTTCATGAAGTCCACGATCGCGGACTGGACGCCGGACGGACCAAAGATCTCTTACGAGGACATTGACGTCAGCTTGATTACGCCGCGCAAGCGCGACTATTCGACCGACAAGAAAAAAGACTGATAAGAAGAAAGGAGAATAACAATGGCCGAAACAGCAACAGCTTCCAAAACCGTGAAGTTTATCATTTCCCGCCAGGATACGCCGGAGTCTAAGCCCTACACCGAAGAGTTCGAGCTGCCTTACCGCCCGAACATGAACGTGATCAGCGGCCTGATGGAAATCCAGCGGAATCCGACGACGGCAAGCGGCTCCAAAACATCCCCGGTTTGTTGGGAATCCAACTGTCTGGAAGAAGTGTGCGGCGCTTGCTCCATGGTCATCAACGGCAAGCCGCGCCAAGCCTGCAGTGCCTTGATCGATCAACTGGAACAGCCGATCCGCCTGGAGCCGATGCGTACGTTCCCTGTCGTGCGCGACCTCGTCATCAACCGCGAACGGATGTTTAACGCCCTGAAGAAGGTCAAAGCATGGATTCCGATCGACGGAACGTACGATCTCGGTCCCGGCCCGCGCATGGCGGAATCGAAGCGCCAATGGGCGTACGAGCTGTCGAAGTGCATGACATGCGGCGTCTGCCTGGAGTCTTGCCCGAACGTCAACGACCGCAACAGCTTCATCGGCCCGGCCGCGATTTCGCAGGTTCGCCTGTTCAACGCTCACCCGACGGGCGAGATGAACAAGCACGAGCGTCTCGACGAGCTGATGACCGACGGCGGCATCGAAGGCTGCGGCAACTCGCAGAACTGCGTGCGTTCGTGTCCGAAGGGCATTCCGCTGACGACTTCCATCGCGGCGATGAACAAGGATACGACGACTCACCTGTTCAAGAAATGGCTTGGCATGTAATACCCGTCTTTATCTTCATTCGGCTGGAGCTGCTTTCGTTAACTCTGAGCAGCCGGCTTCCAAAGTCTCGCTTGCGGAATTTCGCGGCGAGGCTTTTTGCGTGGTTTAACGGTCACAGAAGACGTTATTTCTCTGTTTTTACCCATGATCAAGACGTAACGGACAAGAGCGACGTTATTAGGCCTGGGTGAAGGGAATTACGGCTGGGATGGTGCGAATAAGGGCTTGTGTGTCCGTAAGATTTCAGAAACATCAAAAAATCGATGAATAGGGTCGTTGTTGTCCGTTAGGAATAGCAAACAGGGGAACATTATACTCCCCAATCACCTGAACGGGGATTTGTGACGCCCCTTCTATTTGATAATGATAATTATTATCACAACTTATGGTTTTATCATAATGAAATCAAGGTCCGATGTCAATCGCTGGCTTTCTTTACCTGTTTTATACTCAAATTTGAGGTTGAAATTTACTCAAATTTGAGTATAATTACGGAAGGATCAATAATTCAAGGCAAAAGGACTGTGAGAACATGGATGCAAGCAAAAGCAATGCGAAGCTGGTCGTAGCGGGGTTGATGCTCGGTTTGTTTATGGCATCGCTGGATCAAACGATCGTCTCGACCGCGATGGCGACGATCATCAAACAGCTTGGCGGCTTCGAATATTTTATTTGGGTGTATTCGGCTTATATGATCGCCATGGTGGTGGCGACGCCGATCTTCGGCAAGCTGTCCGACATGTACGGACGCCGCAGATTTTTCCTGTTGGGACTCGGTTTGTTCGTAATCGGCTCCATTCTGTGCGGCACGGCCATGAACATGGAGCAGCTCATTATCTATCGCGCGATTCAGGGGATCGGCGGCGGAGCGGTCATGCCGATCGTGTTCGCGATTATATTCGATATGTTCCCCGCCGAGAAGCGCGGCAAGATGATGGGCTTGTTCGGAGCCGTGTTCGGCATTTCGAGCGTATTCGGTCCCATCATGGGCGGAGCCATCACGGATAACTTCAGCTGGCGCTGGATTTTCTACATCAACGTCCCGATCGGCTTGTTGTCGTTTATCTTTATTATGAAGGCGTACCACGAATCGAAGTCGACCAAAAAACAACATATCGACTGGGCCGGAGCTATTCTGCTGACGGCGTCGATCCTGCTCTTGATGTTCGGACTGGAGCTTGGCGGGACGGACGGCTGGGCCTGGGATTCCGCCGGGACGATCAGCTTGTTCGCGGGGGCCGTCTTGCTGCTCGCAGGATTCTTGTACGCGGAGACCAAAGCCAAGGATCCCATCGTCAATCTCGGATTGTTCGGCAAACAAGTGTTCACGAGCAGCATGATGATCAGCCTACTGTACGGCGGCGTCATGATGGCCGGAGCCACGTACATCCCGATCTTTATCCAAGGCGTCTTTAGCAAGTCGGCGACGGAAACGAGCACCGTCTTGATCCCGATGATGCTTGCCGTCGTCGTCAGCAGCCAGATTGGCGGCCGCGTGGCCGACAAATTCAAGTTCCGCAACGTGATGGTGATCTCCGGACTAACGCTGCTAGCCGGCACGCTGCTGCTCGGATACGGGCTCGACGAGGGAACGAGCAGGGGAATCATTACGCTCTACATGATCGTGGTCGGACTGGGAATGGGCGTTTCGTTCTCGCTCCTTAATATTTCGGCATTAAGCGCAGTGCCGCCGCAATCCAAGGGCTCCGCGACGTCTTTGATCACGTTCTTCCGGACGATCGGATCGGCGCTCGGCATTACCGTATTCGGCGTCATTCAGAAATCGAGTTTCCAATCCGGGCTGCAAGAAGTTCCGAATCTGAATCCGGAAGTCGCGGAACAGATCAAAGGGGGGCAAGCGCTTCTCGATCCCGCGGTGCAGGCGCAGATGGGTCTCGGCCAAGACCTTGTCGCCTCCTTGCTTGGCAAGCTTGCGGACTCCATCGTGCATGTGTTACAGTGGTCGATCATTCTGCCGATCGCGGCACTCGTGTTCGCCATTCTGATGGGCAACGCCAGGTCGGAGGCGAGAACTGCCAAAGCCGCTTCCGGACCGGATAGCGGAGGACGCGGAGCGGAAGCGTCGCTCCGCAGAGGGTAACGCGATGTCCGTAAAACTTCTTGTGCTGGGATTAATGATGGAGCAGGATCGTCATCCCTACGATATTCGGCAGACGATCAAGGCGAGGAACTGGCATGTTACCTTCAACGTCCGCGACGGCTCCTTGTATTACGCGGTCGATCAGCTGCGGGAGGAAGGGTTGATCGAAGCTGCCGAAATCGTGCAGGCTGCCGGCCAGAGCCGCCCGGACAAAACGATCTATCGCATCACCGACAAGGGCAAGGAGTCGCTCCTCGTCTTGTTGCACAAGCAGCTCGGAGCGGCGGCGTTCCCTCAGCATCCCTTGCTGCAGGCGCTTCCGTTCATCCGGCATGGCGATCGCGGCATTACGCTTGGCGCCCTCGAAGGGCAGCGAACGGCATGCGCCGAGCGTATCTCGCTGATGGAGGCGGTGCAGAAGCTGAAGGATGGCGCGCTGCCGCGAGGCTCCGTCCATCTGCTGCGAGGTATTTTGAAATTCAGTCTGGCGGAGAAGGAATGGCTGGACGAAATGATCGCCGAGGCGCAGACCGGTCAGCTGTTCGAACCCAAGCCCAAGGCACCTGATATAGGCCATTCATAGCGTAACGACAAACGGGGCCGTGCAGGAAGACATAAATGTCTTCGGCACAGCCCCGCTTGTCGCGCATGCTATTATGCGTGTCGAGCGTTCCGGCAACGGCCTACATCCACCGCTCGCCCCAAGCTTGAATCGACTCGATGACCGGCTGCAAGTCCCGGCCCTTGTCCGTCAGCTCGTATTCGATCCGCACCGGCATCTCCGGATAGACATGTCGGTTCACGATGCCAAGCAGCTCAAGCTCCTTCATCCGGTCGGTCAACATTTTATCGCTCATCTCCGGGATTTGTTCCTTCATGTCCTTGAACCGTTTAGGCCCGCCGAGCAATACCCGGATGATTCTTCCCGTCCACTTCTTGCCTAACAAATCCGCCGCTGCTTCGTATCTTGGGCACATAGTCGAATAATCCACCGAAATCACCCTTTCTAACCACAATAGAATTTATAAGTTTTCGAGAAATCGAAAACCAAAATTCTGTTTGGCGATAAAACCTACCATTAAACGCGGTCGCTCATCATCGAGTTGCCTCGATAGTGGTTTTCTCATAGCTTAATTGTAGCATATATACGAACAAAAAGTAAGTGCCATCATGTGGCACGCTTACAATCGGATGAAGACAAGGCCGCCAATGAGGCAGAGGAAGGCCGCCCACTGCGCGATAGACAATCGTTCCTTGTAAATCCAGATAGATCCGGCAGCGATCACGAGACCGTTGGTCGCAAAGATCGGCGCGGCCAGATTGGCTTGGCCCGTAGCGATGGCGATGGCATAAAGCTGTAGTCCGCCGTACGAGAAGAGGCCGGCCAGCAAGCCGAGGCGCAACCCCGTTTTCTTCTCAGCCAGGCTCCATGAGCCGCTTCCGCTATTCGGAACGAGGAACCAAAGCAGCGAGAGAACATAAGCGATAAAAAGTATGGGCGAGCTGGGCAAACCAAGCTCGTCGGTCACCTTGAGTCCGCCGTTGCGGAACGCGAACAGGACGATGGATAGCCCGACGAGCAGGAACCACTTCTTCTCCTTGATCGTCCAAGGCTCCTTGCGGCGATAAGCGACGAAAACGGCAGCCAGCAGCAGCAAGCAAATTCCGATCGCTTGCGCCGCATGCAGCGGTTCCCCGTAATGCCAGGTGGACATCGCGACAACAAGCACGATGTTCATGTTGCTTAGCGGAGACGTCAGGCTGGCCGGCCCGAACTTAAGCGCCTCCATGAACAGGGCGTTGCCCCAAGCCGAACCGACTCCGATCAAAAGGGCTGAACCCCAGAATCGGGGATCGCCGAACAGGGAAGCGGAGAACGCGCCTTCCGCCCAAGCATGGCTGCCGAAGCCCGCAGCCCCGGCGGCGTAAAGTCCGAGCAGAAGGTAGCGGGCCGCGCCTCCTCTCATTTGCGATACCTTCATCCACCAGCCGGCTAGTCCGAATAGAACGGCGCTGCCGATCGCGATCCATAACCATGACATAAAAGGATTCACGCTCCCGAAATTTGTTACACAATTGAAATGTTGCTGTGACACGCCGTTTACATGACAAGGTTAATATAAGTGCAAGACCCCCTTTTCATATACCCTTTGGACCTGCCGCCGGCGGGTCCGCTTTTTTTTTTGTCCGGAAGCAACGCCTCCGCGCGAAAAAACCGGATGCGCAAAGGAGCTGCTCTCCCGGCATCCGGCTTGCGCATCATTGACTTAAAATACGTGTTCAAAAAGCGGACTTCTTGAACTACATCCTAAAGAGGTACGATGACGGGCTGTCGTTTCCGGTAAAATACCCATTGCTTGAAGCCGATTTCCTTCAGCCTCTTCGCCACCAGCTCCCACTCGTCCCCGACCCGGCTAGGGACATGGGCGTCGGAGCCGAACGTCACGCTGACGCCGAAGTGCAGCGCGCGCTCCAGGATGTCATCCGATGGATACCAGCCGCCGACATCCTTGGTGCTGCCGGACGTATTGATCTCGATCGCAACGCCGCAATCCGCGATCGTACGCAGACAATCGTCGATCTCCGCGTGCGCCGGGATGTCGGAGAAAGCGGGGTAATACCCTTTCATCGCGTCGATATGGCCGAGGATGTCGAACATGCCGCTTCTGGCCGATTGCGCGATGAGATCGTAATAGCTTCTTTTTTCGTCCGGATGCTTGCTCTCGTGGATATTTTTCCAGCGATTGCGGTTGAAGATGCTGACCCCGCCTACCTGATGCACCGATCCGATCAGATAGTCGAAGGGAATCCCTTCGTAGGCTTTGCGGTAGTCGTCGGCATACTCGGGGAAGAAGTCGGATTCCATGCCCAGCAGCACTTCGATTCGACCTTCATACTTGGCCTTGAGGCGCAGCACTTCGTCGACGTAATTGGCGAAGTCGCTTCTAGCCATGGCAATGCCCGGCGAAGGCTGGTCCTCTTCGTGGTAAAAGTAAGGCGAATGGTCCGATATGCCGATCGCCTGCAAGCCGGCGTCGATGCCGGCCTTGATATAGTCCTCGATATTGCCGTCCGCGTGTCCGCACCGGAGATGATGGGTATGTAGATCGAATTTCAACAGGATTCCTCCTACTCGCTACTGATGAATTGATGTTCAGGCATTCCTTTGAGATCGCTGAGAAATTGCTGCATGGCCGTGTTCAAATACTTGCCCGACTTGTAGACGACGCCGACGGGATGGGTCGTCTCCAGCTCATGTACTTTGATAAGCTTAAGGGTGCCGTGCTTGAGCTCCGTGGGGATGGAAAGCTTGGATACGATGGCCGCTCCCAGATCGATCTCGACCATTCGTTTCACCTCTTCGCTGCTGGAAAGCTCCATGACGATGTTGGGCTGAATATTATATTTGCGGAAGATCGCGTCGACGAATCGCCGCCCGAGCGTGTCCGGCGCGAGCATGATCATCGGAATATCCTTGAGCTTGTCGACGGTCGTATGCGTAAGGCCGCTCATGGGATGATCCGGCGACACGACGAGCTCGAAGGTGTCGTAGTAGAGGACGGAGGAAGCTATATTGGGACTTTTTTCCGTTAGATAAGTAATCCCCACGTCGACCGAGCCGTTCTCCACGCTCGTCATGACCTGGGAGGACGGCATGGAATGAATCGTCGTTTTGATTTGCGGATATTGGTTCTGGAAATAGGAGAGGACGCGAGGCAAGATCTGAATGGCGATCGATGAAGTCGTGCCGAGCGTAATATGGCCTTGCGGCGTCAAATTCAGATCGTCAAGCTTCTGCTTGAGCTCCTCGACGATCGAGAGGATGCGCTCCGCATGGTCCAGGAACACTTGACCGTGATCCGTCAGCGTCACGGGTTGATTTCTGTCGATCAATACCGTCTTGAACTCGTCCTCCAGGCTTTTAATTTGGGCCGAAACCGCAGGCTGAGTCAAATTAAGCAGCTCCCCCGCCTTGCGGAAGCTCATCGTTTTGGAAATGGTAAGCAAGGTTTCGAGCTGACTCATGTTCATGTCCAGTAGATTCCCCCTTTCGACAATGCCGAATGTCTCTGGGCATACCTTCTTATTATAGCCTAAGTTTGCGGAATAGGGAAAACGGGGAAACAAAAAAAGCTCGGGCAGCGAAGCTGCTAGAGCCATTCTTTTTTGCGAAATATAAAATACATGCTGCAGCCGAGCAGGAGCATGATGCCGAGCAGCACGTACGCGCCATAACGGAAATGAATGCCGGGAATCGCGTCGAAGTTCATCCCGTAGATGCCCGTCAGGAACGTCAGTGGCATAAAGATCGTCGTAATGGCTGTAAACACGCGCATGATTTCGTTCGCGCGGCTGGAGAGGCTGGATTGATAAGCTTCTCGCAGGTTGCCCATCAGATCCCGATACGTCTCGAACGACTCCGAAATCTTGATCGCGTTCTCGTATACGTCGCTAAAGTACTTTTGCAGCTGGTCATCGATCAGCTTGAGCTCCTTCTTATTAAGAGTAAAGATGACTTCGCGCTGCGGACCCAGCACCTTCTTGACCCACAGGATTTCGCCGCGCAGACCGATGATCTCGTTGAGATGGGACTTCTTGGTGTGCATGAGGATATCTTCCTCGAGCGTCTCGATCCGGGTATCGATCCGGTCGCCTACGGAGAAGTAGCTGTCGACGACGAGATCGACCAGGTAGTAAAGGAATTGATCCGGCCGGCATACCTCCTGCTCCCACAGAATCGGCTTAAGCGTGCGCAGCTCGTTAATTTTTTGCTTCGTGACGGTAATGATATAATGCCGGCCAAGGAAGATGTTAAGCGCGCGCAGGAAAATCTCCTCGTCGTCGAACCGGATGCTGTTAATGACGATAAAATAATGCGGCTCGTATATTTCGATCTTCGGACGCTGCTCTTCCTCCTGCAAGCAATCCTCCACGGCCAAGTCGTGCATGCCGAAGAGCGGCTGGAGGACGGCCAAGTCCTCGACGTCGGCGTCGATCCAGAAAAAGCCTTCGGCCGGAGCGACCAACGTTTCTTCGATATTGTCGATGGTCGTGAAGATTCCGTTCTTTACATGTCTGATCTTCATGTTCTGTTTCTCCTCTCGTGATGCAGGAGACGGGCTGACGCCCAGGCTTATTCCGCGGCTCTTCGATGCGCCTTACATTCCGGGTTGCGACGATATGGCATACGGAGCGTACGGGGCTTCGAAGGGGCAGTACTTCGCTAGGGGCATCCAGCCGGCATCGTGCCGGAATTGGGGTCGGGCTCTGGTCTGTCGCCTTCCATAATTCCCATACACTCCTTTAATTTGTCGAATTCATGTCCAATCCTTGTCTAGTATACTCCTGCCGCGAGCGAACATACAAGGACTAATCTCCGCTCCGGAGAGCCGGGAACGGTACCGGATATTAGCATATGCAAAAGAGGTTCTTGACGGGAATAACGGAATGCATTAAAGTGTAAATTAATTAGAAAGAGCAAAATTGAATAGACTACTTTCTTATCAAGAGCAGGCGGAGGGACTAGCCCGATGAAGCCCGGCAACCGGCGTAATACGCACGGTGCTAATTCTTGCGGAGACATTTTGTTTCTGAGAGATGAGAGAGGCGGACGGCTTCTTTACCGAGCAGACGACCTTTTCTCACGCAGAAGGGGTCTTTTTTTATTGCTCAAACATCAAGGAGGAATTACGATGCCAATCAAAGTTCCGGACCATCTGCCGGCCAAGGAAATACTGAACAACGAGAATATTTTCGTCATGGACGAAAGCGTGGCCTACCACCAGGATATTCGTCCGCTACGGATCGCGATCCTTAATCTCATGCCGACCAAAGAAACGACGGAGACGCAGCTGCTTCGCCTTATCGGCAATACGCCGCTGCAAGTGGAGGTCGTGCTGCTCCATCCGCGCACCCATACGTCGAAGAATACGTCGGCCGAACATCTGGAGTCGTTCTACAAGACGTTCGACGAGATCGCCCACTTGTATTTCGACGGCATGATTATAACGGGAGCGCCCGTCGAGCATCTGCCGTTCGAGGAAGTGAACTATTGGGAAGAGCTGACGGAAATCATGGATTGGACGAAGCGCCACGTTACTTCGACCTTCCATATCTGTTGGGCCTCCCAAGCCGGGTTATACCATCACTTCGGAGTACCTAAGTACAACCTGGACTCCAAAATGTTCGGCGTGTTTCCACACACCGTGGAAACGCGCAACGTGCCGTTGCTTAGAGGCTTCGACGAGCTGTTCTTCGTACCGCAATCGCGCCATACGGAAGTTCGCCGCGAGGATATCGAAGGAATCGAGAAATTGGATATTTTATCGGAATCCGATGATTCCGGCATCTATATCGTCGCTTCGCGCGACGGCAAACAAATTTTCGTGACGGGCCATTCCGAATACGACCCGACTTCGTTGAAATACGAATACGACCGGGATATCGCGAAGGGCATGCATGTCGATTTTCCTCGAAATTATTTCCCGGGCGATAATCCGGATCGGATGCCGCGATCGACCTGGAGAGCGCATGCGAATCTGCTGTTCTCGAATTGGCTTAACTATTATGTTTACCAACAAACGCCTTATGATCTTGGCGCTGGAATTTAAATAACGGTTAGGAGTTGCGACGAAGATGAAAATCGAAAGTCAATTGGCGCAAATCGGCTCTGTGAAAGAGCCAGTTACGGGAGCGGTCAGCTTCCCCGTGTATCAAGCAACGGCATTCCGCCACCCTCAGCTGGGCCAAAGCACGGGTTTTGACTATGCCCGTACCAAAAGCCCTACGCGAGCCGTATTAGAGGAAGCCGCGGCGAAGCTGGAATCCGGCGATGCCGGGTTTGCTTGCAGCTCCGGCATGGCCGCGCTGCAAACGATTTTTGCTTATTTCAGCCAAGGCGACCATCTTATCGTTTCCCTTGATCTGTACGGAGGAACCTATCGCCTGCTCGAAAGAATCATGAAAAGGTTCGGCGTGACGGCTTCCTACGTCGATACCAACGACATCGACGGGATGTCGTCGCTCTTGCAGGACAATACCAAGGCTGTGCTGATCGAGACGCCAACCAATCCGCTTATGATGATTACGGATCTGGAGCGGGTATGCGGCTGGGCGAAGTCCAAGGGCTTGCTTACGATCGTCGACAACACGCTGCTTACGCCATACCTGCAGCGTCCGATCGAGCTTGGCGCCGACATCGTCATCCATAGCGCGACCAAATATTTGGGCGGACACAACGACGTGCTTGCGGGATTGATCGTAACGAAAGGCGAAGAGCTATCTAAGGAAATGGCGATTCTGCACAACTCCATCGGCGCGGTGCTTGGACCTCAAGACTCCTGGCTGCTGATGAGAGGCATGAAGACGCTCGCCCTTCGCATGGAACGCCATCAGTTCAACGCGACTCGGATCGCGGAGTACTTGCTCGAACACGAGGCGATCGAGGAAGTGTATTACCCGGCTCTCAAGCATCATCCGGGACACGAGGTGCAGAACAGCCAATCGTCCGGCAATACGGGAATCTTCTCGTTCCGCTTGAAGGACGCCCGCTACGTTGAGCCGATTCTGCGCCACATCAAGCTGATCGCGTTCGCCGAGAGCCTTGGCGGGGTGGAGTCGCTGATGACGTATCCGGCCATGCAGACGCATGCAGACATCCCCGAAGAAATCCGCAGAGCGGTCGGCGTCGACGAGCGCCTGCTGCGGTTCTCGGTCGGCATCGAGCATATCGACGATTTGATCGCCGATCTGGAGCAGGCGCTTGCTGCGGCGAAGAGCGAGCTGGAAGGTTAATAGAAGAGACATGACGCCCTTCGTTGTCCGCCGAATGTTATTCGGCTGGGAGCGGGGGCGTTTTTTTTATTGAGGATGCAGGAAACAGGCGCAACTTTCGTTATTTTGCCATATGAAGCGATCGTAGCGCGGGTGACTAGAAAGTCGATTGTGTGGTAGGATGAAGTATTGCGATATTCACAAGTGGGGAGGAAGGCGAATGAGCACGATCGACCTGATATTAGACAAAGCTTTGCGCGGCGAGCGCATCGAGCTGGAGGAAGGCATGGAGCTGCTCGCATCCGACGAGATCGAGAAGATGGGCCATGTCGCGAATCAAATCATGCTGAAACGCCATCCTGAGCCTATCACGACGTTCGTGGTCGGCCGGAACGTTAACTATACGAATGTATGCGACGTATATTGTCGCTTCTGCGCGTTCTATCGCGCGCCAGGTTCCAAGGAAGGCTACGTTCTCGACGACGAGGTTATTTTGAACAAGATCCAAGAGACGGTGGACGTTGGCGGTACGGAAATTTTGATGCAGGGCGGCACCAATCCGAATCTACCGTTCGCGTATTACACGGACCTGCTGCGCAAAATCAAGGCGAGATTCCCGAACATTACGATGCACTCCTTCTCGCCGGCGGAGATTCAGAAGATGAAGGTCGTATCGGACGGACTGACGCTGGACGAAGTGGTCGGCCAGCTGCACGAAGCGGGATTGGATTCGCTGCCCGGCGGCGGCGCCGAAATATTGGACGACCGGACGCGCCGCAAGATCAGCCGGATGAAGGGCTCATGGACGGACTGGATGGACGTCATGAATTCCGCGCATCGCCACGGCATGAACACGACGGCTACGATGGTTTACGGACTTGGAGAAACGATCGAAGAACGCGCGCTCCATATGATCCGCGTCCGCGACGAACAAGATAAAGTGAAAGCGCTCGGGTATCCGTCTCCCGGCTTCAAGGCTTTTATCTCGTGGCCTTTCCAGCCGGACAATACAAACCTCAAGCTGGAGAAAGCAAAGCCCGAGGAATATCTTCGCATCGTGGCCGCGAGTCGCATCATGCTGGATAACATCCCCAACTTCCAATCCTCTTGGGTGACGATGGGGCCGGAGATGGGCAAGCTGTCGCTCTCATACGGCTGCAACGACTTCGGAAGCACGATGATCGAGGAAAACGTCGTATCGGCTGCAGGGACGACGCACAAGGTAAATATCGAGCTTATCCTTCAATTAATCCGCGAGGCGGGCAAGGTTCCGGCGCAACGGGATACGAAATACAATATTTTGCGAATGTTCCATGAAACGGACAAGGCCGACAAAGACTTTGTCATGCAGAACTAAAGCCGAACCAAAGGAAGTTAGCACTTTTCGTATTTTATGCTTATTAAGAAATCGGCGGCCTTCGTGGCTCCGCCGGTTTTTTGGCATGTTAACGCGATTTCCTGCCTATCCGCTAAACGCCCAACGTTCTCTTCATTAATAAATGCAAGGCTTGACGCTACATGCCAATGTCTTCTTTGTATATCCCGTGCCCCCCGGCCATATACTGTAACGGAAGGAAAGGGGTGAGCGCATGGACTTGTTTACAGTGTCGTTACCTGAGAAGCTTCACGATTCCGCCGATCAGCTGCTGCAGCTTTTGACGGAGCATACCAACGACGAATTACATAATTACGCTCAAGCGAATTCGGCCTCGCCGGATATCGCGCGTTACGAGCTTCACGCGGGAGCCATTAAATGCAAGGCGATACTTCCTGCATTTCAACTGCAGCTCCACGGAGGACTTGTCTATAGATCCGCGTCGAGGGCCATTGCCGAATTCGTGATTCAAAGGCTGGAGCCCGTCATGTTGTCCACCATCATAAGCCGCAAGCACCGCAACAATCCGTCGATGGATACGGCCGTTATCGAACGGTATTGCCATGACTTACTGCAAGGCAAAGACTGGGACGGACTTGGCGGCAAGTTTCACGAAGCCGACCGGCTGAGACGCAGAGGCAAGATCGCGGAAGATTTGGAGCGCTATCTGCAAGAGGAAACCGCGCTGCAGCTCGAAGGCTTTACGACGTTCCGGCTACAGGCTTACCGCAACGAACTAGCGGAGATCGCCGAATACGCGCTTGACGAATACGTGTTAGACAAACAATATCAGGAGTTTATCTCTCTGCTCAAGTATTTTGTCCAGATGCAGGAATCGAAGGTTCCGCTTATCCATCTGCTGCACAAGGGCGGACATGACTTTGCGATGTACGACGAGAGCTTCCGCGCGCTGGAGCAGAAGCCGCCGGCCGACCGGATCGTGGCGGAGATGCTGGAGACGGAAATGAACATCGAGGATATGGTCATCAGCTCGCTGATATCCGTGTCTCCGAAGCAAATCACTGTCCATACCAGACAGCCCGAGCTGCAGGTCATCCGGACGATCGAGACGATTTTCGACGGCAAAGTGAGCGTATGCGTGCAATGTTCGTCGTGCGCCAGCACCCTAGACGAATACATCCAGCCCTGAGAGGTAATTCAAAAAGCTCGCTTCCCATTACGAAGCATATTCTATGAAGCGGATTCGGCGTCGAATATGGAAGGCAGGCGAACCCAAGCATATGCTTTCGAAGTATGTTTCCTCCGGAAACATTGCAGGTACTCGCGTAGCGCTGCTACGCTCCGTTCCTCGGTCTCTACCTGCCTTCCATCTTCTCGGTACTGAGAACCGAACTTTTTGAACCTTCATTTAGAGGTCGTTCAAAAAGTCCGCTTCCCATTACGAGGCATTTTCAATGATGCGGACACTTGACCGGGAGCGGTAAGGCGGTCTATAATGGCTTCAGACTATTATTGCAATAGCAACGACAGATGACATGTATCCGTCAAGGCGCTTGTCCCAGAGAGAGGAACCCGGGCTGAAAGTTCCTTCAAGACGCGGCCGGATATACCCCATCTATAGCTGTAAGGTTGAACCGCCGTCGCAATCGGCCAGTATGCCTTACCGGAAATCTCCGTTACCAGATAATACGAGGACCACAAGCCCGCATTCAGCCGAAACAAACGGCATGCATGCAATGAGGCTTATAGGTCGAAGTAGGGTGGAACCACGAGCACAAGCACTCGTCCCTTTTGCGGGACGCGGTGCTTTTTTTGCGTTCTCGCACGGAATGTCTTGAGTGAATACAAATCGGAAGGAAGTTGAACATGAGCATTAAAGTAACGTTTCCGGACGGAGCCGTGCGCGAATACGAAGCCGGCACGTCAATCGAGGACATAGCGGGCTCCATTAGCTCTGGCCTTAAGAAAAACGCCATCGCGGGCAAGCTCGACGGCAAAGTCGTCGACGTCTATACGAAGCTTGAACAGGATGCCGCGGTCGAGATCGTCACGCTGGACGGCGCGGACGGACTCGAAGTATACCGCCACAGCACGGCGCATTTGCTGGCGCAAGCCCTTAAGCGCATCTATGGCAACAAAGCGGTTAAGCTGGGTATCGGACCGGTCATCGAAGACGGCTTCTACTACGACATCGACATGGAGCAAAATCTTTCGTCCGAGGATCTAGCGGCGATCGAGAAGGAAATGAACAAAATCGCGAACGAAAATTTGGACATTCGCCGCCGCGTCGTAAGCCGCGAAGAAGCATTGTCCATCTTTACTGAGCTCGAAGACAATCTGAAGCTGGAGCTGATCCGCGACTTGCCGGCCGAAGCGGAAATCACGTTATACGACCAAGGCGAGTTTTTTGACTTGTGCCGCGGTCCCCACCTACCTTCCACCGGACGCATCAAGGCGTTTAAGCTGCTGAGCGTAGCCGGAGCATACTGGCGCGGAGATTCCAAGAACAAGATGCTTCAACGCATCTACGGAACGGCTTTCCCTAAGAAAGCCCAACTGGACGAGCACCTGCATTTCTTGGAGGAAGCGAAGAAACGGGATCACCGCAAGCTGGGCCGCGAGCTCAAGATGTTCACGTTCTCCCGCGAAGTGGGACAAGGCTTGCCGCTATGGCTGCCTAACGGCGCAAAGGTACGCAGAACGATGGAGCGTTACATCGTCGATCTCGAGGAAAGCCTAGGCTACCAGCATGTGTATACCCCGGTGCTTGCCAATGTGGAGCTTTACAAAATTTCGGGCCACTGGGAGCACTACAGCGAGGATATGTTCCCGCTGATGGGGCTCGATAACGAGGAGCTCGTTCTGCGCCCGATGAACTGTCCGCATCACATGATGGTGTTCAAGAGCGATATGAGAAGCTACCGCGATCTGCCGATCCGCATCGCCGAGATGGGCACGATGCACCGTTACGAGATGTCCGGCGCGCTTACCGGCCTGCACCGCGTCCGCGCGATGACGCTTAACGACGCGCATATTTTCTGCCGTCCCGACCAGATCAAAGAAGAATTCGCGCGCGTAGTGGGGCTGATCCGCAAGGTATACGAGGATTTCGGCATCAAGGAATACCGTTTCCGTTTGTCTTACCGGGATCCGAAGGATACCGAGAAATATTTCCAGAACGACGAAATGTGGGAGATGTCCCAGCGCATGCTGCGCGAAGTGGTAGAAGAGCTGGAGCTTCCGTTCTTCGAGGCGGAAGGCGAGGCGGCGTTCTACGGTCCTAAGCTGGACGTTCAGATCAAGACGGCGCTTGGCAAGGAAGAGACGCTGTCGACCGCGCAGCTCGACTTCTTGCTGCCGGAGCGCTTCGAGCTGGAATACGTTGGCGACGACGGCAAAAAACACCGTCCGGTCGTGATCCATCGCGGCATTATCAGCACGATGGAACGCATGACGGCGTTCTTGCTGGAGAACTTCGCCGGTGCTTTGCCTCTTTGGCTGTCGCCCGTGCAAGCGAAGGTCATTCCGGTATCGCAAGCCTACGAGGCGTACGCGCGTCAAGTAGAAGAGCAGCTGCAGCTAGGCGGCGTGCGGGTCGAAAGCGATCTGCGCAACGAAAAGCTCGGCTACAAGATTCGCGAAGCGCAGCTTGAGAAGATTCCTTACATGCTCGTAGTCGGCGACAACGAGATGCAAGCAGGCGCCGTTTCCGTGCGGAAACGCGGCGAAGGCGATATCGGTTCGATGCCGACGGCCGAGCTGATAGCGCTGCTGAAAGGTCAAATCGCGTCCAAGGAATAATAAGAACTTGCGCATAAAGCTTGTTCCAACGGGGCAATATTTCTTCTGAGGAGGAAATTCCCCGATGGTTACAAGCTTTTTGTTTTGGTCAACGAATGTCAAAAAAAACTTCATTATAATGCTCGTTCTTGGCCTCGTATTGTGGACGGCTTCCGCTACGTCGGTTTTTGCGGCAGGGAAGAAAACGGAGCCCGAAGCGCCTCAGCAGATCGAGGTGGTCGCCACCGGCTACACGGCCGGCGTGGAGTCGACGGGCAAACGCCCGGGGCATCCCGGCTACGGCATCACCTACTCCGGCGTCAAGGTGCGCAGAGACCAGGTCTCGACAATCGCGGCCGATCCCAGACTGTTTCCGATCGGTACGCTTCTGTATATTCCCGGTTACGGCTACGGAGTCGTTGCGGATACGGGCTCGGCGATCAAGGGAAAGCGGATCGATCTGTATTTCGAGACCATCCGGGAAGTGTACGAGCAATGGGGCAAGCGTAAGGTCAGCGTCCAGGTTTTACGGCGCGGCAAGGGCAAGCTGACGGAGTCCTGGCTACATGGAATCAACGAAGCCGTTCAAGTAGGCAAGCCGATTCCGCAATCGTATTTGGAGTCTTGACGACTGCATAGTTCGCGGGCGGATAGCCATACTATACTCGGACGGGGAGGTGATTACATTGGCTAAAAACAAAAACAATAAAGCCGCTCAAAACAATAAGCATAACGCTGAGTTTGCGCAAGAGTTCGGTCAGAACAACGGCGCTAGCAACAAAGCAAACCAAAATGCGCAGCAGAACCAGCAAAACCAACAAAACCAATAACATCTGCCGGCCGGCATAGGTCGGGCATAAATGAAGCATGACGAAGAGAGGAGCCCCAAAGCTCCTCTTTTTTTCATTAGATCGGCCATGTTGCTTCATCGTCGAAATCATTGGAAACAAGACTTAACTCTACTGTGCCTCCGTGCTTTTCAATTGTCGAATACTGGGATATAATGTAGGAAATCCTGACATTTCATATCATTATTCCGACGAAAGTACGGTGGTGACGAAGCATGCGAACGGCAAGGTGGTTCTCCCGCAACGCGAACGAAGAATTGATCCAGGCAACGAAGCAAGAGAAGCTGGACAGGCTCATGAACGAATCCGTCGTCATATCCGATCAATTAAATGCGGCAGTAGATGAAGTGGACGGAGCCATGGAGCAGTTGACCGCCATTGCGGATGCCTCCGTGACCCAGGAGCAAAAGCTCAGAATGTCCAGCTCGCAAGCGATGAATCGCATCGAACAAGCTTTCTCCTCGCTTCAAGAGGTGGCGGCGGCGGCGGAGCAAATCAGCGGCGCTTCCGCGCATCTCAACGAGAAGAGCAAGGAAACGAAGGAAGTCGTGCTCGACGTATGCCGGTCGCTGATCGATACGGACGAGGCGATGAACGAGTTGAAGCGCCAGAACGAAAGCATGGAGCGGCATATTCTCGAACTTATCCAGCATACCTCCCAAATTAACGAAATAAATACCTTGATCCACGAAATCGTATCGCAAACGTCTCTGCTCGCCCTTAACGCTTCCATCGAAGCAGCCCACGCGGGCGAATACGGACGCGGATTCGCCGTCGTCGCATCGCAGATCAAGAAGCTCGCGGAGCAAAGCGCTGACGCCGTCAAACGGTCGACGGGCATGGTGGAGCAAATCGAAGGCGGCGTCAGGCAGGTTGTCGACGCGGTAGGCAGAGAGAAGCAATCGGTCGAGCGCAGCGTCTCGGAGATGGCCGTGAACAAAGGACGGATGGATGCCATCTTCATGAAAATTACCGAGGTGGACGAGCTCGTCGGGCAAACGGCTGCGGCAAGCAGCGAACAGACCATTCATATGAACGGCTCCACCGCCATGCTGAAGGACGTAGTCGACTCCGTCAACGATACGATCAACAGCGTGGACGAAACGCTTCAAATGGCGAATAAGCAACGCGGGCAGATCGGCAAGCTGGATCGGGTCAGAGTCAATTTGGGCCGCTCTTCCGCGGCATTGTCCAGAGCGGTCGAAGAAGTGGGGATCCAGCGAAACGCAAGCGCCGCAAGCGGTACTATCAAAGCGGTACAGCAATGGCTAAGAGGAGCGGCTTCTGATCCCGCTCTTATGACCTTGGAAGAAAGCGATCACGAAACCAAATTGACGGCATTGCTGGCCGGCAAAGCGGACATCGAAGCGATTTGGTCGAACCGGGCGGACGGCTCCTTTGTCTTCTCGCTTCCCGAAGCCGGACTTCTTAACGCCAAGAGCCGGGAATGGTGGAAACGGGCGATGGAAGGGCAATCCTTCCAATCGGATGTATACGTCTCGGCAATCACGAAGCAGCATTGTTTGACCCTTTCCATGCCGATCCGGAATTCCGACGGTCAGGTGATCGGCGTGATCGGAGCGGATATTTCCATCCGCTAACGTTACGGACCTAGACCTTTATGCGGCCGCCCGGCTATCAGCCGAGCGGCCGTTTGTTGCGGCGCTTGCCGATACAATGGTTTACGGCGTCCGCGAGGCGAGATTTTCCCAACTGGTGACAGTCACTCGGTCTAGAGGCTGAGAGCGATTTCAATCGGCCGACCCTACTTGTTCGGGATCGGATGCGCTATACTTGGTTTACGATTCATGAAACCATGCTGAAGAAGTAAGGAGTTGTGCGGAATGAACGGAAATTTCGCCGGCCGGTTGTTTACCGGCTTGATCGTGATTACGGTCGGTTTGTTTTTCTTGCTGCGGCAATTAGGGATTGCTCCCTTCGAGGACATAAGCATAGGAGAGCTGTTTTCGACCTATTGGCCTTGCATACTGATGTACTTCGGAGCGGTGCAGCTGCTAGGAGGCCGTTTCCAAGGAGGTTCGGGCTGGTGGGGAGCGATCATGCTGCTTATCGGATTCGTGTTCCTAGGCAACAATTTGGATTGGTTCACCTGGTCTATCGGGGATATCGTTCCGTTCTTGATTCCGATCGTCGTGATTATCGCGGGCCTTCGCATGATCTGGAAGCCGGCCAAGCCGAAGCGCAAGTCGCCGCCGGAAGAAGAATGGACGTCCTACCGTCCGTTCGGCAACGAAACCGGAACGGAAGTGCCGCCGGCGCCGCCGCTGCATCCGGATCCGACGGCTCCTGAATCCACCGGCAAGGAGGAGATTGGGCGGGACTTCCATGCACAGACCCACAATGCTCACGAAGCAGGTGGGGGCTACACCAGGGAACCGAGGCCCCAGGGAGGAATGCCCCATTCTTCCTACGAGCCGAACGACATCAAATCCGGCAAAAAAAAGGATTGCCGGCATCAAGGTCACCGCGAACACGTGGAGTGGTGGAACCACAATGATCCCAACGTCATCAATCGCTCCGGCTTTATCGGCGACATCCATATGGGTCAAGATTACTGGGAGCTTAAGCCGATGAACATTTCCCATTTTATCGGGGATACGGTGCTTGATCTCACGAAAGCCGACATTCCTTACGGAGAGACAAAGGTTAATATTTCTTCTTTTATCGGCGATGTGAAGGTGTATGTGCCGAACGACTACGATCTCGGCATTCAGGTCGTGTCCTCCGCCTTTATCGGGGACGTGAAGGTGCTGGGCCAGAAGGAAGGCGGAATCTTCACGAACGTAAACGCGAAGTCGCCGAGATATTCAGAATCGGACAAAAAAATCAAGCTTATCGTCAGCACCTTTATCGGCGATACTCGCGTCATTAAAGTGGGGTGACGGAAACGTTATGATGGTACGTTTTCTGCGGAGCGGGAAGTGGGAGCTAGTCGGCATGTTCGTGCTGGCTTCCTCCGTTTCGGTGCTGCTGGCGTTTCTATTCTGGAATTATATGCAGGCATACTTCAATTACGTCGAGCTCAAGCTCGGAGCGGCCAGCATCGTCGTGCTCGTGAGCGCGGGGTTCGGTTATTGGGCGGCTCAGCGATTCGGCAATCGGCTAGATACGTTATTTCTGGCGATCAAACAGGCCGTCAACGGCAACTACGAGGTGCGGATCGGCGAGAACGGCGCCAACTCGTTCGGCCAGCTGTACAGGGAATTTAACGAGCTGGCCAAAAACATGGAGGAAAAGATGAAGCTCCTTCAGCAGCTTGGCGAGGAGAAGGTGCTGACCGAGTCGGCTTCCAACGAGGCGGCCGTGCTGGAAGAGCGCAAACGGCTCGCGCGCGACCTGCACGATACGGTCAGCCAACAGCTGTTCGCGATCCACATGTGCGCTTCTTCGTTGCCCAAACTGCAAGAGGCAGACGCGGCGAGGGCGGCATCGGTTTTGGATCAACTGATCGGGATGTCCAACCTAGCCCAGAAGCAGATGAGGAATTTTATCGCGCAGCTTCGACCCATGGAGCTTGAAGGAAAGACGCTGCAGGAAGCGCTGGATAAGTGGTTTCCCGATTATTGCAGGCAAAATAAGCTGCAAGGCGTGCTGGAATGGAAGCTGAACGAGCCGCTAAGCGAAGCGAAAGAGCATCAGCTATTCTTGATCGTGCAGGAGGCGATGGCCAACATCGTCAAGCACGCCAAGGCGAACAGCTGCACGTTAACGCTAAGCGCCACGGAACGTCAAGTCGTCATGATGTTGTCCGACGACGGGGCAGGCTTCAAGGCCGACGAAGTGAGGCGCGGCTCCTACGGATTGTCGACGATGCAGGAGCGAGCTCAGAAGCTTGGGGGCGCGGCGGAAATTGTCAGCAAGCTGGGAAGCGGAACAAGGGTCAGAGTAACGATACCGAAAATTTACCGGGGTGAACAAAGCCGATGAGCGCAGCGGATAACATTAAAATCATGATCGTGGACGATCATGACATGGTTCGAATCGGTCTCCGCACGTATTTGATGCTGGAGCCGAAATTCGAGGTCATTGCGGAAGCGGGCAACGGAGCGGATGCCATCAAGCAATTGAAGCAGCTTGGCGAAGGAGAGCGGCCGCATATTATTTTGATGGATCTTATGATGCCCGAGATGGACGGCATCGAGGCGACCCGAGCCATTATGGCCAGCCATCCGTCGATGAAAATCGTCATGCTGACAAGCTTTCTGGAAGACGATAAGGTTTACGGCGCGATCGAAGCGGGCGCGGTCAGCTACGTGCTCAAGACGGTTTCCGCGGAGGAACTCATCTATGCCATCAACGGCGCTTTCAAGGGGATGCCCGTTATGACGGCGGACGTCTCGCAGGCATTGACCAGGGGACTGCGCCAGCGAAACGCCCAATCCGGCGACGAGGATCTCACGGAACGAGAGAAAGAAGTGCTGCTTCTGATCGCGGACGGCCAGTCCAACAAGGAAATCGCGGAAGAGCTCCATATTAGCATCAAGACGGTCAAAACCCATGTCAGCAACCTGTTGATGAAATGCGAGCTCGAGGATCGGACTCAGCTTGCCGTGCTCGCGCACCGCAAAGGCTGGGCGAGCCGCACATAAGCGATCAGCCGCGGGGGAATACTACTCTCTAGCATATTCGATATGATGGAGGGGTAAAGTCATGATACCGATCTCATCGAGCGTAGAGGGTCAGGAAAAAAAGTTTACGGAAGTACACGCTAAGCTGATGGAGTGGCAATTCGCGCTCGGAGGCAATTGGGATTACGGCGGCGGATCGTTTGACCGCGCGCTGGACGACGAGAACAAGGTTTGGCTCCGCATCCCGTTCGAAGTGACGGATGGCAACATCGACAGCGAGCTGTCGGAGAACAACGCTCAAATCCGGTTCGGCCAGCCATTTGTGCTGAAGCATCTGTACAACGAAGGGAACGATCCCGAAGCTTCCGTTCGCGTCGTCGGAGCTATGTTCGACCAGTTTCAAGCGCCCGTCGATCCGGATGCGAAGGTGGAACCGCGCTGGGTGGAGCGCGGCCGGGAGGTCATGCGCCAAGTGGAGCAGGGCATCCCGTTTTGACCTAATGAAATAACGGCTTGCCATTACAGCCAATCCGGCAATCCTGCGCTGCGAAACGCGCAGATTGCCCGGGTTGGTTATTTCTTTTGGGTGAAATGTGGAATTGTATTCGTTATAATGGTAAGCGGGGATAAAAGTTATCTTATTTTCATCATTTTTTAAGTTTGGTTTAAGGTAGAATGTGCATGATAGAAATAAGAAATCAAATGATGAATGAAACAACCATAAATACCGGGATGGAGGAGAATCACATGGACGACAACAACAAAAAAGGGTATGACGATTTCTTTTCTTCCGACAATGGAGATCGTACCCGATCGGAGGACTCAAACGATTCCAATGCAGGCCATGCGGAAAGCGGAAGCCGAGAGCAGGATGCTAAGCCGGCCTACTATTATTCGTACGGACCGATGTCGAACTCGAGAGAGCCGCAAACATCTTCTTCCATAGACTCCACATATGGAAGCTCCGCTTCGGAAAGCGCATCGACAACCGACCGTTACCGGTCCGCGCTGAACGACGTGCAGCAGCCGCAATCGCAGCAGACTCAGCTTAGACCGTTCACTCCGTCGCAAGCCGGCGGCAAGAACGGATGGCAGAAGAAGGAGAAGAGGAGCGGCACCTCGTTCAAAGCGGTATTCGCTTCCTTCCTGGCAGGCGTCATTCTCGTAGGCGGCTTGATGTATACGGCCGATGTTCGCAACTGGTTCACTCCTAGCGAGACGGTATCCACGCAGACGGAAAGCGTCGGCTCGGGCAAAACGGCGGAGTCCGGCGGCAGCGCGGGAGCTGGGCTCTCCACGGCGGCGGCTCGTCCGGACAATATCGCGCAGCTGTTCGAGACGGCAAGCCCGGCAGTGGTGAAGATAGAGACGTTCGCGAGGGCGAAGAGCCAAGGAAGCAGCTTGCTCGACGATCCGTTCTTCCGTCAATTCTTCGGCGACAACTACACGTCGCCGCAGCAGCAGGAGCAAGGCGGGCAGGATGCCCAGCTGCAGCAGACGGGCATCGGCACCGGCTTCTTCTTCGAATCGACGGGCTACATTCTGACCAATCAGCACGTAATCGGCGACGCGGACGAAATCCACGTCACGGTGCAAGGCTACGACAAGCCGCTTACGGCGAAGCTGCTCGGCTCGAGCTACGATCTGGATCTCGCGGTCGTTAAAGTAGAAAGCGACAAAGCGTTTCCGACGCTGCCTCTAGGCAGCTCCGACGATATTAACATCGGCGATTGGGTTGTCGCGATCGGCAATCCCTACGGCTTCGACCATACGGTGACGGTAGGCGTGCTCAGCGCCAAAGAAAGACCGATCGACATTCAAGATCAGCAAGGCGAACGGAATTACAAACATTTGCTGCAGACGGATGCTTCCATTAATCCCGGCAACTCCGGCGGACCGTTGCTTAACGTAAAGGGCGAAGTCGTCGGCATTAACACGGCGGTCAGCTCGCAAGCGCAGGGCATCGGCTTCGCGATTCCGACGAGCACCATCAACGAAGTGCTGGAAAGCCTAAAAACCAATTCGGAAATTCCGAAGGAGCCGGCGCCGTTTATCGGAGCGGAGCTTCGCGAGATGACCGAGGAATTCGCCAAGCAGCTTGGCATCGAAGAAACGGAAGGCTCCTTGGTGCAAAGCGTATACTACAATTCCCCGGCTTACCTTGGAGATCTGAAGCAATACGATTTGATTGTCGGCATCGAAGGCAAGAAGCTGTCCAGAACCGCGCTTATCGAAGAGATTCAGAAGCGCAAGGTCGGCGATGAGGTGGAATTCAACATTATTCGCCAAGGCAACAAGCTGGATCTCGTCATCAAGATCGGCGATCTCAACAAATTCGGCGCAACGCAAGCGGAATAAGGGCAAGCGAACGCAAGGCTGGCAAGCACAAAGCGCAGAGCTTTAACACTCTGCGTTTTTTGCTGCATATGGGAGAGAGAAGGGGAGACGGCATGAGACCTCATATTATGGTAGTGGACGACGACGAAAGAATTATTTCGATGCTGCGCAGAAGCTTGGCGTTCGAAGGGTATGAAGTGACGACTGCAGCTAACGGAGCGGAGGGGCTCAAGACGTTGCTAGGCGTGGATCCGGATTTGCTTATTCTGGATGTGATGATGCCGCAAATCGACGGCTGGGAAGTATGCAGGCGGGTGCGGGAAGGCGGCAGCGCGGTTCCGATCCTGATGCTGACGGCCAAGGACGACATTACGGATCGGGTAAAAGGGCTGGATCTCGGCGCCGACGATTATCTAGTTAAGCCGTTCGCCCTTGAAGAGCTGTTGGCGCGGGTCCGCGCGCTGCTGCGAAGGAAGTCGGATAAGCTAGAGGATACGGGCAGCCAGCTGACGTTCGAGGATCTCGTGCTCGATATGGACGCGCGCGAAGCGATTCGCGGCGGCAGGCGGATCGAGCTGACCAGCAAGGAATACGACCTTCTGCTGTTCTTTATGCAGAATCCGCGCCGGGTGTTGACGCGGGACGCCATCATGGAGAAGATATGGGGCTTCGACTTTAGCGGCGAATCCAACGTGCTGGAGGTCTACATCGCGATGCTTCGCCAGAAGGTGGAGGAAGGCGGGGCGCGGCGCGTCATTCAGACCGTCAGAGGCACGGGGTACGTGTTAAGAGGAGAGGCGGGATAACGGCATGTCGATACGGCTTCGCCTTACGTTATGGTATTCGGGGCTGCTCGCGGCGACGCTGCTGGCGTTCGGAGTCAGCTTGTATATGTTCATGAATTGGAGTACTTACGCCGATATCAAAAATCAGTTGAAGACGACGGGCGAAAGTCTTACCTATAGCGGTACGGTTACGCAGGACGGCAGATTCAAATCGCTCGATCTGGACTTTAAGTCGCGATCGCAGCTAGGAAGCATATTGGAGAAAGACATGTATCTCCAACTGATTAACTATGGGGAAGGGGTCGTATCCGGCTCCAGCAACCTAAGACAGTTAGGCAATGTTATTATTCCTTATCCGGAAGCAAATACGAATCCAATTGACGGTTTCGTGACGACCCACGTCGTCCTTGGCAAAGCCAAATACAAGATGCTAACGTACCAGAAAGCTGTAATGTACAATGAAAAGCTTATCGGACTGCTCCAGGTAGGCGTCTTTACGGTTAATGAAGACAAACTGATGAACGGGCTCAGAACGATTTTGATTTTCTTATCCATCGCTGTGGTGCTTATCGCCTTCACGGTCGGCTTATTGATCGCCCGCCAGGCGCTAAGGCCGATCGGGCAGGTAATCGCCGCTACAAGGCTGATCGAGAAAGGCTCGGACCTCAGCGTCCGGATACCGGAAGGCGGGCCGCAGGACGAGATCGGCACGCTCATCAATACGCTGAACAAGATGTTGTCCCGCCTTGAGCTGGCGTACAACGAGCTTGACGACGCTTACAAGGTGCAACGACGGTTCGTCTCCGACGCGTCGCATGAGCTTAGAACGCCTCTGACGACCATTCGCGGCAACATCGACCTGCTCGACAAGATGTGGAAACGGGCAAGAGCAGAAGGCGGCGAGGAGGGCGCTTCGGCGTTGGCGCTTACGCAAGGGCACTTTGATATGTCCAGCGAAGCCATATCCGATATTTCCGCCGAGACGAAGCGGATGAGCACGCTCGTTAACGATTTGCTGGCGCTGGCGAGAGCGGATGCCGGCTATGTCATGGAGAAGGAGCAATTGGATCTGCGGGCGCTGACCGAGGACGTTGCCCGCCGTGCTTCCCTTCTGCCGCGAAGCGCGGAATGGAAGGTAGGCGATCTATCCAAGCTGGACGACGTTTCCGTTTACGGCAATCATGATTTTTTGCAGCAGCTGCTGTTCATCTTTATCGAAAACGCGTTTAAGTACACCCCTTCGGGATACGTAGAGCTAAGCGCCGTCCAAAGGGAGGGGCATGCGGGCTGGCGAGTCCGGGATACCGGCATCGGCATGAATCCGTCCGAGATCCCCCATATTTTCGATCGCTTCTACAGGGCTGACGAATCGCGCGGCGTAACGGTCGGCACCGGACTCGGGTTGTCGATCGCGAAGTGGATTCTCGACGAACACGGGGGCTCGGTCGAAGTGACGACGCTGGAGCAAGCGGGCACGACATTTATAATCTGGCTACCCACGGACTTTCCGCTGCGCTCGGATTCGTCTATAATGGAAGAAACGGATCGCGAAGAAAGCAAGTAATGTGATTTGCGGATAGTTTATCGCAAACGTGGTCCGCAGAAAGCAGGTGTAGCATGGAAATCGTAAAAATTTCGCCTCGAGGCTATTGTTACGGCGTCGTCGACGCGATGGTCATCGCCTTGCAGACGGTCAAGAACCCGGAGATGCCGCGTCCGATCTATATTCTCGGCATGATCGTGCATAACGCGCACGTAACGGAGGCCTTCGAGAAGGAAGGCGTCATTACGCTTGATGGCGCTAACCGATTGGACATATTGGAGCAAATAACGGAAGGCACCGTCATCTTTACGGCGCACGGGGTTTCCCCGGAAGTCCGCGAACGCGCGCGGAAAAAAGGGTTGGCCGTCGTCGACGCGACATGTCCGGACGTGACGAAGACGCATGATCTGATCCGCGAGAAGACGGCGGAGGGTTATCATATTATTTATATCGGCAAGAAGGGCCATCCGGAGCCGGAAGGCGCGATTGGCGTAGCGCCGGACCTCGTCCATCTCATCGAGCGCGAAGAGGAGATCGAGCTGCTCGCGGTGCCGGAGGGCAAAATCATCATCACGAACCAGACCACGATGTCGCAATGGGACATTCGCCATATTATGAAGCGATTGCAGGAGAAATACCCGCACGCCGAGATTCACAACGAAATCTGCCTAGCGACGCAGGTTCGCCAAGAGGCGGTAGCCGGCCAAGCGGGCGAGGCGCAGCTATGCATCGTCGTAGGCGATCCTCGCAGCAACAACTCCAACCGGCTGGCCCAAGTATCCGAAGAGATCGCGGGCGTCAAGGCGTACCGCGTATCGGACGTCAGCGAAATCAAGCGCGAGTGGCTGGACGGTCTCGACCGCGTGGCCGTGACCTCCGGGGCATCCACGCCAACGCCGATCACGAAAGAAGTGATCGCGTATTTGGAGCAATTCGATTATCGCGATTCTTCCACCTGGGAGATCAAACGTACCGTAAACATGAACAAGCTGCTTCCCAACGTTCGCGTCAAGACGGTAACGGAAGGCGAAGCCGCTCAATCGGCGGCGGCCAAGTAATCCATATAGCAGGCAATAGGCGGGGGCTCATCGTAGGATAACACCGCCTATTTGCTCGTTTTTGTGAAAATAGGGAACGCAATTGAAATTTTGGTTGAAATTACGGGTTGACGAAACGTCGTCCCATCCTGTATATTTACTTTAGCGATTAAAAGCATAAAAGCTTAAAAGCCCAAAAGCTTAAAAGTGCGAAAGTGGACGCCCAGGTTCGCAAAGGTTGGTTGTGTTCCTAAGTCGTGTTCTTTAGTCTTTAATAAATTCAAATGAGAGTTCAAAAAGTTCGGTTCTCAGTACCGAGAAGATTGGATACAACTAGAAATTGAGGATCGGAGCATAGCAGAGCTACGTGAGCACCGGAAATTTCGGTTGGATTCAATATTCGACGTCGAGTAAGCTACAAAGGAATCATTCGTAATGGGAAGCGGACTTTTTGAACTACCTTCTAAGGGGAGAGATGGCGATGATTGTTATTACTAAGAACAGCGTAACGGATGAACGAATTGGTGAAATCGTGCGTTATATCGAGAACGCCGGCGTACAAGCGCATGTGTCCAAGGGAACGGACCGTACGGTCATCGGCATCATCGGCAAAGCCGAGCCGACGCTTGCCGAGCATCTGCGCTCCATGAAAGGCGTCGAGAACGTCATCAAAATTTCCAAGTCGTACAAACTCGCGAGCCGCGACTTCCATCCGGACGATACGGTGATCGATATTAAAGGCGTCAAGATCGGCGGCGGCCATCTGGTTATCATGGGCGGTCCTTGCGCGGTGGAATCTCCGGAGCAAATCGACGAGATCGCTAGACTGGTTAAGGCGGCGGGCGGACAGGTGCTTCGCGGCGGCGCTTTTAAGCCGAGAACGGGCCCTTACAGCTTCCAGGGAGTAGGCGTGGAGGGACTGATCATGATGGCGGAAGCGGGCAAAAAGCACGGCCTGCTGACGATTACCGAAGTCATGACGCCGGAGTACGTGGATATTTGCGCGGAATACGCGGATATTCTCCAAGTAGGCACGCGCAACATGCAGAACTTCGACCTGCTCCGCAAGTTAGGCACGATCCAAACGCCAGTGCTTCTTAAGAGGGGCTTCAGCTCGACTTACGACGAGTTCCTGAACGCGGCCGAGTACATTCTCGCCGGGGGCAACCCGAACGTCATGCTGTGCGAGCGCGGAATCCGAACGTTCGAAACTTACACTCGCAATACGCTCGATCTGTCGGCTATTCCCGTACTGCAATCTCTCAGCCATTTGCCCGTCATCTCCGATCCCAGCCACGGCACGGGCAGACGCGAATTGGTAGAGCCGATGTCCAAGGCATCGGTTGCGGCGGGGGCGAACGGGCTTATTATCGAGATGCATACGGACCCTGACAATTCCATGACCGGCGACGGCGTCCAATCGTTGTTCCCGGACCAATTCGCAAAGCTGCTTAAGGAATTGGAACAGCTGGCTCCTCTTGTGGGCAAAGAGTTCGGCACGGAAAAAGCGCCTGCGGAATCGTTCCTTGAATGGGTCAAATAATTCGTTATTAAACGCTTGGCCGCTACGGCCGGGCGTTCTTTTTTTGCCTTGAAATCCGAAAATGTGAACAGAAGTTCAAACTTGTGAGTATTGCTGACATAGCAATAAAAAATACCTTACATAACTATTGACGGAGATGAAACGGTAGTTTTATAATAACGACAAGGTTTAGAGCAATTATTGAACGTTCGTCATTAAAACAACAGTAAATGTTCGGAAATGGAGGAAGTTTAGATGTCAGTTCAAAAGGTTTTGGATCAAATCAAAGAAAACAACATCCAGTTTGTAGATTTCCGTTTTATCAGCCTTGCCGGTGGTGCGCACCATATCACGTTGCCTGCAACAGAGGTGGACGCTGATACGTTCGTAAACGGCGTAGCTTTCGACGGTTCCTCGATCCCTGGTTTCCGCGGTATCGAAGAATCCGATATGGTTATGATGCCTGACACGGAATCCGTATACGTAGATCCTTTCACAAGCCATCCAACTTTGAATGTGATGTGTAACATCCACACTCCGGACGGCCAGCGTTACGAGCGCGACCCGCGCAGCATCGCTCAAAAAGCCGAAGAGTACCTGCAAACGACAGGTATCGGCACGCAAGCGTTCTTCGCTCCCGAATCCGAATTCTTTATCTTCGACGATGTTCGCTACGAAAGCTCGATGAACACTTCCTTCTTCTCGGTTGACTCCGAGGAAGCGGCTTGGAACACGGCCCGCAAAGAAGAAGGCGGCAACCTTGGCTTCAAGATCCCGGTTAAAGGCGGTTACGTGCCAGTAGCTCCTGTGGATTCCCAACAAGACATCCGCAGCGAAATGGTTCGCCTGATGCAAGAATCCGGTCTTCGCGTTGAGCGTCACCACCATGAAGTTGCGACTGCCGGCCAAGCCGAAATCAACTTCCGCTTCGACTCGCTGACTAAAACAGCCGACAACCTGATGAAATACAAATATATCGTTCATAACGTAGCTCGCCAATGGGGTAAAGTGGCAACCTTTATGCCAAAACCGCTGTTCGGCGACAACGGAAGCGGCATGCACGTTCATACGTCGATCTTCAATGGCGACGAGCCGCTCTTCTACGACAACAAAGAATACGCAAACCTGAGCAAAATGGCGATGAGCTATATTGCCGGCGTTCTCTACCACGCCCCAGCATTGATCGCGATCACGAACCCAAGCACGAACTCGTTCAAACGTTTGGTTCCTGGTTACGAAGCTCCGGTTAACCTTGTATTCTCCAAAGGCAACCGTTCCGCGGCCGTACGTATTCCAATCGCTGCCGTAACGCCTAAAGGCTGCCGCATCGAGTTCCGTACACCGGACTCCACGGCTAACCCATACCTCGCATTCGCGGCTATGCTGCTTGCAGGTCTTGACGGAATCAAGAAAGGTCTTGATCCCGTTGCGCTGGGCTACGGTCCTTTCGACAAAAACATCTACGATCTGCCTGAAGAAGAGAAAAAAGAAATCCGCAGCGTTCCAGGCACGTTGGACGAAGCGCTTGACGCTCTTGAGGCTGACTCCGGCTTCTTGACGGAATCCGGCGTATTCTCCCAAGACTTCATCGACAACTACGTTGCATTCAAACGCGCAGAAGCTAAAGCTGTTTCCATCCGCGTTCACCCGCACGAGTACAGCCTATACTTCGGTTGCTAATATACGACCGTCCCAAGAACGAGCCCGAGAGGGCTCGTTTTTTTTCTCCAAAAAAACGATGAAATAGCAACAAAAAGACGCAAATCCGAATAATCGATGAAAATTTCATATTTTTGTTCGACTTTAACCTCGTTTTCGCACGAATTAACTTGATGCAGAGGGTTAAACTTGCTATCATAGCCATATCATATACATTGCTGAAGGGGTGGAAGGAAAGTGGCAAGAGCATTTAATTTTAACGCAGGTCCTGCGGCGATTCCGTTAGAGGTTCTGCAGCAAGCAGCCGAGCAATTTGTTGATTATCAAGGCGCGGGAATGTCCATTATGGAGATGTCCCACCGGAGCGCGCTGTACGAGGGCGTTAACAATGAAGCGCAAGCGTTGCTGAGAGAGCTTTTTGGCGTTCCCGACAATTATCAGGTCTTATTCCTACAAGGCGGAGCAAGCACGCAATTTGCCATGCTGCCGATGAACCTGCTAAAGGCTGGCCGTCCCGCGGCTTATGTGAAGACAGGAGCATGGGCGGACAAAGCCATCAAAGAAGCGAAGCTGATCGGAGAGACGGTGGTAGCGGCATCGACGGAATCCGACAACTATATGAGAATGCCGAGCCTGTCGGAGATTGTCGTGCCGCAGGACGCGTCGTATCTTCACCTTACGTCGAACGAGACGATCGGCGGAACGCAGTTCCACGAATTCCCGGATACCGGCGATATCCCGCTTATCGCGGATATGTCGAGCGACATCTTGAGCAGGCCGATCGATGTTAGCAAGTTCGGCGTCATCTATGCCGGCGCGCAAAAGAACCTGGGACCTTCCGGCGTAACGGTCGTCATTATTCGCGACGATCTTGTAGCGCAAAGCCCAAAAGAGATTCCGGCGATGTTCCGCTACGATACCCATGCGAAGAGCAGTTCGCTCTATAACACTCCGCCTTCGTTCTCGGTATACATGGTGAGCCTGGTGCTTAATTGGATCAAATCCAAAGGCGGCGTTGCGCAGCTGGAACAATATAACCGGGACAAAACGAAGCTGATCTACGACGCGATCGATCAAAGCGGCGGCTTCTATCGCGGCGCGGCGCAATCGCAAAGCCGTTCGTTCATGAACATAACGTTCCGCCTCGGCAGCGAGGAGCTGGAGAAATTGTTCGTGAAGCAATCCGGAGCGGAAGGTTTCGTTGGACTGAAGGGCCATCGCGATGTTGGCGGCTTGCGCGCATCGACTTACAACGCTGTGCCGCTCGAGAGCTGCCAAGCGCTTGCCGAATTTATGGCGGAGTTCCAGAAACGTAACGGATAATCGGTTATTTACTTCAAAAGCGCCCTCCCCGTGAGCATTCCGGGGAGGGCGCTTCTGTCGGATTTACATCCAGCGCGTCGGCCTACGCTAACGAAGAGGTTTCGCTCATGGCAGGTCCGTTCAGCTTGTAGCCTACGTTGCGCACGGTCGTAATATATTCCGGCGTTCTAGCGTTTTTTTCGATTTTGTCGCGCAGGTGGCTGATGTGCACATCGACGATGCGCGTATCGCCAAGGAAATGATAGTCCCACACGCCGTGCAGCAGCTGTTGCCTGCTCAGCACTTTGCCCTTATGCTTGCAAAGGAACAGCAGCAGCTCGAACTCCTTGGGCGTCAGCTCGATGAGCTTGCCGTCCAGCAGCACTTCGCGTTGATCGGCGAGCACGTTAAGACGGCCGATGGAGTAGACGGTTTCTTCGGATACTCCGGGCAGCGTCTGCAGACGGCGGAACAAAGCGCCGATCCGGGAGATCAGCTCCTGGGGACTGAATGGTTTCGTCATATAATCGTCGGCGCCGTTGTCCAGCCCCGCAATTTTGTCGGTGACGTCCTGTAACGCAGTTAACATGATAATCGGAACCGCATTGTTTTGTTTGCGCAGCTCTCTGCACACTTGAATGCCGTCCATCTTGGGCAGCATAAGATCAAGTACGATCAGGTCGGGGCGGAAAGGCTTGAGCAAATCGAATACCGCCTCTCCGTCTCCGACGCATCTGACATCGTAGCCGGCAAGCTTTAAGTTGAACTCGATTAACATGGAGATAGATGGTTCGTCATCTACGACCAACACTTTTTTTCGCATCAATTTGTCTCCTTTGCCACCAATTATAGTACCATTATGCAAGGAGACGTTTCGCTAGAGATTAACGGTACGTTAACCGAATGTTAAATCGTTGCAAGATTAGATCATTGGACGGGAGCAGAAGAGACATGGCATTTCATATTGTATTGGTTGAACCGGAAATACCGGCAAATACGGGCAATATTTCGCGAACCTGCGCGGCGACGGGGACCGTGCTGCATTTGGTCAGGCCTTTAGGCTTCGATACGGACGACAGAACGCTTAAGCGCGCAGGATTGGATTACTGGCATTCCGTTGAAATCATGTATCATGATTCGTTCCAGGAGGTACGCGATCTTTATCCGGAAGGCCGCTTTTATTACGCGAGCACTCGCGCGACGAAACGGTATACGGACTTCGACTACCGTGACGGCGACTTCTTCGTTTTCGGCAAAGAGACGAAAGGACTGCCGCAGGAGCTGATCGATGCCAATCTGGAGACATGCATCAAGCTGCCGATGACGGACAAAGTGAGATCCCTAAATCTTTCAAATTCGGCAGCAATTGTCATATATGAAGCGTTGCGTCAGATCAATTTTAATGGTTTGGACTAATTATTCGAATATTCCAACTTAATTATTGGAGAAGGAAATCACAATTTGTCGTCGAATTTGTAGAATTGCATGTGATAAACTTCTTATTAATAGATGTTTATCCGAGAGAGCGACCGCAGGTATGGTTGTTTTATCGCCTAATAAGATTTATGCTACCGACCTCAGTAAGGAATAGCTAAGTTTTATTACGGTGCGCAAAGGTTTCTCAATACTACAAATTCAGGCACAAAAGAGGTGAAACTGATGAAACCAGCAGGTGTGGTAAGAAAAGTGGATCAACTTGGTCGCATCGTGCTTCCAAAGTCGCTGCGCAAGCGCTACTTGATGAATGAAGGCGATCCTGTCGAGATTTTCGTCCAAGGCGATCACATTATTCTTGAACGTTACCGGCCTAAATGCGTGTTCTGCGGTTCGATGAACGAGGTCCAGGAATTTAAGGAAAGATACGTATGCGGAGAATGCATGGGAGAGATGGGCTTTCTCAAGCGTTAGCCGAAAGGGGTAGCTTGCCGGCGCCAGCGCCGGCAAAGCCCGTAAACGACATGAAGCTTCTGCGCCAAGCTCGGCTTGGTTCAGAAGCTTCATTCGTACTTGCCGGAAGTGGAGACTGATAATTACAGTCCGCTTGTTTTGTCGTCGTTGTAAGAGCTCGTCAAGATTGCGGCTATAAACAACACGAACACGGTTATTACGATCCAAAAGTTCAATCCCAGCATTCTATCGACACCTCCAATTGGCTATAGATATTATACCCAAGTAAGGGGAAAAAGAAAACTTTAAAAGTTGTGAACACATTGTTAACATAGAGGATATGAGTAATGTAATGTAGAAATTTATCGAATGATGCCAGAGAGGAGCAACATCCATGGAATACCGTTTTTCGACAAATGTCGCGAACCTGAAGTCATCGGCCGTTCGAGACATTCTCAAGCTTACGCAAGGGCAAGATATGATATCGTTCGCGGGAGGCTTGCCCGCCGAGGAATTGTTCCCGGTCCAAGCCGTTCGGGAAGCGGCGGATCGCGTGTTCCAGGCCGGAACCGGCGCGCTTCAATATGGTTTAACGGAAGGCTACCTGCCGCTGCGCGAACAGCTATGCTCGAGGATGGCCGTCAAAGGGATGGAGGCAACTCCGGACGAAATGATTCTGACGACCGGCTCGCAGCAAGCTATCGATCTTCTGATCGGCGTGTTAACGGAGCCTGGAGACGTCGTCTTGGTGGAGAAGCCGACTTACTTGGCCAGCCTGCAAGTGTTCGCGCTGCATGGGCTTAAGGTTGTAGCGGCGGATTCCGACGAGGACGGCATCCTTCCGGAGGCTGCGGAAGCGCTGATCAAGCAGTACGGACCTAAGCTGTTGTACGCCGTGCCGACATTCGGAAATCCCACCGGGCGCGTATGGAGCGAGGAACGCCGACAGGCGATGCTTGCAGTATGCAAGCGGTATGGCATGCTGATCATCGAAGACGATCCTTACGGCGACATCAAGTTTAAAGCGGATGAGCTTTATCCGACGATGTTCTCGCTTTCGGGCAAAGCCCAAAACAATCCCGTCGTTTACACCAGCACGTTCTCCAAGACGGTGGCTCCGGCGCTTCGGACGGGATGGGCGATCGGGGACAGCCGCGTTATCCGCATGATGGCCAAGGCGAAGCAAGCGGCCGATCTGCACTCCAGCACGATGGATCAACAAATATTGAGCCAGCTTCTTCATGAATTTGATCTGGACGCCCATATCGCGGTTATATCCAAGGAATACGGCAGCCGAATGCTGGAAATGCACGGTCTCCTGGAGCGAAGCGGCCTGACGGAACTGAAATGGGTGCAGCCGAAGGGAGGCATGTTCTTATGGGTCGAGCTTCCGGAAGGACTGGATGCCGAAGCCTTGCTTAAGTGCGCGGTAGGGAAAGGCGTGGCGTTCGTGCCGGGCGTATCCTTCTATGCCGACGAGCCCAAGCGTAATACGGCCCGTCTCAACTTTACGCATAATAAGGGAGCCCGGACGATTCAAGGAGTGGAGCGGTTGATCGAGGCAATCGGCGAGTTTACCGTTCGAAGCTAGTTTCGGAGATCCACCGCTCCAGAACGTCTTCGTACTTCGCGAGCGAGTCTGCTCCTTGCGGCTCTAGGACGTACTTGCCGCGCTCCAGCCTTCGGAACCAGCCGTAGTGATTCTCGCGCATGAGCTGACCGCTGCGGCTAAACCCCGTAGCGGCGGCAACGTCCTTGGGGGCGGAAGGGCCCCTCTCCCTCAGCACGTAGGCGCAGCGCAGCGCCTTCTCTCTATAGGCGGTAACCAGCTTGCGGCCGGTCGAGCCGCCAACGTTGTAGTCGCCGCTGCGCTCCTTGAATTCCATGAGAAGGCGATCGCGTTTCCGGTGCTTAGCCCCGCGAATCGGCGGATCGCCCGGCTCGCACAGCATTTCGATGACGGGAGCTTTCGTCTTATAGAACGTAACGGTCATTAGTCCGAGTCCCAGCATCCTGCACAGCTCCGTTAAATCGCCGAAGCGTTGATTGACGGCACCGCTTTTTTTGCGATTCCTTTCCACGGCAAGCACGACATCCGCATGCAGACGAAGACGTTCGATGCCTTGCAGCAGCAGGGCAAGGTTGAACGTCTTTTTCATTTCGACGATGACGGTCTCGTTCCGCTCGGGATGGATGGCCACCAGATCGCAATGCAGCACCTCGCTTTTGACCGCAAACCCTCTCTCCTCGTAATAGCGCTTGATGGGCGGATAAAGTTCTTCTTCCTTATATACTGCCAATATTACCCAACTCCTTCTGGAACAAAACCTTGATTCCTAATCCTATTATTATAACAGCCGCCGGCGGGGGCCTGTCTATGCGAGTTTGCTTCCGAAAGATCGTATGCGCATCCTTGCCCCGGACGCCGATAAATTCCGTCTTGGCAAAATAGTGGTCAATTTCCGAGTGGAATAAGCATAGGTATTTAATACTTCACTAAAAGTTGGACTACAGAGCGACAGGCTTACATGAATCCCGAGCGGAGAAGGAATAGCGGAGATTGGAAGCGATGGGAGGAGACACGGCATGGACATTTTCAAACGGATATCCGAGTACCAGGCAGAAGGCGAAAGGCTGGCATGGACAGGGAGCTTTAAAGAATACGTCGAACGACTCAGGCAGGATCCCTCCCCGGCAATGACCGCGCATGCGCGGGTGTACGAAATGATCGAATCGTATGGGGTCGAGGATGTTGGAGGACGTAAATCCTACAAATTTTTCGAACAAGAAATTTTCGGTCTGGATCGGTCGGTGGAGAAGCTGGTGGAGGAGTACTTTCACTCGGCTGCGCGAAGACTCGATGTCAGAAAGCGGATTCTGTTATTGATGGGACCGGTCAGCGGCGGCAAATCGACGATCGTCACGATGCTCAAGAAAGGCCTGGAGAAATTTTCCCGGACGGAGCGCGGCGCGGTGTATGCCATTAAAGGGTGTCCGATGCACGAGGATCCGCTTCATCTTATTCCTCAGGAGCTAAGGAAGGAAATCGAGAAGGAGCTCGGCGTGCGAATCGAAGGCAATCTTTGTCCTTCCTGCCAGATGAGGCTTCAGACGGAGTTCGGCGGCCAGATCGAGAGCGTCCTGGTGGAACGCGTCTTTATATCGGAAGACAATCGGGTTGGCATCGGCACGTTTAGTCCGTCCGATCCCAAGTCGCAGGATATCGCCGACCTCACGGGCAGCATCGACTTCTCCACGATTACGGAGTTCGGCTCGGAGTCCGATCCGCGCGCCTACCGCTTCGACGGCGAATTAAACAAAGCGAACAGGGGCTTAATGGAGTTCCAGGAAATGCTCAAATGCGACGAGAAGTTTTTATGGAACTTGCTCTCGCTGACGCAAGAAGGCAACTTCAAGGCGGGACGTTTCGCGCTGATCAGCGCCGACGAGCTTATCATCGCGCATACGAACGAATCCGAGTACAAGGCGTTTATCAGCAACAAGAAAAACGAAGCGCTCCAGTCCCGGATGATCGTCATGCCGATTCCGTACAATCTGAAGGTGTCTGAAGAGGAAAAGATCTACGACAAGCTGATATCGCAAAGCGACATGAGGCATATCCATATATCTCCGCACGCGCTCAAGTCGGCCGCGATCTTCTCCATCCTGACCCGCTTGAAGGAGACGAAAAAGCAAGGCATGGATCTCGTGAAGAAGATGCGCATGTACGACGGCCAGGAGGTCGAAGGATTCAAAGATGCGGATCTGAAGGAGATGCAGAACGAATACGTGGAAGAAGGCATGTCGGGCATCGACCCCCGCTATGTCATCAACCGGATATCGAGTGCTCTGATCAAGCAGGATATGCAGTGCATTAACGCGCTCGACGTGCTCCGCGCCTTAAAGGACGGTCTCGATCAGCATCCGTCCATCACGAAGGAAGAACGCGAGCGTTACTTAAATTTTATCTCCATCGCGCGCAAAGAATACGACGGACTCGCCAAGAAGGAAATCCAGAAGGCGTTCGTCTATTCCTTCGAGGAGTCCGCGCGCACCTTGTTCGAAAATTATCTCGACAACATCGAGGCTTATTGCAATTGGGCCAAAATCAAGGATCCGCTAACCGGCGAAGAGCTGGATCCGGATGAGCGGCTCATGCGCTCCATCGAGGAGCAGATCGGGGTTTCCGAAAACGCGAAAAAGGCGTTCCGTGAGGAAATATTAATCCGCATTTCCTCCTATTCGCGCAAAGGGAAAAAGTTCGACTTCACGAGCCACGAGCGGCTGCGCGAAGCGGTTGAGAAAAAGCTGTTCACGGATCTCAAGGATATCGTCAAAATAACGACGTCCACCAAAACGCCGGACGAAAGTCAGCTCAAGCGGATCAACGAAGTAACGAAGCGGCTTATCGACGAGCATTTGTACTGCCCGGTATGCGCGAACGAATTGCTCCGTTATGTTGGAAGCTTGCTGAATCGTTAAACAACCGCCAGGACGAACATTAGAGCCTTTACTTCCGCAAGGAGGTAAAGGTTCTAATTTCTTCTGGCAACAGGAATAGATCCTATGAAACTCTTTCTCCGCAATGGCCGTTTGCCGATATAATAGAAGATAGTCGCCATTACAACAGAGGAGTCGAGTACGTCATGATCAAAGTAAACGCGGAACGACGCAAGCAATTGGAATATACGGGGATCAGGGAACAAGAATTGCTGCTTCTGAAGGAATGCCGGCCCATCTTCGAGAAGGTCGTGCACGAGGTCGTAGACCGCTTCTATGATAGAGTCGGAGCGGAGCCGGAGCTTGTCGCATTGATCGCGAGAGTGAGCGGCGTGGACAGGCTGAAGGAAACGCAGCGGGTCTATTGGCTGTCGCTTGCGGACGGAACGATAGACGATGCCTATATAGAGAACCGGATTCGGATCGGGGCGGTGCACTCCAGAATCGGGCTTACGACCGACTGGTATTTGGGTACCTACATGATCTATCTGGACATTGCGACGGACGTGCTAAGCCGGGCTCTGCCGGATCGGTGGCAGTCGGCGGTGTTCGCGCTGTCCAAAATGTTTAATCTGGATTCCCAGCTTGTCCTGGAGGCTTATAATATGCACGAACAACACCGCATCCAGGAGCTTGCCGACGGACGGGCGAAGATGCTGACCACGGTGACGGGGGCGGTGCAGGAATTGGCCTCGCTGATGGCCGAGCTTGATGAAGGAGCTGGCCAAATCGCGGCCACGGCCATCTCGACATCGCAATCCCAGGATAAGGCGCATATGCTGTTGGAGGAGCTGCGCGTCGAGCTGGACGGCATCGGCGAGATGGGCGTGCTCATACGCGGGCTGTCGGACCAGACGCATCTGCTGGGCCTTAACGCGGCGATCGAAGCGGCTAGAGCCGGAGAGCAAGGCCGCGGCTTCGAGGTCGTTGCGAACGAGGTCCGGAAGCTCGCGGCATCGTCGCGGGGCGCGATGGAGGGGATTCAGCAAAAGCTGGCCGAAATCGACAAGAAGCTGACGGAAGTGCGGCAAGAGTCCGATCAGACCTCGGACCAGGCCCGCAATCAGGCGGCGAAATCGCAAGAGCTGGCTTCCTTTGTTCATATGGTCGAGAAGGTGGCGCAGGACTTGAACGGACTCCATTCGGCGGAGTAGATATCAGCTCGCAAAAAACATATGCAGCTTATAAGGAACAGAGGATCTGAACCAAGATGCCTCTGTTTTTATTTTGTGTTAAGTAAGTTGACACTAAAAACAAAATTTTGTATGATAATCCTAACATTATTCGGTGGTTCACCCTTAAATGTTAAGTTTTTTAACTCAAAACTGACAAAATCGGCCAAAAATCGAGGCCGCGCAGCGGAAAACGCTTGCACCATCATGAAGGAGGCGGTTGTCATGTCGACGGCCAAACAGTCGCAAACCCCATTTTACGATTCCCATTCTTTCTATGACGAGATGTTTGAGCGGGATTCCTCGATACGATCGCATTATGCAAACATCCATCGGCTGTTCGACCGCATCAAGCCCGCGGAGCTTGCCATGAGACAACAGGCCATTAACCAACGCATGCTGGAGGAAGGCATTACGTTCACGTTGTACAACGAATCGCAGCACGAACCGCTGGAGCGCACGATTCCGTTCGATTATATTCCGCGCGTCATTCCTAAGCATGAATGGGAAGTCATCGATCGGGGCGTCAAGCAGCGCACGAAGGCGCTCAACCTGTTCCTGCACGACTTTTACCACGAAGGACGCATCTTCCGCGACGGCATAGTGCCTAGAAGCATGATCGTGTCCAACACTTATTTCCGTCCGGAAATGGCTGGTCTACAAGTTCCCGGAGGCGTATATATTACAGCGTCGGGCATCGATCTCATCAGGGACGAGAAGGGACGCTACTTCGTGCTGGAGGACAATTTGCGCTCGCCTTCCGGCTTCTCGTATTTGTTCAAAGGTCGAACGCTCATGAGCGAATTGTTCCACGATTTATATCTGTCCAGCTCCGTGCAAAGCGTCGAGCGAAGCTTGAACTGCTTCTTAAGCTCGCTTAGATCGCTTACTCCGAACGGCAACCGTAATCCTCTTATCGTGCTTCTGACTCCCGGCGTCTACAACGCAGCCTATTACGAGCATGCTTTTCTGGCGCAGCAGATGGGTATTCATCTCGTCGAAGGCAGAGATTTGGTGTACAAGGATCACAAAATTTATCTCCGCGATCTGAGAGGTCTTCGCCAAGTCGACGTTATCTATCGCCGGATCGACGACCAATTCCTCGACCCGCTTGCTTTTCACCCGGACTCGCTGCTTGGCGTGCCGGGACTGATGAACGCCTATCGCGCGGGCAACGTCGCGATAGCCAACGCTCCGGGTACGGGCGTAGCGGACGATAAGGCAGTCTATGCGTATGTGCCGGACATGATTCGTTATTATTTGAACGAAGAGCCTGTGCTGCACAACGTGACGACTTACGTGCTGACGCGCGAAGAAGAACGCGAATACGTGCTGCAAAATCTGGATCAGCTCGTGGTTAAGGAAACATCGTTATCCGGCGGCTACGGCATGCTGATCGGCCCGACGGCAACCCCGAAGGAAATCGCGCAATTCGCTGACGCGATCCGCAAGGAGCCGTCGAGATATATCGCGCAGACGACGATGAAGCTGTCCCAAGCCCCCGTCATGGTGGATGGACGGATGACGCCGCGCCATATCGATCTGAGGGCGTTCGCGCTGATGGGCGGCGAAGAGTCGCATGTCATCCCGGGAGGACTGACCCGGGTCGCAATGAAGGAAGGGTCGCTTGTCGTCAACTCTTCGCAAGGCGGGGGCGTTAAGGATACTTGGGTGCTGAATCGATAATAGGGAGGGTTAGCCATGCTGAATCGGAATGCTGAGGCTTTGTTCTGGATCGGGAGGTATATGGAGCGCGCGGAGAACCACGCCAGACTGGTGGATGTCCATTATCATTTGCAGATTGACAAGGATGTCGCCATGAGCGACGGTGTCCCTACGGAAGCTGATTCGGCCGCCAAGTGGATGCGCATCGTAGACGCGCTCGGCAGCAGGGAGGCTTACGAGGGGCAGTATGGCGCCTATACGGAGCGCGACGTGTTATTCTACACGACGCTGGATCGCGATAATCCCAACTCGTTGGTCTCTTGCGTCAGTCATGCGAGAGGCAACGTGAGATCGCTTCGCGAGAAGCTGCCGAGCGAGCTGTGGGACGTCGTGAACGGTTGTTACCTGTGGCTAAGGGAGAAGCGTCCCGACGAGCTGCTCGGGGAATCGCCGCATCAATTTTTTGCCCGGATCAAAGAATGGATGGCTCTGTTTCTCGGAGTCAGCGCATCCGTCATGCCAAGAGAAAACGAATGGCACTTTATCGAGTGCGGCAGATATCTGGAGCGCGCGGAAAATACGCTCAGAATTATCCGATCCGCCCAGCAGACCGTCTCCCAGGAAAAGTGGGACTCGGCTGGCGGCTACTCCTTCCTGCAAGCCGTACTCCGATCAGTCAGCGGCTACCAGGCGTTCAGACGTTATTACGCGGACGGGATCACGGTGCAGAGTATCATGGAGTTCGTCGTGCTGAACAACGTATTCCCGCGTTCGTTGCAGTTCTCCCTGTACATGCTGGATGACAGCCTGTGCCATATCGAGCTGCAAGACAAGACCTTGCGGACCGAGCATGAGCGCATGATTCGTCAGATCGGGAAGGTGAAGGCGGATATCGCATGCCTGGAGCGCGAGGATCTCGCCATCGATTCGGACGGCATGATCGTGACGCATCTGCTTAAAGCAACCCAGCAATTAGGCACGATGTTTGCCAAAACCTTTTTTCGAATGGGGGAGGCAAGCGCATGAAGCTGCAAATATCGCACGTTACGCATTACGAGTACGAGACGCCGGTTACGGACAGTGTCAATGAAATACGGCTGACTCCCAGCACGAACGAACGCCAATCCTGCTACCAGCAGTCGATCTCCATCGAACCCAACGCGTCGATGTTCAGCTACGAGGACTTCTTCGGGAATCGGGTTCACGCTTTTTCGGTAAATGCGCTGCATCGCAAGCTGGTCATCAAAACGAATATGACCGTCGTTACGAAGGAAGCTCCCAGTCAGGAGGAATACGCTCAGGCGGTTAGCCGGCAGCCTGTCGAGCTGGCATGGCGATGGCTCGGCAGCGACGAGGCCGCCAACAGGTTTGCGGAGTTTCTTGCCGATACGGAGTACACGGCGATAACGCCCGAAGTCGTGGCTTTCGCGCGGAGCATAAAGGGCAGCGGTGAAGGAGCCGGGCAAGCGGAGCCGTCCGTGTTGGAGTGGCTGGGCGATCTGAGCCTGAAGATCAAGTCCGAATTTATTTACGACCCCGACGCTACCAACGTCAAGACAACCGCCTCGGAGATGTTTGGTCTTAAACGCGGCGTATGCCAGGATTTCGCCCATCTAATGATCGCAAGCGCGCGCTCCGAAGGCATTCCTGCCCGCTATGTCAGCGGCTACCACTTTGTCGGCGACCTGCAGGGCGGAGTCGCGGACTTCGAGCAGGCTTCACACGCCTGGGTGGAAGCGTATGTCCCCAAGCTAGGCTGGTGCAGCTTCGATCCAACCAACGTCGACCCTGTCGGCGAACGGTACGTTAAGCTTGGCCATGGCCGCGATTACAAGGATATCGTGCCGGTTAAAGGCGTATATCGGGGAGCTGGCGAACAAAAGCTGCTCGTGACGGTCGACGTACGGAAGGTGGAAGAGTAGGAATCGGACGGCTTTACGCCTTTAGCGCCATCGTATGACAGGCATGTATAAATCATCCGTCTCTGTAAATGTTAAGAGCATGACGACGGAGGTGGATGATGGAATGATGCCATGGAGAAACGTTGCGGCCATGCTTCTGTTAACGGGGGCGCTGGCTCTGCAGACGGGCTGCGGGGACGTAAACGACGATCGGGTTAAAACCGGCGCTATGCGCGAATCACAATCGGGAAACGGCAATCAGCAGGGCATTGGCCAGCTTGGCATGCGATCGGCCAACGGCGGAACCGCGAGGGTAGGGAGCGATCAATTGATTCGTATCGCCGAGCAGGTGCCTGGCGTCGAAGACGCGATCTTGGCCATGAGCGGCAACGATGTTGTCGTCGGCATCCAAGTTGATAATGAAGGCAAGCGGCGAATCGCCGAGAAGCAGGTCGTGTCGCAATTAATGTGGCAATATCCGGAATACGATTATTACGTAACGTCGGATTCCGAATTGTACAACAGAGTCAGAACCGCGAGCCGGAACCAGACCACGGGACAATATCGCACGAAATCGGTTGCTTCGGACAACGAAATTTCCTCGATCGTCGACGCGATCGCCCGAAAGTCGGTCAAGCCGTAACGCTGTGAATCCGCGAAGAGGGAAAGCCTCTAATTCCACGATTTGTGGATTTGGAGGCTTTTCCTTTACCTATTTAGGTGGACCGTTTTTCCGTCGCTACGCGCGGTCGCGATCGCGGTTTCTCATGCCGGCGAGACCCAGCAGGCCGAGAAGGCCGAGCCATCCCCAGCTGAATCCGCGGTCGTTCGTCGTTGTTGCGGCTGTGGCGCGGTAGCCGTTATTCGTCGTGTTTAAGGTGTTATATCGGCCATTGTTATTGTCGCGCGTATCAAAGGCGCGGTTCATGCCGTTGTCGACGCGGTTCGTCGCGCGGTTAACTCCGTTCTCCATGCGGTTGGTTGCCCGGTCCACGCCATTCTCGACGCGGTTAGCGGCACGTTGCATGCCGTTCTTCATCCCTTGGTATCCTTCGCGCATGTCTTCGCCGAGCGTATCGTTGTCGTTGAATCTTGCCGGTGCCGTCATATCGACAGTGCCTCGCGGTTCAATGCCTTCCCATCGATTGGCGCTGGCGCCGGGAGCGGCGAAAACGAGCGAAAACGATGCGATTAGAACGGCTAATATTCCTGCTTTCTTCATGTAGGCGAACATCCCTTTCCATTATGAGTTGTCGGTACCGGATTAGCATTGGCCAATGAGGTTATCGTTATGCCGCGAATCGGGCGTTTGAAGATGGTAAGTAATCCGCCGATTGCCCTCTTCTGTCATTGCGGAGACAATTGTCACGCGATGTTCATGGGTATAGCCCCATGGAGCCATACGAATGGAACCGGCAAGTGGTACAATACGAGCAGGATGGTCGCAACATGATTATTTGGAAAGCAGGTGCATCTTTGATGTCGAATACGATCAAAGTAAGAACGGGAACGATTCTGCTTGCCGTCTTGATGATGATAGCGATTGCGGGCTGTTCGTCTTCGTCGCAGGCTTCCGTCGACCCGGCGAGCGTTGACGTAGTCGTTGCAACGAATCCTTCTCCCGCCTCGACAAACGAGGAAGTCAAGCTGTCCGGGCTGTTCTCCGGAATAGAGCTCGACAAGTCGGCGACCGTGTCGTTCGAGATTCGGAACGGCGATCAGTCCGAATTCGTCGACGCGGCGTATATCGGCGACAATACGTTCGAAAGCGCGTATACCTTCACTCGCTCCGGCATTAACGAAGTGTTCATCCATCTATACAGCGGAGACCTTCATGTCACGAAGAAAAAGCCGGTCGAAATTCAATAGCGACGCGACGCAAAAGAAAAGACGCGCTTCCCCTCCGTTGAGCCGATGGGTAGGCGCGTCTTCGCTTTATTATAGCTTTATTAGAGAAACTTCCGACTCGTCTTTTTGCCGTCGCAGCTAAAAACGATTTTTTTGTCCTCGACCATCGTCTCCAAATGAACGTTCTTGCCCCAAAGCGACACGACGTAAGGCAACGTCCGTTCCACGTATTTGAGATCCAGCTCCATGCCCTCGTATTGATGGATGAGGTACAGCTCTCCAACCCGGTTGAAATCGCCGTCCTTGACCAGCAGGGTCGGGAATCCGCCGTTTACCTTGGAGTATACGAGCTGCTCGCGGATGTTTTCCCATGATTTGTCCGTAATTTTCCATTCCGGTCCTTTTTTCTCGAAAATGTACAGATCGAGCTCGTCGACCAGCTCTTTCGTCAGGTAGTTGCGGAGGAAGGAGATATCGGAGTCGAACTCGCGCACCTCGAACATTTTCTCCCTGCCCTTGCCTGGCGTGCGGCCGAACCGTTCGCGCTCCTCTGCCGTCGGATTGTCCCAGCGGCGTTCGATGTCCTCGAAAATTTTGAGACCCAGATAATAAGGATTGAGGCTGTGTCGGGAAGGGACCACGACGGAGGAATTAAGCTTGGCGAATTCGATCGTTTCGTCGCTGGTCAGATCCAGCTCTCTGATGATGCGCTGATGCCAATAGGAAGCCCAGCCTTCGTTCATGATTTTGGTCTCGATCTGCGGCCAGAAGTACAACATCTCGTCGCGAAGCATGGACAGGATGTCTCTCTGCCAATCCTGGAGGATCGTGGAATATTCTTCGATGAACCACACGATATCCTTCTCCGGTCTTGGAGGGAATCGTTTGGAGTCGGCGGCTTTCGCTTCCGCTAGCGCGTTGGCCGCCGCTGCGGCTTCGGTATCGAGTCCCCATAAATCCTCGTACGATGATGCCAATGGCGGGGAATGTTTTTCGGAGCGCGCCATTTCCTTGCTGCTCATCTCGATATACCGCTTCTTATCGAGCTGGTACGGTTTAATTAGCGTCGGATCGACATGCTCCTGAATGGCAAGGATGGCGTCGATAAATTTCTCCACCGCTTCCGAGCCGTACAACATCTCGTATTGATGGATCCGATCCGCGGTCGCCGACATGCTCTCCACCATGTTTCGGTTGGAAACGCCGAATCTGGCGTTGTTTTTGAAGAAATCGCAGTGGGCGAGCACGTGCGCTACGATCAGCTTGTTCTGGATGAGCGAGTTGCCGTCCAGCAGAAAGGCGTAGCAGGGATTGGAGTTGATGACGAGCTCGTAAATTTTGCTTAAGCCAAAATCGTATTGCATCTTCATCTTGTTAAACGTCTTGCCGAAGCTCCAATGGCTGAAGCGCGTCGGCATGCCGTACGCTCCGAACGTGTAGATGATGTCCGCCGGGCAAATTTCGTACCTCATCTGATAAAAATCAAGGCCGAAGCCTTGCGCGATTTCCGTTATTTCATCGATCGCGCGCTCCAGCGCCCGAATCTCCTCCTGTTTCATCGTTCATCCCTCCGGCTTCCGAAATACGGTTCATACCATATTTATGTCGGGAGGGGCAAGCGATATGATGAAAGTCGGGAAAAAAGAAACGATCGTCATGAGGTTTAAGTATATCTATATATCATGAATGGAAGATACTTGAGGTGATGGGCTATGACGGAGGAAGATCGCAAAGAAGCAATTGAAGGCGAGGAGACGGACAAAGAGGAGGAGCGGGAAGTAAACGTAGCCAAGTGGGTGGGCCAAATCGGCGATTACGACCGGCAGGTCAAGTACGTGCAGGGAGGCTTCTGGAGCAAGGCGAAACGATACGCGTCCAAAGTGCCTTTTGCCGATGAGGTGGCGTCACTGTATTATTGCGCCGTCGACCCGGATACGCCTCTAAAGGCGAAAGCGACGGCGATCGCCGCGTTGGCGTATTGGATCCTGCCGATTGATCTGATACCGGACTTCGTGCCGGTAGCCGGGTTCGCGGACGATGCGACAGCCGTTTTGATCGCGTTCAAGTCGTTAAGCGGGCATATAACCGACGAGCATCGAGAGAAGGCGAAACGATTTTTTGCCCTTAGCAAAGATTTTAAAGTGATACCCCGGTCTTGATTTCGGGCAATCGCGAAAGAAAGGAGCGCGGACGACATCCGTGCTCCTTTCCCTTTTACAATTCGAAATGTATTAGCTGCTCTACCTATCCGCGAGACGCGCCTTATCCCGGCCGACAACGGCAAGCGCGGCTACAAGCAGCAGAAGGGCTCCGGTAAAGAGAAAGCCTTCGTTCAGGCTTAAGGATAACCAGCTCAGCGTAGAGGAGCCCGCAACGACGCCCAAGGAGAAGAATGCATAGAAATATCCGTATGCCTTACCGCGGCTCTCCGCCGGAGTGGATTTAATCAAGAGCGTATTGATGGAGGGGAACAATAAGCCGAACCCGATTCCGTACAGTGCCATAACGCCGTACAAAGCCAGTGATGTGTCCGATAGGCCGATCAGCAGCTGGCTGATGCCCATCAATCCCACGCCAATGGACATGGTGACGGAAGAGGCGGCTTTGTCGAAGATTCGGTTGCTCGGCAGCATGAACAGCAGCACGGCAACAATGCCGAAGGCGCTCATCAGCGTTCCGCTTAACCGGGAATCATAACCAAGCGACTGGACGTGCAACGGAAGCATATAAGCGATGACGCCTTGCGAGAACATAAGGAAAAACGCGCCCGCGTAGGCTTTGACCACGCCGCTGTTAAGAATAAATGCCGAGCGTCGCGCGGCATGCTCCGCGGATGCGGCTTCTTTCTTCGGCTTGTGGTTGGCGAGAAACAACGCCGACAGAACGGTTAAGAGCAGTCCGAGCGCCGCAACGCAGGAGAACACGAATGGAACGGAGGTTTTGCTGGCCATGATGCCGCCGAACGCAGGTCCGACGATCGCTGCAAGTCCGACGAACGTGCCGGTCAACGCGACCTTTTGGCCTTGGCGGTCGCCTGCCGTCGTATTGGCCGAATAGGTGAAGGCGGCGGGAACGATCAGTCCGGCGACAAAGCCGTGCACGATACGAACGCCGATAAGCAACGCGGGTCGATCCACGATATGGTAGAGCAGCAAGGCGCCGCTTGTTAGCAGCAGGCCGATCAATAAGATGCGGAACGGACCCGCTTTGTCGGTCAGAAATCCGGATAAAACGTTGCCTAGCGTGTTGGATAACGAATATAGTCCAATGACGAAACCGACTACGAAGGCGCTGGCGCCGACCGACTCGGCAAACGTGCTCATGACGGGAAGCTGCGCGAACAAATCGAAGAACGAAAAAAACACGATGCTGTAGACGAGAAGCGAGACGTTGATCGGCTGAGCGTCATAACGGGACCGGGCTCTCTTAAGCTGCCAGTCCAGCACAAAGTTGCCTAACGGGACAAATGCCGCCGCAATCGCGGCAAGCGGCCATAACAAGCCCCATCTTACCCTTAGCGCGGCATAGAGGATGGACAAGCCGTACAAAACGAAGATGCCGCCGTGGATGCTTCCCATTATGGTGACGGCTTGAGGGATGTCCCACACGTATTTAAGCGGCATGGCTACCGCCAGCAATAGCAAAAGCGATATGCCGTCGAGCAGTCCGGCAACTCGCAGAATGGATATTGGATGCAGCTTCACGAATAATCTCCCCAATTGATGATGTGAAATGATTGATTCATCTATTTTAGCATCTCCTGCTCCTCCTATGTTGCAATCGGACAGATTGACACCGAACGTTAGAAATTATAAGATGATGGCAATCGATAATATTGGTATCTGGTACTATATTCTGATCCTAATAATCATAATAAGCCCTGTAGGGCTGAAGGTAGGTGCGGCATGAATCCATGCATGGCAGGCAAACAAATCGTCGTAATGGGGGTCGCGAACGAAAGAAGCATCGGCTGGGGAATCGCGAAGTCGCTTCATCGGGCGGGAGCGCGACTGATCTTTACCTATCGGAAAGAGCGTTCCCTGGAAAAGCTGACCAAGCTGCTGGAGATCGAAGGCATCGAACCATTGTCGACAGTAAGCTGCGACGTTGCCAATGACGGGAGCGTTCAACGCGCCTTTGACGAAATCGGCGCGCGATCAGGCGTCATTCATGGAGTGGCGCATTCCATCGCGTTTGCGGACAAGAATGAGCTAAAGGGAGAATATGCCGACACTTCGCGGGAGGGGTTCCTCCTTGCCCACGATGCAAGCGCCTACTCGCTGGTGGCCGTGGCCCGCGAAGCGCGGAAGTGGATGAACGAAGGCGGCGCCATCGTGACCCAGTCCTACATTGGCGCGGAGCGGGTCATCCGAAACTATAACGTGATGGGCGTTGCGAAGGCATCGCTGGAGGCAAGCGTTAAATACTTGGCGGAGGATCTAGGCAAATACGGCATACGCGTTAACGCGGTTTCCGCAGGCCCGATTCGTACGCTAGCGGCCAAAGGCGTCTCCGGCTTTAACGATATCATGACGACGATCGAGCAAAGGGCGCCGCTTCGGCGCAATATCGATCAGGACGAAGTAGGAGACGCGACGATGTTTTTGCTGAGTCCTCTTTCCAGAGGCATAACGGGCGAAGTGCTTCATGTCGATGCCGGTTACCATGTGCTCGGCATCTAATTGAACGGCTCGGCACGAGAGTACGATTGCCGGATTTCCCTCCCGCCCGCGAAGGCGGGTTTTTGTTGTGCGGAGGCACTATTAGGGGAGGAAGCGCCTGCCTCGGATGATGAAGAAAAAATGAAAATAGGAAGCGGGGTCGATCTGTAAAAAGGGTTATATCGATTTATGTCGAATTAAGCGGATAACCGGGCGGAAGTGAAATTGAAGGCTGCAGTCTATTGCCATCTTACACGCAGAAAGGATTGACGGACTTGGTCCATCCGTTGTGGGCGGAAGTCGTGCGCGGCTTGTTATACGTGGTCATGGCCTGCATGGCTTATTTGCTCGTGTCGCCGAAGCATAAGTTCCATCCGAGAAAGCAGTTAATCGCTTATGTATGCGTGAGCGGTCTGATCATTGCCTTATACTTGTTAATCGAGCAGCCCGACCGCGATGCTTATGCCTTGTATATGATGCCGATTTGTTTCGTGCTGGCGATGTTCTACGATCGATGGTTCGCCAATGTCGTCTGCATTCTGATGATGGGCGGAGCAAGCATCCTGTTTCTCGGCAATAATTGGGAGCCGGTCGTGGCGAGCGCATTGATGATGATGGGGACCGGCTACGTACGCATGACGAATTGGTCGACTTACTCGCTGGCAAGAATGACGATTTTTACGCTAGTCGGCACGACGATTTACATGATGACATATCTTTCGATCGATTGGATCATAGACCGCGAACATTCGGCTTCCGTCGAAGAGCTTTGGCTGTATGTGCCCGCGGCATTCGTCGTTTCATTGCTGGTCGCGTTCCTCTCTTATTTCGTCAAGCATCAGGTTCTGTTGCAGAAGAGACTGATTCAATCGGAGAAATATCAGACAATCGGCCAGCTTGCGGCCTCCATCTCGCATGAAATTCGAAATCCGCTGACGACGACAAGAGGCTTCTTGCAGCTCATGAATTACGACAAGCTGACCAAGGAAAATTTCGAGAGGTATCGGAAGTTCGCATTCGAAGGACTAGATCACGCGAATCATATCATTACGGATTATCTGAACTTCTCCAAGCCGAACAAAGAAAGCGCCAAGCCGCTTAACGTTGCCGACGAAATGGAAGGGGTCGTCAAGTGGCTGGAGCCGTACGCCGTGCAATTAAACGTATCGATCGTGACGTATCATATGGAAGAAGAGCCTCTTGTCGTTTATGCCGAAGCCAAACAATTTCAGCAATGCATGCTGAACGTGATGAAGAACGCGATAGAATCGATGAGCGACAATGGCGGGCTGCTTACCGTGCGTACGCTAAGCGACGGCGAGCTCGTGCAGGTTTTAATCCGCGATACGGGAGTAGGCATGGATCCGGAGCAGCTCAAGCGGATCGGCATGCCCTATTTCTCGACCAAGGAGAGCGGAACGGGCCTTGGGCTAATGGTCGTGCTGAGTCTGGTCAAGGCGATGAACGGCAAAATCATGTTCCGGAGCAGGCGCAACCAGGGAACGATCTGCGAAATCCATTTTCAAAAGTTCAGACCGGAGAAGGATATAAGCAAACACCATTGACCGTTGTCAGTGGTGTTTTTTCTATGGAGCGGGATGTTAGATGAAAATCAGTATTGATTTACATAAACATAAATTCATATGTAATTAAATTAGTAATTGAATAAATCTAAAGAATGTAGTTTAATGGTTATAGCATGACATACGGCCAAGGGAGAGTGAGCGACATGAGTTGGCAAGCGAAGATGATAGTGGATAAGGATTTTGTTATCGGGCAGGTGGACGATCGAATCTATGGATCGTTTATCGAGCATTTGGGCAGGGCGGTATATGGGGGAATCTACGAGCAGGGACATCCGTCGGCAGACGAACAAGGGTTCCGCAAGGACGTGCTGGAGCTTGTCAAAGAGCTGCAGGTTCCGATCGTCCGTTACCCTGGCGGCAACTTCGTATCGGGCTACAATTGGGAGGACGGCGTTGGACCGCTGTCGGAGAGGCCGAGAAGGCTGGAGCTGGCTTGGAGGACGATCGAGCCCAATTGGATCGGCTACAACGAGTTTATGGATTGGTGCCGCAAAGCCGGCACGGACGCGATGATGGCCGTCAATCTGGGGACGCGGGGCATCGACGATGCGCGTAACCTCGTGGAATATTCCAATCATCCTTCGGGCTCCTATTGGAGCGATCTCAGACGTTCGCATGGCTATGAAGCGCCGCATGGCGTCAAGACGTGGTGCCTCGGCAACGAGATGGACGGGCCTTGGCAGATCGGCAGCAAGACGGCGGTCGAATACGGAAGAATCGCGAACGAAGTGGGCAAAACGATGAAGTGGATCGATCCGACGATCGAGCTGGTCGCATGCGGAAGCTCCGGCCGGACGATGGCCACCTTCCCGGAATGGGAAGCGACGGTGCTTGATCTTGCATACGATACCGTCGATTATCTGTCCATTCATCAATATTATGGAAATCAGAAAGGCGATACCCGGAATTTTCTGGCCCAGTCGGTCGGCATGGACCAATTTATCCACACGGTCATAGCCACGGCGGATTACGCGCAAGCGAAGAAACGCAGCAAGAAAAAAATGAATCTGTCGTTCGACGAGTGGAATGTTTGGTTCCATTCGCATGACCACGATTCCAAGCTGGACCCTTGGTCCATCGCGCCGCCGCAGCTAGAGGATGTATATACGCATGAGGACGCGCTAGTCGTCGGATGTATGCTGATCAGCTTGCTTAAGCGGGCGGACCGGGTTAAGATGGCTTGCATGGCGCAGCTTGTCAACGTTATCGCTCCCATCATGACGCGTAACGGCGGTCCTGCTTGGAAGCAAACGATTTATTATCCATATATGCACGCAAGCGTATTCGGCCGCGGCCAAGTGCTTGTGCCGCTTATTCAATCGCCTAAATACGATAGCGCCGACTTTACCGACGTGCCGTACGTGGAGTCCGTAGCCGTCTATAACGAAGAAATTGGCGAAGTAACGGTATTCGCCGTTAACCGGTCGCTGGAGGAAGCGATTCCGTTCGAGATCGATCTGCGAAGCTTCGGTTCGGCCTCGATCCTGGAGCATATCGTATTGGAGCATGACGATCTGCTTGCGACCAATACCGAGCTGCAGCCTGACCGCGTGAAGCCTCACGCGGGAGGCAGCTCCGCCATCGCGGGCAACGGAAAGCTGGAAGCCCGTCTAGGCAAGGCGTCTTGGAACGTCATTCGGTTGAACGTTCAATCCCAATAGAATAGGAACGATTAGAGGGACGGATATGAAGCATGCGATCGCTGGCTGCTTATCCGTCCCTCTTGATGTATGATAGTACCAAGCGGAAGGATGGGATGGCATGATACAAGCGAATACGGATGCGAAGTGGCTGCCGCTATATGAGGCGCTCGCCTCCGAGGTAAGGCTCGCGATTCTAAATATGCTGGAGCAGGAAAGCATGAACGTTAAAGATATTGCGGCGTCGCTCGGGCTCAGCAGCGCGATCGTCACGATGCATATCCGCAAGCTCGAGACGGCGGGCTTGCTGCATTCGCGCATGGTGCGCAAGGACGGCGGCACGCATAAGATGTGCGAGCTGGCGGAGCAGAGCATCCATATCGAGCTGCCGTATAGGAGCGAGAGGGCAATGAGCTGCCACGAAACGATGATACCGGTTGGGCATTATACCGAATGCGAGGTTTATCCAACCTGCGGAATCGCGACGAGAGAGCATTATATCGGGCAATTCGACGACCCTAGGTATTTTCTGGAGCCGGACCGGATGAACGCCGGCATCCTGTGGTTCGGGTACGGCTTTGTGGAGTACAAAGTGCCGAATTATCTGCTGGCGGCACAGCAGCCCGAAGCGCTGGAAATCATGCTCGAGCTGGGATCCGAGGCTCCTGGCGTCAACGAGAATTGGCCGTCGGATATCAGCTTCCGGTTAAACGGGCGCGAGCTGGGCATCTGGACGAGTCCTGGCGATTACGGCAAGCAACGGGGCAAATTCACGCCAAGCTGGTGGCCGGAAACGGTCAATCAGTACGGTCTGCTCAAGCTGATTCGCGTTCAGGAGGACGGAACCTACATCGACGGACAACGTTTGTCGGACACGAGCCTGAAAGATATTGCGTTACATCGCAATCAATGGACGTTCCGGATCGGCGTGGATCAGGAAGCGAATCATGTGGGCGGCGTTACGTTATTCGGCAGCGGCTTTGGCAACTACAACCAGGACATCGTCTTCAGAGTGTATTATTCCGGGCAATAAGCGGATGCGATCATCCGGTCGCGCCTTCGGCTACGTCTGTTTCGTCTGTAATGAAGTGAAGCTCCTGCGTTCATAATAAAAATAGTAAATTAATTTAATGAATTTTTTTAAATATAATTTACTATTTTTATTTATTGGGATATGATGCAGATAGGGGATGTAATGACCCCTCTATCCTGGCTGGGAGGAACGTTATGATGACGACACAACAATCGTATAACGGAATATATGAGGGCAGTCGCAATTCGCGCATTGCCTTTCCTATGGGAGGCATAGGCGCGGGAATGATCGCGATGGAAGGCACCGGAGCGTTATCGCACATTTCTTTGCGGCATGCGCCGGATATCGCGAATGAGCCGGCCATATTTTCCGCAATTTGCGTAAAGGATGATTCCGGAAACATGGCAAGAGTTTTAGAAGGACAAGTGCCTGCATGGAAGATTCTAGGTACCCGCGGAGAAGGCTATAATTCGGTTACTACCGGACTTACCAGCAAGAGCTACGGATTGCCGCGGTTCGCGAGCAGTTTGTTCAAAGGGCGCTTCCCGTTCGGCCATATCGAGCTGCGAGATCCGAAGATGCCGGTTGATGCGGACATTACGGCGTGGAGCCCGTTCGTGCCGCTGAATGCCGATGACTCCAGCTTGCCCGCGGCAGCATTGGAATTCACGCTGACGAACCGAACGGATAAGGCGCTGGAGCTTGTCTATTCCTTCCACGCTCCATTGTTCTTGGCGCCGTACAATTCAGAGAATAAGACCGTGACGCGAGCGCAAACCGGGACGGGCTTCGTGCTCGAGCAGACGGCGCGCGAGGGGATACCGTGGGAGCAAGCCGCATTCAGCGCCCTAACCGATCATCCCGGCGCGACTGCGGACTGCGCCTGGTTTAGAGGAGGCTGGTTCGATCCCATTACGATGGTCTGGAACGGCGTCGAAGCAGGGAAAGCGCTGGATAAAGCTCCGATTGAAGAAGGAAAGCCAAGTCCGGGCGGCAGCATCTATGTTCCGTTAACGCTTGAGCCCGGCGCAAGCGAGACGATCCGGGTCATGTTGGCCTGGTATGTTCCCGAATCGAAACTGAGCCAAGGCGTGCCTAAGCAAACGGAAGACGAAGGAGAAAACGCGGCGGCGGACGACCGTTCGCAGGCGCAGAAGTATTATAAGCCTTGGTATGCGGGGAAATTCCGCAGCATGGAAGAAGTGTCCGGCTATTGGGCAGGGAATTACGACCGCTTACGCAGCGAGAGCTTGCGGTTCACGGAGACATTCTTTCATACGAGCCTGCCTGCGGAGGCGGTGGAAGCGATAGCGGCCAATTTGTCGATTCTGAAATCGCCTACCGTAATGAGGCAGACCGACGGCAGATTCTGGGGCTGGGAAGGTTCGCTCGAGAAGGAAGGCAGCTGCCACGGCACCTGTACGCATGTTTGGAATTATGCGCAAGCGCTTCCGCATCTGTTCCCTGAGCTGGAGCGCGGCGTTCGCGCCATGGAATTCCAAGAGGGACAGGACGAGAGCGGGCATCAAAATTTCCGAATTCCGCTGCCGATTCAGCCGGCGGATCACGGCTTCCACGCGGCCTGCGACGGGCAGCTCGGCGGTATTATGAAGGTGTACCGGGAGTGGAGAATCAGCGGCGATTCGGAATGGATGAAGCAGCTTTGGCCGAACGTGAAGACGAGCTTGAATTATTGCATTGAAACGTGGGATCCCGCGCGGGAAGGCATTCTTTCGGAGCCGCATCATAATACGTACGACATCGAGTTCTGGGGTCCGGACGGCATGTGCTCCTCGATCTATCTCGGCGCGCTTAAAGCGGCGACGTTGATGGCGGACGCGCTTGGCGAAGACGCCTCGGAGTACGGGGAACTGTATCGCAGCGGCAGAGATTTCCTCGAAAGCGAACTGTTCAACGGCGAATATTTCGAGCAGCGCATCGTATGGGAAGGGCTTCGCGCGCCATCGCCGACCAACGGGCTGCAAGCGTGGAACGTCGATTATTCGAAGGAAGCGATCGAACTGCTGCAGAAGGAAGGACCCAAGTATCAGTACGGCCAAGGCTGTCTCTCGGACGGCGTAATCGGCGCTTGGCTTGCCGAGGTATGCGGCGTCGGAGAAATTCTGGATCGCGAGAAGGTGAAGAGCCATCTTCTCAGCATCTACAAATATAATCTGAAGCGGGATTTGTCCCAGCACGCGAACCCTCAGCGCCCGGGATACGCGCTTGGCAGCGAGGGCGGACTGCTGCTCTGCACGTGGCCGAAGGGCGGAAGGCTGTCGCTGCCGTTCGTCTACAGCGACGAGGTTTGGACGGGCATCGAATATCAAGTGGCTTCCCACTTATTGTCGATCGGCTGCGTGGAAGAAGGACTCGATATCGTGCGGATATGCCGCGATCGTTACGACGGTTCGACGCGCAATCCCTTTAACGAATACGAGTGCGGCTTCTGGTACGCCCGCGCGCTGGCATCCTACGCCCTTATTCAAGGCTGGAGCGGGATCCGGTACGATGCGATCGACAAGACATTATTTGTGTCGCCCAAGCAGGCCGGTGATTACAGCAGCTTCCTGTGCGCGGCTGGAGGATACGGCATTGCCGGAATGAAGGACGGTCAGCCCTTCGTTGAAGTCAAATCGGGCCGCATCGATATTGAACGCGTTCTTTTGGTATAATCGGGACATAAGGGGGATGGAGCATGAACGGCAGGCAGGATAGCCGCAAAAAACCGAGCATCAAAGAAATTGCCGACTTGACGGGTTTCTCCCCCGCAACGGTCTCGCTTGTATTGAACAATAAAGGCGCGTTTGCCGAAGAAACGAAGCATTCGATTCGTCAGGCCTTTGCCGAGCTGAGCCATGACCTGGCAGTTGCCGAGGGCAAACGCTTCGTCCGTCTGCTGATTGAGGAATATGCGGCCTTGTTCGAGAGGGATTCCTATAACAGCGAGATCGTCCGTGCCATAGAGAACGAGTGCAGGCTGCTGGGATTCGAGATGGTATTGACATTCGTGCGGGAGGACAACGATACCAGAGAGTGGCTCGACAACGTAGCGGGATTGATCCTCGTTGGCGGGGGATTAATTACCGACGAGCTTATCGAAGAATTGAAGCGATCCGGCATTCCGCTTGTGCTGGTCGACAATTATTCGCATAGCGGGAACACGTTATCCGTTCACTCCGATCATTACGGAGCCGGATATTTGGCAACGGCTTATTTAATTGAACGCGGCCATCGGCGAATCGGCTTTATTAGCGGCCCGGCGAAATACAAGCCGCTTGTCGACCGATATGCCGGTTATTGCGCGGCTTTGATGGAGCATGGGTTGCCGCTCGTTCCCGAGCTTATATCTCCGAACTTGGATCGCAAGTACGTAAAGGGATATCTGGAAATGAAATATTTAATGGAGCTGCCCGACCGGCCGAGCGCCGTATTCGCCGTCAGCGACCGTTCGGCGTTCGGCGCCTTGCAGGCGCTGCGCGAGCTTGGACTGCATCTGACCGCAGACGTCGAATTGATCGGCTGCGACAACATTGGAGGCAATGAAGGGGTGGCGGACCGAATCGCCACCGTCCATATTCCCCGCGCCGAAGTCGGGCAGATGGCCGTGCGTTTCCTGAACGAAACGATTAAAGGCAATACGCTCGAAGGGAAGGTTGTCATACCGGGCAAGTTAGTTTGGACTCGCGCCGATGGCGACAATTGAGGCCGATCCGAGCCATGCCGTTTTATCGTGGAGCCGTTCCTCTCGTTCTTGATGACGAGAGGGACGGCTCTTTCGTCTACATGGCCGATGTTCGCTCAGCTTCGCCATTAATATCGACTCGGAGTCAAAAAGAACGTTTTCAAATATGAATGTCTAGTTATTGGGATAGTTCCGTCAAAAAGGCTGTTGTATGATGAAAACACAGGATGTATCCGCTTTCAACAAATGAGCAGGAACAGGAGTGTGTTCAGGCAATGGAGCCTTATCAGCGAGAGGAAGTATGGTGGGAACGATCGTCGGGCGCCGTTCGGTATTCCTTAAAAAACAAAGGGTTAACAATCAGAGACGTCATCGAGCAATTGTCAGAGGTTGTGGCATGGGGGTTCGACGCGATTGAACTATTCGCGCCTTATCACGGCGGAGATGAGTACGGCGGCTTGGACTTCGTGGATTTGTATCGAATCGACCCCGCGATCGGCACAATGGATGATTTCGAAGAGCTGGTTCGACATGCCCATAACTGTAACATAAAGGTTATCGCTTTCGTTAATTTGGGGTATTCCGCCGAGCATTGTCCCGCTTTCTTGAAGGCGTGCGACGATATCCGCGCAGGAATCGACAGTCCCGAGTCGCATTGGTACGTATGGAGCGACACAGGTGAGGCCACGTTCGATCGAGGACTGGTCCCATACTTCTTGAACGATGCCGACGGGTACTGGCAATACAGTGAAAGAGCGGGCAAATATTATTGGGTGAAGTGGAAGGGGATAGGCGGCAAGGCCAAGCTGCCGCAAGTGAACTTCGGCGATCCTCTGTGGCAGCAGGAATGCAAGCGAGCCGTTCGTTTCTGGATGGAGCGCGGCATCGACGGCATGATTATCGATGCGGTGAACTGGTACATCCATTGCAATTGGGACATCAACAACGAGACGATGACCGATGTGATCGGTCGGTATTCGAACTGCTACGTTCAACCGGAAGGAGCGGGGGGATTCGGCGACGATCCGGTTCCATGGATTCTGCAGGGCCGATACAATTCCGTACAGGATTACGGATTAAATATTTGGTGGAACGGCCATGATGCCATAGGGCTGGCATTGGCGAGCGGGAACCCTTCGGGAATCGAGCTGGCGCTGCAGGGATACAGGGACAAGGTCGTGGAAGCCGGCGGGGTCACCTACATCGGTCCGCATTGGGGACGGAAGTCCACTGTCGAGGAGCGCTTGCTGGAGCTTGCGACTATATCTGGCGTGGGAGAGTTTTTGCATGACGACGGTATCTTGTTCAAGCTGGAGTGGACGGAACTGCAGAAGGAGAGTGCCCGACAATTGATTCGCATCAAAAGAGACTACTCCGCCCTGCATCCGGCTTGTCGGAGAGAGCTTGTTACAGCGGGCGAGGATGGAATCTATTCGTTTATCAGGGAAAGCAAAGATGGCATGCAGCGCGTATTGGTCATTCTGAATTATAGCGATCAGGAGCGGGAATGGTCCGTAACGCTGGATAGAGCCTCCAAAGCTCGCAATCTGCTGAATGGAGAATCTATAACTCTCGGCGGGACCTTGGATGTATCGGTAGGGGCGTACGGATATTTGTTTGTAGAGTTGGGCTGATTGCCTCAAGTGGTGAGATCGTTGCCGTCAAAGGAAAGGATGTTTGGATATGAACAAAACTCAACATCAGTTAACGCCGGCGTTAAGCGCTTCCTTGCAGCGTAGCCCGCTGTGGAGAAAAATCAAGAAGCAAAAAATTATATTGCTGTTTACGTTGCCGTTCGCCATATGGGCGTTCATATTTTGTTACGCTCCGTTGTGGGGCTGGCTAATGGCGTTCCAGGACTACAACCCGGGCAAAGGCGTTGCGGGCAGTCCTTGGGTGGGTTTAAAACATTTTACGATGTTTTTCCAGGATGACATGTTTGTCACCTTGATGCGCAATACGATTGCCATCAGCGTTTTGAATATTTTGTTAGGCACTCTCGGGGCTGTAGGGCTAGCCCTTCTGCTGAACGAGGTCAAGGGGATGCTGTTCAGACGAACGGTTCAAACCGTATCCTATTTGCCTCACTTTATTTCGTACGTAGTCGTTGCCAATCTGTTCCTTACAATGCTGTCGCCATCCAGTGGTGTAGTCAATCAAATATTGCTGAAGCTTGGCATAATCGACGAGCCGATCTTCTTTTTTGCGGAACCGCATTTGTTCTGGATTTTAATCGTTTTTATCAATGTGTGGAAGTCGATTGGTTGGGACGCCATTATCTATATCGCGGCCATGTCGGCGGTCGATCCGGAATTGTACGATGCAGCAAGCGTTGACGGCGCGGGACGCTGGCGCAAAATGTGGCATGTCACGCTGCCGTGTATTCGGCCGACGATTGTGGTTCTGTTAATATTGAGCGCAAGCGGCATCTTAAGCGCCGGCTTCGATCCTTCCTACCTGCTCGGCAATCCGATGGTGCGGGAATATTCAGAGGTCATTGACACCTACGTATACCGGATGGGTCTCGGCAATGCGATGTATTCGTTTGCGACGGCTGTCGGATTGTTCCGCCTTGTCGTTTCGCTGCTCGTGCTGTTCCTGGTGAATCGAATAGCCAAGAAGCTTGGCGAAGAAAACGTTTTGTAATGGGAAAGGAGTGTCTACGATGACACATAAATGGGGAGACCGCTTATTTGATACGTTCAATGCATGTTTTCTAATCGGTTTAATGGTGTTGACGTTGTATCCGTTTCTGCATGTGCTCGCTTATTCGTTAAACGATGCGGTTGATTCGATGCGCGGCGATTTGACGATATGGCCGCGCAAATTCACCTTATCGAACTACGAGGTAATCTTCCGTTACGATACGCTTATTAACGCCTCAATCATGAGCGTGCTGCGCACCGTCATCGGCACAGTGACGTCGGTCATCTGTACGGCAATGTTGGCTTACGCGCTAACGAAGCGGGAGCTGCTCGGATTCAAATTTTTTAATACGCTGTTCATTCTGACGATGTTTGTGTCAGGGGGACTTATCCCGACGTTTATTTTGTTCAAATCGCTTCATATCTACAATACATTCTGGGTGTACATTATTCCCGGACTAATCAGCGCCTTCCATATGATTCTGATTCGCACCAACTTCAAGGCGATACCGGAATCGCTGATCGAATCGGCGTATATGGACGGCGCCAACGATTTGTATGTTTTCTTCCGCATTATGCTGCCATTGTCGACCCCGGTCATGGCGACAATCGGATTGTTTGTGGCGGTGGGCCAATGGAACTCGTGGCAGGATACGTTGTTCTTCACGATCAATTCGGATCTGCAGACGCTCCAATACGTGTTGATGAAAATATTGAATCAGAGCGAAGCGGGTGCGATGATCAATCAAATGAAAGCGAGCATGGCGAGGCGAGGCATGGTTAGAGTCACGCCGGACGCCGTTAAAATGGCGATTACGATGGTTGCGACATTGCCGATTTTGTTTGTCTATCCTTTCGTTCAGAAATATTTTGTGAAAGGCATGTTGCTTGGATCGATCAAAGGATGATTTTAATATTTCGAAAGTGAGTAATTTATTCAATTATAAGGAATATATTCGATATCTAATATAAATATCCGCTTTCTTTTATGGAATTGGTTATAAAAATTGATATAAACTAAGTTTGTATCCGCTTACAAAAAAGGAGGCAAAAAAATGGGGAACTTGAAATGGACGAAACGTCTTGCAGTGGGGTTAAGCGTTGTGATTACGGCTGCGTTGTTCGCCGGATGTTCAAAGACAGACGAAACGAATGACGGCATGCAGCCAAACAACTCGCCAGCTCTGGAAGGAGACATGGCGACTTGGCCGGACGCGGAGTTCAGCGTTCTTGTCGGCTCCGCCGATCACCAAGTAGCGCCGGATGACGCGCCGATTTTGAAGCAAGTATACGACCAGACCAAGGTCAGGTTGAAGCTGGAAGTACCTCCGTCGAATGTAGAGGAGAAGCTGAACATTATGCTCGCCAGCGGCGAGTATCCGGAAGTGATGGTCATTTATAATCCTTCCATCGCGCAGAAATTTATCGATGCCGGGCACTTTATCCCGCTGGATGATCTTCTCGACCAATACGGAGATCAGATAAAAACCAATCTGGGTGAAAATTTGAACAGACTGCGCAATGAAGACGGGAATATTTACAAGCTTTCGCCCGGCTATATAATCCCAGGTGCTGAACGGATGCTGGAGGCGGGCAACAGCTTTCAATTTTTGACGAATGTGTTGGAAGACAAAGGATGGTATAAGCCGCAAACGTATGATGACATTGCCGAATTGTTAAATGAAGTGAAAAGCGATTATCCGCAATACGAGCCGATGTCTCTCGCGCTCGGAGATGAAAATTATTTCAATAATATGGTGGAAACATTTGGAGGTGCCGAGGGCACGAGAGTCGTCGGCGATTACGTGTGGACGAAAGAAGATAAGCTTGTTTACAAATTTAAAGACGAAAGCATTAAACATTCGATCGCGTGGCTGAACCGCTTGTTCCAGGAAGGATTGCTCGACAAGGAGTCTCCCGTGCAGAATAAGGACGCGTTGCAGGCCAAGATGGCATCGGAGAAGGTATTCTCTACCTTGGGTAACTGGTTTGACACGATGTACGAAGCGAACAGCATCTTCAACCAGGATGGCAAGCCGTACCGCTTCAAGTATTTCCTGCCGAAAGCCGGCGACAAGGTGGACAAAACGACGTACATCGGTTATTCGACGAATTATGACGGCGGCGTCTATGTGACGAAGAAAATGAAGGACCCTGTACGGTTCATGCAGTTTGTCAATTGGCTGAACACCAACGAGGGCAATCTGGCTCAGACCGGCATCGTCAACTTCGACGGCGAGAATATCGAAGGCTACGATTATTACGTCAGCAAGGAAGGTGAAGACGAAGTTCTGAATATTACCGACTATCAAATTAACGGTTGGCAGAACGATGAGCTGTTTGCGTCGAAACGGGGCTACGGCCATTTCGGATACTTGACGTTCTCCACAGACATGAACTACCATCCAAGCTTTCTCTATCGTACAGGCAAGGCGCAATTGGACTTCTCCATGTGGTGGGATGAGGCGCAGAAGCGAATCAACGAAGGGTACGGCGAATCCGGGACCGATTGGATCGAGGAAGGTCTGAGCACGGGCTGGGATTACTCCGATGTCGCAGGCTTGGTGCTGGATCCGGATAGCGAAGAATTCGTCATATTGACCAAGGTGAAGCAGCTTGCGTATAACGAAATCGTGAAATTGATTGTGTCGGAGTCAGACGAGCAATTTAATAGCGGCTACGAGTCTTTCCTTACGAAGATCGAGGAGATGGGCGTAGGCAAGACAGAGGATGTCATGAATCAAATGTACGAAGAGCGTCAACAAGAATGGCAATAAGGGATTTTAAGTGATTTAAGGCTGCGGCGTTCAATCGCAATAAGAGCGGAGGCAACGCTATGGATTTGTATCGGCCGATTTATCATTTCTTGCCGCCGAGCAACTGGATGAACGATCCGAACGGGCTGCTCTATTATAAAGGAGAATACCATCTCTTCTATCAATACAATCCGAACGGCGACGAGTGGGGCACGATTCATTGGGGGCATGCGAAGAGCAAGGATATGATCCGGTGGGAGCATCTGCCAATCGCCTTGTCGCCTTCCCGGGAGCTGGGCGAAGAACATTGTTTCTCCGGCAGCGCGGTGATTAACGACGAAGGCGTGCCGACGATCTTCTACACGAGCATCGGCAACGGTGAACGCGGTTATGCGACCGGTGCCGAGCAGTGGATGGCGACAAGCGCGGACGACATGCTGACTTGGCAGAAGCATGCTGGAAATCCGGTATTGTCTAAGGAGGTTCACGGCGACTTGACCATTCGCGACTGGCGCGATCCTTACGTCTGGAAGGAAGGCGAGCAATGGCTGATGGTCATCGGCGGAGAACATAACGGCAAGGGCTGCGCTTTGATCTACCGCTCCGAGAACCTGACCAAGTGGACGTTTCTGAACAAGCTGATGGAAGCGCGGCATCGGAAGGAGACGCTCTGGGAATGCCCGATTTTCTTCCAGTTGGACGGCAAATACGTGCTGATCTACTCGCCGAAGGACGTTGTCCGTTATTACACGGGGACGTTGAACGACGACTATACGTTTACGCCTGAATACGAGGGCATTATCGATTACAGCGGCTGGGAAGGCTATTATGCGCCTAACGTCATGAAGGACGGACAAGGGCGGACGCTGATGTGGGGCTGGATGACGGAGATGGCGCGCGGCGAGTTTCCCGGCGGAAAGGGCTGGTCCGGCGCGCAAGCCGTCCCGCGGCTGCTTGGTCTGCGCAGCGACGGAAGCTTGCGAATGGAGCCTGTGCCTGAGCTGCGCCAGCTGAGGAGAGAGGAGGAGCGTCTCGGCAATGCGGAGCTGAGCGGCAACGCGCTAAAGCTTGCGAGCAGAGGCAGAGCATTGGAGCTGATTGCCGATGTGGTGATTCCGGCTACCGGCACATCGTTCGGATTCACTTTGCTCCATGCCGACAATGACGAGGAATATACCAAGGTTGTCTTCGAGCCTTTCCGTCACCGGTTTATTGTGGATCGTTCCCGAGCAAGCTTATCTTCCTTGCCTCACAGCATGGAACTCGAGGCGTATATGGATTGGAAGCCTGGCGACAAGGTGCGCATTCATCTTTTGCTGGATCATTCGGTGCTGGAGGTATTCGCGAATTACGAGCAATGTATTTCTACCCGGGTTTATCCCACGCTGCTGGATTCGACCGGCGTCACGGCGTTTGCGAGCAACGGGACGGTGAAGCTGACGTCGCTTCGGATTTGGAAGCTATCTTCCATTTGGTCATAAGAGTGACGCTGCCGAAGGGTAATGACCCGCATAGGACAGCTGCTGTATAATGAAGCCATCGAATTCATTGTTGAACTGGAAGAGGCTCCGCTTCGAATAGCGGGAGCCTCTCTCTGGATTTCCTCGGTATTCTGTCGGAAGGGGGTGGCTGTCGTGCTGAAGATGTTTATCGTGGACGACGAGGACATGGAGCGGGAAGGACTGAGGTCTCTTCATGCTTGGGAGAAATCGGGTATCTCCATTATAGGAGAAGCGTGGAATGGCCAATCCGCATTGGAAGCGCTCACTGAAGTGGAGCCGGATTTGGTCATTACCGATGTGCGAATGCCGGGCATGAACGGTCTGGAGTTTGCCGCGCAGCTCAAACAAAGGTATCCGGCCGTCAAATTTATATTTATTAGCGGGTACGAGGATTTCGACGCGGCTAGAAACGCCGTAGACGTCAACGCGGTCGCCTATTTAATGAAGCCGATCAATAAAGCCGTGTTAATTCGAACGATCGAAGAAACAATCGGACGTATTGTGGAGGAGAAGCACCGCGAGGAAGAGGGCAACCGGCTTAAGCATCAGGTGGAGGCCAGCCTGCCCGTCCTCCGGGAGCAGTTCATGAGAGATATGCTGCTCGGCATAGAGAGGTCGGACGGGGAAAGGACGATTCAACAAGCCAAACAATACGGTTTGTCGCTTCCGCAGGGCTATATGGCCGTCATGGTCGTCAAGCGCGAAATGTCCGGGATGGAGGAAAAGCGGCAGCTCGATCGGCTGCACATGAGTACCATCCAGGTCTATCAGGAGTTAAACCGCATCATTACGGAAGAAACCGTCCTGCCGCCAGTGATGACGAGGGAAGGGGAATTTACCGTCCTTATTCCGTTCTCGCCGATGGTGTCGACGGAGGATATGGAAGAGCATGTGGAGAAGACCGCGGAGAGCTGGATCGCTCAGATTCACCGGACGACCGGGGTGACGGTAAACGTCGGCATCGCATTGGCGGAGGGCGGCATTGCCAGAGTCCACCCGTTTTACAGGAAAGCGCGAATGGCCGTCAATCGGAAATTCTATCTCGGATCCCAGAATGTGATATGGCACGAGGACGACGAAGAGGCGCAAGACGAACCGATTCTGCTCGCGCAACGCATGAAGGACGAGTTGGCGGAAGGAATTCTGACTTGCGATCCGGTAAAAATCCAGCACGTTGTCGCAGCATGCTTTAATGGCAAGCCGATAAAGCGGGAGCAGGCGTGGTTCGTGGCTTCCGATCTCATCAATACGGCGTTGCAAACGATATCCGAGAAAAAGGATTTGTTGAAAGCCACCCTCGAACAAGGGGGTGCGCCTTGGGAGAAAATGATGCAGATGGAGACGATAGACTCACTGTCGGCATGGCTTGTTGTTTATATCAAAGAAATTGCCGAGCTGGCGAAGGCGGGCCGAGGAACCAAGAACGAGCAGGTCGTACAGACGATCAAACAATGCGTGCAAGAGGAATATATGATGGATCTGACCGTCGAATATTTGGCCGGAAAAGTATTTCTTGCTCCAGGTTACGTTAGGAAGCTGTTCAAGAATCAGACCGGCATCACATTAAAGGATTTTGTCGTGGGGACCCGCATGAAAAAAGCTTGCGAGCTGCTGCGCCGCCCCGACCATAAAGTGAACGAAGTTGCCCATGCTGTCGGTTACGAAAATGTATCCTACTTCTGCGCGGTATTCAAAAATTTCTACGGCACGACACCGGGAGAATTCAAAGATGCGTATCAAACCACATTTTAACGGGCTGCTTGACGCGGTCTTCAACAATACCAAGCTCAGACCGAAATTAATTATTTCGTATTTAATTGCGGTATTTGTGCCGTTGCTCCTTACCGGCGTGTTCTTGATTCTGAAAGCGAATCAGATTATCGAGGATCAATCCAATCGGACATACGGCGTTTCCATGGAGCAGTTGATCTACAACATCGAGACGAGGCTTGCCTCCTACGAAGAGCTTGCCAATCATTTCTACTTCGATATCGCGCTGAATTCGGATCTGCAGAAGGATTATAGCGAGAGCCCTGCCGTGGATATTGTAACGGTCGAAGATGCGTTTATCCAGCAGGTAAAAGCTCAGCTCAAATTCAAAAGCGACTTGCGTGCGATAAGCATCTATTATTTTAATGATCATTTGTATAACGCTCATCCGTTCCTGATCATGGCTGACGATTCCATCACCGGCAAGCGCGGCTTTCAGGAGTCGATGGCATCCGGGTACATGGGACGTTGGGGACAGACGATCAGCGTATCCGAGGGCAGCGTCTATTGGGCTCCCAATAAGAAAAAAAACGCGGCGACTACAAGCGTGTTCAGCTATAATCGACCGCTTGGCTTCTATAACGAACGTCAGCCGGCGGGATTGCTGACGCTGGAGATCAAGGAATCGGACTTATATCAATTGCTTGCGAAGGAAAGCGGCGATAAAAATATATTTCTGTTGGATCCGGACGGCCGTATCATTACCTCGAATAAGCGGGAGAGCATCGGAGACGATCTTGAAGCGGAACTATACGAGCGGATCAAGCAGGATAACAGCGGAGAATTTCTATGGACGCAGACAAGAGATCATTACAAGGTCATGTACAGCGAGCTTAAGAATGGCTGGAAGATGATATATATGATCTCCGTTAATCAGTTAATGGAAGAAACGCGCGATATGAGCAAATATGGCCTGATGTTTATTCTTGGCAGCATGATTCTGTCGGTTGCGCTAATCGTTGTATTCTCCAATCTGATTGTGTCCCGTATGACCATTCTGCTAAAGCGGATTCAACGTATGAGGAGCGGCGAAATCGAGGTGGGCCAATTCGTGAACGGCAATGACGAGATCGCCGTTCTGGACCGCAGCTTCAATCAGATGGCGGAGCAAATGAAATATTTGATCGACGAGGTGTTTACGCTCAGCATCAAGAAGAAGGAAGCCGAGCTGACCGCGCTGCAAAGTCAAATCAATCCGCATTTCTTATACAATACATTGTCAACGGTCAGCTGGCTCGGGAGGAAAAACGGTAATCTGGAGGTATGCGAAATTGTCGAGAGCCTCGCAACCTTCTATAGGATCTCGCTAAGCAAAGGCAAGGAAATGATCACGATCCGTGAGGAGTTTGAATGTATCAAAGCGTACATGGATATCCAGCGCTATCGCCAGAAAAATCGCGTCCGTCCGATCTATAGGGTGGATGAAGGCATCATGAAAGCCGCGACGTTGAAGCTGATCATGCAGCCCATTATCGAAAACGCGATCCTGCATGGTTTGAGTCATGAAAAGGATCATATTACCATTCTAATGAAAGGCAGCTTTAGTCAAGGAGGCATCCTGCTAGAGGTGACCGACGACGGCGTGGGCATGGCCCCGGACGCTGTTGACGCATTGTTCGCGGAAGAGACGGGCAACGAACGAAAAGGCGGATATGGCCTGCGTAATGTAAACGAACGCATCAAGCTGCATTTCGGCAACGAATACGGAGTGACTGTGAAAAGCGCTCCGGGCGAAGGCACCTCGGTCTACTTGCATTTGCCCTTTGCATAGCCGCTGTCATAGCCGCTGTCATAGCCGTTTTTCGAAATTATTCAGCTGATTCTGGCAAGACGATCGTCCCTTCCGTGCGTTAAGATGAAATCGGGTGTACCGGAGAGCTCGGAGCCGGAGCTGCCTGGTATTCCGGAACTTATAAGAAAGCTGTGGTGAGGTCGTGGAAGAGCGGTACCAATTCGATAATGGCAGGCTGATCGACATCTATGAATGGTCTCCGCGCACGTATGTCGAACCGTTTCATTGGCACTCCTCTCTGGAGATCGGCGTCTGTCTGTCCGGGAAAGGCCGGTTTTATTTCGGGGACAAGACGTACGAGGTATCCCCTGGAGACATATTCGTAGTCAACAATCTGGAGCGGCATATCGCCCAATCGGAAGCTTCTGATCCCAGCCGTTATTTATTTGTCAACTTCAAGCCGGAGCTGCTCGGAGACGAAGACAAGGAGCTTCTGCTGCCGTTCGTCTACAACCCGAAGGCGTTCACGAACAAAATCGGCAAGGAGCTGCCGGTTGCGCGCCAGATCGGCGATGCGATGCGCCAGCTGATGCAAGAGCAGGCGAACGGCCACCAGGCATATCGGTCTATGATGAAAGGCATTCTGCTGCAAATCTGTTCCCTGCTCTTCAGGCATTACAGCGCTCAGGAAGACTGCGAAGAACCGTTCAACAAAGTTTTCGAGCCCTATATGAAGCTGCAGCCGGCGCTCGCTTATCTTCGCGCGAACTTCCGCGACTCTGTCGAACTGGAGGATTTGGCAAGAGAGCTCAAGCTGAGTTCGTCCAGAGCAAGGCATTTGTTCAAGCAGATTATGGGCGAAGGGTTCAAAGAATATGTCACGCAGCTTCGGATTAATGAAGCCAAGAAGCTGCTCGCCGGCACAAATGCTACCGTAACGGACATCTGCATGAGCTGCGGGTTTCAAAATATTAGCCCGTTCTACAGGGCATTCCAGGCCATTGTAGGCATGACCCCGCAAGCGTATCGCGAGCGATCGGCATTATCGATGCTACATTCGGCGCAAGGCGCAATGATCGGCAATAACTAGAGCGTTTGAGAACGGATCGACGATAAGAGTTTGTCGCATTTACAAATTTAGGAGGAATCCGCCATGTCAACGACAGGAACAAACGTAACCGCCGTACCTACCAATCATACGATTCCAGGGGATTACATTGAGAGGGTATACGCCGGATGGGTAGGCAAAGTCATTGGCGTTCGTCACGGAGGCAATGTGGAGGGTTGGTCGTACGAGCAATTGGAACGCACATTCGGGGAAATTACGGGTTACATCCATCATTTCAAAAATTTTGCGGCAGACGACGATACGAACGGACCGTTGTTTTTCCTAAGGGCGCTGGAGGATTATACCCATACGCCCGAAATTACGGCGGAGCAGATGGGTCTGACTTGGCTGAATTACGCGCCCGACGGCCATGGCTTCTACTGGTGGGGCGGATACGGCAAGTCGACGGAGCATACGGCTTACCTGAATTTGAAAAACGGCATTGCGGCGCCGCGCTCCGGATCGATCGAGCAGAACGGAGCGGCCGTAGCCGAGCAGATCGGCGGGCAAATCTTCATCGACGCATGGGGGTTGATCGCGCCGGGCAATCCCGCGCTGGCAGCGCATTATGCCGAGAAAATCGCCAGCGTGTCCCATGACGGCAACGGCAAATACGGAGGCATGTTCATCGCTGCTTGTATCGCGGCGGCGTTCACGGAACGGGACGTACACGGTATTATTGAAGCGGGTCTGTCCACAATCCCTTCGGATTGCGAATACGCCAGAATGACGCGCGACGTGATCGCGTTCCATCGCGATCATCCGGACAACTGGCGCGACTGCTTCAAATTCGTATTCGACAATTACGGCTATGATCGTTACCCCGGCGTCTGCCATATTATCCCGAACGCCGCCGTTATCGTATTGTCGCTGCTGTATTCGGAAGGCGATTATTCGAAAGCGATCAATATTTGCAACATGTGCGGTTGGGACACGGACTGCAACGTCGGCAACGTCGGCGCGATTATGGGCGTGCTTGTGGGGTTGGAAGGCATCGACTCCTCCTGGAGAGAGCCGATTAACGATTTCCTCTGCTGCTCCAGCGTCATCGGCTCCTTGAACGCATTGGATCTGCCATGGTGCGCGTCTTATATCGCCAATCTCGGATACCGAATCGCCGGCGTCGAGCCTGCGGACGAGTGGAAGCCGATCTTATCCGGAGAGGGACCGAACTGCCATTTCGACTTTCCCGGCTCCACGCATGTGTTCCGAACGGATTGGGACGGCAAGTTGCAGCATCCGGGTATCGTGCTCGAGAATACGGACGAAGAGGCGGCAAGCGGCAGTCGTTCGCTGAAAGTCGCGTTCGATTATGTGAACGCGGGCTGCGGCTATCGCGCCTATGTTCAAACCTACTACCGTCCGGAAGACTTTAACGACAGCCGCTACGATCCATGTTTCTCGCCGACGCTGTATCCGGGACAGACCGTTTCGGCGAAGGTGAAGCTCCCCGCATCGGAGAGCAGAACGATACAAGCGAGACTTTACGTCAAGGATCGCAACGCCAACGTCCGCCATTACGGCGAGAAGGTTGTTCTAGCTCCCGGAGTCTGGCAGGCATTCGACTATCGCATTCCGGCGATGGACAACGTTTGTTTATTGGAAGCGGGCATCGAATTTATTGCCGAGAGCGGCGGAAGGGCGTTCATCGTCTACCTCGACGACTTCGGCTTCTCGGGAAATCCGGATTATTCCATCGACTTTGCGAACGAGCGGCTGGAGAAGTGGCACGGCACGCATATCGAGGTCAGCCAATTCACTTATCTCCGCGGCAAATGGACGCTTGACGAAGGCAAATTGAGCGGTAGCTATTACGGCGAATCGGCGGAATGTTATACGGGTGACCTGCAATGGAGAGATTATGAATTTGCCGCATCCGTTATTCCGAAGCTTGGCGCTTTCCACAACATCCAGTTCAGGGTTCAAGGCGGCATTCGATCTTATGCCGTCGGGTTGGCGGAAGGCAATCAGCTGGTGTTATACAAAAACGAAAATGGGTATAAACAACTCTCCTCCGCTATGTTGGAATGGAAAAAGGACAAGGAATACAGAATCGGAGTGAAAGCGATCGGCAATCAATTCGAAATTTCGGTGGACGGCGTCGCGAAGATTATATACAGGGATAACGACAACCCTTATTTGCATGGCATGATTGGATTCTCCAACAGTGGTGGAAGCCATACGCATTATTCCTCGTTCCGGGTCGTTGGGACCTGTTTTTCCCTGTAGTTCTGCCGTCGGGATTCTGATATCCTTCTTAGGGTATCAACAAATCCGAGATTACGGAGGAACTTCCAGATGAACAAGTCCTTTATGCAAGGAACCGTCGTCATGTTATCGGGCCTGCTGCTCGCGGCGCCGCTGCAAGCAGGCTCGGTCGCTTCGGCGGCCGATGGCATGACTTTCGACATGTATTTCCCAACGGACATTGAAGAACACTGGGCTTATCCGGAGCTGGACAATTTCGTCGTAGCCGATCTACTCAAAGGATACAGGACGCCGGATGGCGATGTGGAAATAAAACCGGAGCAGCAGGTGACGCGCGCGGAATTCGTAGCCTTGCTCGTAAGATCGCTCGATCTTAAGAGCGGGCAATCCGGACAGTCATTCGCCGACGTCCCATTCGACAAGTGGTACGCCGAATCCGTTCGCATCGCAAGCTCGTTAGGCATCGTCAATGGCGTGTCGGAGACGGAGTTTAAGCCGGAGCAATGGATTGACCGGGGAGAGATCGCGGCTATGGTCGTTCGCGCCTTCGAGGAATCCGTTCCGTTCGGGGAGCAGCCGGAAGCCGCGCCATTTGCCGACGTTCCGGCAGATTACTTTGCCGGGCTCGACATCGCGAAAGCCAGCGAAGCCGGCATCGTGAACGGTATCGACGACAACGCGTTCATGCCGCTGGTCAAAGCGAAGCGCGCGGAAGCCGTCGTCATGCTGCAGCGGGCGCTGGACCGGGAAGCGAGCGGGCTGCCGGAGGAAACCGCGCTGAAATCGGTTATTACGGATGCCGACCAAGCGGAGCTGGACGCCATCAATAATGGCGAACTGCAGGGACTGACGAGCCTGTTGTCCAAGCAATATACGGCGTTCCAGCTGTCTTCGATACAGCAGTACGTGGATGGAATGAAGGAGCTTGCAGGCGACGGAATCGAGATCAGCGTCGAGCGGACCGGAGAAAGAAGCCTGGAGGTTCTGAAAACAAACGATCGTTATGCAGTCCTGAAGTCGACGGGCGGAGAGTGGTTGTTCAAGTATAAGTACGACGGTCAGCAGCAAACGGAGACGGTATCCAGCGACGGTCATTATTATATGAAAAAAACCGATGGCGGAGCTTGGAAAATATACGCCATCTATGAAGAATAAGCCGTTTGAATCAACCTTGCGGCTAACTAGAATGCAAATCAGCCTCTACTCCGCTTCCTTAAAGCGGGGGAGAGGCTGTTTGGTTGTTGGGGCATGTTGGTTAGAATAAGCTCCAGTCGAGCTTTTGAGACATCGTCTCGAGAAGGTGGACGCCGGCAATGCTATTGCCCTTCGGGTTTAAGGCCGGGCCTACGACTCCGATGCCGTAACGGCCCGGCACCATCGTCAGTATGCCGCCCGCGACTCCGCTCTTGGCGGGCAACCCGACCTCGATCGCGAATTCGCCCGAAGCGTTGTACATGCCGCAGGTAACCATAAACGTTTTGGCGATTTGCACGTATCTTCTCGGTATGAGCTCTTCGCCGGAGATCGGATCCTTGCCGTCCTTCGCGAGCACTAACGCCATCCGCGCCAGGTCCGCGCATGTCACGTTAATGGAGCAGTGCCGGAAGTAGACGTCAAGAACGTGATCGACGTTTCCTTGCAGCACGCCTTTGTCCTTAAGGAAATAGGCCATCGAGCGGTTAAGATCGGCCGATTCGGACTCGGACCGATAGACGGAGAGGTCGTAGTCAAGCGATTCGTTGCCGGCCAACCGGCGAAAAAACAGAAGGATTCGCTCCGACCTTTGTTCCGCTCCGCTTCCTGCGATCAGGGACGATATGGCGATCGCGCCGGCGTTGATCAGCGGATTAAACGGGATGCTGGGCTGCACCAGCTCCAGCTTCAGCATGGAGTTGAAGTTGTCGCCGGTCGGCTCCATGCCTACCTTGTCGAATACGGCCTCGGCTCCGTTATCCATGAGGGCGAGCAGCAGGGTAAATACTTTCGAGATGCTTTGCATCGTAAATGAAAGGCCGCAATCGCCCGCGGTTACCGAATTCCCGTATGCGTCGATGACGTGAATGCCGAGCGCGCCGGCGGGGGCTTTGGATAGCTCCGGGATATAAGAGGCGACTTTGCCTTCCTGACATAATGTGCTGCTTGCCTGGACCCATTGGGATAACTGCTCGCGGAGTAGGGCGAGCTCCCCTTGTTGCTGCCTGTTAACTTTAGGTTCGTTGTTCACGTCTGGCAAGACCTCCTTGGGTAAAATGAAGCCCGATTGGCGGGCGGGAACGAGATATCCGCAACGACGGGATAATGATCGGACGGGTAACGGCCGTTTCGCGAAGAGCGGACTACGGATACGCTTTCCACGAAGGCTTCTTGGCTGGCGAAAATATAATCGATCGGCTCGCCGGCTTCTCCGCCATGGAAATCATGGAACGTAAGTCCCGCAGGCTGACCGGAGCTTTCGTAAACGTCTTGCAAGGCGTCGGCCATCGTGCGAATGGCTGGATCGTCGGGATGACAGTTAAAGTCGCCGGTCACGATAAACGGAACCGAGGCGTTGCCCGCTATCGATTCGATCTGCCGCAGAATCAGCTTGGCGCTTTGTTCTCTAGCCAACCGTCCGACATGATCGAAGTGGGTATTAAACATGTACAACTGGTCAGCCGGCGATTCGATCGCCGCGAACTTCGCCCACGTGCAGAATCGCGGATAGTCGGCATCCCACGCGCGCCCGGACGGCCGATCAGGCGTCTCCGAAAGCCAGAATTGTCCTTGTTCGAGGAGTCGGAGCCGCTTGAAATCGTAAAAGACGGCGCAGCACTCGTCCATTCCTTCGTCGCCGATCTGATGGCCGGCGCGGCCTTCTCCGATGCGTCTATATTCAGGGAGCAGCGCGTCGAGATCGTCGAGCATCGCATATCGCCCCTCCTGCGTTCCAACGATTAAAGGCTGATGCTCTCGAATCGCAGCGGCAGCTTGTTCCTTGCGATACGGCCAGGCATTGTCTCCGTCGGATGGGACGTTTACTCTTAAGTTAAAGCTCATGACGCGAAGTTTCATGATCGTGACTCTCTCCTTTGCTTTTTCGTTATATGTTCGATTATATCCTATATAAGCAACCAAGAATAATGGATGGCTTTAAGGCGAAACACAAGTTTTCCGAAAAAAGTTTTTTAAAAAGCTTGACCAATATAAATGAATCATGGTATATTCTAATTCCGGCCGAGACAAACGGGCTTGGATAACAAAAACAAATTGTTCTTTGAAAACTGAACAACGAGCGAAACTGCCCGATACAATCGCAAGATTGGATCGAATAAACAAGCTTTCGTGCTTGGCTTCGGCCAGAGCGGGAGACTTGAAGCAACAACGTGATTGAGCAAGTCAAACACCTTTATGGAGAGTTTGATCCTGGCTCAGGACGAACGCTGGCGGCGTGCCTAATACATGCAAGTCGAGCGGACTTGATGGAGTGCTTGCACTCCTGATGGTTAGCGGCGGA
>JAESFX010000137.1_pt1 | contig 76994 bp, 72 predicted proteins | sample 9269501 | NCBI WGS metagenome assembly JAESFX01 (sample SAMN14515570, study PRJNA621655) | algae metagenome | isolation source: Desmonostoc geniculatum HA4340-LM1 and co-occurring heterotrophs from cave... | place: USA: Maniniholo cave, Kauai, Hawaii | collected 2009-07-28
ATCACGTCTAAAATCTAGTATTATGTAACTTAGCTGTACTTAATAGTTCTCCTTCATCTACCGTCACATTTTTGTACTTCTTATTTGCCTTCTACGGGTTTGTTCGGCTAGGTGCAAGATGTGAGTCAATAGATTTTAGAGATTTTAATGCTTATCGTTGGAAAAATCAGCATCCATTTGAAAATTTGATGCTATGTTAAAAAACTTAATTACGAATTACGAATTACGAATTACGAATTACGAATTATGCAGCTATGAGCAAAATTCCCATCCTCCAACTAAATCAGTCATACACTTTCAGAAGCTATTTTGAGATGTCATTCGAGCCAGAAGACATACTGGCTGAATTTGGTTATTCTTTAAAACGTTCTTCTCTCAATCTACAAAAGTCCAGCATTGAATTAGATAGATGTGCAAATCTAAAATCTAGAATTGAGGAGAGTTTGCCATATATTAGTTTGACTAGTGAAGCAGCACGCAGAGAGTTACTAATTGCCCCAATTTTACTGGATGTTGTTCACTACACCCGCGCTCAACTGAGAATTGAATATCCTTTAATTGTTACAGAACAATTAAAAGGTTCCCTTGATTATTATTTGCACGCAGACCGTAAACTCTTACAGCAGTTTCCGATGTTATGAGGTACAGTTAGTATTAATAAAATAAAAAGATAATACTGTCATGAAAGCATATTCAGTAGATATCCGAGAAAAAATAGTTGCAGCACATATTGAGGAAAAAATATCGATTCGTCAAGTAGCACTCAGATTTGCAGTCAGCAAAAGTTTAGTACAAAAGCTAGTAAAGCAACAAAAAAGTCATAGTAATTTACAACCATTAAAACCGGGTAAGCCACGATTTAGTTCTGTGTTTATCTCCATATTCTCCTGATTTTAATCCCCGCCGAGTTATGGTGGTCACAACTTAAATCTTTTTTACGTACTTTTTCTCCAACTACAACCGAAATGGTTGATAAAGTTATCTCTGTTGCTCTCGACTTGATGAATCCTCAACATTTAAAAAATTGGTTCACTAAGTGCTGTTATTGTACCTCATAACATCGGAATTTGCTGTAGTTTTATGATTAATGGATGTGGTGCGATCGCATTTTTTATTGAAGTTGCGATCGCCTCACTTTATACTTCACGGTTAAGACCACGGGTTGTCCAGTTTCCTTCATTTGCTGAATAAATTCAGAAGTATTGCGCTTGAAGTTTGAGAGGGAATGAATATCTCTAATAATGTTGAGCATGGCTTTAATTATGCATTTAATTTGCATTAAATTTAATGTTGACAAATCTAAATAAGTAATATTTGATACATTATGCTTGCTAGCATCAGCCATCCTGAGCTTGCTCATTGGAAGAATCAATCATGAGATCGCTTGCTCTATTGTTCACGATTTGTTACAAAAGTACAAAGAACTTCTAGAGACTAAAAACCACATGTTCGGCGGACTTACTGGTTTACAAAATCCTAAGGGCACAGATTGGGGAGAGCAGATGCTCAACACGGTCGCTAGCCAAACGATTCGCCACTTGTTTACTCAAAGCGAGTCAGTAGAAGTCTTTGTGCGCTGCTATCCCTCCAGCAAACTGTTGCAAGGCAGCATTGATAGCTTCAAAATGAGCGGTCGTGGCTTGGTTATTCGGAAAGATTTTGCGGTGGAGGAGATGTCATTTGAAACCGATGCGGTGGCAATTGACTTCGGCTCGGTTTTAAGCGGCAAACTTAGTCTTAAGCAACCTACTCAAGCGATCGCTCAAGTAATTCTATCAGAAGCGGGTATCAATCAGTCCTTCAATGCTGAACTAGTGAAAAAGCGCCTGCTTAACCTTTCCCTACCATCCTTGACAGCATTATCTGGCGGTGAACCAGTCTCTTTTACGGAAGTCAGGGTACAGCTATTGCCTGAAAATCAGTTGCAGCTTGAAGCCAAAGCAGATTTAAATAATGGCGAACTTGTGCCCTTAAATATGACTCTAACCATAGGCATTGAAAGGCGGCGGCGAGTTTCTTTCAAAGACCCGAAAATTAAAGTTGACCAAGTGCCAGAAGGACAGCGGGAAATTTCGCAGACCTTGAGCGTGGCACTGGTAGAAATTTTAGATAATATGGTTGATTTAGATAGATTTGACCTTGATGGAGTGAAGATGCGACTCAACCGATTAGAAACCGAAGGTCAAAAATTAATTTTCAGTGGATATGCTGAAATTGAGAGAATTCCACGTAACTCTTGAGTTCATTATTTACAGTCTGATATCCAAAATATTTATAGCAGAATTCAGTAGTCAAAAATAATAGGGTCATAACATTGTTATGACCCTAATTCATTAAAAAAGCTAAAAATTTGAAATTCAATATTCAGAATTCAGAATTCTCAATTCTGAATTCTGACTCCTACCAAAATCATCTATCTTCCAACGCCTACATATTGGAATCCAGCCCGCACCATTGCTTCGGGGTCGAGGAAGTTACGACCATCAATAATCACGGGATGGGTCATCAATTTTGCCATTTTCAAGTAGTCGAGAGTGTTGAACTGTTGCCATTCGGTGACGAGTACCAAAGCATCGCAGCCATCAGCTAATCTTTCGGCATCGGTTTCTACTAGCACACCAGAAAGACCATGACGCATACCTGTTTGGGAAACAATCGGGTCGTAGGCTTTAACTTTGGCTCCTAGTCGGTTGAGCTGTTCAATTAAGTTGAGTGCTGGAGCATCGCGCATATCATCGGTATCAGGCTTAAAGGTGAGACCGAGTAGCCCAACAGTTTTGCCTTTGAGGATTTTCAGGACTTGTTGCAGTTTTTCTAGAGCAATTAAACGTTGACGTTCGTTGACGTTAACGGCGGCTTTAAGTAATTCAGCTTCATAGCCATAGTCATCAGCGGTGTGAATGAGGGCGGAGACATCTTTGGGGAAGCAAGAACCACCCCAACCAATACCAGCTTGTAAAAATTTGTTACCAATACGGGAGTCTAGACCAATACCTTTAGCTACTTGGGTAACATCAGCACCAACGCGATCGCAAATGTTAGCAACTTCATTAATAAAACTAATCTTAGTGGCTAAAAAGGCATTAGCGGCGTATTTGATCATTTCCGCGGAACTGAGGTCTGTTGCCAGAATTGGTACTGGGGGTAAAGATGGATCGGCTGCGTACTTGCGTTCTACGATTGGGGCATACAGTTGTTCCATTAAGGCTATTGCCCTGGGACTATTGCCTCCTAGTACAATGCGATCGGGGTTGAAGGTGTCGTAAACTGCTGAACCTTCGCGCAAAAATTCTGGATTGCTGACTACATCAAACTCGGCTACAAACTCAGGTAATTTCTCATCACTCGATACGCCACCTGCGGGTACCAAAGTTTTCTGCCGTTCAGCGATACCATCGAGAACAATCATCCGCACCCAGTCACCTGAGCCAATGGGTACTGTAGATTTATTGACGATGACTTTATAACCACCGTTGAGATTTTCCCCAATGCCACGGGCTACGGCTTCAACGTAACGAGTATCACTTTCACCAGTTGGTAAAGGTGGTGTTCCTACGGCAATAAACAGAATTTCTCCGTGGGCGACTCCAGCAGCGAGGTCACTTGTAAAATGAATTTTTTCTGTTTGAATGGCAGACTGCATGATTTCTGAGAGTCCCGGTTCAAAAATTGGAGACTGCCCAGATTTCATTAATTTGACTTTTTCTTCGTTGTTGTCTACGCAAATGACATCATGTCCAATATGAGCTAAGCAAGCACCTGTAACTAAACCGACGTAACCAGTACCAATTACGCAAACACGCATTTTTAACTCCTCGCTTGATTGAGCGTTAGTTTAAAAAAAGAAATTGTCAAGATGACACTTATACACCGAGAGGAAACACAGCCACTAAAGTACCGGCTACCAAATAGGATGAGCTTGCACGAAAGTTGAGAGCGGGGCTAGGCACTGCTCAGGAGGCTGAATTCTTGGCATCGCTGTTCATGCGATCGCGGAAATCTTCTATTGTTAGTTTTAACCCCTCTTGCAGAGGAATGGTAGGTTCCCAATTTAACCAAGTTTTTGCTTTTGTGATATCAGGCTGGCGACGCCGGGGATCGTCCGAAGGTAGTGGCTCGAATTTAATCTCTGCATCTGGATTAATCATGTTTTGCACAGCTTGTGCCAATTGTAAAATCGTATATTCACCAGGATTACCCAGATTTACTGGCCCGACGTAATCGCCATTCATCAGGCGGATAAATCCTTCTACCAAATCGGAAACGTAGCAGAAACTCCGAGTTTGGGAGCCATCACCGTACACCGTTAAAGGAGTACCCCGCAAGGCTTGAACTATAAAGTTACTCACTACCCGGCCATCGTTCTCTAACATTCGGGGCCCGTATGTATTGAAGATCCGAGCAACTCGGATGTCAACTTTATTTTGCCTGTAGTAATCAAATGCCAGAGTTTCAGCGATTCTTTTGCCTTCGTCGTAGCATGAACGTATGCCAATGGGATTGACGCTACCTCTATACTCTTCAGTTTGGGGATGAATTTCTGGATCTCCGTATACTTCGCTAGTTGAAGCCAAGAAAAACCTAGCTTTTACACGCTTGGCCAGCCCCAACATATTCAGTGTTCCCATCACGTTAGTTTTAACGGTTTTTACTGGGTTGTATTGGTAATGTACTGGAGAAGCAGGACAAGCTAAATGATAAATTTGATCCACTTCTAACCGAATTGGCTCAGTAATATCGTGGCGGATTAATTCAAAGTACGGATGGCCTAACCATTTAAGAATGTTACGTTTATGACCTGTGTAAAAATTATCCAAGCATATTATTTCATGCCCTTCGTTCATTAGTCGGTCGATGAGATGGGAACCAATAAACCCAGCACCGCCCGTCACCAAAATTCTCATAATTTCCCAATTACTTACAAATATTTTCAGTAGCTATTGCACTTATCTTTTAGGTTACCCAGCTTGGGTACAAAAATACAGAACTAAAAATGAATAAGGCTTAATCAAAAAGTGTTTACAGTTGTAGTTTTGTGATGTTTTTACCTGGTTTCTTAACAATTTAACTAGAAAAATAACAAACATTGTCTAAAGATTGTCAGTCTTTTACCTAAAGTTCATCAAATCTTCAACAATATAAAGTGTTTTTACTGTAACCCCTAGAGCCGATTCATTTGTTGTCAAAATTTTTTTATGCGATGCCTCCGTCGGGCTACGTCAACGCGGCAGCAGTCTACCGAAAATTTGAGGTTTAGAGCCTCGCCCTAGAAGGGCGACTTTGTTTGATATGATTCATAGAATCATATTATACAGCAGATGTAATGCTGTTAGCTGGGTCAGAGATAACCACATTTGTTTGAGTGCGTTGTGGTTCTCCAAGCATAACGATGGAACAGGTGAGTTGTCTGGCTAACTCAGTTGTGACATCGCTAATAGCTAACCCTCCAGGACTAGTACGATTGCGTATAAAAGGTAAAATGACTAAATCATATAACCGTGCTGCTTGCAAGATTGCTTGAGCGACATTTTCATGAGCGATAATTTGAATTTCTGGGGTATTGGGCAGAGCTAATTTAGATACTAATAGGGAGAGGTGCGATCGCCTCCAAGCAATTTTACTGGAACTAGTGCGGCGATCGCACACATTCAGTACAGTAATGTGGCTCTGATTTGTTTGTGCCAACATTTGAGCAAATTGTACAGGCTGCAATATCGGTGCTGTTAAATTTTCCACTGGTACTAAGATGCGCTGAATTTTTTTTGGTGATTCGACCAAACGTGTTACTGCTACAGGACAGTGGGCTGCCCAAAGTACACCATCAACGACATTACCAAATAATAGCGCTCGCAACCCAGTACGTTTACCCCAACCCATAACAATTAAACTAGCTTTTTGTTCGCGGGCAGCTCTGCTAATTCCCTGAGCAAAAGCATCATCAATTCGCAGCACTGATTCTGCGGCTACACCTAAAACTCGACTTTGGGCGGTGGCTTTTGTTAATAACCGCTCACTGCGTTCTAGAGAAGCTTCTAACTGGGGTGCATCCATGTGAGCAGCAGCAGTAGCGATCGCTAGCGGTACAATTTTACCCTTTGATTGACGCGCTAACAACGCTGCCATTTCAATCAAATACTGCTGTGTCTGAGGATTATAAACAGGTACAACTATAGTCAAAGCACTGTCTGTTTCTGGTGCGTCCCGATCGGGTAAAGTAGTTGGAGGCAGGTCTGGGGCTGGCGAGGAAGTCAAACCAACAGCTATTCGAGCAGTCATGAACGGCCCCAAGGTTGATGTAAAGACCATTAAAAAAATAACGCTGTGTAATATTTCTGATGAAAATAATCCAGCCCGATATCCTACTAACGTTGTTGCTAAGGTTGTGCTTACCTGGGGAAGTGATAGCGACCACATTGTGAGCATTTCTTGCCAGTTATAGCGGTAAACCAGTTTTGTCAACAAAGCAGCGATGAATTTACTGACAATCAAACCGACTATAATCAACAGCGTTAACTTGAGAGCGTTCAGGTTGGTCAAAAAGGCAGGTAAATCGATCAGCAAACCAAGGTCAACAAAGAAAATAGGAATGAACAGTACACTGCCAATAAACACCACCTTTTCTTTGACTGGGCCTTCACCCACAGCTTCATTTACCGCCAAACCCACTAAAAAAGCACCAACTATTTTGTCTACTCCAATCAATTGAGCGCCCACAGCAGCAAGAAACACAGAAAGCAACACAAACAAAAACTTGTTTCCTTCATCGTCTCCTGAACGGCGAAAAAACTCTTTACCTGCCCAATCAAATCCGGCAACAACAGCAACAGAGTAAATGGTTAACCAACCCGACAAGGTGAGTAGCCCAGCCAAGCTGAATGCTTGATTACGAGCGATGGCTACACAAACCCCTAATATTAGTACTGCACCAATATCTGTAAAAATTGTTGCCCCAATGGTAACAGTAACTGCTTCATTATTTACCACTCCCAAACGAGTGATTATGGGATATGCCAAAAGAGTATAGGAAGCAAATAAAGAGCCAATTAAAATTGAAGTATTCCAGCCATAGCCTAAAATCAGACCAATTAAGGTTCCCACAATTAAAGGTACACTGAAAGTCAAGCTAGCAAACCCAAAGGCACGACTTTTCCTCTTGCGGAACTGTTCTAGATCGACTTCTAGCCCTGCGACAAATAGCAAGTATATTAACCCAATATCTGATAGTAGGTTAATCATCGGCGAGTCAGACTGAAATAGATGCCAGCCCGAAGGGCCAAGTACTAGTCCAGAGAAAACCAAACCCACTAATCCTGGTAGTCTTAGTCGCTCGAACATGATAGGTATAACTAAGATGACCACGAGCAGAATAGCAAAGGAAACAATTGGTTCCTTGCCAAGAACTTGGGAAGTTGGTTCCAGAGCAAGAACTTGTGATGTGAGTTCCATAGGTAGGAATTGAAGAGGCTATGGTAAAAGAGCGATCGCCTTTGAGCATCGCTTGATTGATATAAATGAATGTAGAAGCCACCTGACGAAAAATCAAAAATCTTAACTTACACTAAACTAGACAATTGTCTTGGAACTAACTACCTACGGGTGGATTTGACTCAAAATGAACCGCAAGCGATCGTAGTCGTCTTTAAGTAACACACTCAGACTTCGCCCAGCTTTAATTAGCCATTCTCGGTCAGCTTTGCGTAACTGATATACATCTCGAATGGCAGCTGCGGTCAAGGCATCTACTGGCGCACCATTGATACAAAGGAGTGTCCGTAAAAAGTCTAGTTCTTCAGTAAATTTAACGATCGCTTCTGGTTCGCACCGATAAACAGCTTGATGAATTTGCGGGGGACGGGGTGGTAGATACTGATATACTCTTCGGTTATAACTTGGATTTTGTGAAGATAGTTCAAATCCAACGATGGCAGCTCGAAATTCTGTTCTGAGCATGGCAAATATCTGGGGTTGTTCCTCGCGTAAGTCTTGTAATGACAAGCCCAAAGCTCTAGCTCGGTGTACGGAATCTATGGGCATGGTTGTGGCATAATACACCACTGCATAAACCACATTGCCAGATTCTTCATCCACAGCACAAACCCAACTACCAAAAGGTGGCATCGAGGGAAAGCTTAAATCTTCCGGTTCCAAACACTGTGCCAAAAATTCAGTAGTAGTAGTTTCAATCACCTCCGCAAAGTGATTGGGATGGCGATCGCTTGTGTCAAACTGTGGTAATGGAAGGCGCATAATTGTCAAGAGTCATTAGTCATTAGTCATTAGTCATTTGTCCTTGCCAAATGACCAAGGACAAATGACAAAGGACAAATTACTAGTCTATTTTCCTTTTTTACGTCCGGCTGTGGTTTCTACGAGTTCTAATTCCTTCAGGCGGAAGGTAATTAATTTATCCCAGTTACCACCTTCAAACAGTACGGCTACCTTGCCATCACTCACCCGTTGCACGAGTCCTTCAGAGCGATAATAGGTATCTGCGGGATTGTTGACACGAACAGTTGCTCCAGGCAGAATCATCTTTTTAGCCTCGCTTGTTTCCTGTTACTAGCTTAATACTTCTTAATAGTCATTTGTCATTGGTCATTGGTCATTGGTCATTGGGCATTGGGCATTGGTTTTCCTTAACTAACAAATGACAAATGACAACTGACAAAGGACAAAGCACAAATGACAAATGACAACTGACAAAGGACAAAGCACAAATGACAACTGACTAATGACTAATGACGAATCAATAATACTTCTGTCGTTGGCGAAAATTTGCTACCGATTCTACTATTCCCAAGGAAATGAAGTTAGTCAGCATGGCAGAACGCCCGTAACTCATCCAAGGTAAGGGAATTCCTGCTACAGGTGCTAAGCCGACAGTCATGCCAACGTTGACAATTAACTGAAACACAATCATCGATAAAACGCCAATAGCCAACAAAGAACCAAAATTGTCTGTGGCGGTTTGAGCAACATGCAGTAAGCGGAAACAAATTAAGCAGAAGACAAATAATACTACCAAACAACCAACAAAACCAAATTCTTCACCGACTGCGGAGAAAATAAAGTCTGTATGCTGTTCTGGGACGAAATTAAGTTGGGTCATTGGGCCTTTGAATAGACCCCATCCCCAAATTTCACCAGCACCGATAGCAATGCGAGATTGAATGAGGTGATATCCAGCACCCAGGGGATCGTGATCGGGGTCCATGAATACAGTTAGCCGGTCTTTTTGATACGGTTTCAAAATATGATTCCAGGCAAAAACTCCTAATTCGCCACCGAGTATATTAAGACTCAAAGCACCGATAGCACCCAAACCAAATCGACGCCAGGGGAGAGTTCGCCAGCCCACAATACCCATAGCGACTGACCAAACTACACCCAAGGGACCAAAAGATAGCTCTTTAAGTAAAACTATCGGCTCTGCTAGAGGCCAAGATATACTAAACAAAATCGCAGCAACCACAGGAGAAATCATCAAAATTAACCAGCCTGGGTTAGCATTGGCCCAGTAGAGCATTCCCAAGACGATCGCCGCAAATACCATTGATGTTGCTAAATCTGGCTGTAAAAATATTAAACCCCAAGGTATAGCAGTGATTGCCAGCACATGGAAAACACTTTCGAGTTTAGAAGCAGTGCGCTTGTGTAACAAGGCTGCTAAGGTGATAATCATACCGACTTTGGCAAACTCTGAGGGTTGCACGTTAAAGCCAGCGATACTAATCCACCGCTGCGCTCCTTTGGCGCTACTACCAGCAATCATCACGGCAATTAAGCTGAAGTTCGTCAGTGCGTAGGTTACCCAGTGACACTGCATCAAGATTTCGTAACGGATACGAGCTAAAAACAGTGCTATCAGCACACCGATACCCGCTACTAACCAATGCCACCACCAATCAGTTACTGGCTGGTTGAGTTCCGTACTGAGGATCATCACGCCGCCAAAAATACTGACAGCAACCGATAAACAAAATAGTAACCAATCTACATATTGCCAGGGCTTAACCCAAGACTTCCAGCGAATTTTGGGGAGCGATCGTTTTAATAACATTGTGTCAGTTTAGACTTTTGATTTAAGTTGTGCATTGGGGATTGGGTACTGGGTACTCGGTATTGGGCAAATTCTTCCCTAATCCCAGTCCCCAATCCCCAGTCCCTAGTATTCCCAATAGCCCACGAAGCAGATACAAGTTAAAATTTATTATGTCAAAGCTGCGACTGATACTTTGCCAGCAATGGTAAGAGCGATCGCTTTTAATGCTTTTGCCGAAGCTGAATCTGGATCGCCAACGACTATTGGCACACCGCTATCACCGCCAACTCGCGTGGAAATTTCTAGTGGTACACAGCCCAAAAGTGGCACTTCCAATTCAGCAGCCGTTTTGGAACCACCACCAGAACCAAAGATGTCGTACTGCTTATCTGGCATATCTGGTGGGATAAAATAACTCATATTTTCCACGATTCCCAATACCGGGACATTCATCTGCTGGAACATCCGTAATCCCTTACGAGAATCTAACAGCGCTACATTTTGCGGTGTGGTGACAATTACTGCCCCTGCCATCGGCACTGCTTGGGTTAAAGTTAGCTGAGCATCTCCGGTTCCCGGTGGCATATCTACAATCAAGTAGTCTAATTCTCCCCACTCAACTTGATAGAGAAACTGGCGAATTACACCATTTAGCATTGGTCCCCGCCAAATTACTGGTTGATCTCGGTCAATCAAAAAGCCCATTGAAACCAATTTGACGCCGTGATTAAAAGCAGGTTCCAGGATGTCACCTTTTTCAGTTGAACGCACAACAATTTCGGCATCGGCTAGCCCCAGCATGGTAGGGTCATTAGGCCCGTAAATATCAGCATCTAGTAAGCCGACTTTCGCCCCAGTTTGGGCTAAAGCCACTGCGACATTCACCGCCACAGTACTTTTACCAACACCACCTTTGCCGCTGGAAACAGCAATGATATTTTTTACCCCAGAAATGCCAGTGCGGTCAGGTAAACTTTTTTGTTGGGGCGTTTCTGCTGTGACTTCTATGCTTACATCTGTAACGCCTGGTAGTTTTTTAACAGCTTTTTGACAGTCTTCAACGATAAATTCACGTAAAGGACAAGCAGGAGTAGTTAACACTAAAGTGAAACTAACCTTGCCACCATCAATTTTGACATTGCGAATCATATTCAGTTCTACCAGACTTTTGCGAAGTTCTGGGTCTTGCACTGGTCGCAACACTTCTAAGACAGAGCGGGAATCAAGGACATCGTACATAAAAAATTCAAAATTCAAAATTTACCGAAATTCTGATTTAAGGAACGCAGAAGCTCCTGACTTCTGTTGAAAATGAAGAAATACAATCGTAGTCAGCATCTTACCTATTAACTTGATGCAAATAAAAGCAAGAGCAGATTGGTGTTTTCACTATCACTGCCGTAATAAAACTTAGGAAATTGGATTATTACCTAATAGAATCTTAACGTTATTGGGTATAGGGCATCGGGCATCGGGCATGGGTAGATGAGGGAGATGGGGAATTGGTAACGGATAATTACCAATCACGAATGCCCAATGCCCAATGCCCAATACCCAATGCCCAATGCCCAATGCCCAATGCCCCATACCCAATACCCAATGCCCAATCCCTAAAAATCAAAACAACTGTCATTTAGGGATTTTTTCTTAGTTGATACTGCTGGTAATGCGGCCTTTTCTACTGCTTCAACTAAAGAGCGTGCAACACGGTCTGCATAAGGACGAGATAAAGACCAAATTAGGGGCGACAACCAACCGCGTAGTGTTACAGAATAAGATAAACAAGTACCACAAACCGTTGATTCTACTTGGTAAGTTACCCGTTCTTCTATACCAGGAATTGCCAGAACTCGGATACTCAGCATTTCTCTAGGATTGACGCGTTCCACAAAAATCCGGATAGGAATCGGCGAAAAACGTGTTACAGCCTGAAAAATTAATCCTGGTTGGGGTACTAATCCGTAGGGGACATTAGTACTTTTAAGTAGTGGATGCCAGGAAACATCTGTTAAATCAACGACTTTTTGCCATAACTCATCTACAGAAGCAGAACTAATCTCTCGATATGTCCGCACCAGAGAAGCGCAAAACCGACGACGTTTGCGGTGGATGAATTTGGATAACCAGCCTTGCATTTTCCTAATCCTCCTCCTCGCTAGACACTTTTTGGTAACTCTGGTGTTTTGGGCAACTAAGCTTAGCCCCATTCTGTTAATAATTTCAAAAAAAACTCACTCAATATACAAGCCTATACGCATTTGAGGGAAAATAACTCTAGTGATGCCCATCAATCCCATAAACGCTTGACCAGTGAGAAAAAAGCAGGTTGGGCAAATAGAGCTTGATTGCTGGCGCGTGTTTTCCCCAAATTTTAAGATGAGAAATTTGTGGCTTTCAGGAAATTGTAATTTAGGTTCGGGAATCTATGTTGATCAACTCGCAAACACCAACTGTAGCAGCAGAATCATTGAAGTCTTTGCCACCAACTGACGCTCAGACTAGGGTCAGTCAGTTTATGAAACAGCTGCAAGACGAAATTACGCAAGCTTTAACAGAACTGGATGGTGTGGGCAAGTTTCTAGAAGATAGTTGGGAACGCCCAGAAGGAGGTGGAGGGCGATCGCGTGTTCTACGCGATGGTGCAATATTTGAACAAGGTGGTGTCAATTTTTCTGAAGTTTGGGGTTCCCATTTGCCGCCTTCAATTTTAGCTCAACGCCCGGAAGCCGCGGGACACGGCTTTTATGCCACGGGAACTTCAATGGTGTTACACCCGCGTAATCCCTACGTGCCTACAGTCCATCTCAATTATCGCTACTTTGAAGCTGGGCCAGTGTGGTGGTTTGGCGGCGGTCTGGACTTGACTCCTTATTACCCCTTTGCTGAAGATGCAACACATTTACATAAAACTTTAAAGCAAGCTTGTGACCAGCACCACCCAGAGTATTACCCAGTATTTAAGCGTTGGTGTGACGAATATTTCTACCTGAAGCATCGCGGTGAAACAAGGGGCGTGGGCGGTCTATTTTTTGATTACCAAGACGGCCGGGGTACTTTATATCGTGGTCCCGATGCCAATGGAGGAGCAGCTATTCATAGCAACGAAGTGGGAGAGCTAGCACCACGCAGTTGGGAAGATTTATTTGCCTTTGTGCAAGACTGTGGTAAAGCATTTTTACCAGCCTACGTACCAATTGTAGAACGGCGACATGGCATTGAGTATGGCGATCGCCAGCGGAATTTCCAACTCTATCGCCGGGGACGATATGTAGAATTTAACTTGGTTTACGACCGAGGCACCATTTTTGGTCTGCAAACTAACGGACGCACCGAATCAATTCTCATGTCCCTACCACCTTTGGTGCGTTGGGAATACGGCTATCAGCCAGAACCCAATTCCCCCGAAGCCGAGTTGTATGAAATCTTCTTGAAACCTCAAGATTGGATCAATTGGAAATAGTCTGGAGTTGGGAGTGGGGAGTTAGGAGTTAAGAGTTAGGAGTTAGGAATTAAGAGTTATTCTCCCCCTGCTCCCCCTGGTCTCTCATCCCCCCCATCCCCCTCATCCCCCTCATCTCCACATTCACCATGCCCAATTCCCCATTTCAAATTGCTACTCAGCACTGTTTTGGTGAGTTAAACTACTAAAGATAAGCACTTAGCATAAAAAAGTGACAATTTTAGCTGTAGCTTGTTAATCTCAAGTGGCAGCATCATAACGGTTCTGTAACTAGTCAATTTAAAAGGAATGCCACGGGGAGGGCTTTAGTGATTCATATAGACCAAAAAAGTTATACAACCCAAGACGGAAACACCGTTATTGTCTTGACACCAGCAGGTCGCCTAGACATCACCACCGCTTGGCAATTTCGCTTAAAGTTACAAGAGTGTATTTCTAAACTCAGTCGCCATGTGGTTGTGAATCTGGGTCAGGTCAATTTTATTGATAGTTCTGGTCTCACGTCTTTGGTAGCTGGAATGCGTGATGCAGATAAAGTCAAGGGTAGTTTCCGCATCTGTAACGTACATCCAGAAGCCAAACTCGTGTTTGAAGTGACAATGATGGATACTGTGTTTGAAATCTTTGAAACCGAAGAGGAAGCTTTAGAAGGTGTACCTCGTAGCATTGCTAGCTAAGAAAAGAGTTAGGAGTAGAGACGCGATTAATCGCGTCTGTACAAGAGCGAGGAATTAATTCATAACTCATAACTCATAACTCATAACTCGATCTAACTCAATACTGATTTCGCTTGGTGTAGCGATAAGGTCCCATAATTGCTCCCCAAGTGGCTTGTCCAGTTGCTGCGTTAATTCCTTTGTCGTAGCTGTCAAATTCTGCTGCTGTGGCTTCAAACCCCAAGGAAACTTGGACAGTATTGCCAAGATAAGTGAAGGTGCAACGAGTATCTGGTAATGGGGTAGCGGTAAACTTATAGCGATCGCCACCTAGTGTTTCGTGAGTAACTGCGAGGATACAACCTGGCAGTAAATCTAATTGATTGGGTGAGAGTGTATTTAATAGGGCAGAATTATCACCTGCACCTCTTAATGCTTCTGGATTTTTCAGCATGTAATATTGCACTTCCAGAGGCGCACGAGAATCGCTTCCCTGACGCAACCGCAGAATTCGCTGGCGGTAAGGTTGATCTAGGTTAATGATATTAGCCTGTTCGGCAAATAGGGTGATGCTATCTTCTGCGAACAGATTAACTGGTCTTTGCCACAGGCGCAGGTGGACATACCAAATTGGTTCTCCTATGGCTTGTTCCCGATTATCAAATTCACCAGCTAGGTACTCACCTAAAGCAATTAACTGTGGCGACAAGTTCATAAATGGGATCAATGAATTTTTAAAGGTGATAATTTTGGTTATTTCTTTAGCGGGAAACGTTCTTAGCCCCTGTGGCTAACTAATTCCAAACTATTTTTGATTTGTCTATTGTGCCTATATTGTAAATGAAACCGTCACCAGCCAAAACCTAAACTTGGCAAAGTAGCCTTTAAGCGTGAAAATAAGAATACGTCGCCCTTAACATTTTCTTTGTGAATAACGTCCGTACTGTCTCTGATACAAAGCGAACTTTCTACAATCTGCATACCCGTCCGATCAACACTATTTACCGTCGGGTAGTAGAAGAATTGATGGTGGAAATGCATCTGCTGTCAGTAAATATTGATTTCAGCTACAATCCAATTTATGCCTTGGGTGTCGTCACTACTTTTGACCGCTTCATGGAAGGCTATCAACCAGAACGAGATCGAGAATCAATTTTTAATGCCCTATGTCAGGCTATAGAACAAGACCCGCAACGCTATCGACAGGATGCCGAAAGATTGCGGGCTTTAGGTAAAAGTTTGCCAGTTAAAGATTTAATTGCGTGGCTGAGTCAAACTACTAACTTAGATCGAGATGCTGATTTCCAAGAACAATTGCAAGCGATCGCCAACAATCCTAACTTTAAATACAACCGTTTGTTTGCAATTGGTGTATTTTCATTATTGGAATTGTCAGATCCGGAATTAGTCAAAGACGAAAAGCAACTCACAGAAGCACTCAAAGCGATCGCTGCTGGCTTGCACTTGTCTGATGACAAATTCAGCAAGGATTTGGAACTATACCGTTCCAACCTAGACAAGATGGCGCAAGCACTGATAGTGATGGCAGATATGCTCTCAGCCGATCGCAAAAAACGCGAACAACGTAAACAACAATCAACTACTCAAGTTGCTCCTCCAGCTGCCAATGAATAGTTAGGAGTCAGGAGTGAGGAGTTAAAAGTTGTCAATAACTCCTAACTCCTAACTTTTAACTCTTAACTCTATAACTTTATACACCCAATATTTTGTAGATTAAGCTGTTAATTAAAGTCAGCGCAAATGCTCCAATAACAGCACTCCAAACACCGTAGCGTAAACGAAAGCCTTCGACTAACCAAGCAGCAATACTAAAACAAACTACAGCAATCATAAATGTGAAAATGCTGGATAGTAAGTCTAACGTCAGTAAATTTGGGACTGCAAAAACGAGTCCTAAAATTGGTCTGACTATTGCTGTAACAATACCAAGGACTGCTGCGGACAAGAAGGCTTTACCTGGAGTGTCAATTTCAACTCCCAATGGTAATTTACTAATTATTAACAAGCTGATAGCTGTTACTATCCAAACAATTAAAAGCGTCACAATATTCATGCCACAACCCCTGAAACGTGAATGGCAATTGGTGATAAAGTACTCAGCCTACCTATGGAAAAATCTTTCAAACTCAACCAATTATTTGTAAATTAGCAGAATTTTTTTCTCTAACCAAATTTTATTCTGGATATCTTTAGGTTTGGGAAAAGCTTCAGGGGGAGTGGGGCATGGGGCATGGGGCATGGGGAGATGGGGAGATGGGGAGCAGGGGAGATGGGGAGCAGGGGAGCAGGGGAGCAGTAAGTTTTTTCCCCTCTGCCCCTCTGCCCCTCCGCACCTCTGCCTCTTGTGCCCAATGCCCAATGCCCAATGCCCAACGCCCCTATCTCATCTTTTTGGAGTAGATTGGCTTTGTTTCGGTGCTACAGGTGCTGGGGCTGCTGGTGGGTTGGAAATATCAGGATTGATTGGACTGATACCTTGCCCAGGCGCTGAGGGAAATCTGGGGGTAAGACTGCCTTCGGGGTTGATGCCTGGAAATGGTGCTTCACCAGGATTAGTTGGGAAAGAAGGCACTGGAGGCTGATTGAGTGAGTTTGTGGGTGATTGAGACGGCCCGGGAATAATTCCCAAAGAAACGCGATCGCCTCCTACTTGGCGCAGCAAGTCTAATGTCTCAATCACATCATTGTAAGTTGCTGTGCGTGAAGCATTCAGCACCACAACGGCATTAGGATTTGCTTGGAGATACAGTTTTAACCTTTGTGCCAAATCCTCACGTTTTACAGGCTGTTTTTCTATGTAAGTGTTACCAACAGCATCAATAGTTACAATCTGACTGCCACTTTGTGACGTTATCCCAGATACGGTTTTGGCGCTAGCTTTGGGCAAATCAACATTTATTGCCTGTTGGCGCGTAAATTGCAGTGCCGCTAACAAAAAAAACGTCAGAATACAAAAAACAACATCAATTAAAGGAATGATTTGAATTTGGACTTCTTCAATTGGAGTATGTAGATTAACTTTCATTTTCTCAATTTAATCGCCTGGTTTAGGGGTTGAATTTTTGACTATTACTAAGGTAGGATTGGCGGCTCAGGAGGATCAGAAAACCTGTTTTTACCCTGTTTGCGAGGTGGTGTCAAATTATCCCGCGCAATTGGTGATGTAGCATTACTAAAATCAGGCGGAGACTGGCGGTAGAGTAATTCCAGCTCATTCCCTGCTTTGCGAAAAACTTTGACCTGGTTAACTACAAAACTTTGGAATAGGCGGTAGAATACCAAACTAATGATGGCGACTATTAGTCCTGCTGCTGTACTAATCAACGATTCACCAATACCAGTAGTCACCCCAGCAGTAGATTCAGTTCCCAAATCGCCAATGCGAATTGCCCGCAAAGACTGGATTAAACCCAAAACCGTACCCAATAATCCCAGCAGCGGCGCTAGGGCAATTACGGCTTCTAAAAGTTTTTCGCCCCGCCGCATTCCAGCCAATTCATCTTCGGCTGTGGACTCCAGGGCTAGACGAAAGGTTTCCGCATCACTTTTGCCTAAGTGTAAAGGCGCATAGAGAAAACGTCCCACAGGCTGATGATTTGCAAGTCTAGCGATATCGGCAGCGACTTGCCAATCATCATGGGCAGCATCAAGGACGCGATCGACTATTTGCTTTTCTTGAGTTAAAATTCGTAGCCAGAACCAAAAACGCTCGAAAATTACACTCAAAGATAAAATTGAGAGAACCAGCAAAGGCCACATGGCTGGCCCGCCCTTGTAAAACAAATCTAAAATATCCACTGTTTAAATTTCCTCCCTCCAGAACTAAAGCAACTATCCCCAAGCATTATTAATTTTAGAGATTAATGGGCATAGGGCATAGGGCATGGGGCATGGGGAAAGGGAAAGGGGTAAGGGGAAAAGGGGAAAGATTAAATTTATTCCTTTTCCCTTTAACCTTTAACCTTTTCCCCTGCCTCCCCTACTCTCATCTCCCTCATCTCCCTCATCTCCCCACTCCCTTTTAATTGGTAGCGTCTTCCAGACTAATTGGGGCGGTTATTCCCACCGGGAATTTAAAAGATTATTTGTCAAAATTAAAAATAACTGGAGGTTCAAAACATGAAATTTTCAATTCAATCAGTTTATACCTGGTATCGTGATTTGCTTCGTAACCCCAAATACCGCTGGTGGGTGATTTTAGGAACATTAGTTTATTTGGTCAGCCCAATTGATTTTCTCCCAGACGTTTTCCCCGTCGTCGGACAGATTGATGATGTTTTCCTTTTGACCTTGCTAGTAGGTGAGGTGTCTGGGTTAGTGATTGAAGGCTGGAAAGCTCGTAAAGGTGATGTGAATACCGAAGCATCGAATACCACTGAGGCTTCTACCTCCACTGCAAGCACCATTGATGTCGATGCTGTTTCTGTCAAGTAGTTTTAACAAAAAAATAAAATTTCACAAACCCCTACTTTTGGCGTCTGCTGGCAAACACGCTTCTGAGTAGGGGATATTTTTTTAGTCAATGGTCAATAGTTAAAGCGATCGCCTTTCTCAAAACCATGTTCTTAGCATTTTATTACGTTTGTTTTCAAGCTACAATTCTCCAGCAAGGCGTAGAGCATTCTGGACTAAAGGCTCTGCAATCCGAAAATCTGCTGCTTCCAAAGCAGTTAGTAATGGTTTAATTTCAGCAATTACATTCTTTTGTTTGGCACGTAGTAACATTCCCACTGTGCCAATAACTTTTAAGCCAAGTTGTTGAGCAATGCGCCTAGCATTTCTATCATCAAGAATGATGAAAACATCTTCTAGTTCCATTGCAAGCGCTATTGCTTCTGCTTCCCCAGCATCAATTTGAGTTTTCAAAGTTGCAACCACTGCTAAATTTTTGACTGCTTGAACTGTTAACCACTCTGCTGATAACCCAACTTCAGTCTGTACTGCTAAAGGTATAGTTACTGGCAAAAATACTTGAGGCAATATATCTAACCTTCCAATGCGTTCTAAACCAATTAAACAGGTACTATTGGTAACCGTTGGTACGCTCAAAGGTTAATCTCCTGTTCTAATTCCTCGGCTGGATAATTAATTACCGGAATTTCCATTTTTCCCAGTAATTCTATAAATGTTGGTTTAGAATAATCGGCTAATTTTGCAGCTTGTCCTAGTGATAACTTTCCAATTTCAAATAGTTTAACTGCCAGTAGGAATCGTGCTTCATCTGTAGAAATATATGGAGGTAATTCTACTGTTAGTTGACTCATGTTATTGCCTCTGCAAAAGAATTAGTATTAGCTGAATTTTAGATTTTAAATTTTGGATTTTAGATTGAAAAGTCAAAATTTAAAAATGTCTGCTTGCGTGGCGTCTGGCAAAGTGACCCTTGAATTTACTTCACTCAAACAAACCTACGCACTCATTAAGCTGCACTGACTTGGCCAAATTTTGTTAAGAAACGCAAGGCTTTGAGGATATAACTGGCACAATCTGTAGGAGAAGTATTGTAAAACGATCGCCACGCATTCGCCTTATCTTCATCATAGCGATCGCTTCTGTCAAAATGCTGTTCTAACCATGCCAATCGCACTGCATGGCCAATTAACACATCTAATACTATATATTCTTCGATTTGTAGCTTGGGGTTATTCGCGGCGATCGCGGCTAATTCGATTAATGCTTCAATATTAACTTGGCGGTATTCTGGAGCTTCGATTTTATTCAGCAAATGCTCGACTAACAAAGCAAAATTTCTTTCTCCTGCTGTCATTTCTGACAACATTAATTCACTATCTAAACGATTGCGGCGCTCTAATTTATCCCCAATTACCAAGCCTTTGCAATGTTGCATTAATAGCCAAACTTGCTTAAAAAAGTCTTTTGGTACTCGTCCCGTCACCCCTTCGCTTTGGCGAAACCGCCGCCAACCACCTGAAGGAACTTGGATTTCTTCTGAAATTGCTGGTGACACCACCCACGCAATATCACTTTCTTTTTGCTTGACGTGCAATGATTCTTGCTGGCGCAACAGGTTACTCATACCGGTATATCCAGTTAATACTTGACGCAAGCGCATTTTCACCTCAAAGGGTGAAAGTTGCATTAAGTAATCGTATCCTTCATCTTGAGTGACATGTAATTCCTGGGCTAGTTCGCTGGTAATCAATAAAATGAGATAGCCGACTCTCAGCGTTAGTAGTCCCTGAAATAGTTCGGGTTCGGATTTGATTAAGATTCCTAGATAGATTAAAATTTCTTGGGTGAGGACGCGATCGCGTATATCTTCACGACAAAAATGGCTAATCTTATCAGCAATTTCATGGTGAGACATCGGTACGGTAATTAAGGACGCTTCACTGTAAGCTTTACCCACAGCAATTTGCTTACCTTGCACTAAAATACTCGTAACTGCATCTGATAGGCTAATATCAACCATTTGGCGCAACCCCGCAGCTCGACGTACCACCGCCCAAATGCCTAAATCTCCGGCCTTGGTGTAAACTTCATCTAGTAAATCACCTACCGTGACAGCATATCCTGGCCCGCCATATCCTGTATCAAAATCCATTCCTTGCAAGCGAGTCAAAGTTTGTAATAACTCAATTTGTTCGTAAAGATTTTCTGATGAGCGCAAATAAGAAAGCAACAACCCCAAGTTGGTTTCACACTCCATTTGAAATTCTTGGGTATGTCCTAAGCGCCAGTTTTTCTCAGGATGATAAGCCAGGAAATAGCAACGTAGTCCGGCATTTTTGACTGGCGATCGGGAAAATTCCGCATCTTGGAGAAAATCAATTCTTTGGATTCCAGCTGTCAGCATTAACTGATTTAGCCGTCCTAATTTCACCCGCACGCCGTTACAAATACCATCTTTGAGTTCTTGCATCAATTCTAGTAATGTCTCAGAACCGATTTCTAACATGGTATGGGTTAACATTAAAGTCAAGGTAGGACGCCCTAAATCACTCCAATATTTTTGAATGTAAGCTAATTCACTTCTGATTTGATCCAGCAAAAAATGGTAATCAAGGGTTAAGTAAAACTGTTGGGAATCTAGAAATGACGGCAAAAATACAATTGTTTGATTGCGAATCCGAAATATTCTCGATGTTGTTAAACTTCGTAAACGCCGCACTGGACGCCCAGTTAAACCAAGTTTATTGTTACGTCCAATTTGGGTATAAATAGCTGAAAGCTCTCCAGCTTTTCTTACCTGAATTGGTTCTAATTGGGTGGGTGTTTGTGCTTCAATTCCGTGAACTTCTAATTTGGCTTGTAAATCTTCATCTTCTGCTAACAAGGCAATTTGTACTGATATTTCGCGTTTTTTGCCAACACACAGATGTCTACCCAAGGGGTCGATATCACCAACTGCTATTAACGCTTCACTCAACATTTGCCCAAGCACATATAAACTCTGTGCCCACACCAAAGGAATATTTTCATTGGGTAAACGTGGTTGAGTTTGGGGTGCTAATTTTTCGGCTTCTACGTTTTTGGAGGGAACATAATAAAGTTCTGGCAACAAATGTAAACCATTCTGTTCTATGAGTAATGCTTTTAAAAGTTCTTGGTATTTTTTAACTTGTTCTTGGTTCCCACAAAATAATCCATCTAAAATTAAATAAGTGAAAAATAACGGCCACTCGCATTCAATATGTTCAAATTGCTTGAGTTCCCAAGGTTCGTAGTGTAAGCGTTGATTGTCTTCTAAAACGGTTTGGTGTCCATCACGTAGAAAGCGTTTGCAGCCGTATTTACCTGCGAGTTTGTTGATAATATCGTTTAAAGTGCGATCGCGCAGTTGCAAATCTTCCACTGCAAAGGCAGGATAACTAATAATACTCAATAAAGCCGCATCGATTTCTTTGGAACCAGATTCCCTCGGTAATAGTGATTCTAGGGTAATTCGAGCGCGGGCAATTTCATCTGGTAGCACATGAATTACTGATGCTTGACTACCACGCACACCGAATAAATCCAGTCCATTGATAGCTTCTAAAGCAGCTTTTGCCATGCCTACGGAACTGGCATTTAACTCAGCATTACCACGATTAATTTTATTACCACGTTCCCAAATACCATAGTCTGGTGTGCGGTAAGCTCGTCCAATATAGTAAACCAAATTTTGAACGAAATTAACTTCATCAATCGTATAAATTATTTGCAATCCTGTAGCGGTCATTTGTGCCAATATCAGTAAAAATAAAGATGTGGCATCAAGTTGCAAATGTCCCCATTCGTCATCACCAACAACGATGTCGCCGGTGGTGGTATTGTATTTGGCGTGTAGCCCATCGAGTAGCGATTGAGTATGTTTAAATGTCTCTACTTTATGAGCCTGTCGCATCATCGCAAACAGTAACCCACGCATCAGCTTGATGACACTATGTTCTAGTTCATAAGTGTGTCCTTCATGGTCATCAATTTTGCGGTATGCAAGTGCTAAACCCCAAACTGCCAAAATACTGTAAACATTGTCTCGTACCCAAGCATCAGTATAATCGCCGTGGGCTGTAATTGCTGTACTCGCAGGTAGCAAACCTGTAATTGGATTTTGACGAGCGAGGATGACGATCTTAATTTGCTGGTAGTAATCCTCTAGGCGAGTTAGCAATTCGGTAGATGTTTTCATAATTTGGTTGGGAACAGCTTGCAAAGTTTGACCCTGTGACTGTGGAGTGAACGATCTCAACCTAACCAGAATCAGCTCTGTAATAGGTGATGGAACAATAGCCCACGATAGTGTGAGTTTCTTATTATCTCGTGTTAATAGGCCTCTAGGTACTGAATTTTAGTAAAGTCTGACTAAAACACAACATTTGTTCAAATCTTTACCAATACTTGGAAAAGTTTATACTTAGCTTCAAATTGTTTTTGATAATTTTGAAATAGGCAACATTAGCCAAAAACACATTCAGTAAATAGTTAGGTATTAGAACCTTTTAACACAATAAAAGCCTGTATAAAAGGAGATTAATTATGTCTCTGCGTTACAACGAAAATCATGCTCAGTTAGTGAAAGTGGTTTACTCTCAAGTGAAAGTTAATGGCAAAATTGAGCTAGTACCACTAGAATTATACGCTGATGGTTCACTTAAGCGGTCTATTAGTTAAGTACAAGTTAAGAATTGTTTCTCGCCAGTTTTTTCTAGTTTTAGCAAACTCAGTACTGATTTTCCCGCGTTTGTGGGCAGTCTTGTAACCCACACTCGAAACGAGTAAATATACTCAAAATATTATCATTCGTAGATTGTTTTGTCAAAATCTGAATTTTTATAAAACAGCTACAAATGAATGATGATAAGTAATTCGCGCTTTTTATCATCTATGTGGGGCGATCGAAGAGTTTAAGCTTAACGTGAGCTTATTGATAATACGGTCAATAAGCTCAATTTGAGTACTAGCTTATTTTGCGATCGCAGAATGTAGAATTGAGTTTCAATGGCTGAAAATGTTGTCTTAATTAGGTTGTGCAAAATCCCAAAATTTCCAAATTAACCTGCACAATGTGTGATATGTAGAACTCGTATTTGATTTTTGAACTGAGCCTTGTTCAGAAATCAGACATGAGTTTTATATTATGTGCTATATTTTGCATGTTTGTATGAGATAGTCAGCAAGTAATTGCAATAGAGAAAGGGAGGCTAGGATCAACCAAATGAGCCTTGGTCGAATAATTCAGTCTTTTTGTAGTATGCATACTACTTTGCTCTAGAAAAACGCATTCAAAATATTTTCTGAGTAATCATTTCAGTAAATAATTTTACATAACATAGTATTAAAAATAAATCAATAATACAAAAGCCAGAAGGGATAAAATACAGTGTCAGTCCCCCACTGATTACAACCAACTAAAGCTGTAATTTTGATGGTGGACTTAAGCCCTTACTCACAAGAGGTCGCCAAAAGTGATAGTCAAAGACATAGGAGCTTTATTACCTTGGATTTGTGTATTTATTGTTAAACTTTTTATTTAGAATGGTGTTGGATAAAAAACTAACACTTGGCATTGCAGATATTACTGTTGTTATGAATAAGTCACGTAGTCACAATTTTATACACGGTTTCACGTGAAACCAAGACACAAATCTCTAGCAGCGTTAAGAGTTTTTTACCCAATATCTCGTTCATTTTTTGGAAAGACAAATACTAAATTTAAATTAGGAGTAACACCATGAAAACAGTTGGTATGTATCGCCGAGCTTATCCAAGAGTCTCAGAAACTTTTATTGGAGAGCAAGCTCATAATTTACAAACATACAAGCCTTTATTTATTAGTTGTCAAATATTAGAAGAAATTCCTTTTGAATATATTTCTGTTAGTAATGATTTTTGGAAAATCAAGCAGTTATTTCATATACTTACTGCTTCACCAGATATGTTTGAAATAACCATTGATTTAGAAAATTTAAAATTAATTCATGCCCATTTTGGGCCAGATGGTGTTTATGCAATGCGATTAGCAGAAAAATTAAAAATTCCTTTCATAGTTACATTTTATGGTTATGACATCACAGTTTCGCGTAAATTAATGTGGCTGTCGGGTAACCCAGCGTTTTATCAATTTCTGTTGTATGAAGAAGAATTGAAGCAAAAAGCATCCCGATTCATTGCTTTTTCTAGTTTTTTGTATAAAAAGATGATTGAATCGGGCTATCCAGAAGATAAAATTATTAAACTCAATAGTGGTATAGATTTAGAAAAGTTTGCTCCCAAGACTGAATCAGCAGATGAGAGATATATTCTATGTGTAGGAAGACATACTGAGAAAAAAGGAATTGATACTCTCATAAAAGCCTTTGCACGTATTGCTAGCAAGCATCCAAATGTATCACTTTTCCAGTTGGGAAGCGGTTCAATGACTGAAAAACTAAAAACTCTAGCAAGCGAGCTTGGTGTTAGTGACAGAGTAAATTTTCTGGGCGCACAACCTTATGAGGTAGTTCAAAAAATAGTGCGAGGTGCAGAAATATTTTCTCTACCCAGTCAGACAGCAAAGAACGGCGATAGTGAAGGTTTACCGCTTTCTATTTTGGAAGCTGCTGCTTGTGCTTTGCCAATAGCTTCTACCTGGCACAGTGCTATTCCTGATGCGGTTTTAGATGGAGAAACCGGCTTTTTAGTTGATGAAAAAGACGATCGCGCCCTGGCAGAAAAATTAGATATTCTATTATCTGACCGTGCTTTGGCTAAAAATATGGGTATTAAAGGACGAGAGTTTATTTGCGAAAATTTTGATATTCGCAAGCAAACTGCTAAGTTAGAAGCTATTTATGATTTGGTAACCAGTTGATGAGGGTCAAGCAAAAAGATCTCTATTTTCAGTAGACCGAAAAGAGGAGTCCCTCTTCTGGTAAGAGAGGGGTTTCCACACAGCTTCTAAATCCGGCGATCGCTAATCAATAAAAATACTATAGGACTCATATTTTATTTTTGAAATCCACTAAAATCCTGCAAAGTTTCTTTGGTGGACTACTATAGGACTACTATTTGATTTTTGAACAGAAATGTTGTTCAAAAATCAAACCGGATTCCTATATATATAATTAGATTTTTTCAAAAATCTAATTATATTGCCATACAAGATATGATTATGAATTTATAGCGGTTATCGTTTACGTGAGGTACACCCGTAGGGTGACCCCTACACCTCGTGATGTAATGTTGTAACGCATCTGAATGGGAACCGCTATATCATTCAAGCTAGCTTGAAAAGCTTTGAGTGTCAGAAACTGACACTCAAAGTTTTCGCAAAATCTCAAATCCCAAATTGTTTGAGTTTTTCCTGCACTCTTTTGACAAATGTGCAATTTGCTTAAACTATAGTGGATGACTTAGGGATTACGCCACCACCGCAATAAAGGTCTGGTAACTCTGTAAAAGCTCTTTGAGAATAGCAACTTCGGCAATCAAAAAAATTCCGACAAGTTGCTTGGCTTGACATAGATTGCATCAGTGCTAAAGTTTACGATAATCACACAATAATTCCACAAAAATCAGGTTAATAATGGGATTAATTGTAGACAGAATAACCTAATATCTACCACAAATGACGATTCCGGGTTACGATGATGACTAGCGATGACCTGATTGGATATCGATATTGAATTTTTGAGATTTTATGGACCAAAGTCCACAAGATGGCAGTATCAACCTCCTCTAAGCTGGTGAGGCAGTCTCCCAGCGCGGGGGAGATATTAGGAGGTATTTATCATGCTCACACAGGATCTTCGGAATGCACTGACTGATGCTACCGATTTAAATCAGTTGAAATGGGATTTAAATCGGTTACAACCGGTCGATGTAGGAGAATACATTACACAATTGCCTGAAAAACAACGCGCGATCGCATTTCGTTTACTCAACAAAAATCAGGCAATTGATGTATTTGAATATCTGCCAACTGAAGTCCAGGAAGAACTAATTAATTCTCTACATGATGTGCAAGTAGCGCAACTTGTAGAAGCGATGAGTCCTGATGAACGAGCAGAATTGTTTGATGAATTACCTGCTGGGGTGATCAAACGGTTGTTAAAGGAATTGAGTCCAGAACAAAGGCAAGCCACAGCAACAATTCTCGGTTATCCGGAAGGCACCGCTGGGCGAGTGATGACCACCGAATATGTCCGATTACGAGAAGGGTTGACTGTAGGTGAAGCCCTAAGTAAAATCCGCCGTCAAGACGAAGACAAAGAATCGATTTACTACGCCTACGTCACAGATGACAACCGGACACTGGTGAGAGTGGTTTCACTGCGCCAGCTGTTGTTTACCTTTCCTGAGGTTTTCATCAGAGATATTGCCAGCGATCGCGTCATTAAGGTGAGAACTGAAACTTCCCAAGAAGAAGTCGCCCAAATCATGAAGCGCTATGACTTAATTGCGATTCCTGTAGTTGACCGGGAAGACCGATTGGTTGGCATTGTCACCATTGATGATGTGATGGATATTTTGGAAGAAGAAGCCACAGAAGATATCCAAAAACTCGCAGGTGTGAGTGGTGATGAAGCTGCTTTATCTTCTCCTCTACTCACCATCCGCAACCGCTTGCCTTGGCTGTTGGGCATCATGGCTTTGTATATTGGTGCAGCCAGTGCGATCGCCCCTTTTCAATCTGTAATCTCCGCAGTCCCAGTTCTCGCAGTCATCATGCCGATTTTTTCTAACACAGGCGGTACTGTAGGAATTCAAGCATTAACAGTGACAATCCGAGGCTTGGGGGTGGGTGAGGTAACACCCAAAGACACTATGAAAATTCTCCGCAAAGAAATTTTCGCCGGTTTAGGTACAGCCATAGCTTTAGCCACAACCATGATTCTGCTTTCCTTAATTTGGGCGCGACCCCAAGAACGATGGGTGGCTTTAATTGCCGGCATGGTCATGGCAACTAATACAATAGTGGCGGTGACTCTTGGTACCTTACTGCCAATGGGTTTGAAACGCTTGAAGCTCGACCCTGCCTTGGTTAGTGGCCCGTTAGTGACTACAATGCTAGATACAATTGGATTTTTAACATTCCTGAGCCTAATTTCTCTAGCTTTAAACGTTTTTCACTTACCAACTTGAAAGGATTAAGGAGTGCTGAGTGAGGAGTTAGGAGTGAGGAGTTAGGAGTTAAGAGTTATTCTCCCTCATCCCCCGGTTGGTGAGCGAAGTCGAACCACATCCCCCTCATCTCCCTCATCTCCCGGTTGGTGAGTTTCGACTACGCTCAACTACCGCGAAGTCGAACCACATCTCCCTCATCTCCCCCACTCCCCAAATATGCCTACAACCACCTGGAATCGTCATCACGTTCTCTCTCTGTCCGACTTTACAGCGGCTGAATACAATACTGTTTTGCAAACTGCTGCTTCTTTTCAAGAGGTACTATCGCGGCGGACGAAGAAAGTACCAACATTGCAGGGACAGGTGGTGGCGAATTTATTTTTTGAACCTTCTACCCGTACCCGTAGCAGTTTTGAACTTGCTGCTAAACGCTTAAGTGCGGATACATTGAACTTCGCCGCCGCCTCGTCTTCGATGACCAAGGGAGAAACAATTCTCGACACAGCGAAGACCTATTTGGCTATGGGAACTGATATTATGGTAGTCCGGCATCGGGAGGCGGGAGTACCAAATGCGATCGCCCAAGAAATGGATCGTTTAGGTGTACGAGTTAGTGTCCTAAATGCTGGTGATGGTCAACATGAACATCCTTCCCAAGCACTGCTAGACTTATTTACCATTTGTACATTAATTGACCCCAATCATCCGCAACTGGAACTTTTAAAGGGCAAAAAAATTGCGATCGTTGGGGATATTTTGCATTCTCGTGTAGCGCGATCGAATATCTGGAGTTTCATCGCCAGCGGTGCCCAAGTACACCTCGCAGCACCACCCACACTTTTACCCAAGTTATTCGCCGAGTATATCTTCGAGGAGTCAGAACTCAGAACTCAGAACTCAGAATTCAGAACTCAGGAGTTTATTATCTCGGCATCCCCCTCATCCCCCTCATCCCCCTCATCTCCCTCATCCCGCCAACTATCCCTTCATTGGCAGCTAGAACCAGCTTTGCAGGATGCCGATTTTGTGATGACTTTGCGCTTGCAAAAGGAACGGATGACGGCTCATTTACTGCCAAGTTTGCGAGAATATCACCAGCTGTTTGGCATTACACGCACAAAACTGCAACTTTGTAAACCGAATGTCAAAGTTTTACATCCAGGCCCCGTAAATCGTGGTGTCGAAATTAGTTCTGAGTTGATGGATGACCCAGAATTTAGTCTCATTCAGTCGCAAGTTACCAGCGGTGTGGCTGTTCGTATGGCGTTGCTGTATTTATTAGGAAGCAGTAAAGTTTAATATAATCTACGTTGGAATATTTGTATTACGGGTAGTGGAAGTTGGCTATCTTTGCAAGGAAGCGTCAGTTCACACCCAAATACGGTTCGGTTAAGGTTTTTTGATTAAAATTCTAAATTCCAAAGACGCGATAAATCGCCGTCTCTACAATAATCAATCCTTCGTCTTGACGGTGATTTATCGCGTCTGGTGCCTTAACCGAACAGTATTGAGTTGACAACAGTTAATCAGTTGAAATTTTGCGTATTTATATGTCTAAAGTTATTGCTAACAATCCTTAAATTTTAAGACCATAGGACTATCTGAAAGAAAAATACTTAATCTCAGAGAAATTATCTATTCTTCCCATCGTATGAAGACACAACTCTATGATTTTGGGACACTGGAACTATAGAAGTCAAGAATTTCATGACTTTTAGAAGTGTCGGAGGTAAATAAATATGAAACCAATATTTTTGACGGCAGCAGCCTTACTCACTACGCTATCTTTAGCTGCTCCTATTCCCGTCAAAGCTGAAAACTCCGCCCCTGTCCGGCGTTTGCTGGAAACTAGAGAATGTTTTGGATGTGATTTAACAGGAGCAAATCTCAAAGGCGCTCATTTAATCGGTGTTGATCTGAGAAATGCAAATTTAAAAGGCGCTAATTTGGAAGGTGCTAACTTAGAAGGTGCCGATTTAACTGGTGCTAATTTGATGTCTGCTAATCTCACAGATGCCTTTGTTAGTGGTACTAGCCTCAATAATGCTAATCTCACCAACGTTGATTTTAGTAATGCTCATTTATACAATACTGAGGTCGATGGTGCTGTTTTGGCTAATATCGATTTAAGCGGTGCTGACGTGTTTAATACTGCTATTAGTGTTGGCGGCGAATATTAATCAATTTTGAATTTTAGATTGAGCCAATGCATAAAATCATGAGTTTGTCAAACAATTTTGGATTTTGAACCTTTAACCCAAAATCCAAAATTTAAAATCTAAAATTTTTTATTCCCCAGTAATGGACAACTCATTAACCCAGATTCTTGGACAAACTCCTCCTGGCGTTAATTCCAGCTCTTTTTCTACATAAATAATTGATTTCAAGAGTTCCAAGAAATCCCCAGCAACGGTTGCTGACTCAATACTCGTCTTCACACCTTTGTTCACTAGCCAACCATCAAACGGTAAAGAGAACGAACCTTGTAAAGATTTAACTCCTGCATGGAGGGCGCGTAAATCATCAATAAGAATCACGTTTTCTACAGTCTCTAAGCTAAATTCCTGCTCAGGCGTCGCTGTTGTAAAAACGTGATAAAAATTGGGACTAACGCTGACTTTTGCCCCAATATTCGCATTACCTGTAGGTTGAGCATTTAGCCTTTTGGCAGTGCCGGCACTATGAAGAAAACTTTTTAAAACGCCATTTTCAATTAGCGAAATTTGACGAGTGGGAGTTCCTTCACCATCAAAAGATTCTGCGCCTACATTAGCTGGGTGCAGTGCATCATCGTAAACTGAAAGCAGAGGGGAAGCAATTTGCTTGCCTAAATCATCAGGAGTGGATAAACTCTGATTATCCAAAATACTTTGGGCATTGAACAAGTTAGAAAAAGCGCCCAACAGACTTAAGAAAGCTTCCGCCGAGAAAACAACTCGATATTTGCCAGTTTGAATTTTTTCATAATTCAAGTGGCTAATATTTTTGTCTGCGGTTTCTTTGATACAACCATTAATGTCTAGATTATCTAAACTGTGGTTGATTCTAAAAGCGCCTCCACTGCGAGGTTTTTTGCCTTCTTCCTCACTTTTGCTGTAAAGATAAATTGATGCTAAGGAGTGAGATTCAGTTCTCAGGGCACCGTCGCTATTGAGATAAAATCTGTCAATATCTCTTTGAGCTAAGCTATTGTATGGTACACCTTTAATTGCTGGATGTGCTGCTAGTAATTCTTTTTCAGCTACCAATAGTTTTTCTATCAGCTCAGCAACAGGTGCTTGGGGCGCCTTCTCCTCATGTTTATTGGGGATAGGAATAGTAGCTTCGGGACTAAAATCAGGAACATTTTCTTTAACACCAAAAAAACTGGCTTCGTAGGCAGTTTTTAAAGCTAATTCTAATCCTTTGGGATCTACATCTGTGGTGCTGGTGACACCCATTGTATTATCTTCATTCCAGACACGAACAGTAACACCAGAGCGATTTGAAGCTTTGACTTGTTTTGGCTCTCCTTGATCTACTTGCACGCTAGTATCATCTACTGTTGAGCCATAAATGTCAAATTTTTTGATGCCAAGCTTATTAGCATTGTCCTTGGCAGAATTTGCAATTTCATTGATATTCGGCATGGTCAATTTTAGATTTGGGATTTTAGATTTGGGATTAGCAGCTATTTTATTTTGGATATTAGATTTGGGATTTTGGATGTTAAGTTATTCCACATTAAAGTTTCATATCTTGGGCGGGCGAGACGCCCAGCCCACAAGAAATGCATAGTTTAATAGTTATGCAAATTAAATGTGGTTTCAGCTCGTTGCAAATCCAAAATCCAAAATCTAAAATCCAAAATTCTTATCGTCCACCCACTGTAATAGAATCAACTTTGATGTGTGGTTGTCCGACTGTGGTGTAAATACTGCCGCTGACGGAACCACAAAAACCTGGGGCAATTTCTAAATCTTGGGAACACATGGAAATTTTGTTCATAATTTCCGTGGCTTCACCAATTAGAATTGCTCCTTTTAATGGTTTGGTGATTTTGCCATTTTCAATCAAATAAGCTTCATCGACACCAAAGTTAAATTGACCTGTAGCACCAACGCTACCGCCACCCATTTTTTTACAGTAAATGCCTTTATCAATAGAGGCAAATAAATCTTCAATGCTATAGTCGCCGGAATCAATATAAGTATTACGCATCCGGCTAGCGGCGGCAAAGGTGTAGTTTTGGCGGCGTCCGCTTCCAGTTCTGGGGTGTCCGGTGAGTATGGAACCTGTTCTATCTGCTAAGAAGTTTTTGAGAACGCCTTTTTCAATTAATAGGGTTCTTTGAGCCGGCATACCTTCGTCGTCCATATCAATTGTTCCGAAGGCATTTTCAGCACGTCCTTCATCCCAAGCTGTTAAACTTTCGTGGGCAATTTTTTCGCCTTTTTTGTTCGCAAAGGGAGAGGTATTGCGTTCAATTTGAGTGGTTTCTAGGAGGTGTCCGCAAGCTTCGTGGAAGATTACGCCGCCAAAATGATTGGCCATAATAATGGGGTAAGTACCTGATTCCACGTAATCTGCGTAGAGCATTTTTCCAGCGGATTCTGATATTTTTTCGGCAGCTTGTTGATAATCCCAGGTTCTTAGGAAGTTGGCATCGCTAGTGTTACCAGCGCGATCGCCAATTGAGGTACGATTAGCACCATCAGCACACAACAAGTTAAATCCGACTGATTGGGTGAGGCGAATGTCACGGGCAAAAACACCGTCACTGGCGGCGACTAAAACTTCTTGCCAATCTCGAAAATAACTAGCGCGGCGGGATTGGACGTGGCTAGCTTTTTGTTTCAGGTAAGCAGTACCATCGAGGAGGACTTCTCCCATTTCGCGGATGGAACTACACACTGGTAGCCATGCATCTTTGCCTCTTTTGGTGGCGTAGTCTCTAAGTAATTCGAGGTTGATTTCTGGGATAAAAGAACTAGGTGCGGGTAGTTGTAATCCCATAATCGAAAGACCTTTTTCTAAGGCTGCTTTCAAACCCGAAAAGGAAAGGTCATTAGTACTGACATAGCAATCAGCTTTACCGCGAAATACTCTGACTCCGGCGCCTGTAGACAGACTCGGTGAAATACTGGTGATGGTGTCGTCTTCTGCAAGACAACTGATGTAGTTACGACGTTCTAAGAACAATTCGATGAAGTCAGCACCAGCGGCGCGTCCTAGCCCCAAAAGGGTAGCCAGGGGGGCTTCCCAGGTTTCATCGAAACGCTCTGGGGTGGAAGAATATTGTAAGGTGGGAAGTTGATTCGAGAGAAGTAGCGTACTTGTAAGCATGGGTAGCCTCGTCTGCTGGCGTAATTCAGAGATTTGACTGAAAAATCCTGGTGTGTTCAGTCTAACAAATGAGTGAAAGCCACAGTTGGCTCAAAGGCAGTGTGGATTTCCCTCCCATTACAGTAAACCTCTTGCAAAAAGCACTTTTGCAAGAGGTGGGAAAAGGGAAAAGGTTAAAGGGGAAAGGGAAAATACCAAACCTTTCCCCCTTTCCCCTTCCCCTTTTCCCGACTTATGCAAGAAGTCTAATGAGATGCACTTATATGTATTTAGCTTGCACTTGTGTTCACCAAAGGAACTACAAAATGCTTAACAGGTATGGGATGATAATTACGAATTAGGAATTATTATCACTCCTAGTGAATATGTAATTTTGTTTGCTGATGAGATGAATTTGAACCACATTCTCCTTGTCAGTTTTATTTACGATTTGCAATTTTCAGTGGAATTCTTGCTGTTTCTGGCTCGTTGAAAGTTTGATCTAAATTGGGAATTGGTCTTGTGGACGATAGATTCTTAAACAAAAGCTTCAGTGTGCGAACAATAGTTTTGAGAATTTTCATTTTGCTGGCAGTGGGCTTTTGATCGTATCTCAAAACCATAGGAATTTCTACGATTCTGGGTTGGAATACTTTAGCTTTGAGCAGTAAATCTATCATGCAAGCAAATCCACTTTCAGTGAAGAGATTGTCCCCATAATACACATCCAGTTTAGTGAGGAAATTACGGTTATATAGTCTGTAACCACACGTATAATCTCTGACACCTGGGACGCGGGCTGCGATTCTAAATAGCCAACTTGCTCCGTAGCTCATAAACTCTCTAAATTTTGATAAGCCAACGACTTTAGAGCCTTTGCGATATCTAGATGCGATCGCAATATCATAACCACCAGCTATCATCGCATCATACATCTTGATTAACAGTTCTGGTGGTTGAGTATTATCGCAATCCATTGCGGCTAAAAAATCCCCTTCTTGAGAAATTTCCAAGAAAGTTGTGAAGCCTGTTTTAATTGCTTGACCTAAACCACCATTTTTGAGATGTTGTACCAATTTTAGCGATACACCAAGGGATTGAGATTGTTCTATGGCAGTTTCAGCAGTGCGATCGCTACTGCCATCATCAACTAAAATCAGTTGGATGTCCATCTGAGAAATTTGCTGCAATTGCTGAAATCTTTGGAACAACGGACGAATTGATTCTTCCTCGTTGTATGCGGGTAAAAGAACAAAAAGACTCATAAATGCCTCATGTGATTTTGAAAATACCAGTACTCAAATTTCAAGAATTTAGTAATGTTGATTTTTTGAGAAATTCATCAACGTGTCTGACAACTGCGTTGTTATTGACACTATCATTCACAAGTTGTGAGGTGTTGACAACAAAAAAATCAGCGTTTTCAGTACTCACTTTGGGAACAAGACTTGAATAGTCTAAAACTTGTAGTGGCTGTACTTTTATCGCTCGATTTATGTGTGCTGCCACAATGTCATCTTGTTTGAGTTCTGGGAACATCAAACGTATACCCTGGAAAAATACTTCCTGCAATTCCTCATCTGGCCGTTTTAACAACGGGTCAGTGGAAAGTATATATTTTGGTAGGAATGTCATGTGATATCCTGCTGTTTCTTCCAGAGAAACTAAGTTGCTCATACCAATAACTCCGGTAAACGGAATATTTCTATCGGCAATATTGACTACGTAATAAGGAACTAAAGCCTTGCGAGTAATCAGCACCATACAAATTACACCCAGGTACTCTACTGTTTCACGAGTCTGGGAAACTTTCACCAGTTCATTTGCAACAACCTGTTGCAGGATATTAACTGGCCCGGTAAAGATGACTTTATCAAAATGTTCCTTTTTCCCTTGAGATTCTACCCAAATTCCACCCTCTTGAGCAGGTGCGATATATTCCACCGCAGTACCTGTACGAATATCACCTCCAGCAGCATCAATTAATTTTTCTAACCTGTCTATTACAGTTTTGTAACCGCCAGAAACATAACCAAGTTGTTCTTTACTTGATGAAGAATCCCGCGCTGAAAATAGTCTTTTGATGTAAGCCCAAATAAAAACAGCTGATATTCGTTTATAGTTCTCTCCTAATTTAGATAAAAGCAATGGTTTCCAAAGCTTTTCGTATGTATTTCTACCACCGAGCTTTAATAGCCAATCTTCAACTAAAATCTTTTCCAACCGCTGCCAATTATTCAGGCGTGAACCATATAAAAGAGTAAAAGCTAATCTAATTTTACCAATCAGCCCAAACAGAGGAAAGCGCAGAAACTCTATAGCGTTACTGATGGAATAAAATTTTTTATTGTCATAAAAACCTGTTAAGCTACGATGCCAACGCAGTTTATCTCCAAGCCCAATATCTCTAATAAAATTTATTAAGTGAGTATCAGATGGTAGGATAACGTGATAGAAGCGATCCCACGTAAATAACCCGTAATCATGATAGGTGGTGAGTCCACCAAGCTGGTTATTGTTATCGAAAACAGTTACTATATTTCCTTGGTGTGAAAGACGTTGAGCTAATACTAGCCCAGTTATTCCTCCGCCAATGATGCCAATTTTCATAAACTTACATTTTTCTAGGGATGTTGTTCAAATTTATCTTCCGACTTTGTTAACATTCATAACTAGTTGAGCTATTAATGCACAACAAGAATGACGCCAGTGATGATAATTGAAATTCCTAACCACTGGCTCAATACAACCTTCTCTTTTAGAAGATAGTGAGAAGCGATCGGTATAAGTGCATACATTAATCCTAGAACTGGAAATGCTTGACTCAAAGGAACTGTCCGCAACACATAAAGCCACAATAAAGTCATTAATGCATAGCAGATAAACCAAATTACAAAATAACGAGAGAATAAGAGATTGCGGATGGATGCGCTTGCTTCGTTGCTAGGAGTAGAAATGTGAAGTCCATACTTTAGTGATAGGTTAGCTATCGTTCCAAACAAAACTACAAGTATTAAATTTAGCCAATTAATGATGTTCATTTGTTAATATTTTTTAAATCTAATTCTTGAGTTTATTTGGAATTTTTCAGGGGAATAACTACTAAAAGAACACCAACGAAAATAGTAAATACTCCCAATATTCGAGTTAGTGTAATCTCTTCATTAAAAAAATAATATGAGCCTAAAAATATACCGACATAGTTTAAACTAGTTACTGGATAAGCAATACTCAATTTCACAGTTCGCAGAGCTAATATCCAAGTTACTATTCCTAAACAATAAACGGTAATAGATAGTGCCAACTGCTGAATAAATTCCCAAGTAAATAGTCCTTCATGGCTATTACTCATGGTGTGCTTCATCAGCAATTGTCCAGAAATACTAAATAAAATACTGACAAGCAATATAATATATGATGTTATTTGAAAACGTGAAAGTTGTAACATAATTTTCATAGTTCATTTACCTCAATGGCAATAGTCGGTAAAAACCAGACAGTAACAACCTATCGTTTTAAAACTTGTGAATTTTGGTCACACCTTATCAACAATTTGACCTCCCACTTCAGCAAATAGACAAGAAAATTAAGAAGGTTCACTTGAAGGGAGTGGGGTCAAAATGACCATAGAAGCTCATGTCCTAGAGTTAACAACTGAATATTATCGACTTTGGAAGCAGTGTAGTTGCTGTATCGTACCAGCTTCCGATTTTTCCGCACCCACCCAGTTACACTTCAGAACTAATATTTAGACAAAGGTCATACAGGATGCAGGCATAGTAAAGGTTGAGAGCTTTGCTACAAATTCATCCTAAATAAAGTTTACCAATGCGCGATCGCTTAGTTTTAGAGAATATTCATTCTTAACATTTAAGCGAGTATAAATGGATGCATAAAATTTTTATTAATCCATTCATTAGGTTTAATTAGTTGTACGTATCCTGCTGTAGAATTTTGTTGAATACGCTACTGAACTTGTCAAGCCATTAACTCATATATCTAAAATTACCTAAATTAATAATTTCCCTCAATTGGTTAGAGGACAGTTTATTAATTTATCGATGTGTATAAGGTTCATTTTCACTCACAGACATACCTGTAAGCTGGGCTGAAAAATACGTCGCTAAATTTGTGGACTAGCTCTCTTTAGACATGGGAACACAACGGCTGGCAAAATCTTCTTGACCTCGGGTAGACCCTTGAGATAGATGAATTGCTTTACACTTTTAGCGTAACTTTACTCAATGTCCAAATCGAGCATTTGATGAGACTAACGTTAATCTAAAATAGCGTCGTCTGAAATAATCAAAGTTTGCAGCAATTAAATCTGATTCTAGTGTTTTTGCATTGTTAATGTTAAGCTTGGTTGATCTTTATGAATTGCATGTATTTTTGACTTGAGTTGTTTCTCAATTTTTTTTCTACATGTAATTACTTACTAGAATACCACGAGAAAAGCGTGTTGCAAATTTACCGTCGTACTTTATCAAAAATTTACTTTCCCAGAATTTCCTTAAACAAAAACTTCATAAAGTAAACAGTCTCTTCTATAATCAAGTTTTATATATGAAAATTTGTATATAAAACTTTTATTTAATTTTTGAAAAAACTCCGTATATTTCCAAAAGACTGATTCTGTATTCCCTGCTCCCTCCCTAGCTATGCAAATAAGTTCACAAATCAAAGCGGATTACTATATTGAGTCTTGGATGTTCAACTTTGAAAAATCACAATTCAACACCAGAAATTTATTTAACCAAAATTTATGTAAACAAAAGCTTTATACAATAAATAGACCGATCTTGAAAATAGGGAGTAGGGAGTAGGGAGTAGGGAGTAGGGGAGGAAACCTTTTTTATCTTTGGTTGTGAAAATCCAGAATAGACCCATGTGCTATATGAAGTTTTATGAAAAAACTATAGATTTATAAAGCACTTTTTCGGTACTAAACTTGCATAATGAGTGGGACTTTAGCTTCAAAGTCTAAATAAATTATCAAGTCTAGAATTTACTTTGCTTAAGGAAAATTTTAACTTGAACAACACCCCAAGCAAGGGCTAACCGTAGCACGAAAATATACCCTTTTTCAAGGGGCAAACACAACGTGATTTGATGCTGGAATTTATTGTAACTACAGTCTGAAAAATTCTATAGGAATCATATTTGATTTCTGAAAAAATCTAAGTATTTGTAGGGTGTGTTAGGCGTAAGCCGTAACGCACCATCTCAAGCTTTTGGTGCTTTACGCTCCGCTAACGCACCCTACGTAATATTTCAAAAATCAAATACTAGTCCTATAGTGCCTTACCTAGCATCAGGTTAATCTTCTGAAGGAGGAGATCGAGCTACTTTGTTAGGAAATTTTATATTTAAAAAGTAAGTTCAAAGCAATCAAAACCATACTCATAGGCAAAAAGCCCGTGTTGACGGCTTTCTTCCATTAGCTGTCTAATAATTTCCAGCGCTTTAAAGTTGAGAAAAATTTAATTTCTGGTGGTTGAAATCATTTAGTTTCTCTGGGTGCTTTTCCTGTGACTTGAGTTTGTTTAGAGTCATTTTCTTGCAAAAGTTTGTTAGTAATCAGGAAGACAATGATTAATAATCCAAACTGAAGCTGCCAGGGTGCTAATACTAGACTGAAAATCAAGCTAATAGCTGCAAAAACACCTGCCAGATATGCAATTTCATCAGTACTCTTTTTAAACAAGTAGCCAGTAGCTAAAGCAGTACACAGTGGTATCAGGAAAAACAAAGCCATTGCCAATCACCTATGGACTAAAAATTGTGGTGTTTATAAAAAAATTGAAATCCTTTTTGCAATTGTGGTTAATCTTACATCTAAGAAGGTTTTAGCTACAATACTCCATCGATATAAATCTTATAAAAAGTCAAGATGACGCAATTTTGTATTTTACACCTTGGGCGGAGGACAAAAAGCCACAAGCCAGTTGCTATCGTGGTTAGGGAGATGAGGGAGAAAAATCATGGTTGTCTTTGAGCGATCGCAGATTGTTAGAATTGGAAGTCTCAAAGTGTACTATGGCAGCTAAATTCTATGTGGGCAAGGAATTGTCCGGTAAATTAGCTTAAAACTTTGGGCTGGTGTCGGGAAAACGATCTAGCATATTACCTTTAGAAGTATGATTTTCACCTGAAATAGTCGATGCTGAACATTCCTCAATTACTGGCAACTGAATTAGACCTCAAACCACATCAGGTGCAAAACGCGCTAGAACTTTTGGCTGAGGGTGCAACGATTCCGTTTATTGCACGTTACCGTAAAGAGCGCACCAACGAAATGAATGAAGTGCAACTTCGCAATCTGGCCGATAGATATACTTATTTAACAGAACTTGAAGAACGTAAATCTGTCATCTTAACTGCGATCGCCGAACAAGGTAAACTCACAGACGAACTCAAAGCGAAAATCACATCTTGTTTACAAAAAACCGAACTTGAGGATCTATACTTACCGTATCGACCAAAGCGACGCACCCGCGCCACCATCGCCAGGGAAAAAGGACTCGAACCCCTAGCGGAGTTCATCAAGTCGCTAAATGTTAAAAATGCTACAGTAGCTTCCTTAGAAGAAGCAGCAACTAAATATATTTCTGAAACTAAGGGAGTAAAAACAGCAGAAGAAGCGCTCAAAAGTGCTGCTGACATCTTAGCGGAAGAAGTAGCTGAAAAAGCTCACCTACGCGCACATATCCGCGATTATTTCCTAGAAGAAGGGGTATTTGTCTCCCGCATCAAAGATGATTACCCCGAAGGTACAACCAAATTTGAGATGTACCGTAACTATCAAATAAAGGTAAAAAATATTGCACCCCATAATATGCTGGCGTTGTGTCGGGGTGAAGCTGAGAAAGTATTAAGCTTTGAAATTGCTTTCGATGAAGATACGGTGCTTTATTATCTTGAGTCCCAAGAAATTAAAACCAAAGTCCGGACAATTCGGGATTTTTATCAGGCGATGTTGAAGGATGCATTCAACCGTTTAATGAAAGTCTCTCTAATGGGAGAGGTAATTTCCCAGAAAAAAGTTTACGCAGACATGGAATCAATCAAGACATTTGAAGCAAATCTGCGGGAGTTGCTGTTATCTGCCCCAGCAGGAATGAAGCCAACCCTAGCCATAGACCCTGGCTTTAGAACTGGGTGTAAAGTTGTAGTACTCGACCAAACGGGCAAATTTTTGGAATACCAAGCGGTATTTCCCCACCAAGCCACTGAACAGCGACTCAAAGCTGCACAAACAATCAAAAATTTGATTGAAAAGTACAAAATTGAGTTAATCGCCATTGGTAACGGTACAGCGTCCCGCGAGACAGAGGAGTTTGTCTCACAAGTCTTACAAACCACAGAACGCAAACCAGTTAAGGTGATGGTCAATGAGTCTGGTGCATCTATATATTCTGCGAGTAAAGTAGCCCTAGAAGAATTTCCTAACTTAGATGTTACCGTGCGTGGCGCAATTAGTATCGGCCGACGTTTGCAAGACCCCTTGGCGGAACTGGTGAAAATCGATCCTAAATCCATTGGTGTGGGACAATATCAGCACGATGTCGATCAGAAGTTATTGAAAAAGAAATTGGATGAAACCGTAGAAAGCTGCGTTAACTACGTAGGTGTAGACTTAAACACCGCCTCCAAAGAACTGCTAACTTCCGTCTCTGGAATTACCCCAACAGTCGCCAATAATATTGTTGCCCATCGCAACCAGAATGGAGCCTTTAAAAATCGCCGCCAACTGTTGAAAGTTCCCAAATTAGGACCAAAAGCCTTTGAACAAGCAGCAGGTTTTCTGCGAATTCGCGGTGGTGAGAACCCATTAGATAATACAGCAGTGCATCCAGAGAGTTATTCTGTAGTAGAAGCGATCGCATCTGATTTAAATGTGCCATTAAATCAGGTGACGCAAATTGCCGAAAAACTCAAAAAAACCAATCTGAAAAAATACGTTACCGATACCGTCGGCGAACCAACACTCCGGGATATCCTCAGCGAACTGGAAAAACCAGGTAGAGACCCCCGTGCTGAGTTTAAGTATGCCACCTTTAAAGAAGGAATTAAAGAAATTACCGACTTAAAGGAAGGAATGGAACTAGAGGGAATGATTACTAATGTCGCCAACTTCGGTGCATTTGTGGATATCGGCGTACATCAAGATGGTTTGGTGCATATCTCCCAACTTGCTGATAGATTCGTAGATGATCCTCAGAAAGTTGTGAAGGTAGGACAAGTTGTCAAAGTCCGGGTACTAGAAGTCAACGAGAAATTAAAGCGAATTAGTTTGTCCATGAAAGCAGTTAAGCAATAATTAGAAATAGCAGATGGCAGTTTATCAAGTCCGACTCATCAATGCTAGTCTGGGATTAGATTGCACCCTTCAAGTACCAGACGATCAATATATTCTGGATATGGCGGAAGATGCTCATATCCGCCTCCCATCTGGGTGCAAACAAGGCGAATGTTCTGCCTGTATCGCCAAACTTGTCAGCGGTGAAATAGATCAAACTGAGCAAAAATTTCTCCGTCCCAGTGAAATACAGGCTGGTTATGTAGTGACTTGTGTAACTTATCCCTTGTCTGATTGTATTTTAGAAACCCATCAAGAACAAGTCTTATATAAATCAGCCCTTTACTATAAGCCTGAGTCGGGAAAATCTGAGTGATTGTTACCTTGTGATATTAAATAAATCTTAAATTTTTCAGGTGTGTTCAATAAATGTAACACTACTCGAAAAACGTTACACTGTAGGGACGCACAGCTGTGCGTCCCTACATATTACATATATAGTAATACCATTTCTGTTTGAAGATGCGCCTTATAAGACTGATGCAAAACTACACACTGTAGCGGCAATTCATGAATTGCCGCCACGCGAATAGAGCGCAGCCTCATATAGAATTGGTATAAGAAGATTCGACCTAACGATAGAAGTCAATTCTATCTTCCAAGAGAGGTTAAAATCTAGCACCTAGTTAAAGATGAAATAAGAAGTTTCAAAGAAAAAATCTTTATTAGGTAAAAACAATGTTGACGCCATTTTTAACTGCCCTAGCTACAGCTTTAAGTTTGTTAATTGTTGATTTAGTTGTTCCAGATGTTGACATTGCTAATTTTCCCGCAGCTTTAATTGCCGCCTTCGTAATTGGTTTAATTAACGGTTCACTTAAGCCGATTCTTTCTACCCTTTCCCTACCACTCAACTTTTTAACATTTGGAGCATTTTCCCTCATCATCAATGGTTTTTGCTTCTGGTTAGCAGCGGCGCTAGTTCCTGGGTTCTCAGTTCACGGACTTATCGGTTTTATTCTCGGTCCTGTGATTCTGTCTTTTGCTAACACCTTGATTAACAACTACTTTGTTGAAAGAAACCTTTTAACCAGCAGTGGAAGTGTAAAAAACCAAGGTGAATTACCCTCTAGATAAGTATCAGCCCGAGTAGAAACGCTAATTCTAATTTACTCGCGTTTCTACTCCAAATCAAATATCAGAATTAAGATAACTCATTAGATGGATTTCTTAATGCAGTATCTTCCAGAGAATGTAAGTAAACAAATTCACACACTTGTAACAACATCATGAAATTAGTTCGTTATCTTCTAGGTTTGCTAGTGCCTCCTTTAGGCGTTTTCTTGACAGTTGGAGTTGGCCCGACATTGATTATTAACATTTTGCTCACACTTCTCGGTTGGCTTCCCGGTAGTATTCATGCAATTTGGGTTATTGCCAAGTATGACGAACAACTGAGTCGAGAAGGACGTATTTACTAACTAATACGCGAGATTAATTTTAGGCATCTGAAGTAGGGTGCGTTACGGCTTTAGCCTAACGCACCATTTCATTTTAATAATGATACAAATATGTTGGTAAAGCAATTTCTATGAGTGTCAAAAATACAAGAATTTATAGTAGTTTCCATGCATTTAAACCACATACTTTGTAGGGGCACAGCAATGCTGTGCCCCTACAAAGTATGTGGTTGATTACCTAAATTAAGAGGTGCGTTAGCCTTTGGCATAACGCACCCTACCGAAAATGAGTTAATAGATAAATACTATATCTATCTATTTATGAATAGTTTCCCGCTCTTTATCAGCAGGTTCCTTATCTTTGAACAAGTCAGCCGCAGTTAACAGTAACTCTCTCAAAGTTTGTTTAATCTGATGCTCTTTTCTGGCTAAAGATGTACCTGCTTCACCTAGTTTATCTTCCAACTGCGATCGCTTTTGTTCTACCTGCACAGCAATAGATTCGGCTTGGGGACGAGCTTGATTATACCAGTGTTTTGCCTCATCTAGATAATCTTGAACCTCCATAGAACGCCCACCATAGCGTGCAGCCATATTAGCTCGAACAATGGCTAGCTGTGCTTGTAGTTGCGCGTAACGTTTCTTTAACAATGCCACTTCTTCACTATCTTTAATGGCATTAACAGCAGAATCAATTGCAGTTTTAGTACTAGCGGGTTTTTCTTTACCTGTCTCTTCAATTTCTGCCAAAATTACATCAACTTCTTGCTGGAGTTGTTCTTCTTCACCATCCAATTGAGCCTGTAGCCGCTTGATATCTGCCTGGGTTTTAACAATAGATTCGTGCCTTTTACTATTAATTCCTTCCAAGGCTCCTTCAATGGAAGCTGTCACTTCATCTTTGAGTTCGCTGCCTTTTTCTTGGAAGTTTTCAATGACAGCAGAAACCGCATCTCTAACCAGGCTACGAATTTCACTAGAACCTTGTTTGAACTCTGAGGCTACTTGAGAAACTGCGGATTTGACAATTTCTCGAATCCGTTCAGTTCTTAATTGTCCGGTTTCTTTAGCTTGTTGCAAGTCTGTTTGAATTTGTTGTTTGATATTGTTAGGCATTTTCAACTCTGGAGATTTTACTAATTGGGATAAAAATTTCTAGACATGATTCTACATACTCATTATGGCGTAGCCTTATTTTGCTAGGCACTTCCTTTAGATAGAAAGTCACAAACCCAAAGAAGTGTTGCCTATTTGTGAGATGATGAATATTTGCTGGTAGTAATTGAGAATCAAATATGTGGCGAGTGAATATTACTTGTTCTGGTGATGCGTGGAAGGTTTATGGTACTCAATTTAAGGCGATCGCCGAAAAATATCAAGGTGAATTAATTGGTTCCAAAAAAATGCCCGACGGCACCCGCATCATGTCATATAAAATTGAAGATGTTAGCGATGCAGAAGCTTTTCAGGAAGATTGTGCAAATTTTGCTGGATTTACATCTGATTTTGAATCTCTGTAACATAACAGAATTCAGAAGCAAAACAAATTTTATCTCTAGCTTTGAGACTTAGTTTGTGTATCCATTTAAATTGACTGTATTTGTGATGAGACTGATTTTTGTAACCAGTATTTTAAAATCCGGAGAAGTTGAGTGAAAAAAATCCTAACTTTGGTATTAGTAATTTTTCTATTATTAATAAGTACTTTCACGTTACCAGTTAATGCAGCAGACGCAGTTAATGGTGAACAAATATTCAGCATTCATTGTGCTGGTTGTCATATTAATGGTGGTAACATAGTCAGGCGGGGTAAAAACCTAAAAAAGCAAGCGCTCAAAAAATATGGTATGGATTCAATAGAGGCAGTTATATCGATAGTTACCAATGGTAAAAGTAATATGTCAGCCTACAAAGACCGCCTCAGCGAACAGCAAATTCAAGATGTTGCTGCTTATGTTATTGAACAAGCTGAAAAAGGCTGGCGTTAAAATAACTTATCACTCCTAACTTGAAAATGAACTTACCCGCAGCTAGTCGTCTCCAATTCACCCCTGATTTAAACATTTGCCGCATATTAAATGGGATGTGGCAAGTCTCTGGCGCACACGGACGCATTAATCCCCAAGCTGCCATTGATAGTATGTTCAAATATTTAGATGCAGGCTTTACCACTTGGGATTTAGCAGATCATTACGGCCCCGCAGAAGACTTTATTGGTGAGTTTCGTTGTCAACTAATTGATACCCGTGGCAAAGATGCTTTATCCCAAGTACAAGCCTTTACAAAATGGGTACCTCGTCCTGGGAAAATGACCAAAAAATTCGTCGAGGAAAATATTGATATTTCCCTGAGAAGGATGAATGTGCAATCATTAGATTTGATGCAATTTCATTGGTGGGAATATCGAGATCAAAATTATCTAGATGCCCTCAAATATATGGCAGAACTGCAAACAGAGGGCAAAATTAAGCATTTAGCTTTGACTAATTTTGACACGGAACACTTAAAAATTATTACCGAAGCAGGCATTAAAATTGTTTCTAACCAAGTACAATTTTCACTGGTCGATCGCCGTCCCGAAGTGAAAATGATTGAATTTTGTCAACAGCATGATATCAAACTTTTTACTTACGGTACAGTTTGCGGTGGTTTGTTATCAGAAAACTACTTGGGTAAACCAGAACCACGAGGATTTGATTTAGCTACTGCTAGTTTGAAAAAATACAAAAATATGATCGATGCTTGGGGTGGTTGGCAATTATTTCAAGAGTTGCTTGCTATCCTCAAGGAAATTGCAAATAAGCATGGGGTAAGCATTGCCAACCTGGCAGTACGTTACATTTTAGACCGGCCAAGTGTGGGAGGTGTAATAGTTGGTGCCAAACTTGGGGTATCTGAACATATAGAAGATAACGCCAAAGTCTTTAATTTTAGTTTAGATGGTGACGATGGCGATCGCATTAATGGTGTCTCTCGCCAATCACGCGATTTGTATCAGCTAATCGGCGATTGTGGAGATGAATATCGGCGATGATATAGCAATTCTATCTGATTTGCGATCGGTCAAAAGATGCATATCAAAATCACTGAATTTTAGATTTTAAATTTTGGATTTTGGATTGAAGATTCAAAATCCAAAATTGATTGACTCTGCAAATAATGAGCCTCAATACCCAAAAAGAAGATTTTAGTTACGCTTATGTTTACGCCGTCACCGCAACTGCTGGCTACTCCTTGCAAGCAGCCACACGTAGGTTAGATGATAGCGGCATCGACGCTACAATCACCGTACCCGGAAAACTCAACTCCAAGCGTCTGCCGAGATTTGATGTACAAATCAAATCTACATCCCAAAGAATTCTGAAAAAAACATCGATTAAATACAGACTCAGCGCCAAAAACTATGACGAACTCCGGGAAAACGATCCTTTCGTGCCACAACTATTAATAGTTGTTTTAGTGCCAGAAGAAGTTAGCAACTGGTTATCCCAAACCGAAGAATCCCTATGCCTCAAACGCAGCGGGTACTGGCTATCATTGCGCGGACAACCACCAGTTGATAACAAGACGAACATCACTGTGGAAATTAAGCGTCAAAATATATTTAGCCCCGATGCACTCAAAACCATAATGTCACGCATCGCTGTTGGAGAATCACTATGACAGCTATTTTCCCGGATGTGGAAAAATTCAAATATATCGACCCGCTACAAGTAGAAACTTACTTAGTTGGGCATGGTTGGCAGCAACAGCAACGTCAGGGTGATAAAGCTGGCATTTGGACTTTAGACGGCTTTGAAATTCTACTTCCCCTCAAAGCAGAAATTATCGACTTTTCTCGTCGCATGGCGGAAGTTGTTGAAACTTTGGCATTAGCAGAAACCAGATCCCAACAGTCAATTTTGGGTGACTTAATTACAAATGCACCCAACACTACTATTCAAGCAGTCGTCACGCACATCGCCACACCTAACGCAGATCGCCTGAGTGGAGAAATTACTTTTCTGGGCATTGTTGTTGATAAACTGCGTCCCATCCACACTGAATTAGCCGATCGCGACTACATTCTGGCACTGAAAGCTTACCAAGAACGCTTACCCGTTTATTGCACGGGTGACTTAATTAAGTCTAACGGTATATTTATTCTGAAAAATCCCCATAAATTTCGCCTGGATGATACTGAATAATGTTCCTACGCCGTGATATTCCTTGGCTGAAGATTCCAGATTACGAATGATTGCAACAAAGCTTTCGCGTTTTTTGTTGGCGATCGCATTAATGCTGTCTCTCGTCAATCACGCGATTTGTACCAGCTAATCGGCGATTGTGGAGATGAATATCGGCGATAATGCTTTGTGAAAATTTAGGACTACCTGAAATGATGCGTAAGTCCTAGGTATCTGAGTTTTCGTGAATGATTTAGGTATGCTATGTACTGGATATAATTGGTTTTTGAAGACGCGATAAATCGCGTCTCTACAAGAGGGGTTTGGTTTGATACGATCGCAAAACTGAATTACGAATTATTTTGATCGGTTTCCGTCTTGTTTTCGATAACAGTTGGTGTTGCGAGAGTTTCTAAAGAAACCTGGCTTGATGTGCCAGTTATTACTTGATTATTGCCACGCACTAGCTGACTGATTTGACCGATTAGTTCACCTAATTTACCTTCGTCAAGTAAAGTATTTATTAAGGAAAGTCCGCTAGTAGATAGTAGCAATTTGTTAATATCTTGACTGCCGTTGCTGCCATTTGCACCAGGGAATGAATAAATGCGAGTATCTCCTAAAACTCCCGGTTGTGGTGCTAAGGCAGTGACAATTTCTGGTAGTTTGTCGGCTAATTCTGGCCAAATAGTTGTAATAATTTTGGCAGTGAGATTGGCGTTACTGATAGAATTTTCAGCGGAAATGTTTGCTCTAATACCCTCGGCTTCTGCTAAAACTCGATCGCGGTTAGCTGCTGCGAGGGTGCGAATTGCTTCTGCTTCTAATTCTGCTGCTTCTTGGGCTATTTCGGCTTGACGACGACGGCGGAAAGCATCGATTTCGACAACGTTGCGATCGCCGATACTCCGTTCTTGCGCTTCCCGTTCGGCTGCAATAATCGATAGCTGTTTGTTGCGTTCGGCTTTTTCCACTTCCCCGGCGGTTTTAACTGATTCCTCGGCTTTGGCTTGTTGTGCTTGTGCAACAAAGCTTTCGCGTTTTTTATTGGCAATGGCGATCGCCACATCTTCTTGAGCTAGTTTTGCCAGTCGTTCTGACTCAGCTATCTGTACTTGTGCTTGGAGCTTTCCGGATTCTACACTTTGTTGACGTGTAATCTCTGCTAGTTCAGATTCCTGTTTTTGCAGCGCTTGTACTACCTTTAGCTGCTTATTCCGTTCTTCTAGAGAAATATCAGCTTCAATTTGGCTTTGTTGCACCGATAATTTTTTGCGGATTTCTTCTTCTTCAACTGATTTTTCCTGCAAAATTTTAGTTCGGCGTACTGTTGCAGCTTCCCGATCTTTGGATTCTTGAATTTCCCGTTCTCGCTGGGCTTTTAGTGCTTCTACTTGCAATTTTTGCTCTAATTTCGCACTTTCTTGTTCTTGGGCAATTTGTAGCGATCGCTTTTGGGCATCCAATTCTTTTTGCTCAATTGTCACTTGTGCTGCTAACTCAACTTCCCGTTTTTGTTGAATCGATCGCTGAATAATTTCGGTTCGCAAGCGCACGCCTTGGGCATCAAAAAAGTTATCTGGATCGTAGGTAACACTTTCTAATATTTCGGAAATAGCAATGTTATTTAAAGTTAAGCCGACTTTTTTCAAATCCGTCCCAACTAAGTTCAGCACTTCCTGAGCAAACCCTAATTTATCAGAATCAATTTCTGCTAAATCCTTGGTTTTAGCTGCCGCCCTAATTGCATCATCTGCTCTTTTTTCTAAAGCATTTTTGATATCTTCCGGAGTAATTTTAGTACCATTTTGAGATAATCTAGCCGCTGCTGTCAAAACATCTTCTTCAGAGGCATTAATACATACATAAAAAGTCACGCGGATATCTGCTCGCAAGTAATCTTTAGTCCGGACTGCAAGCTTGCCAGTCCGTTCCACATCAATGGAAATTTCTCGCAGAGGTACGCGTGTCAGCTGATGGAATCCGGGTAAAACAATACAACCACCATAAAGAATCACCGCTTTCTTTTTAATAAAAAGACCGCCAGTCCTGACAAAAGCTTCGTTGTTGGGTGTGACTACATAAACCCGCGTATAAGCAAACAGGCTGAATAATAGTAATAAAACTAAGCCAGCAATCACCACTGGAAATACTAATCCACCATTGACTTGAGCAAAATTAGGCATAATTTTTACTGGGAGTGTTTGGTCAATTAATGTTATTTGTTTTTTTTGTTGTAACTTAATCTGTGGAACTTCAACTATTTTGACACTTGGTAAAGACTGGATAAAAGTCAACCAAAAAAGCATATTTTTTTCCTCTTAATAATTTGAATCTCTACGAGATGAATTAGTTAACCAGTGTTCTTCATCGGCACTATCTTTAGCAATAACTACGTAAATTTGTGCTTTGTGTTCAATAATTAAAACTCTTTCTCCACGTTGGGGTGCAATAGTTGCCCAGTCTGGGAGAACAGCACTAACTGTCAAAAGATTACGTTTTGCATCCAGCACATCTACTTGTCCAATTCTGCCTTGATTTTCAGTGGGAACATAAGCAGATGTTACGATCCCAACGCAACCTATTAAGCGATCGCTACTCACATCTTCCCCAAACTCAGCAAATATTTTGCCAATTGGTTGCGCTATCAATCCCCCCAATAATAAACTAATAATCAGTGAGCCAAATAATATAACGCTCCCAATAAAACTCACAATATTATTATTGGCAACTCCACCAAACCAAACATTCAACATCCAGCCCAAAACGCCCCACAAACTCAAATCTGTAGCCAGTAACAATATCAATGGAGCTTTTCCAATCCCAGCCCATCCCAGGAATTGCCCAAAGCCTAATTCACTATTGCTATCTGCCTCTACATCTGCATCTACATCTGCATCAATATCAAAATCTTCCCCTCCGCCACCGGAAATTATCATAAACAAAAACAGCAAGACCCCCATCCCCAGAAAAATCCAATAGGGCAAGTTGTTTAGACTAAACAGCATAATATTTCGTTAATGATATGCACTGGTAGTTTGGTAAAATATAATACTCTTAAAACTGGCTAAAAAAAGTGTCCACCCCAGAAAAAAGCCGATAAAAGCCTATCAATAGGTGGCTCTAAAGCTGCTAACTTCAAAATTGCTGAATTCTAAATTTTGACTCACTACTTTAGTATATTACATGAATAATACACAAAGCTCCATATCCATTTTATGAGTAGTTGCCTATAAAAAAAAGGAATAGAATTATTTATCTGGTAAAATAATATAAATCTTAAGGTTTTTCAAAAATTATTAACCTAAATTCAGGAAATCTAAAAATACTTTAATTTCCCCAAAACATCTATTTTTTCAAATATCTGGTATGTTTGCTCAAGTGAAATACTCCAAGTATCACGCTCTCGGAAACGATTATTTAGTTATTTCTCCTCAAGACTTAGCATTTGAATTAACCCCAGAAAAAATTGAGCGAATTTGTCATCGCAACTTTGGAATTGGCTCAGACGGCATTCTCTTTGGCCCCTTAGCATCTGGCAGTAGTAGCAGTGCAGCCGCCGCTGTTGCCTACAAATTGAACTTGTGTGATTCACACATCGCAGTTCACATGCCAGGAGGACAAATTGCGATCGCCATCAGTGATGATTTTACCGTCACAATGACTGGTGCCGTCACCAAAGTAGCTGACGGCTTAATGTCGCCCGAAGTCTTCGAGTATTGAGTACGGGGAGTGCTGAGTGAGGAGTGAGGAGTTAGGAGTTAAGAGTTATTCTTCCCCTGCTTCCCCTGCTTCCCCTGCCTCCCCTGCCTCCCCTGCCCCCCCTGCCCCCCTGCTCTCTTCCTTCACTGACTCGGCAGTTTCGGATGTGTAGTCGAGTACTTTGCCACGATGCTGGAAATCTCAGGGTTGTAAAGTCTCAGATAATTCCAGTAATTACCAAATACTTGACGCACATAATTTTTGGTTTCATCAAAGGGAATTTGTTCAACAAACTCATCTGGATCTTGTGTAGTGTAAGTTTGCAGCCATTTGGAGACATTGCCAGGTCCAGCATTGTAACTGGCGATCGCTAGCAAGGAATTGTTGTTATATTGCTGATGGGTATGATCCAAATACCATGTACCCAGCATGATGTTTTGGTTAGGATCTTCGAGGTTTATTGTTTTGCTATCCAACTTGATTTGTGGGGCAATCCATTGAGCTGTACTGGGTAACACCTGCATTAAGCCAGTAGCATTTGCCACAGATTTAATTTTCGGTTGAAACCTGGACTCTTGACGAATTAAAGCAGTGACTAACAGAGGATTGAGTTGACGTTCAGTAGACCACTTTTCAATCTCTCGGAGATAGGGAAATGGATAACGAGCTTGCCAATAAGAGATTTGTTTGCTCAGGGTTTGATATTGGGCAAGTTCAGCTGGTATTTCTCGGTCTTCCAATTTAGAAATTTTGTCAATTCCTACGAGATTTTCTCCCCTTACCATCTGCATCAACCCTTCAGTAAATTGCTCTGCTACTGTTGGCTGAATTTTGTTCTGAAATTCTGTTTGCCATTGTAACCAAGCATCACGGTCTTGACCCAACAGATACAATTCTTTGAAAGTCTCAGAACCCGCAGGAGGTAATGAACGCTGGGGTGCCACAACTTCCGGCTTCATTAGGCGCACGTTGTCAAAGTTGCCGACATTCAACCCTAACATCGTCGCCGATCGCCATGCATAGTAAGAGTAAGGAAACTGGCTAACCACATATTCATAAGCAGTTTGAGACTCCTGCTGTTTTCCTAGTGAAGCTGCCCATTTACCTACCCAAAAGCCAGCTCTGGGAGCCAAAATACTGTTAGGGTTGTTGGTAACAATTGGTTCTGCCCATTGCCAAGCACCAACGTAATCTTTGGCGTTGGCTTTCTCTTGGGCGATTTTCCAGCGATACTCTGCTGCTTCGTCAGAATTGCCGTACTTGCCTAAAAGTAATTGCCACGCCGAACTAGCTGACTTTTGATCTTTGAGTGCTTGGAAAGTTTTGGCTTTTTGTACCAGTGCAGTAGCAGCTTGATCGGGAAACTTACTAATTACCTGATCGAGATAGGGTAAGCCATCTTTGGGAGTTTTTGCTGTTTCTGCTAATCGCAGCAGGGCAGTTCCAGTTTCTTTGGCTTGGGGAAATTGCTGCACCACTTGTTTATAGGTGGCGTAGGCGTAGCCCGCCGCAGGCATCGCTTTTTCTTTATCTTTGCCCCCTACCTGTAACCCCCGTGCGGTGCGGTAGAGGTTGCGGGCTGTTTTGGGTGCTTTGGCATAAGCATTCCCCGCTTTGGGAAATTGATTATTTTCCCAATAGGCTGTACCAATGAGTTCCCAGTCTTCGGGTTTGAGGGTAGGCTGTTTGACTAGCTGATCCAAAACCCCCACTATGCCTGGTTGGTCATAAGCATATTGTGCCAAAATCAACTGTAATTTTGGCTGATTGGGATTTTCTTGTAAGCGTTTGCGGATAATTTCCCAAGTCAAAGGATTAGAAGGAAATTGAGCGATCGCAGTTTCCTGTTCCTTTGGTTGGGCAATCAGGTATAAGGCTTTGACTGCGGCTGCTTCCTTGGGATACACTTTCAGCACTTTTCGCCGCAGATCCGAGGCTTTACCGTCCTCGCCGAGCATATCTTCTGCTTGGGCAAGTTTGAGCAAAATGTAAGGCGCGAGAACCGGATAGTCTTTCTCTAGTCCTTGGAGTAAAACCAGGGCTTTTTGCGCTTGGGTTCTTTCAATGTAATCACTCGCCAAAAGATAACGAGCGCGATTCCTATCTGGCGAAGGTGACTCTTGGGCGATCGCAGCTAGTTTTGCCGCCCGTTCTGGCAGAGATTGTGATATCAGTGGAAAGACCGCTGATTGGGCAATGCTAGCCTCAGATGTTTGCTCTACTTGGTTATTACCCAATTTGAGCCATTGTCCCAGAGATTTGCCAATCTCAGGCGCTGATACCATTGCCCCAGCTGAAAAGGCAAACAGTGCCGCAGCCGCGATTATCGAAATTTGCTTTTTTTGTAGTTTCTTCAGCATGAATACCCGCTGAAAAGTTCCGATGAATTTCCTGAAACTCTAGCACTCCTAACCATCAGTGTTACCAATTTTTAATTTCAGATTTTTAATTTTATGTAGAAAAATACTAATTTTCAATCTTAGGGTTGACAGTTCTTCAGTAAGCAGCATACATTAAACACTATTACATCTATCTTTGGAAAAAATGTAACAATTTTTATATCATTCCCATGATAATTGAATACACTTAGTAAAAATAAATCTTCTATCGCTTGCTTCCACGACTCATTCAATCGATCAAAGTAGGATAAGCATTGAAATTGTTTGACTCCTGAATTCTGGCTGGGATAATTTATAAGTTATGCTGTATCTCTTGCTTATCAAGTAAAGTAATTATCCCGATTTTAACGCCAAAAAACGCACTGCCTTTGATTTTCAGAAAGCTTGGGAATAATTTTTTGTAAATACTCGTCACTCAATAGAGGTTTACAATAAAACGGGTGTTTTGGTGACCTAGAAGTGTAGTCAAAAAATATTGTGAATCTATCTGAAGATAAAGGTATTTTCCCTCGATGGAAGATGTTAGCAGTATCAGCCATCACCACAGTGCCAGCAACTCCTGGACAAGATTTCCAATTGAATGGTGATATAATCCGTTGCATGGTTTTGTCTCGGGTGTAGTTATAGTTATATCTTAGAGAGCAAGCTACCTTTGAATAATAAGATTTGGGAATATATTGAAACGGACCTCCGTCATCACTGACATCATTTAAATAAACAATAATTTTTAGTACTTTTCGGTCTTCTTTATCTACATGCCATAGCCTTGATTTTTGTTGAACTTCATTTGCGATATCTCTACGGAAAGAAGGATAGTGATAAGCTACTGGCAAAGCCAGGAAATTTTCAATAATATTGAGTAAACGTTGTTGGATTCCCCAAAAAAAAATTTGCGGATACTCCATCATTTGCTCAAAAGTTGCATGAATCATAAATTCATTTTTATTTCCAGAAATACTTCTGGGTATTTTTGGCATCAAGCTTTGTGCAACTTGAAACATTTCTGGAGTAGAAGGAATAGAAAGTTCTGCCAATGAAGTTACAACTACTCCTTCATACTTGAGAGTTTCAACCAAAGCCATATCTGCGCTGGAAATAATAGGTAAAGAATCAGTATGCTTTTCTACTGCTGCTTGATAAATAAGGTCAGCTTTATTGCTCAATAATGGGACTCGATAAAGGTTTTCTAAGATTCGATTACGAACCTTTGTGATAATTTTCTTCATCTTGCCTATTAGAATTTCTTGATGAATAACTTAATTTTTACTTTAATAAACACGTTGAATTTTATAAAAATACATGATGGGTGTATTATTGTTTGTTATAGTTTATTACTATACTTTGTTAATAAAAATTTTAAAATATATCTAAAAGCAGATTTCGTTACCTGTGCGTAAGTCCTGCTAATAAGTCTTTAACTGAACTGATTATGTTGGGCAAAGCCCTTCCCGAATTGAATCTCACCCCAAACCAGATTTTTCAAGCTGCTGTAGTCTAGCGTTTATCGTTTTGCCAATTCTGGAGTCCGCCCTTTCAAACCAATCATCAACTTCAGCATAAATACTTTTAACATCGGTACTCGCTGCAATAACCATAAACCCAAGCGACGAACCAGCACCACAGGTAAGAAATTATTAGAAAACATCCGATCTAACAAATCGGTGAAACCCAAAATCGTCAGATTTTCCAGTTTGCGCCAGCGTTCATAACGTTTGAGAATGTGAATCTCGCCAATATCTTTACCCGCTTTGTGGGCTGCTTGTATTACTTGTGCCAAAGCAGCTGCATCTCGAATGCCCAAATTTAAACCTTGTCCGCCCACAGGATGACAATTGTGTGCAGCATCACCGATTAATGCTAGTCGGGGAAGAACATAGCGATCGCTTTGCATGAGTTGTACCTGAAAAATAAAGCGATCGCCTAGTAGTTCCAATTTACCCATGCGATCGCCATAGCGACGGGTTAATTCTCTTAAAAATTGCTCATCATCTAACGCACATAAAGCTTTTGCTTCTTCATGAGGGGCTGTCCACACAATCCGGCAACGGTTCCCCGGTAAAGGTAAAATCGCAAAAGGCCCGCTAGACCAAAATCTTTCGTAAGCAGTGTTATTGTGGGGTTTTTCGGGCTTGACAAATGCGACGATGCAAGACTGCCAATATTTCCAACCAGAGGTTTTGATCCCAGCAGCTTGACGAATCGGCGATCGCGATCCATCTGCCGCTACAAGCAATTTACTCTTGAGAGTTCGTAACTCACCAGCAACTTTAATATCTATGCTTACAGCGTCCCGTTGGTACTGGGTATTTACCACCTCAGCCGGACACAGATAAGTCACATTTGGACAATCTTGGACAAACTCCTGTAGCGGCTGCAACAGCGCTTGGTGTTCCGCCACATAACCCAACTCTGGCGTACCTATATCATCTGTGTCAAATTCCACCACACCGGGATAATCAGCATCAGAAAGACAAACCCGGCAATATTTGGCGATTTGAGGCAACATTTTGTCCCAAATTCCAATTCCTTGGTAAATTAGCGACGAAAGCATGTGAACTGCATAGGCTTGACCCTTGGCTACCGCCGCCGATGCCACTTTTGCCTCAATTAGCAGCACACTCAAACCAGAATCTTTTAAGGCGGAGGCTAGAGTTAAGCCAACAATTCCACCGCCAACAATTACCAAATCATATTCGTATCCCCGCTTATTTGATGGTGTTTGGGGAGAGTCAAGAGTTTGATTAAGCTTTGCTAGCGCCATTGTGAAGATAAATTACAGCATCTTAATCTTATTTTGACGCGATCGCGGCTTTTTGAGCAAGCTCAGACGAACGAACATTGAAAAAACTCGCTGCTGACTTCCACAAAAGATTACGAAACTGAAACAGACTTTTGATCCCAGGTACGTAACGACCTGAATCGCCTTGCCAGCAAGCAGAAAAAATCTTATTGCGTAAAAACACGCAATAAATCTAACAATATAAACGTAAAATAAATTACTAATTTTACAAATTTTGCCCGCTATTTCACTGTGTCTTCACACAAACATTGGATACTTAAACTTATATTTGAGAAGTCTTGAAAGTATCGACATAACGGTGAACATGAAAAACATTAACAAATTGGCTGTGGCAGCTGTTGGATCTTTAGCTATGTCTTTGGGAATTGTGGGAAATGCACAAGAAGCTAAGGCGGGAGCCTTAATTAATGGGGGTTTTGAAGACACCATTGTTTCTCCTTCCAAGACATGGGACTCAATCAATGAATCTCTTATTCCTGGATGGGAGACTACAGCTACAGATAATAAAATTGAAATTCAAACTCCTAGACTCTTTCACGCTGGAGCATTAGGCACAAATCAATATGCTGAACTCAATGCTAATCAGGTATCTACCTTATATCAAGACGTAGAGACTACAGCTGGTTCAACTATGTTTTGGCGATTTTTCCATCGCGGTCGTCAAGGTGTAGATACAATGCGTTTATCTATTATTGACCTTGCAAATAATACAACCCTTTTCAGCCAACTATACAACACTGATAACACAGCTTGGGTAGAGTATCAGGGCACAACCGTGGCTACCAGTGGTACAACACGTTGGCAGTTTGATTCAGTAGCGGCTGCTGGCGGTAATCCCACCATAGGAAACTTTTTGGATGAAGTTTACTTTGCAGAGAAACCACCAGAAGGTTTCCAAACAGTTCCAGAACCTGCTTCTGTGCTTGGTCTTTTAGCAATGGGTGCTTTCGGTATCGTTTCTACTCGCAAGCGTAAACAGTTAAATATTGAAAATTAACGGGAATTTTTGACAATATAGCAGAATTCACAATTCAAAGTATTGTATCCCTACTTAATAATTCATGAACAAAAAGATCCTCGACTTTTTTCAAAATAAAAGTCGGGGATCTTAGCTTTGGAATTACAGCAGGGTCAAATAAAGCAATTATTTTTGAAGTAAAACGAAGACTAAATTTGAGTGAATAGTTGCTACAAATTATTGCAGTTCATAGTCACTATCTATGAACTTGATGATGCTTGTGGTGTTTGTAATGTTTATGATGAATTTTTGCGGCTTTTATCTTGGAATGGTGGATAGTTACAGCTTGAACAGCAGGTACAGAAATGGCTACGGGAGCGGCAAATATTAAAGCCAAAACTAAAGCCTTAGCAAAGCTATTCATTTGAAATTCCTCATCAATTAATCAACAATTCAACTATCCAACAGCTGTATGTCACGAGGTTGTAATTGATGTGAATCTTTCATGTCTGTTTTGAGAGATTTTTTTAATAAATGCTGAGATTGATCAATTCTTCTGCGACTTCAAAGTTAGCTGTGACATTTTGCACATCATCTAAGCCTTCTAGGGTGTCAATTAATTTAAACAGCGATCGCGCCTGTTCCGGATCGGTAACTTCTACACTATTACTGGGAACCCAGCGCAATTCGGCATCAGTCAGCTTAAAGCCTTTCTCCTTAAGCGTCTGGCTGAGAATTTCTAAATTTCCGATCTCAGTAAATACCTCAGACATCTCATCTTCAGTCATTTCATAAAACTGAGCACCACCTTCTAAGGATGCTTCTAAAAGCTGTTCTTCATCAACCACACCCTGGACTATACAAACGCCTTTTTGGTCAAACATCCAGCTAACACAACCTGTTTCACCCAGATTACCGCCGTTTTTACTAAAAGCTGCACGCAAATCAGCAGCCGTGCGATTGCGATTATCTGTCAGGGCTTCAATCAAAATTGCTACACCACCCGGCCCGTAACCTTCGTAGCGAATAGCTTCAAAATTGGCACTATCTGCACCAAAAGTACCTGCACCTTTAGCGATCGCCCTTTCAATATTATCATTAGGGATACTTGCTGCTTTTGCCTTATCGATCGCTGTGCGAAGTTGAAAATTCAGCGCTGGATCTGGTACGCCACTTCTAGCCGCAACAATAATTGCTCTTGATAACTGAGTGAAGGTTTTTCCCTTTTTTGCATCTACTACGGCCTTCTGGCGCTTAATATTTGCCCATTTACTGTGTCCTGCCATAATCTGAAATTATCAAAACTCTACTCAAAGATTAGGATATAGCTAGCTTTCGCCCAGATGCAAAGGTGAATTTGCTAGAAGGGAGTGGGAAGATGGGGAGATGAGGGGGATGAGGGAGCAGGGGAGCAGGGGAGCAGGGGAGCAGTAAGTTTTTCCCCTCTGCCCCTCTGCCCCTCTGCCTCTTGTGCCCAATGCCCAATGCCCAATGCCCCATGCCCCATGCCCCATACCCCATGCCCAATGCCCAATGCCCAATGCCCAATGACTAATGACCAATGACTAATGACCAATGACTAATGACAAACACCATACAAAGCGAAAAAGAAAGAAACTCTCAGACTACTTGAGAAACTTGCTGCTGATATTATTAGTGGGCATAGTAGCCTTAGCTGGATGTCAAGCTATTCTACCTGGTGTTAAACAAGATAACGTAATTCATTTAACTCTGTGGCAAGGGGTAAATCCGCCGCCAAATCGAGATGTGCTGCAAAAGCTGGTGGACAAATTCAATCAATCTCACCCAGATATTGAGGTAGAGTCGCTTTATGTGGGACAGCAGGATCAGCAAACGCCCAAGATTTTGGCAGCAGTGGTAGGAAATGCACCTCCTGATTTGTTGTGGTACAATCCCACAATCGCCGGTCAATTGGTGGAACTTGGGGCGCTTTTACCTTTGGATGAAATGCTAGAAAAATCTCCAATCAAAGGCGAAATTGACCCGGCTTTGTATGCATCAATGAAATACAACGGTAAGATTTGGTCTGTGCCGTTTGCTACGAATAATATTGGTATTTTTTATCGCCCAAGTTTGTTTAAGGCAGCGGGAATTACAGAATTACCGCGCACTTGGGAGGAGTTTGGGGAAGTTGCCAAAAAATTGACTCGTGATACCAATGGCGATGGGCGAACAGATCAATATGGCATGTTTCTGCCTTTGGGGAAAGGAGAATTTACAGTGTTCACTTGGCTACCGTTTATGTGGAGTAGCGGTGGCGAGTTGGTGAGTGGTGATTCACAGAATGCGGCAGCAGTGGATTTGAAAGATAATCAAGGAGCGATCGCCGCTTTGCAATTCTGGCGTGATTTAATTACCCAGGGTTCTGCTGTTTTATCTGGTCCCGAACGCGGTTATGAGACAGATGACTTGCTCAGTGGTAAAGTCGCAATGCAATTAAATGGCCCTTGGAATCTGGGGCAATTTCAAACCACTGGTGTGGATTTTGATGTTTTTCCCATTCCTGTTGGTGAAAAACCTGCCACTGTTATCGGTGGTGAGAATCTCTTCTTTTTCAAAACCACGCCAGAACGCCAAAAAGCAGCTTTTAAGTTTGTCGAGTATGCCTTGAGTGAAGAATTTCAGACAGAATTAGCATTGGGAACAGGCTATTTACCAGTGAATTTGAAGTCTCGTGATAATCCGAAATATCAGGAATTTGTGAATAAAACTCCCCAAGTAAAAGTATTTTTAGAGCAAGCAAAATATGGGCGATCGCGTCCAATTTTTCCGGGTTACAATCGAATTTCCGACAGCTTAGGACGGGCAATTGAATCTGTGTTGTTGGGTAAATATTCACCAACTAAAGCACTCCAACAAACCCAGCAGCGCCTAGATTTAATTTTTGAATAATCTAGTCTGAAATTGGGCTAATAAACAAGCACTAACTTGACCGTAGCAATTTTAGATTTGAGATAGGACAACAAGTTTCTTAACCCGCCCAACGCACTGGCTTCTGTGCGTCCTCTGTGATTTGATTTTCCGTTACCTGTGCGTAAGTCCTATAAATATGGGTGTGGGTTTTCAGATATTCAAGTTTGACTTTTTCACCATTAGCCAGCGATCGCTAGTTATCTAAAGCTAGAGCATCGATTCAGTAATCAAAAATCTCACCCAGGATACAGATGACGAATGATAGGTCTTACCCGTGACATCAAGATTTTACCTGATTCCACGATATTGTAAGGGCGTACAGCTGTACGCCCCTACCCAATATTTTGGTACTTTCAAGATTACTGAATTGGTGTTCTAGTAGCTGATAGTATGAAACAACGTGTTTTCAATAGCACACATGGTAGTTATTTTGTACAGTGTGTAAGTCCTAATTTAATTATTTCTGTCAATGCGTAAGTCCTAGACAATAAAAAAAACTGATGATTGAAGGCTTGCTCAGTCACGCTTATGCGATCAATACTATACTTGAGTGTGATTAAACTGTTAATAGCAAGTAAATGTATTTACCGAAAATTACACTCTATTTGCGTACATTGCGGTACTACAGTTGTTTAGCGATTAACTATACTTATTCACGTCTAGCACTCTAATAGGAGATATTTGACTCAAATGTGTACGAGAATTTTACATAATGATTCCAAGGATAATTCCTTCGTTGTGACTGGTCGCAATATGGACTGGAGGGGAAGCACTTTTTCAGACCTGTGGGCATTTCCCGCGGGATTGGATCGTGACGGTGGAGATTATGGTGACAAAACTGTCAGATGGAAATCTAAATATAGTAGTGTAATTACCTCTGGTAGAGCTGACAACAAAAATCCTGATGGATGTACTTGCGATGGTATCAACAGTCAAGGTTTAGCTGCCAACTTACAGGTCTTAGATAGTAGCCAGTTTCCCAGTGATGACAGAAACAAAATGTCAATTGCGGCATGGACGCAGTATGTTCTTGATAATTTTGCAACAGTAAAAGAAGTTGTTGAAGCGATGAAAAAGGAAGATTTCATCATCACAGCTCCAAAGATACCTGGCACAGACCGAGCTGCTAAACTTCACCTTGCAGTTTCCGATGCAGACGCTGATTCTGCAATTTTCGAGTACGAGAACGAGGAACTCAAAATATACCATAGCAAAGATTATCGGGTGCTAACCAATGATCCCTTTTACCACGAACAGCTTAAGAACTGTGAAAATATAATAGGTAATCCACCCTCGTGGGAAAGCGAGGATAAACTACCAGGGAGTAAACAACCCGGGCCTCGATTTGTCCGTGCCTCATATTACTTATGGACAGTTTCACAAAGCCATAAACCAGGACTACGACAAGCTATTGCAGACACTTTTAGCATAATTCGTAATGCTGCTGCACCATCAGCCTATAGAAATGAGGAAGATCCCATAAGTGATACGATATGGAGTACGGTGATAGACCACAAAAACCTAGTTTATTACTTTGCAGACGCACTCAGTCCGAATATATGGTGGGTTGACCTCAAATCGGACAAGCTAAAGAATAACACAAAGCCCATGCAGATTAAACTTCCTCACACAGAGGAAGATTTCAACTCTGGTAACTACGACGACCTTCTCGGCAACATTACATCCCACTTTGAAGAAGTAGACGCACCGTTTCCATTCGTATATTAAATTACGAAATAAGACCCATATTTGATTTTTGAAATACACGTAGGGTGCTTTAGGGACTTGCAAGCAAAAAAATATTCCATTGTAGGGTAGCACAGCTGTGCTACCCGAAAAATGTACAAATAATTTGGGATAGTTTATTTTCTGGAAGTCCCTTATGCCTCTAGCTAACCGACCACCCAAAGCTTTTGATGCCGTACTTTCTGCGATAACACCTCTACAGTCAAGAGTCGCCATTGCCAAGTTTAAGGCATCACTGCGTAGCACAGCAGCCAAGGAGCCGGCTTTGCGAATCCCAGCTTCTAACAATACTTCTGTACTTACAGCACTTCCTTCAAAAGCCATTGCTCCCACTTGTTCACGGGCATAGCGACAAGCGGTAGGATCAATATCAATAACGGCAACAGTATGTCCCAGTTCTACCAGTTTCTGCGCTAAACTTAGCCCCACTAAGCCTGCTCCACCAATTAATACGTACATGAATATTCCTAATGCTCTTTGAGTTCCTACTTCACTCTCTAGGCTAACAAGCAATAAAGGTGTGAGGATAACTCGGTACTTAAAGCCTCGAATTTGATTTGCCACCATTGAAAGCCACAGATACCTGACTTCTTACAAGAAGTCGAGGTCTTGTTTCTCACAAATAATTTAGGAATTACAGGAACTAGAACACCAATTCATTAATAAAACCAAGATTGTTAAACCCTGTTTTTATGTATTTTACGAATATTTCCGGCTTTACTCCTGAATTCTGAATTATGCTGTCAGATCGGCATACAAAGTAAAGTTTTGTTTAACTACACTTTTAATTATGCTAATTTTTAAATTTAAAGACATAATATCAGAGATATTATGAGACAAGTAAAAATTTTCAATGCGTCAATATTACATCTTTATATCAACTAGTTTACTAACCATAAACTTCACGTTTTCTCACATGGCATTAGCAGATGTTAAACCTAAACTACAACCTTTAACTCAAATGGTAACTCAAACTGAATCTGTTTCTCCCAAAGCAGCTTTAGAAAGATTATTTACTAGTAAAAAAATAGAGAGTGCATGGTTTGCACCAGATTTTTTGGTTCAAGCTCCTATTGAAAAACTGCAACAAATTATTGATGATTTCAAAAATAAATCAGGAACATATCAAAGCGTACAAAATAATTCACAAGATTATTTAGTTATTTTTAGTGAAGCTTCAGTGCCAACTAAAATAGTTCTAAATAGCAAAGGGCAAATTTCCAGGTTGTTGTTTGAGGAACCGCAAACAACATTTACGGATTTAGAAGAAGCCACTAGTAAATTTCAAGAATTACCTGGTAAAGTCAGTTTTCTAGTTCAGGAAGGCAAAACAATACAAGCTGCATTAAATACCAAAACCCCGCTGGCAGTTGGTTCGGCCTTCAAACTAGCTGTACTCAAAGCACTCAAATCAGAAATTGCCTCTGGTAAGCGGACATGGAAAGATGTACTAGAACTGCAACCTACTCGGAAAAGTTTGCCATCTGGAGTATTACAAACATGGCCAGACGAAACATATTTAACATTGCAAACAGTTGCAGCTTTCATGATTTCTGTGAGCGATAATACAGCCACAGATATCTTAATTAACCTTATTGGACGAGAACCAATTGAGTTGGTATCACCGCGTAATCGTCCTTTTTTAACTACCCGTGAATTGTTTATTTTGAAAAGTTCTCAAAATGAAAACCTTCTCAAGCGTTATCACACAAGTAACGAAGCTGAACGTCGTGCAATCCTAAAAGAACTCTCTAAAAAGCCACTTCCTGATGTGAATGACTTGCAGCTAACACATCCAGTTGCTCTGGATGTGGAATGGTTTTTTACAGCTGAGGAACTTTGTGGATTAATAGAACAAGTTGCTGATTTGCCTGTTATGACTATTAATCCTGGTCTTGCCAAGACTCAAGATTGGCAGCGGGTAGCATTTAAAGGTGGATCTGAACCTGGTGTTATCAACATGACAACTTGGTTGCAAGGAAAGAATGGCAAAAATTACTGTGTGGTTGCTACTTGGAATAACAGCGAAGCACCAGTAGAAGAATCAAAATTTATGGCATTGTACAGTGGGGTGCTTGCTAAACTTGCGGCTGATAAATGAATTACTCATTAGTCATTAGTTATTAGTTATTCCCCTTGTCCTCTGCCCCGTTGTCGAGTCCTTGGAAATTGTAATTTTGGAATTGATATTTTTCGAGCAACTCCTTAACTTGAGCGGCTACCAGAGGGTGTGGATCGTTTTGCAGTTGGGGTAGGATTTGAAAGAGGACGCGCTGTGAAACCATATTCAAGTATGCGATCGCTGCTTCTCGAACAAAGCCAGTAGGATGGCGTAAACTGGCTAAAATCTCAGAACTCGTCAGTCGGATACGAGCAACTTGAGCAAAATGAAAACAGCAAGCCAAGCACCAGTCAGAAAGCAAGTTACCTAGCATCAGCAATCTGTGGAGGCGATCGCTAACTAACATATTTTCATATTCTACGATTTTTGCTTCTACTAGATGTTGTAATTTTTCTGGTTCTGTTCGCTGATCTAAAATATTCAGCAATAGGGATTTGGAAGACAAAGTAATGGTATGTTCTAGGATTTCTAACCCCCGCGCTAAGTTTACCACCGAGAGCGATCGCAAATTAAATGCTGCTGCTTGCATCTTTTCTGGCGAGTAAAGCAGTCTCAGTAGCAGTAACAACCGTTCTTTGACATCCAATTCTAATTCTAGGAGGGAGCGTTGCAGTAACTCTGAGACAATCAAAATCCTCTCACTTGATTGATAATCTTCTTGTTTGTCTAGACTTTGAAAGTCTATATAAGCAGCGTAAATTTCACCTAAAAATCGTAATTCCTGCTCGATTAATTTTTCTACTCGACTTTCATAAAACCGATCCCCTAAACCTGTAATTCCCGGTTGTTTGTGTATTTTGAGTAAGCTGTGAAGAATATGATCTCTGGTAGTACCCCAAGATATTTCCAAGTTTTGCCATAAAGCCTCCATTGCTTCCTGAGTAGCAATTTGAGCAATGGTGCGCCAAGCGTACATCCGCACTACTTCTGGTTTGTAAATATTCGTAGCCAACTGCAACAGCATTTCTAGGGCTTCGTTCTCCAGTCGCACTAGGGCTAACATTGCTGTGCTGCGGGTTGACTTGTAGTAAAGCGCGGCAATCAGCGCACAATAGTACTCTTCTAAATGGGTTGCTGCGATCATTTCCAATACTGCACAGCGCACCCGTAACGACTCATCTTGTAATAAATTCGGAATGTGAATTCGTAACGCTTGCAAATAAACTGCTTCTCTGAGGGCTTTGACTCCATTTATTCGTTCTCGTTCTTGCTTATGAGTCAACATCCGGCGCATGGTTTTAGTGGCTGCTACCTTTTGCATGGGAGTTCCCTGGCGTAAGACTAAAGCAGCGGCGGTGGCGCGGATGAGTGAGTTTTGCCGGGGGTTTAGGTATTCTTCGAGGAGAGTTAAATTGGGATTTGGTTCAGCTAGCCAAATGTAGCGCAGCGCTAGGGCAAAAACTTCGGGGTTAGTTTCTTGGGGTTGTTCTAATAAAGGACGGATAGCGGCTACATAAACCGGATTTGCACCTCCCATCAGCATCACCTCCAAACTTTGGCACTGCAAATCTGGGGTTAATTTGACTAATAAAGGTGCTAAAACTTCCGCAGCTCCTTGGGAATCAATTTGGGCTAAAAGTTCAATGCAAGAGCGTTTATCTGCCTCGTTGCCTTTCTCAGCTAATGCTTTGACTACGCCCTGCTTGAAGAATTTTAGACCGACATTTGTTGCACTCAGTTGACCCCGTGCCACACTTAGAACTAATAAATCAACATAGCGCGATCGCAATTGGCAAACTACTTTTAAACACGTTCCAGCTATCAGCATTGTTTCTGCCACTAACACCCACTTTTGTAGCGGCTCAGGTACAAAGTGCCCAGAGAATAATAAAGTGACAAAAATTACCAATCCCGTCAACCCTGTGGCGATCGCTTCCGCTGTTCCGCCAGATAAAGTCTGCATCTGGCTGCGAATTGCTTCTGGAATCGGTTGATACAGTATGGGACCGCTACTCATCACAAATGTATAGCGCAGAAGTTCATCACAGAATTTGACAATTACTAAACCCCAGAAAAAGCTTTGGGATTGCGTGGCTGGAATTAAATGCAAAAATACCAGCACTCCTGGTAGTAAAAAGCCGACGGCGATCGGTAAAAGTGTGGCAGTGAAAAATACTCCCATTCGTTCAATGAGTCGGCTAGAAATAAACCACTGAATCAACAATTCACACAATCCCAACATCCCACCAAATAAACCCAAGAAACTAGCGAGTTCTCGGTCGTCTAAACTCGATTGGAGTTCCCGCAAATACTGAAAATCTATTAATAATCCAATGACCTGTAACAAACCGACAAAGGCAAATAAATGCCAAACATAGCGCTTCAAAGGACTTTTGAGAAAACGCTGTCGTGAAGCTTGTTCTCCACGAATTGTGATTTGTGGAGTTTCCGGAAAAGCTGCTCGATATTGATGAGTTAAATAAAATAAAATCGCCGATCCCAATAAAATCACCACACAAGCGATGAGGATCACCTTATTCAGTCTCGCGTGTTCCACTAACCAAGGCAAACTAAAACCGCTGATCACATCTGCCACTAATAGACCACTACTGACTAGTGGATAAGTGCGCTTAATCTCTCGAATATTAAATAGTTGGTTGGCAACAATGGAGGTGTTAAGGTCATTGACCACATAAAGTGCATCTACCCACAGCCGCAGCAGAAACACCGAAATCACGGCTAGGTAGGAAACATTGGTTCCCCAACGTAATAAAACTAATAAAACTAATGGCGTCACCATACAAGGTGCGATCGCCACAATCACCTGACGTAAAGGAAAAATCTTTTGCAGCCAAGAATATAAAAAAACCAGCCCTGTACTCATTACAGCACTAGCAACATACATCCAAGGTAGTAGATTAGTCTCATATTCGCCCAAAAACAGTGCCACTGTACTGTCTTCTGCCCACCGTAATCCTACAGATACAATTGTGTAAAATACGAACATCATTTGAGTCCGTTCGCTCTCCTCCGGTCGGAGATTCACCCACTGTAGCAGTCGTGGTAAAGCAACTTTATTTACAGCCAACCAGTGATTTTTCAGTTCCATGCAGTTTTACGTAATGGGCATTGGGCATTGGGCATTGGGCATGGGGCATGGGGCATGGGGCATGGGGCATCGGGCATGGGGCATTGGTTATTCTTTCCCCCCTGCCTCCCCTGCTCCCCCTGCTCTCTTACCTCCCTCATCCGCCTCATCTCCTCCATCGCCCAGACATTACAAAAATCCTGAGCAACTGAGTATTATCTTTCCCACTCAACCTTCAGGACTATCGATTTGAGATAAATTTATACAACCTGATACTATTGACAAAAATATTTGCAAGATATGAATCGCACAGCCTCTTTCCGATGCCTCATGCCCCATGCCCAATGCCCCATGCCCAATGCCCCATACCCCATGCCCGATGCCCCATGCCCAATGCCCCATACCCCATGCCCCATACCCAATGCCCAATGCCCCAAAATGAAAAAATCCCCTAGCTTCTAGCCAAGGGATTTTTAAATTTGTCTATTGAAAAATTAGAAGATTATTTTTTGGGTGAGATAAGCATCATCATATTTCGCCCTTCTTTTTTAGGCGCTTGCTGAACCTCACCAAACGGCTCTAAGTCCGTTGCCATACGTTTGAGCAATTCTTCTGCGAGGTCACTGTGTTGAATTTCTCGACCCCGAAACATCACGGTAGCCTTGACTTTATCACCATCTTTCAAAAAGCGCTCTGCTTGCTTGACACGCACGTTGTAGTCGTGTTCTTCTATTTTGTAGCGCATCTTAACTTCTTTGACATCAGCCGTGTGCTGCTTTTTACGGGCTTCCCGCGCCTTTTTCTCCTGCTCAAACTTGTATTTCCCGTAGTCCATAATCCGACAAACTGGCGGGTCAGCTTTGTCACTGAGTAGCACTAAATCTAATTCTTTCTCTTCTGCTAGTTGTAGTGCTTCCTGCGGGGGCATAATTCCCAATTGGCCGCCATCAGTGTCAATTACCCGAATTTTCGGGAAGCGAATTCGTTCGTTAATTTGGGGCAGATCGCGAGTTCTTTTTTTCTCAATCACAGGCATTATGATTTGTGGGAGCTCTTAATGAAGGATTTGGTATGGTTTTGACTGGTATGCCTTTGAGGCAAAATACGTGAAATAAGTTAGGACTGAAAACATAAGTTTACAGTTCTAGGGTAACTAATTCATGAAGTAGTTGCGTCGTTGTATTTGTCATTCTACTCATTGTCAGAGAATTTCTGTGCAATAGTTAATCTAAATTACACATCTTTGCCAAATGTTAAGTATTGTAAAATTTATTTGTCAATACTTGAGAAGGTCAGATTGAGCAGATAATCTCCACAATACCAAGATTACAAATACAAAGCATCTAACCAAATTAAAATGTAACATATAGTCTTACATTTAGTACTATAAGTAATATTTCTATCAAAAAACATTGTTAAATTTACTTACATAAATGGAGTAGCTATATTTGAGAAGTGGACAAAGACTCAGATGCAGTAGTAGGGGCACAGTATTGCTCAGTTGTGTCATTTTTAGCCTTGGCGATGTTTTTTTTCGGGAGGGTCACTCGATTTTAGATTTTGGATTTACGATAGCAGCGATGATAAAACTATCAAATTGTGGAACATTAATACATTAAAAGAAATTTCCACTTTATTGGGACATTCGCACGCTGTGAAATCAGTAACTTTCAGTCCAGATGGACAGATTCTTGCTAGTGGTAGCTGGGATAAGACAGTGAAACTCTGCAATGTAAATACTGGCGACCAAATTTGCACCTTAACTGGACATAAATTACAGGTAAATTCAGTAGCATTTAGTCCCCAAGGGCAAATTATAGCCAGCGCTAGTTATGACAGAACAATTCGCCTGTGGCAGATAACTTCCCAAAAAGAATTTAAAAACTGCCCATGCTATACCTTGTTAGGCATCCTTTCGGGTCATGCATGGGCAGTTTTAACAGTCGCTTTTAGTCCCGATGGAAAAATCCTGGCGACGGGTAGCGATGATAAAACTATTAAATTGTCGGAAGTGAACACTGGTCAGCTAATTAGCACACTTGTAGGCCATTCCTGGTCTGTGGTAAGTGTAGCTTTCACTGCCGATGCCAAAACCCTGATTAGCGCAAGTTGGGACAAGACAGTTAAACTGTGGAAAGTGAGTACAGGAGAAGAGATTGTGACTCTCTCTGGTCACACAGACTCAGTATCTGCCATTGCTGTGAGTCAAGTTGCACGACTGATTGCAAGTGGCAGCAAGGACAAGACTATTAAACTCTGGCGGCTTGTAGAATAGCGCGAGAGTTAATTTTTGAATATCAAGCGCTACCCGTGAAGGCAACTTCCGGAAATTTCAACTGAGCTTCTGCCATTGGGCGATTTCTGCCTTCCTCTTGCCAGTAGTTAATCACTTCAGTTGCTTTGTTAAGCAACTCGACGCGATCGAGGTCACTAATCCAGTGTTTGGATTCGAGTTCCTTCTTTAACTCTTCCCAAGCATCATTTCTCGGCCAGAAAAAGTACTTGGTCAAAGGGCTTGTGCCTTTGCCGACAACTTGATCGACTGCTAGAGCGACGTTTTCGTCTAACCACAGAATTTTCAAAATAAACTTGGTCAATCACACCTCCGGGAATCTCCGGGCATTACTTAACTAGGATAGCGATCGCTTATTTTAACGCAATACCCCATCAATGACCAAATAGTAATGGGGAATGGGGCATGGGGCATTGGATAATGAGAGTCCTACTATTGGCGCTAGCTTCCCGGCTTGGTCTATGCGCTCGCCAAGCTCTATCAACTGGTTTTCTAGGTTGGGGTCGTAGCCTTGGGCTGCTAGTTGTGCGTACTCGGTTTAGGTAACATCTTAAATGATAATATTAGGGTTGTATTTTGGGCATGATGCTTCGATTTCCATTGTTAGAGATGGAGAAGGCGCAAAGCACCCAAAACTAAGCGTAATAATTTATTTATAACAACCTATTCAATATATAGAGGGGAGCCAATTGTTGAAACTCTTGAACATGCAATTAATTTTCAAATCACTATAGTAATCGGGCATATTTTCATTCAAAATTATAAGATCAGCAGTTTAGTGTAAATGCTCACTTCTGCACTGGAAGCCTGGAAAGATTAACACAAGTTATTTTTCTAGTTATTATTCATTCATAAAAAGGATAAAAGAATAAACGAAATGAGCAGCTATACTCCTATGTCTCACTACTACGATACGATCATGACGTCAGGTTATTATAACTATGAAATAATTGCAAATAGTATTTTAAACTATATGTCTGCACGGAAGATTCTTGAAATCGGATGTGGAACAGGATTAATTCTAGAAAAATTAGCCCAAATGCAGGGGTTTGAGACAATTGTTGGAGTGGATTTAACTGAGGAAATGTTAGCAATTGCTGAAAAGCGTTTACATTATTAGCTAAGTTAAACAAATTTTTAGACAAAAAAGCCTTGCGGTTAGTGGATGACCAGAAGCTATGGTTTTGGGTGATGAGATGACGTTCAACTAGCTTCATGTGTTGATTATATAATCAGCATAGCTCTAGGCAAAAAAAATCGCCAAAACTCCTTCATTATTCATGTTTAGCTGAAAAAATGAGGAATATTGAGCATAATTAGCTAAATTTTATCGAACTGCATTTACCCCATGACTCAAGAAACTTCTACAAAAGCGGCCGTTGTTTTCGATATTGATGGTGTTGTGCGTGATGTGAGTGGCTCCTATCGCCGAGCGATCGCAGATACTGTAGAATACTTTACAAATACTGCATATCGCCCCACACCCCTAGAGATTGACCAACTCAAGTTCGAAGGCGTGTGGAATAACGATTGGGAAGCATCCCAGGAATTAATTTACCGCTACTTTACAGTTCAAGGACAGACCCGCGAACAATTGCAACTAGATTATAATGCGATCGTTGCTTTTTTCCAATCGCGTTATCGAGGCCCAGACCCCAATAATTTGACGGGGTATATCTGTGATGAACCTTTATTATTACAATCTAGCTACTTAGAGCAACTTACCCAAGCTGGAATTGCTTGGGGATTTTTCAGTGGTGCTACTCGTGTTTCGGCTAACTATGTTTTAGAAAAACGTTTGGGCTTGGAATCTCCGGTATTGATAGCGATGGAGGATGCACCAGGTAAACCCGACCCTACTGGACTTTTTGCAACAGTTCATCAATTGGAAAATGGAACTGAGCCAATATCAGCGATCGTGTATGTGGGGGATACAGTAGCAGACATGTATACTGTAGAGAAAGCACGGAATTTAGATTCTGCTCGCACTTGGATTGGTGTGGGGGTTCTACCGCCCCATGTGCAGGAAACAGCAGCGCGGGGTGAGGTATATGGTGAAACACTGCTAAGAGCTGGATCTGCGATGGTTTTGCCTAATGTGCAGGAATTGACCCCAAAACAGATTCACAAATTAATTGGCAGAGTGTGTGCTTAAAAATAAGCTAGTTTAAATATAGATATTATTTCTCAATTAACCTAGAAAGACATTGACACTTAAGCTGCAAAGCGCCAGTAATTATTAATTTCCCATGAACATCTTCAGTAACTTACTTTCTCAATCAACTCAGCCTGCACCTGCAAAAAAACAACGTCGAGGAATTGAAATTAAATCCCCGCGTGAAATTGAAATCATGCGGCAATCAGCGACAATTGTGGCAACTGTGCTAAAAGAAATTTCTGAGCTAGTAAAGCCAGGAATGACCACGGCTGACCTCGATGCTTATGCCGAAAAACGCATCCGCGAAATGGGAGCAACGCCGAGTTTTAAAGGATATCATGGGTTTCCAGGTTCTATTTGCTCCAGCATTAATAATGAAGTAGTACATGGTATTCCTAGTCCCAAGAAAGTAATCCGCCCTGGAGATGTATTAAAGGTTGATACAGGCGCTTATTACCAAGGCTTTCATGGTGATTCTTGCATTACAATTGCTGTTGGAGAGGTGACCCCACTAGCGGCTAAACTAATTCGCGTCGCAGAAGAGGCTTTATTTAAGGGCATTGAACAAGTTAAAGCTGGTGTCTACTTGCTTGACCTGGCTGGACCGATTGAAGACCATGTGAAAGCTAACGGCTTTAGTATTGTTGAAGAGTTTACTGGACACGGTGTCGGTCGTAACTTGCACGAAGAACCTTCAGTATTCAACTTCCGTACCCGTGAACTGCCAAATGTTAAACTTCGTGCAGGGATGACCCTGGCAATTGAGCCAATTGTAAATGCTGGTTCTAGGCATACACGGACATTATCGGACCGTTGGACAGCTGTGACTGTGGATAATGCTTTGTCGGCTCAGTTTGAGCATACAGTTTTGGTAACGGAAACTGGTTATGAGATTTTGACTGACCGTTCTCAGGTTTAATTGCTAGTTAAAATTAGATGTTATTGAGAGAGGTGAAGCGTCAAAAGAAGGCGATTTGCCTCTTTATTTTTTATGTAAAGGTTGGCAGATTTAATTTCTGAAATTACCAAAAAACTATGAGGCGATCGCAACTACTGTGCCGATCTTCAAGACTTGAGTTTGGTGAGTGCAGGTTTAGAAGGTGTAGACAAATTGAGCCGATATAAGTAAATCGGCGTAAATAATTATCGTTGGGATAAGGCAGGGGGCAGGGGGCAGGGAGCAGGGGGAGAAAGAGTTTGAGCCTTATTTACTTCATTTAATTGCTGATTTTGTTTGCAGTTATTGTCAATGTATATTTCTTGAGCAGTAGTTGGAGTGTTAGAAGATAAACCCAGTATTAAACTAATCGCTAATCCAGTTGTCAGCGTTATTTGAGCAATGCGGTTATGAATCATAAGTTATGCTTTAAATTAAACATTGACTAGATTCAGATTGCTGTTGCAAATCCTTTAGCTATTGATGCAGCAACAATTGAGCAATTAACGCAAAAGTTCCAATCTTAAGACTAGTTATGAATGAACTTTTCCTTTAATTAAACGGTGAAGCAGGCGACAAGGCCAGAAAAAAGCCCCACAAATACTTACCGAGGCAATGGCAGCCACAATTCGCCAATTCAAATTAGGCGAGTTGCCAGACTCCAAGGACTGATTTTGTGTGCTTTTAACTAGTTCTGGCGCAGAATGAGAGAGCTGACTGACTGTACTCACCCCTTCAATCGCTGCTCCAATTAGATAAGCTACTAGGGCAATTATTAGCCAGTGGTTCATTCTGTTGCACTATTTGATCTGTGAGCGTATGCTTGTTGGCAGTGAACAATCATTTGGTTTCTTGTCCTAATGATTGCCACCTTGCCCTAACGATAATCGACCTTCAGCCGTATCCCGAATTAAAGGCAGTTTAGATTTTATATAACTATTGAGGGTGCTATCTACTTGAGGATCTAGTCCCTGCTTAGCTTTTAACTGCTGGAGGAGTAATTGTACTAAAGCCGCATCGTCAAACTGGAGCAGGGTGTTGACCTGGGTAGACTCGATTACAGCCCAGAGCTGTTGCATCATCTTGGCAGTGATCATGAGCTTGTAACTTTTTAAGATTTTCTTTATATTTGCACGAATTTGTAATTTGTGGTTGGTTTTTTATCTGAATATTTGTAAAGATGATGGTTGAGTGGGAATTGGGCATGGGGCATAGGGAATGGGGAATGGGGAAAAGGTTAAAGGGTGAAGGGAAAAGGGAAAAGGGATAAATTTAACCTTTCCCCTATGCCCAATGCCCAATGCCCAATACCCCATGCCCCATGCCCCATGCCCCATGCCCAATTCTTATTGTGAAACTCTCACACAAGACGGTTGCTGGGCAGAAGGAGGATCGGGATAAATTGCTAGAGTGTGATAGTCTGGAGCATTCTCACCATATATCACTCGAAAAGTATACAGTTTGTTTCTACCTTGTGCTTCGGTAACGACTGTTAAAAGTGTGTTCTCAGTTTTAGGTAGTCCAGGAATATTTAGTTTGGGAATTCGTCTGAGTTGAATGACATTCGCTGCTGAGTTTTTACAATCTCCAGTAGTAGTATTCGGTTTTTGACCAAACTGCATACATACTGGCCCATCAAAATCTATAGTTACTTGCGATGGATCGTTTAACCAAACTTTTTTAATTACTTCTCCAGCGGGAATAAAACTTAAGTTTGTTCCTTGCTGATAGGAAATATCGATGGTAGGGATTAATCCGCCTAAGCCCTGTGCTTGGCAGGAAAATATGGAGCGCAGAACGGCATTATTAGCTATAGCACGACCTACCAATAACAACATACTAACCGAGAAAATTAAGGAAGCTATAGGTAGGAAATAAGAGTTATTTGGGATATTTCCTGGTAACTTAGTATTATTTTTCATGGTTGCAAATGGGGAAATTGGTAGAGATCAAAGGTGAAGAAAAAGAGTTATTCCAAGCTGGTTGGAAAATATAATAAGTAGGTCGGCGTCAATAATTATTGTTGGGGTAAGGCAGGGGGCAGGGGGAGAAACAGTTTGAGCCTTATTTACTTTTATTTACACAGTTTGGTTTTATTGCACCGACTTACTTATAATATTAATTAATCATTAATATTACCCGATTCAAAAATCTATATTCCTGTTCATTTAAAGCCAGGATTCAGTTGAGACTGAAAATATCAAATTGGGATAAATTCTATCTTTTAACAAGAAAGAATTCAGGAGTCAGGAGTCAGAATTCAGTTGGGTATTCTGTATGATTGGCGGATAGCGCAGCTAAGCCGAGTATTTTCGAGTCGCGTCTGAATAACTGGGTTTAAGTCCCCCACTAAATTGAAAATTTGGTGGTCTACAATTAGCGGTGGGTCTAAATCCCCCACTAAAAAATTGCTGAATTCTGAATTCTGAATTCTGAATTCTTTTTTAAAATTGCGTTACTTGGTTGACATATATTTCAATATTTGTGCCGGCTGCCAAAAACCAAATGTTAGTTTGTTGTGACATTTGAGCGATCGCCTGTTGATTGCGTTGGGCAATTTGGGGTACTACGGAGTTCAAACCGCCTTCCACAACTCCAGCCGGGATATTTTCTCTAGTGTTAGTGTTGTTAACAACTGTGCTTCCACCGTTGATGGTGACAACTTGACCATCAGTGCGATTTAATAACTCTGCGGCTTTACCAATACCTCCCAAAACGAATAGTCCTAGATCCATTGATGCTATGGATGAACTTTGACTAGGAAATTTCTTTGCTACTAAGGGTTTACCTTGGACACCGCGAATAACAATTGCATTGTTGGGTAAGCTTCGTTCTACAAGGTTACCATCATTTTGTGAGATAATTTTGACTACGTTCATCCGCAAAAAACCTTGTTCGGAAATAGAACGAATTTCCGTGAGTAATTCGGTATTTGCAGGTAAAGCTATCTCACCATCGGTAGATTTTAGCGGTTCTTTTAATCGCACTACAAATACGTTTTTATCTGTTTCTTCTTCGTTGTTATTGCCCGATCTAGTAGTTTCGCCAAATATCGCTGTTGCGAATACGGCTTTAGCACTAGTCCCGATCGCTACGGATTTTTGTCCTTGTGGTTGTGCTTGGCTGACTACAGCAGCTCCCTGTTCTGGGGTTTGCTCAGGAGTGGGATTTGGTGTCTGTTGGGGTGGCTGTGTTTCGTTTACAGGTTGGGAAGCTGCTGCAATGTTATTAGGTTGTTCGGTGACATTGACTTGGCCGTAGCTACCTAATTTTGCTAACTTTGTCCACTCATCGAATGGGTTTGGTGGGGCTGGTGGAGTAATGTTGACTACAGGTTGAGTGTTTGGCTGGACAACTGGTAGCTGGGTTCTTGGTAAAGGTTGAGGAGCAGGTACTCTGACGATGCGCTCAACTGTCACTGGCTGAGGGACGTAAGCTGTTGGTGGGGGTGTTGGTATCACTTGTTGTCTCCTTGTGGAAGCAGCTGATGGTTCTACCAAGGCTACTGTAGGGGCTGGTTTTGGCATTCTCAGCTTGTCTTGGGCGGCTTTGACTGACTGTGCTTGTTCAGTCAGGGCTAATTTCGTTTTGAGAGTCTCGATTTCACCTTGTAGCTGTTGAGAGGTTGATTCATTTGTTGGTTGCGATCGCACTTGTGGAGTGACAAGATTATTTCTGGGCTTTTGACTACTACCACTCATCAATTGCGACAAAAACACACCAGCTACCAAAACTACTGCTAAGGTAGCAGCACCTACTAAGCCTAATTTGGCAAAGGGATTAGATGAGAGGGTTTGCTCTGTCTTAACTTCTTCTGGTTCAGAGGACGGTTGCTCCCTTGCAGACTCTTCTGATGCTTCGCTAGTGCCAGAAGATTCTTCTGCAAAGCCAACCAACCTTGCCATCCGTGATTCCCAATCGTCATATTCTATTTCTAGTTGGCGATCGTCGGTGTCTAGAGTCAATAGACTTGGTGGAGGCGTTTCTGTGGGAATTGAATATTGAGTCATGGTAAAGCTTAGTTTGAATTTCCAGAACAATTTTTATCTTCGATTTCACAGACATTATAAATTTCTAATCTGGCTTCACCAAGGCGGTAAACTGCAAAGTGCGACGGAAGCGGCGCGTTTGGTAGTGAAGTTGCTGGTTCATTTATTGCTCTAACTAAAATTTGTTTATTAAACGAAATTGATTTTCCCAATTTATCATAACTGTTAAAAGTTATTTGATTGGCAAGCAACTCCACTTTCCATCTGCCATTGCCTATTTTTGTCGGTTGAGATATTTTTTGAATTACTAATACATTTTCAGTTCCTCTATTAACATTTTCAAATTGGCTATCTGGATTTAAATTAGTTACTTCTGACTTCAGTTTTTGCTTAAAATCATCAGCTACGAGTTGGGAGCTAATTTCCCAGACTGTTGTTGGTAGCTGTTGCTGTGACCAGGTAAGCATTAAGCTCATGCTTTCACCAACAAAGCGCCGAATAGTTTCTGGTTGTCGCTCTAAATTTTCTTGGGGGTCTACTGTAATCACACGACCATCAACAAGTTGTACTAAACTTTGAGGTGTGAGTTGCCGGCCTAACTGTTGTAACATAGACCCGTGAAATATTAGTAACAGTAAGGTAAATACATGTAAACCAAATGTTCCTACTGCCAACAGTGGTAAGGCGTTACTTTTTTTATTTTCTGATTTAAATATCTGCATTAATGATTTTTTTATAGTAATTGAACTATATTTTTAGGAGTTAGGAGTTAGGAGTTAGGAGTTAGGAAAAGATTTGAGGAATGAATATACAGCATATTTCAATAAGCGTTAAGTAAACCATCTATAGCAATCCTAAATCATTTGTGAAAATCAATCATACATAAATATTTTCGGAAAATTGAAAATTTCATGCTCAACAGCGAGTTCAAATAAACGCTTGACAATGGTAAAGGATTTACATAAATGA
>JAESFX010000138.1_pt1 | contig 75047 bp, 75 predicted proteins | sample 9269501 | NCBI WGS metagenome assembly JAESFX01 (sample SAMN14515570, study PRJNA621655) | algae metagenome | isolation source: Desmonostoc geniculatum HA4340-LM1 and co-occurring heterotrophs from cave... | place: USA: Maniniholo cave, Kauai, Hawaii | collected 2009-07-28
TTACTCGTAGTTAAATTACCAGAGAAAAAAGTCTGTCAAAAAATAAATTGACAGACCCTTATTCAAGTGCGTCAAAAACGTAGGAGCGACACAGACGCTTGACAGGTTTCGTTCATATCAGTGTCATTTGAGTCCGTTAGACTTTCAATATAGGGAAAAAGCTGCAAATAGAGCCTCTGCGGTCCGTTAGCGAGAGTAGAACGTTTCCGCTCCGTTAGCGAAAGTAGAACGTTTCCGCTCCGTTAGCGAAAGTAGAACGTTTCCGCTCCGTTACTCACAATGAATCACAATGAATCGATAGTCTCAGGAGAGTCGTTATCTTTTATCTTGGCAAGAGCCAAGCAAATTACTCATGAATGACGCAAGTAAGGTCCTGTGTGTCCGATAGACTATCCACGAAACTGCAATCGCCGACTCCAAGCACTCGAATTTCTATCGGAAACACACGACGCTAAACCTGTTTATTTAAGAGGCACTAAATCAATGTTAGATAATATAACACAAAAGGATTGACGGATGAGGGAGTCGCTACTATAATGATGACAAGAGTTAGGTAACATGACATTTGAATATCGGTTCCGAAGCACCATCAGTGGAACGCCAAGCCGTCTAGGGTTCCGTTGTCTGAGTCAGCAGCGCAAGTCTGGTCCGAGAGACGGCGTATGGAAGAGTTGGTGCCGCATATGCGCGGGCCGCTTCCATATACACGGAAGGACAAAAGCCTGGGAGATCATTCTCCTTAGGCTTTTTCTTATTTTTAATTCGAAGTTCGCGCCTCGCAACAGCTTGGAATTAACGTAAGGAAACGCGCCACGGGGACAGTGGACGGCATCAGCCGGTTCATCTTGTCGCATAGAGAGAGCGGCGAAACACAACCAAATGGATGGGAGTTGGGTGTAGATGGTGAAAGGATGGAAACGCGGGATTGTGCTGGTGGTCGCAATGCTTATGGGGATCGTGGGTTCGGCTTGCGGCAACGGGTCTTCGGGCAACGGGGGAAGCGGCGGCGACGAGCCGATTACGCTTGCGCTTAGTCCATGGCCGGGCTGGTATATGTGGTACATAGCCGAGGAACAGGGGTTATTCGAGAAACACGGCGTCGACGTCAAGCTGGAATTTTTCCCGGTATACAGCGATTCGCTGCAGGCGCTCGCGACGGGCAAAGTCGACGCGAACAGTCAGACGCTTAGCGACACGCTCGCGCCGCTGTCCAAGGGAATCAAGCTGAAAGCCGTGCTCGTCAACGACAACTCCAACGGCGGAGATGCAATCGTCAGCAAAACGGAGATCGGCTCCATCGCGGAGCTCAAGGGCAAAACGGTCGCAACCGAGCTAGGCACGGTCGATCATTTGCTGCTGCTCACGGCGCTCGCGGAAAACGGGATGACGGAAAAGGATATCAACTTCGTCAACATGACCGTGAACGATGCGGGACCGGCCTTCATTTCGGGCAATACGGACGCATCGGTGCTGTGGGAGCCGTTCCAGACGATCGCGGTCAAGGAAGGCAAGGGCAAGGTGCTCTTCTCCTCCAAGGATACGCCGGGGCTGATCCCGGATCTGCTCGTATTCCGCGAAGACGTCGTGGAGAAACGAAGCGACGACGTGCAGGGTATCATTGCGGCATGGTTCGATGCGCTGGCTTACCTGGAAGAACATCCGGAGGAAGCGATCGCGATGCTCGCGGAGAAGGCGGAGACGACGCCGGAGGACTTTAAGCTCGGTTTGGACAGCATCAAGCTGTTCAGCGTGCAGGACAATATCCATGCGTTCGAGGCTCGCGAAGAATATACGTCCCTAAGCTACACGGGCCAGAAAACGGCGGAGTTTCTGAAGGATCTTGACATGGTCGACGAAATCAAAGACATCAACGTGCTGTTCGAGCCCAAATTCGTTCAAGCGTTAGCCGAGGAGTGATCAGGATGAAGTCGCCGGCAGCAACCAAGAGGCGTAAACCGCTCAGCAGCAAAATGTTCAGGCCGATCGGTCCCCGGTCGTTCGCGTTGACGGCGATGGCGTCGTTTCTCTGCCTGTTAGCCGTCTGGTCTCTCTTAAGCTACACGGAAGCCGTTAATCCAACGTTCCTGCCGACGCCCGACAAGGTCATCGTAGAGCTGGGCACCCAGCTCGTAAACCCCGAGTATTGGGAGCATATCGGCATTAGCGTATTTCGCGTCACGGCGGGGTTTCTCCTCGCTTGCTTGGTCGGCATTCCGCTTGGTTTGCTGGCCGGCTCGTTCAAGCACGGGGAAGCGTTTATCGAGCCTCCCATGGAATTCATTCGTTACATGCCGGCCGTGGCCTTTATCCCGCTCATTATGGTATGGGCGGGGATCGGCGAGTGGGCAAAAATATGGCTCATTTTCCTCGGCTGCTTCTTCCAGCTCGTGCTGATGGTGGCGGACATCACCCGCCGCGTGCCGCCGGACCTCATCCAAGCGTCGGCGACGCTCGGAGCGGGGCGTTGGAAGATGATCGAGACGGTCATCATCCCGGCCATCCAGCCGCAGCTTCTGAACACGATGCGCCTCATCCTTGGCTGGGCGTGGACGTATCTGGTCGTATCCGAGCTGATCGCGGTCAATAGCGGGCTTGGATTTACGATCATGAAGGCGCAGCGCTTCCTCAATACGGATCAAATCTTCGTAGGGATCATCGTCATCGGAGGGCTTGGTCTTATAAGTGACAGAATATTCGCTCTACTTAACAAAAGATTGTTCCCTTGGGCTTAATCCAATGCGTTTGATGCTGACCCAATACCCTAAGGAACGGATACGAAATCATCGAGGGGGAGACGAGATGCGGGAAATGACGCTTAATCCGGGAGGCAAGTGGTCCGGAGCGGTCGGCCGCGGCAAGCTGCTGCGGTTCACGGCTATGGGAGAAGGAGCCAACGTCGCGTTGCTTCTCTATAACTTTAAGGATCTGACGGAAAGGTACAACATGTCAGACACGCTCAAGGCGCAGCATACTTCCCGGCTAACTCGAGGACATGTGCTCATGAGCGATAACGGCCTGGCGATGGCGGGGTTCGTCGAGGACGGACTAGGCTGGCATGATCCCATCGGCGGCTATACGACCAGGGAGATGACGGACGCCAAGTACGGGCTGACGACCTATCAAGCGCAGCGTAACGATTGGCTGCGCAGCGGGCAAGAAAACTTGACGGTGGAGCTTGTGCGCAACGGGCTTACGAAACGCGATCTGGCGCCCGTCGTCAACTTATTCTCCAAAGTGGTCTGCGGGGAGGACGGCTCGCTGACGTACGACGCCGGCCATTGCCCGGCGGGTGCGACGGTGACGCTTCGAACGGAGATGGATGTGCTTGTCGTGTTGTCCAATACGCCTTCGCCGCTGGATCCGAGAGAGCGTTACCCGTCGGTGCCGGTCCGGATCGAAATCGAGGACGCGGCGCCAATCGGCGAAGACGACGTTTGCATGAACCACAGGCCAGAGAGCAAGCGGGCTTACGAGAACACGGAGAGCTACTACGCATTATTGGGCTAAGCGGCAACGCCTAACAAGAACGCGACTTGGAGGAGTTTGTTATGACGGTATTGAACCGGATCGAGAGCGACAGGACGCCGGAAACGGCATTATATAGAGCGGTCATCGGGGCGGGAGACGGCTGGATCTACGATATCGAGCCGGGTCAGGTGCTCCGGATCGTGGACTTGGAAGGGAATCAGGCAGCCGACACGTTGTTCTATGACGCGGACGCGCCGGAAGACCATTATTGCGCGATCGCTACCGTTACGAGACAGGGCAACGCGTATTTGACGACAGGGTCGATCTTGCGCGCGGAGTCGGGGAGCGGACTTGTCGAGATCATCGCGGATACGTGCGGCAGGCACGACACGCTTGGCGGCTCCTGCTCGGCGCAGAGCAACACGGTAAGGTACGCGCACGACAAGCTTTCCATGCACAATTGCCGGGATACGTTCATGCTGCAGCTGGCCGGAAGAGGCGGGTCGTATTCCAAACGCGATCTAGCCCCTAACGTCAACTTTTTCATGAACGTGCCGTTAACGCCGGACGGCGGGTTAACCTTCGCGGACGGCGTGTCGTCGCCGGGCGCTTACGTGGAGATGAAGGCGCTGAGACGGACGACGGTGCTGATCAGCAACTGTCCGCAGCTCAACAATCCTTGCAATGCTTACAATCCGACGCCGATCGAAGTCATCATCTGGGAGGGATAGCGCCATGTTCGACAAAATATTGATCGCCAATCGCGGCGCTATCGCCGTTCGCGTCATTCGTACGCTAAAAAGGCTCGGCATAGCTTCCGTCGCCGTCTACACGAAGGCGGATCAAGACAGCCGCCATGCGGATCTTGCCGACGAAGCGGTGCTGATCGGCGAAGGGCCGGCGAAGGAAAGCTATTTGGACGGCGCGCTTATTCTGGATGTCGCGGAGCGGACGGGAGCGCGGGCGATACATCCCGGTTACGGGTTTCTGAGCGAGAACGCCGACTTCGCAAGGATGTGCAGGGAACGCGGGATCGCGTTTATCGGGCCGACCCCGGAGCAGATGGAGCAATTCGGGCTCAAGCATTCCGCGCGGGAGCTTGCCGCGCGCGCCGGCGTGCCGATGCTGCCGGGAACGGCGCTGATCGAGGAGCTTTCGGAAGCGTTGGCAGCGGCCGAAGAGATCGGATATCCGGTCATGCTCAAGAGCACGGCAGGCGGCGGCGGAATCGGCATGCGGGTATGCGGCGACGCCGACGCGCTTCAATCGGCGTTCGAGTCGGTGCGGCATTTGGCGGAAAACAACTTCAAAAACGGCGGCGTGTTCCTGGAGAAGTATATTGCCCGCGCGAGGCATGTCGAGGTCCAAATCTTCGGCAACCGCTTCGGCGAGGTTGTCGCCCTCGGCGAACGGGATTGCTCCGTGCAGCGTCGCAACCAGAAGGTGCTGGAGGAGAGCCCGGCGCCGAACTTGCCGGACGAAGTGAGACAATCGATGTTCCAAGCCGCCTGGCGTCTGGCCTCCGAGGTCGGCTATCGTTCCGCCGGAACGGTGGAGTTTCTATACGACGCGAGCTCTTGCGAATATTATTTCCTGGAGGTCAACACCCGCCTGCAGGTGGAGCACGGCGTAACGGAAGAGGTGCTTGGCATCGACCTCGTGGAATGGATGGTCCGCGAGGCGGCGGATGAGCTGGCGGGCTTGCAGCAGCTCGTCGGCAAGCCGAACGGTCACAGCGTTCAAGCGAGAATCTACGCGGAGGATTGCCTACAAGACTTCCGCCCTAGCGCGGGACAGCTGGATCGCGCGATTTTCCCCGCGGATGCGCGGGTCGAGACATGGGTCCGCGACGGGATGACCGTGACGACCCTGTACGATCCCATGCTTGCCAAAATCATCGTGCACGCGCCTAATCGAGACGAAGCGCTGGACCGATTGTCCGCAGCGCTCGCCGAGACGCGGTTCCACGGCTTGACGACGAACCTGTCGTATCTGCAATCGCTGCTATCCGGAGAGGATGTCCGCGCAGGCGACGTACATACCCGAATGTTAACCGGCTTCCTGCCTGCCGAGCGCGCGATCGAGGTGTTGGACGGCGGCGTGCAGACGACGGTGCAGGATTATCCCGGGCGCCGGGGGTATTGGGACGTCGGCGTGCCGCCGAGCGGACCGATGGACGCATTGTCCTTCCGCATCGGCAACCGGCTGCTCGGCAATCCGGAGGAAGCGAGCGGGCTGGAGCTTACGCTGCGCGGCGGCTCCTACCGGTTCCGCGACGACGTCCGGTTCTGCGTGACCGGCGCCGAGATGTCGGCGAAGGTTGACGGGATCCCGGTGGAGCGTTACGCGCCCACCGTTGCGCGGCGCGGCTCGACGCTGACCTTCGGCGAGTCTGCCGAAGGCATGCGGGCGTATCTGCTTGTCGCCGGAGGATTCGACATGCCGGAGACGCTCGGCAGCGCTTCGACGTTCACGCTCGGCGGCTTCGGCGGTTACGGCGGACGCGCGCTGCGTACCGGAGATGTGCTCGGGGTAGGCGGCTCGGCGTCTTCGGCAAACGTGGGCGAGAGTGGGGGAACGGCGGAATTCGTGCCCGCAGCGTCACCGATTGCGCTAGCGGATGCTGCTACGGCAGCTCGTGCCGCCGACTGGAGCGAGGCTTGCGCGGGTCTCGCGCCGATTACGCGCCAGTGGACGATCGGCGTGGTGCCGGGTCCGCATTGCACCGGCGAATATTTACAGCCGCATTATCTGCGCGAGCTTGCCGAGACGCGCTTCGAGGTGCACTTCAATAGCTCGCGGACGGGCGTCCGGCTCATCGGACCGGTTCCTGCATGGGCTCGCGAGGACGGAGGAGAAGCGGGGCTGCATCCTTCCAATATCCATGACAATGCATATGCGGTTGGAACGCTGGATCTAACGGGCGACATGCCGATTCTGCTCGGGCCTGACGGTCCCAGCCTGGGAGGCTTCGTCTGCCCGGTTACGACGGCAACGGCCGAATTGTGGAAGCTTGGCCAGCTGAGGCCCGGCGATTCCGTATTCTTTAAGCTGATCTCGCTGAAGCAGGCGGGCGCGTTGCGCAGACGTCAGGAAGCGCTGCTGGACGCGGTCGGCAGGGAAAGCGTTCAAGAGAGGGATGTCGCTATCGGTATCGGGTCTTTAGTTCGCGGCGACAACGCCGAAGCACAGCCTTCCGCTAAAGGACGAGGGCCGCTGGCAACGCGCGAGAGCTCGACGAACGAAGAGCTTGGACCGGAATATCCGCTGCTCGTGAGCGAAAGCGAGGGCAAGCGGTTCAAGATCGTGATCCGCTGCGCGGGAGACGCGAACCTGCTCGTCGAATACGGCGAGATGGAATTGAACTTGCTGCTGCGTTTCCAAGTGCATGCGCTAATGGAAGCCATCCAGAAGAGCGGGGATATCCCCGTGCTGGATCTTACGCCAGGCATCCGCTCGCTGCAGGTGCATTACGATCCCGATGGGATGGACGCGTACGAGGTTTGCCGCCGTATATTGGCTCTGGACGGGAGCTTGCCGCCTCTGGAATCCATGAAGGTGCCGTCGCGGATCGTCCGCTTGCCGCTCTCATGGGACGATCCGGCGACCAGGCTCGCGATCGAGCGTTACCAGAGCAATGTCAGGCCGGATGCGCCTTGGTGTCCCAGCAATTTGGAGTTTATCCGCAGGATGAACGGGCTGGACGGCATAGACGACGTAATGGATGTCGTATTCAACGCGAATTATCTCGTTCTCGGATTAGGTGACGTTTATTTGGGAGCTCCGGTGGCGACCCCCGTGGATCCCCGACATCGTCTCGTCACGACCAAATACAATCCGGCCAGGACCTGGACGCCCGAGAATGCCGTCGGCATCGGCGGCGCGTACATGTGCGTGTACGGCATGGAAGGTCCGGGCGGCTATCAATTCGTGGGCCGAACGATCCAGATGTGGAATAAGCTCAGGGAAACAAAAAGCTTTCGATCGGGCACGCCGTGGCTGCTCCGTTTCTTCGACCAAATCCGGTTCTATCCGGTGGAGGCGGACGAACTGCTGCGGCTGCGCGAGGATTTCCTTCGCGGCCGGTTCGAGGCGGATATCGAAGAGACGGTATTCGATCTGGGAGGTTATCTAGACTTCCTGGAGTCGATCGAGGATAGCTCGGCGGCATTCCGCAAAACGCAGCAAGCCGCTTTCCGCGAGGAGCGCGAGCGCTGGAAGGAGCTCGGCATCGCGGAGTACGTATCCGAGCAGGAGGCGGCAACGGAGTTAACGGAGCAGGCGGCTCCGGAAAACGCCGTCGCCGTGCGCTGCTCCATGCCGGGCAGCGTCTGGAAGGTGCTAGCGGCGCCGGGACAACGCGTCCAGCGGGGCGACGTCATCGTCATCGAGGAAAGCATGAAGATGGAATTCGCCCAGGAAGCTCCTTGCGCCGGCGTCGTCGACGCGATCTTCGTCAAGCCGGGAGACGAGGTGCAGGCCGGTCAGCTGCTTGCCTATATTTTGGAGGAAAGCGGGGTGCTCGTCTCATGACGAAGGTTACAACGACGGAGACAGAGGCTTGGACGATCACATCGCTCCGGGAGGCATATGAAGCAGGCGAGCTTACGCCGGAGTCCGTTGTCAGCGGTATCGCGAAACAAGCCGAGGCGGACTCCGGGATGGGTATCTGGATTGTGCCGCCGGAGCTCGATCGCATCCGCCCTTATCTGGAGCGGCTTGCCGAATTGGATCGCGGGAGCGCTCCGCTCTGGGGCATCCCGTTCGCGATCAAAGACAACATCGATCTGGCCGGTTTGCCGACGACGGCGGCTTGCCCGGCGTACGCATACGAGCCGGATGAGCATGCGGCCGTCGTGGCAAGGCTGATCGAAGCCGGCGCCATCCCCGTAGGGAAATGCAATCTGGATCAGTTCGCGACCGGGCTCGTCGGCACGCGCAGTCCCTATGGCGAGACCGCTAACGCGCTGCGGCCGGAGCTGATCAGCGGCGGCTCCAGCTCCGGCTCGGCCGTCGCGGTAGCGAGGGGGCAAGCCGTGTTCGCGCTCGGCACGGACACGGCCGGCTCAGGCCGCGTGCCGGCCGCGCTGAACGGGCTGGTCGGCTGGAAGCCGAGCCTTGGCGCCTGGCCCACCGTAGGCGTAGTCCCGGCTTGCGAGAGCCTCGACTGCGTTACCGTGTTTGCGCGCACGTTAGCGGATGCCGCGATCGTCGACGCCGTCGCGCGCGGTCCCCATTACGGCGATCCTTGGTCGAGAGAGCTTCGTTCGGGCAGCCCTTTGGAGCCGGCACAGCGTCATGGATCACTTAATGGACTTGAAAAAACCGGAGATGCAGAGACGTCTTTCGTGCTGCTGCCCGCCGAAGAACCGGAGTTTTACGGACCGTTTGCCGAGGAATACCGAACGGCTTGGCATGCCGCGCTGGAGAAGCTGGAGACTTTATCGCTACCGATAAGACGCATCGACACTAGCGTCTTTGCCGAAGCCGCGGCCATCTTGTACGAAGGACCGTGGGTTGCCGAACGCTGGGCATCCCTTGGCGCCTTTATCGAAGCCCATCCGGGAGAAGCGTTCCCCGTCACGGAACGGATTCTGCGGACGGGGGCGTCCGAATTGCATGACGCGGCGTCGGTATTCCGCGCGATGCACAAGCTGCAGCGCCTGAAGCTGGAGGCGGACAACTTGCTGCGCGGAGGCGTTCTGCTGCTGCCGACCTGCGGCGGCACCTGGACGCGGGAAGACGTAGCCCGCGATCCAGTCGGCACGAACCGGGACATGGGCCGCTACACGAACCACTGCAATTTGCTCGACCTGTGCGCCGTCGCGCTGCCTGCCGGCGAAGCCGCGAAGGAGCTGCCGTTCGGCGTGACGTTGTTCGCGCCCGCCGATCAAGAGGGGCTACTCTGGAAGCTGGGCGCCCTGTGGACCGGCGAATCGGTCGATAGCGGCCAAGCGCCGTCCGCGGCCGAGCCGCCAGCCGGCGGGCAAGCACCGTCCACGGTCGAGCCGTCAACCAGCGGCCAAACGCCGTCCGCGGCCGAGCCGCCAGCCGGCGGGCAATCGCGGGCCGACTCCGCGATGCCGTCGCCCGGGATGACGTTCGTCGCGGTATGCGGCTTGCATATGCGAGGGTATCCCCTGGAGCGCCAGATGAACGAGTGCGGCGCGGTCTTCGTGCGGGAGGCGCACTCCGCGCCGAGGTATGCCTTGCTGCGACTGCCCACCGAGCCGCCGAAGCCGGGCATGGTGAGACGGCAGGCCGGCGGCGCGTCCGTCGAGCTGGAGGTATGGGAGATGCCTCTCGCATCCTTTGGCAAGTTTGCGGCGGGCATACCGGGGCCGCTAGGCATTGGCAAGGTCGAGCTGGACGACGGCGAGCTAGTGCCGGGCTTCATTTGCGAAGGATACGCGGCCGAGCTGGAGGGAACGGAAGATATTTCGGAGCTTGGAGGATGGCGCAAGGCTTCGCCTCTGCCAGCCTTCGACACAAAGGAGCGATAAGGATGAGCAAAGCGGCAGCTAGTATGGCAAAGGCGATCGACAGCGTGGATGAGCATGCCGAGCCCAAGAGCGTACGGATGGCGGAAGAAGCCAGCGGACGCATACGGATCGAGGGATTGCAGAAGGTGTACGGAGCCCGCAAAAGCACGTTCGAGGCGCTGCGCGACATCGATCTGACGATCGAAAACAACGAATTCCTGACGATACTCGGTCCGTCCGGCTGCGGAAAGTCGACGCTCCTTCGCATCGTAGCCGGTCTCGAGGAGTATTCGGGCGGCACGTTGACGCTCGACGGCGAGGAAATCATCGGCCCCGGCCCCGACCGGGGGATGGTCTTCCAAGGGTATACGCTGTTCCCGTGGCTGACCGTGCGAGAGAACATCGAGTACGGGCCCAAGCTGAAAGGCGTGCCGATTCTGATTCGCCGCCAAATCTCCAACTATTGGCTCGGCGTCATTCGGCTGGAGAAGTTCGCCAACGCGTATCCCAAGCAGCTTTCCGGCGGCATGAAGCAACGCGTCGCCATCGCGAGGGCGCTGGCGAACCGCCCGAAGGTCATGCTGATGGATGAGCCGTTCGGCGCGCTGGATGCCCAGACGAAACAAGAGATGCAGGCCATGCTGCTGGAGGTATGGGAGAAGGAGAAAACGACCGTCATGTTTATTACGCACGATATCGACGAAGCAATCTTTTTGTCCCAGCGCATCGTCGTTATGGGCGCCAATCCGGGACGCATCCTGAAGGAATTCAAAGTGCGGCTGCCCGCCGTTCGCGGCGAAGACGTGCGCGAGCATCCCGAGTTTTTGGCCTTGAAGCGCGAGCTCGCGGGGCTGCTCAAACATTAATCCCGGATGGCTATCTACGCAAAAAAGGTCCCTTAACGGGACTTTTTTTCATGGTGTTCAGAGTAGAAAATAGGTAGATGTATGCTGGCGGGGAATTTTTTTCGTATCCTGGAAAGGATCGAAGTCAGTAAATGATCGAACGGATGTCTCTGAACTAACATAACGGTACTTTTTACAGTTACTTATGCCACACGGAGTCCAATCCGGCTCTCTAGCGTCATCCGATACGCTTTGCCGGTTTCGTCCCGATTACGCGGTTGTGATAGAATAATCGCATACACAGGTTGCAACCAAACAACAAAATTATAAGGCGGAAGGAGAGGATCGCGTGGAAACGGAAACGCACGAGGGGAAAATCGTCCTTATCACCGGAGCGGGTGCCGGTATCGGCCGAGCGCTCGCGCTTGCTTACGGCCGCGCCGGAGCGCTCGCTTTGATCGCGGACAGGAACGAAGCCGGTTTGGAGGAGACAGCCGCTTTATTGGAGCAAGAAGGACTGGACTCGACTTCTTTTGCAGCGGATATTAGCAAGCCGGATGAGGTAAGCCGCATGTTCGCGGATATCGAGGAGCTGTTCGGCAGAGTGGACGTCGTCGTCAACAACGCGGGCTTCGGCATATGGAAGACGCCGTACGACCTCGAGCTGGAGGAGTGGGATTCCGTTCTTAACACGAACCTGAGGGGGACGTTCCTCTGCTCGCGAGAAGGTGCGAAGCTGATGCGCAAAGGCGGAACGGGGGGCTCCATCGTCAACATTTCGTCCACGCGCGCGCTTATGTCCGAGCCTAATTCGGAGGCTTACGCGGCGTCCAAAGGCGGCATCTTGTCGCTTACCCATGCGCTCGCGACATCGCTCGGTCCCGACCGCATTACGGTCAACGCGATTTGCCCAGGCTGGATCGAAGTCGGGGATTACGCCGGGTTAAGACCGGTCGATCACGAGCAGCATCCCGCGGGACGGGTAGGAAAGCCGGAAGATATCGCCAGGGCTTGCCTGTTTCTGACCGATCCTCGCAACGATTTTGTGACCGGCACGCAAATGACGGTGGACGGCGGCATGACGACCAAGATGATCTACGCCGAATAAACAGGCCGGCACGCCGAATACGGGAGACGCAGGGCTAATTGCCGCGCATCTCCCGTATTTGACATAAGCAAAAGCTTTATATGAAGGCTAGTTGCCGGATTTGTTCAGCAGACGCTGAAGCTGCTCTTCGACTAGCGCGGAGCGTTGCTCCTGCTTGATATCGACAGGAGCGTAGCCGCCGCCGACTCCGCATGCGGGAGTCGTTCTGGCGAGCTCGCGCGAGGCTTCCCACTCCATCACCTTCTGCTCGATGCGCTCGAACCCTTTGGCCGCCGAGCTGCCGTGCAGCCCAGCCGTGCCGCCGTAAACGCCGGCTCCTGCTCTTGTTTCGCTTGTCGCGTTCATCTGGCGAACCCGGGTCATGAGCTCCTCGCGCTTGCCTTGCAGGCGCGTCTTATCTTCCTTGAGCCCTTCCACGCGAAGCTTCAAGTCGCGAGCCGCTTGCGTCGCAAGGTCGCGGAGCTTCACGGTATCCTCGGCTTGCTCTAAGTATAGCAGCTTGGCTTCCAGCGCCATTCGCGCTTCCGTTTCTCTGCCTTCCAGCGCGGCTTGCTCCGCTTTGCCTTCGTAATAACGCGCCTGCGCATGCAGCTCTTCCAGCTTGGAGTTCATCAATCTCTCTTGTACCTGCTGCTGGGCCAGCGTGCGTTCGGCCCTCTCGATTTCCTCGTCCAAGTCGCGCAAATAGTGGTTGAGCATCATGACCGGATTTTCCATTTTGTCCAGCATCTCGTTGGCCGCTGCCTTCGTCATATTCATTACCCTTTGTAAAATTCCCATATCTCTCTCTCCCTTATCCTATTAGTAGTGGTCTACGAATCGAAAGTCGTTGTACGGAGCCTTCGGAATAAACAGCGATGCGATCAAATAAACGAGGAGCACGCTGCCGAAGCTGAAGAAGCCCGCGATGACGACCAGCATTCTGACAATGTTGGAATCGATGCCGAGCCACTGGCCGAGCCCTCCGCAAAGTCCGGTTAATTTACTGTCCGAAGTGGAACGAAACAATTTTTTCATCTCGCATACATCCTTTCGTCTTGCTCTTCTATGACTTAATTGTAGTGCGAGCGCCAACGATTCGTAACAGTCCGCAGTCTATTGTTGCTACTGGTCTTTAGGCGGGGGCGGACTGGGACGCGCGACCGGGAGAGAGGGCGGCCGATCAAGCGTTAGGGAGACGGTCCCGGAAGTCCAAAAGCAGGAGCCGCAAACCGGCGGGATCGCTTAACATGGGGAGATGTCCCGTGCCAAGCTCCACGACTCTTGCATGGCGCAGCCGGCTAGCCATACGTTCCTGCAAGCGGACGGAAATTTCCTGATCGCGAAGCAGCTTGACGTAAAGCGACGGCAACTCGGGTACCGCTGCCCCGCAGCGATCCTTAAACAGCCCGGGGGCTTCCGTCACGTATTGACGCACGAGCTCCGCCGCCTGCTCGTTTGCCAGATCGTTGCATAACCCGGAGCGAATCGCGGATTCGGGGGGCTTAGTCCCGAAAAGGGAGATCGCGGCAGCAAGGATCATTCGTCTGGCAAAAGGAAGGGCGGACAGGAAGGAACCGCCGCGCTCCGCAAACGCGGCGCTGACGGCGACCAGTCCCGCGACGCGATCCCCCAGTTCCCGGCAAAGCTCCTGAGCAACAATGCCGCCGATGGAATGCGCGACGATAATGAACCTCTGTTGTCCCCAAGCGCGGACTTGCTCCAAAATATGCTTCGTGTAAGCGTGGAGTCCCAGCTCCTTGCGCTGCGACTCCCGGCCGTCCCGGAAGGGGAAATCCGCCAGCAAATACGGAGTCCCCATCCCTTCCGCGGTTTGCCGCCATATTTCTCCCCGAAGACCCGCGCCGTGCAAAAATAAAAATCCGATCGAACTCATGACATTGTTCCTCCCCGTTTTTTTGCTTCATGTTATCTAAGCCAATCATAATTGATAAATAAGACAAATTCTGTCTTATTTAAAAGTTATCTTTTATAATGAGTACAGCTAATCATGAGGGGCGGAGAACGGCATGCAGAAAGCTCAAAGGTTGATCCGGATGATGATGGTCATCAATGCACGTCGGTCGTTTACCGTGCGGGAGCTGGCGGACGAATTCGGCCTGTCCACGAGAACGGTGACGCGCGATTTGCAAGAGCTGGGAGAGCTGGGCGTGCCCGTCTATTCGGTACAGGGAAGAGGAGGAGGCTACAGGCTGCTGCGAGAGCGCGTGCTTCCTCCGATCAGCTTTACGGAAGGGGAGGCCGTGGCGATTTTTTTTGCCTGCCAGTCGCTTCAATATTATGGTTCCCAGCCGTTTGGCGCCGGGGCGGAATCGGCTCTTCATAAGTTTTACCATTACATGCCTTCTGATGTACGAGGCAGAATCGACGCGATGAAAGAGCGGGTTATGATGTGGAATCCCAATCGACCGATGTCGGGCGAAGTGCTGGAAACGCTGATGGAAGCGGTCATGGGGAAGAAGGTCGCGAGGATCCGTTATCGCTCTAGAGAGGGAGAGTCGGAGAGGGATATTCAGCCCATCGGCTTATATGCGAGTTCGGGTTATTGGTATTGTCCGGCTTATTGCATGAAGCGAGGGGAGATGCGCCAATTCCGCGCGGACCGGATCGTGGAGGCAGAGCTTCGTCCGGACATCGCGAGCCGCGAGGATATCGCGGCTCTCACGCTGGCCGATCGGCCCGAGAACGCCGGGCGCGAGGGAGTCGAGCTCGTAGCGGATTTGAGCGCCGAAGGGTTGTGGCAATTGGAGTCCAATCGGCGGTTCGGACCCTATATGGAACGGTTCGGCGACGGCTCCGGGCGCATCCGAATGAGGGTGCCGGAAGAGGAGCTGCCTTTTTACGTAGAAGCATTGTGGCCGCTCTGCGCCCATGCCCGGATCATGGCTCCGGAGAAAGCGGTTCGGCTTGTCGAAGGGAAGCTGAGGGAGATGGGCCGAGCTTATGGTATACAAGAGGCATAAGGTGACTGTCGATTCACATTGAGAGCAACTAAGCGAAAACGTTCTAGTTCTACTCTCGCTAACGGACCGCAGAGACTCTAGTTGCAGCCTTTTCGCGATATTGAAAGTTTAACGGACTCGGATGATACTATTTGGTGTATTTTCGCAGATTCTACGCGGTTTTGATGGAATTAAGGTCGTCTGTGTCCGTTACAATTTGTTCAGGCCCTATAGTTGCGAAATAGCGGCCCTGGTGTCCATTACGATCAGCCACGACTTGAATGCGAAGCCCTCATCAATGAATCGACAGCCTCTTAAGGTTCGTTATTCGGCATATCTGGAGCGCAAAGAGACGATCATGGCTTCCACCTCTTCGGGATGAGGCATGCGCAATCGGGAGGCTGCTTCTTGAAGTCCCTGATCCGACTGCCCAAGACGGATGATCTCTTTGATGGCGGCGGCGAAGGCATGCGCGGCTTGGAGCCCTAAACCGGCCAATTCTTCAAGACTGGCCGTGCTGTCGCCTTGCACGAGGGGGTGGCCGAGGGTATCGTCTCCGCCGGAAGCGATGTCGTAGAAGGAGCGCGCCAGCTCGGCGCGAAGGCGCCCGGAGCCCTCCGCCACGACGAAAGCCTGCACGATCGAGGCATGGGTCTGCCGCCTTTGCGCGATGCCGCAAAACTTGTAGCCGTCGATGCTTAGATCGAAGTCCCCCGGACAATAGGCGCCCTCGATTTCCCCTTTGTCCACCTGCCGCCCGGTGTGCCGCAACGCGCTTGAGATCAACGCGTACATCCGTTCGAAATCGTGATGGAAATGCAGGTCCATGGCGCTTGCTTTCGGCAGGATCAGCGAGATGTTCACGACGCCGCCGTCCAGAGGAACCGCGGCTCCGCCGGAGTTTCTCACGATCGTTTGCCAGCCGCCGGCCTCCAGCCATTGTCTGGCCTCGAGCGCGCAAGGCATCCGGCTGTCCCTCTGGCCTAACACGATAGCGTGCGGATGCCGCCACAAATGGCAGATCGCGGGGCCGCCGTTGCCGGCGCTTCGGCATAGCAGCTCGTCCAACGCGAAAGCGTACATGGGATCGGCTAGGCTGAAGTCGTTCGTTCGATCCAGCAGCAGCATGTTTTTCTCAGGGAATGGTTCCATCTCTTTAGCTCCTTGCCCTCTACTTGCCTTGCCGCCAAAGGAGGCAAGGTTGTCCGTTTTTAGCCATGCATCCATTGTAGCAGAAAAAAACCGCCGGGCGGCGATCGCCAGGCGGCTCTTGCATAGGCATCGTTATTTCGCGGAGAGCAAGCTGCTCGAGATGAACTCCAGCTGCGCTTCCAGCGAAATGGGATCGTTGTACGTATCGGCCAGCGGATTCAGCTGGAATACGTTGCCCGCTTTGACGGCAGGAAGACCTTGCCAAATGGCGTTGTCGTATACGGCGGCCGGATCCGCGTCGTCGCCCGACCACGGGCAGGTAAAGATAATGTCGCCCGCGAATTGCGGGAGGCTTTCCAGCGAGATGGACGCCCAGCCCGTGCCGCTGTCGATCGCTTGCTTCTGGGCTTCTTCCGGCGCCTTCAGCCCGAATTCGCCATAGATGATCTCGCCGCCGCGTCCGTAGTTGTGCCCGAAGACGTACAGGCCTTTGGAATAAGGGTTGAGAATCGATACCGTCTTGTCGCCGACGGCTGCTTGCACTTGCGGTTTCAGCTCTCCGACTTTTTTCTCCCATTGCTCGACCCAGGCTTTGGCCTCGGCCTCTTTGTTGGTCAGCTTGCCAAGCTCCAGCATTTGCTCCTTGTAGCTTAGCTTGCCGTATTGAATGGCGACGACCGGGGCGATCGCTTCCAGCTTGTCGATCCCTTCCGTCCCCGTGTAGACGATGATGAGATCCGGCTCGAGAGCCAGAATGCTCTCCGGCGTCGGAGCGTTGCCGAGGCTCGTCACGCCTTCAAGCATGCCTTCGAAGTACGGATTGCTGATCGCGCCGTCCATCGCGCCGACCGGCTTCAGGCCAAGCGCGAAGAAATAGCCCGTCGTAAAGCCGGTCGTGTCCACGATTCTTTTCGGATTTCTGGGTACCTCGATATCTCCGTTTTCCGCTTTATAAATAACGGTCTCGCTTTCGGCCTCGGCGCTCTCGGCAGGAGTCGGGGAAGCAGTCGCTTCAGCGGAAGCCGCAGCGTTCGACGCGCCGGCTTTGCCGCCGTTTCCGTTCGAATTTTGCCCGCAAGCCGCTAGTACGACAGATACGACCAACGTAAGCAGGGCGAGCGTGATGAATCGGTTAAATCGGGTTGGATTAAACAAGATGATTCCACCTTTTTGTATGATATTGATAATCGTTATCAACTTTAAAATAGGAATTGAATCTTGTCAATCGTTTTTTTCGAGGACAAACCATAATGGTCGCGGGGTCTTGTCTGCATAAATGTCCAAGTCCCCTCATAGAGATGTATCATCCAGTAAAAATTCGAAGTTAGAGGGGATGATTTCATGCGTCGCATGGCATGGACCGCGGCAATTGTAATGTTATTCGCGTTCGTCTTGTCCGCTTGCGGTGGTACGAAAGACGCCGAGTCCGTGGTCAAGGATCTCGAGAAGTACGTAACCAACATGGAGAGCTATCAGGGAAGCGGCACGATGACGCTGCATACCGGCCAGCAGCCGCTCGCTTATCAGGTAGAGGTGTCGTACCAGACGCCCCACTACTACCGCATCAAGCTGACGAACGAAGAGAAGGACATTACGCAGATCGTGCTGCGCAACGACGACGGCGTATTCGTGCTTACGCCGAAGCTTAACAAGGTGTTCCGGTTCCAAAGCGACTGGCCGCAAAATCAAGGGCAGGTGTACCTGTACCAGACGCTCGCCCAGAGCATCATCGTCGATAACTCCAGGCTGTTCGCGGTCGACGAGAACGCCTATGTGTTCGATGTCATGGCAAGCTACAACAACGGCTCGCTGGCGCGCCAGAAAATATGGCTCGACAAGTCGGACCTGAGCCCGGTGCAAGTGGAAGTTAGCGACACCAACTCATCCGTCGTCGTGGACGTAAAGTTCGACGAATTCGAGTTCGGCGCCAAATTCGAGCCGAGCGTGTTCCAGACCGAGGCGAATATGCAGGCTGAAGCCTCGCCGTCCGGAGACAAGGAAAACGAGCCGACCATCGCGACGCCCGAGAACAGCGACGACGCTGCCGCGCCGGGCGACGACCAAGCGGCGGCCGAGGACGATCCGGACAGCAAGGTAGACGGCAGCGGCTCCGAAGAAGATCAGGACAACGAAGCAACGGGAGCCGAAGACGAGGACGCTTCGACGGACGCGCAAGGCGAAGAGCCGATCGACTTCGTGGCGATGGGGCCGGATTATTTGCCGGAAGGCGTATCGGTGAGGGAGACCAAAGACATCGTATTCGGCGGGAACCCCGGCATGATGACGCATTACGAGGGCGCGTACAGCTACACGCTGATCCAGACGATGCCGAAGGATATCGCGACGACGTTGGTGCCGGGACGGATCGTCGATCTGGGCTTCGACAACATAGGCGAGATGACGGGCGAAGGCAAGCTAATGACGCTGACGTGGACGTACGAGGGACAACAATTCCGCCTCACGAGCGACAACCTGCCAGAGTCCGAGATGATCAATGTCGCGCAATCCGTTCAAGGCGAAATGGAAAAATAAAAGATATCTCCCGGTGAAACGCGGGGACGGTCAGAGGAGTCGCCAAGCGAGGATTTCCAAGACGTGCTAGCCGATTCCGCAGCGCAATCGATTGACAGTCCCGGCGGCAACGTATAACATTAATTCTATTGATGTTGGCTGCCCGGACTGTTTCTTGAATGATGGAAAACACATGGCTTATCCCGATTTGACCTACGATTCTCTTCGGGATGGAACGCGCCGCGCCGCCTTGAGGACGGCGGCGGCCGTTTCGCCTTGCGTTTCACGTATGAGGAGAAGGTGGAAGACTTGGAACCGTATTACCGCCCCACATGGGCAGAGATTTCGCTCGACGCGCTGCGTCATAACCTAGCCGCCATTCGCGCCGCGCTGCCTGAGGGCTGCAGGCTGATGGCTTCCGTGAAAGCGAATGCGTACGGTCACGGAGCGGTTGAGGTGGCCAAGGCCGCCGAAGCGTTCGGCGTCGATTATTTGGGAGTGGCGTTCTTGGACGAAGCGCTTCATTTGCGAAGCCATGGCGTTCAAGCTCCTATTCTCGTGCTGGGATACGTGCCGGGGTACGCTCTCGCGCTCGCGCGGGAGCAAGGCATTACGGTCAGCATGTTCAGCGAAGACGTGCGCCGGGCCGCCGAGAGTCTGCCTCCCGCCGCGGACGGCCGCAGTCTTAAGATACACGTGAAGGTCGACTCCGGCATGGGCCGTCTAGGCATCCTTGGGCTGGAAGAGGCGGTCGCGTTCGTTGAGCGTTGCTTGCATACCCCCCAGCTTGAGGTGGAAGGATTGTTCACGCATTACGCGCGCGCGGACGAGATGGACAAATCGTATACGGAGCTGCAATACGAACGGTTTGCGGCGATTGCCAAGGCGCTCGAGGAACGAGGCATCGACATTCCGATCATCCACGCGGCCAACAGCGCCGCTGGGATGGAGACGCCGCATTGGGCCGGCGGCATGGTTCGCCTCGGCATCGCGATGTACGGCTTATACCCTTCGGCCGAAGTCAACCGCGAAGTTATCGCGCTTGAACCCGTGATGGCGCTCAAGACGCGGATCGTTTTCGTCAAGCAAACGCCCGAGGGATGGGGAATCAGCTACGGCACGCGCTACTTCACGCAGGGCGAAGAGCGGATCGGCACGCTGCCGATCGGTTACGCCGACGGCTACAGCCGAATGCTTACGGGCAAGGCGCATGGACTCGTGCGCGGCGTCAAGCTGCCCATCAGAGGCACGATCTGCATGGATCAATGCATGATCGCGCTGGACGACGAGAGGCTGCAAGCTGCCGGCCTAGGCGAGGTCGAACCGGGAGAAGAGGTCGTCCTGATCGGAAGCCAAGGAGGCGTTTCCATTACGATGGACGAGATCGCGGACCAGCTCGGCACGATCAACTACGAGATTGCTTGCATGATTACGGCCCGCGTTCCGCGCGTTTACACCGAGGAAGGAACGGCAGTCGCCGTTCGCAACGAGCTGGCGTAAGCGGGCGTTTCGGGGCTGGGATATTTTACATCGTGGAAACATTGGCAAGTACAGAGGGAAATTGGGAACTAATATCGAATATAGATTAGTGGTTGTTTTGGTTTGCATTCCGGTACACGCCGGGATATAGCATAATTGATATATGGCTCACATAGATATGTTGAAGTATAGCGCAGGCTGTATTTTGTCATAATGTGTAATGTGGCTTTGGAAAAGTTTTGGGGGTGCGAGTTCGGTGGCCAATGTGCACAATACGAAAAGGATCATGATCAGCTTGCCCGATCAGCTGCTGGAAGAGGTGGACGGCATCGTCGCCAAGGAAAATTCCAATCGCAGCGAATTTATCCGGCAAGCCATGAAGCTGTATCTGGTGGAGCGCAAAAAACGCCAAATCCGCGAATCCATGCAGCGCGGATATATGGAGATGGCTAGAATTAACCTGAATATGGCCTCGGAAGCGTTTCAAGCGGAGGAAGAAGCCGGCCACACGTTGGGCCGTCTCGTTAGCGGGGTGTAGAGGTTGATCGTAAAACGCGGAGATGTTTTTTTTGCCGATTTGTCCCCGGTCGTAGGATCTGAACAGGGCGGAGTCCGTCCCGTTCTCGTAATACAGAATGACATCGGTAACCGCTTCAGCCCCACCGTCATCGTAGCCGCCATCACAGCCCAAATTCAGAAGGCAAAGCTGCCGACGCACGTGGAGATGGATGCGGCGACGCATGGCTTCGATCGCGATTCGGTCGTGCTCCTGGAGCAGATCCGGACGATCGACAAGCAACGTCTAACGGACAAAATTACGCATCTGGACGACGAAACGATGCGTAAGGTGGACGACGCGCTGCTCATTAGCGTCGGCTTGATCGACTTCTAGATTATTGCAAGGCTATTGTCCCCCGAAAAAATGCAGTAGACAAATCATGACAATTCTTGATATTATATACGCAATCGATTGCCATAGTTATTTTATAAGAGACTACGAATGCGAAGAACGCATGCGCCTAGCCGGAGACGGCTGACGTGTGCGTTCTTTTTTTCGTGGCGGAAGGGAGCCCGGATCAGAATGAACAGAAACAGAAATACGTGGCTCAGCCTGGCCGCGGCGCTGCTGTCGGCAGCGCTGGTGTACGGCTTGTACGAGCTGCAGCGCTTGCAGGTGGAGCGTAGGGTCACGGTATCGGTCGTCGTGCCGAACCGCTTTATCCCGGCAGGCGAGCGTATCGGGACGGGAGATTTGGAGACGCTCAAGCTCCCGGCGGAGGCGTATCTTGGCGAAATGGCGACGGAGCTTGCGGCCGTGGCTGGCAAGGAAGCGGCTGTTCCGATGGGCAGGGGAGAGCCCGTGCTATTGTGGAAGCTTAACGAGTACGGCCTGCAGCCGGGGAAGTCGGAGTCGACGTTCCAGCTGCCCAAGGATTACATTCGCTCGATCTCGAGCGGCATTCGCGCCGGCGACCTGGTCATGGTATACGCATCGGGAGCCGAAGCGGGTTCATCTCGCGTATTCGACGAGCCGGTCGTTGTCGCGTCGGTCAAGACGGCGGGCAACGTGGAGATCGACAATTTGGAGCGTTCGCATCTGCTGGCGCTTGCCGACGGCAATAAGGAGGGGATGTACGCCGCGCGCAGGGACGCGAACGGGAGCATCGACGCCATCAACGTCAATTTGACCGAGGAGCAATGGCTCACCATCGACAAGCTGTGCAAGGGCGGGGCGGTTAAGCTGGTCATTGCCTATAGTCCGGCATCGTTCGAGAGAATCGGGCAAGCCGCGGAATCGTCGAACGGACAGGAGGAGGGGAGCCGATGAAGAGATTTCAGTCGCCAATGGCCGTATTCGTCGGAACGACGCCGAATATCGGCACCACGACGGCGGCGTTCGCGGCGGCGGTGCGGATCGCCGAAGCTGTGGACAAGCCGATCGGCTATCTATGCCTGCACCTGAAGAGCGCCAAGCTGCACCGCTTCCTCGGCGTGGACGAGCCCGAGATGACGCTGGACAAGCTGCAGCCGGAGCTGCGGGCCGGCGTGATGACGCCGGCCATGCTTGAACGCGCGGCCTACTCGCTGCCGGCGCAGCGCAATCTTCGGGTTTTGTTCGGAAGCGTGAGCCGGGAGCAAGCGGAGTTTTTCACGGACAAGGAGCTGGAGCATTTGCTCGACGTGGCGGAGCGCACGTTCTCCCTCGTGGTGCTTGACGTGGGAGCTTATTGGGACAACGCCGCGACGGTATGCTGCGTACGGCGCGCTTCCTCAAGAATCGTCGTGACGACGGGAGCGTTGTCCCATTTCCAGGAGGACGGCAGGAGATGGATCCGCGAGCTGTCGCCGTTATTCGGGATCGAGCGGCAGCAGTACGAATGTTTGGTCATCCGCTCGGCTTGGAGAGAAGAGGCGTATAACGCGGCGCAGATTGGCAAGGAGCTTGGCGCATCAAACATGGGAGAGCTGAGGCTGGCGCCTTCGCTGTACGGCAGTCTCGACAAGGGGATGCTTGCCGAATGGTTGAAGGAAGACAAGGCTGGCAAAGCGGCGATGGCGGGACCGGCCGCGCTGCTGATAGCCAGATACGGGCTCTCCGCGCCGGAACGGCAGGCGACGCGGCCGTGGTTCTTGAAACGCAGACTGGCCAGGGACGGAGCGGGTTCGGCATGAGCGGGGAGCGGACGAAGTTCTCGCCGGCGGAGTTCGCGTTTCGGACGGGAAACCGGACCCGGGAGCCCGTTAAATCCGAGGCGACGTCAGACAAGCGGGACGACTCGGCTTCGGCGGTAGAGGAGCAAGGCAAGCTCGTCGACGATATCCGCTCCTATCTCAGCGCTCCGAGAGGGCTGACGGAGGAGGAGCGAAGAGCGTACGGCGAGACGCTGAACAGGGCCGTGCTGGGCTTCCCGCAGGAGCGGGAGCAGGTGCTCGCGATGATCGAGGAGCGTCTGATCCGGCTGCGCGTCCATCAGGTGGAGGGATGGCTCCATCCTTACGCGACGCTGGCGGAGGCGTTGTTCGCGGAGGTCGTGGGGCTGAACGTGCTGGAGCTCGTGCTCCTGAACCGCGAGGGACTGGAGGAGATTCAGGTCGTCGGAACCCGGATCTACGAGGTGCGCAAAGGCCTCCCGGCGCTGTCCCCGTATTCGTTCGGGGAGCTGCGGGAGGTGGAGCGTATTCAGCAAAACCTCGTGCTCTTCAACAACGATCGGATAACGCCCCGCAAGCGATGGGCGGAGGTGATGCTGCGCGACGGCTCCCGCGTCACGATGACCGGCTTCGGATTTACCGCAAGCCCTACGCTGACGATTCGGTTCTATACGATGCGCACGTTCCGCTTGCAGGCGCTGGCGGAGCCGCCATACCGCACGATGAACGCGGGGATGGCGGAGCTTCTCCGGGCGATTCTCGCCGCCAGGTTCAATATCGTCGTCATCGGAGCGACCAACTCGGGCAAAACGAATCTGATCAAGGCGCTGATCGGAGAGCTGCCGGGCGATGAGCGGATCATCACGATCGAAGGCCGCTTCGAGATGATGCTCGGGCGCGACTTCCCGGATAAAAACATTATCGAATACGAATCGTCGGAGGAGGAAGGGATTCATTCGCCGGAGCAAGCCTTTAAGCTCGCGTTGCGGCAATCGCCCCAGCGGATCGTTCATGCCGAGATTCGCGACGAGGACGCCAACATCTACGTCCGGGCCTGCACCAGGGGGCACTCGGGAAGCATGACGACGGTCCACGCCAACAGGCTGGAGGACGTGCCGGAGGCGATCACGGACATGTGCATGCTGGATGGACGGTCGATGAACGCGGAACGGCTGGCGAAGCGCATCGCCGAATACGTGACGGAGGTGGGGATCGAGATGAAGGTGGCGGGGGGACGGCGCGTCGTATCCCGGATCGGCGAGCTGAGCTGGGAAGGAGGCGAGGCCGCGGTTCGGGACTGGGCGGTTTATGACGAGCGCGCCGACGAATGGCGGCTGGAGGGAAAGCCTACGCCTAAGAAAGCGGAGCGTCTTGCCGCGGCGGGGTATTCATCATGAGTCAGTTATCGATGACCGCCGCCGCCGCGACGTTGTTTCTTCTATTCCTTTACATCTTCGGCGTGCTGCTGGAGCTTGCGCTTGGCCGGAGAAGGCTGAACAGCCGCCTGACCTACGAATCGCCGAAAAGCTTGCGCGGCATGCTCTCCCGCAGGGTCCATGGCTATTCCAAGCTTCGCGGCCATCTGTCCGAGCTGCTGGAGACGCTGCGGCTGAAGATGTCCGCAGAGCATTTTATGGGCGCAAGCGGGATGTTAATTCTGGCGGGCATAGCGGTTGGCGGATTGTATTTTCAAACGACGAAGGGGACGCTTCTGTTCGGACTGCTGGCGGGATGCGCTCCTTACGTCGCGCTCCGGGGACTGCTTATCCATCGCCGGATGCAGGCACAGCTAGACTTTCTTCCCGCGGTGGAGCTGTTCTACCAGTGTTATCTCGTAACGGGGGAGCGCCATATCCGGACTGCGCTGCAGCGCGCGATCGAGGAGAAGCGGCTGCTTGGACCCATGCAGTCGGTGTTCGAGCAGCTTTATCGCAATCTGTCCGTCAGAGGGGACGACGAAGCTTCCCTCCGCATCATGGCGTCATCGCTCGGACATGTGTGGGCGGACTACTTAGCCAACATGCTGCGGGTGGCTATCGCCGAAGGCGTTCCGATCGCGGACGGCCTGCGGGAGCTGCTGGGCGACATGCGGGGGGCAAGACGCGCGAACGAGCAGGAGCGCCACCGGCTGCTGGAAATTCGGATCGCGAACTTTACTCCCGTGTTGTTCCTTGCGTTATTTGTCGGCATCAACGCCAGGTACAATCCCGAGAACGCGTATTACTATTACCTGATCGATCCGCAAGGAAAGGACATGCTGCTTAACGCGTTATTGCTTATTTTCGCTTCTTTCCTGATGGGATTATGGCTTTCCCGCAAAAAAATGTAGAGAGGGGGTGGAGGCATTGTTTGATGAAGCGGAGCATCTCTTGCGTTTAGGACTTGCGGCGGGCCAGCTGTTCGGTGCCGGCGTCGGCATATATATGCTCTTGGCGCTCCTTCCCAGGAAAGCGCCTCGCTGGAAACGGCTCGCTATCATGTCCTGGAGGACGGAATCTCCGTCCGAGCGTTGGCTGCGGCTGCTTCGTTTGCGGAGAGACGCGCCGGCATTTCGCGAACGGGAGCTGCTGGTTGCTTCGTGCGGGCTGACCGCGGATCCGGCGTGGTACCTACTGGCAAGGCGCATCGCGATGATCCTGTTCGCGTTCCTGTCGCTTGCGGCTTGCGCGAGGCTCGGGCTTAACGTAACGTCCGCGCGTTTTCAGCTCGCCGCGGGTGTTCCGGCGTTATTAACGGGGCTTCTCGCGGTCGATCGAATGTGGTTAAGCACGCTGGGCAGGGTTCGATCGCTGCAAGTGACGAAAGAAATTTATACGATCAGCAGCCAGCTCCTTTATTTGTCCGAGTCGTCGCTTCATATTCATGCCAAGCTGACGCGCTGCATCCCGTTCACAAGAACGACGAGATCCGACTTGGAGAGTCTGTTGGCCGAGTGGTACCATGATCCGGCTGCCGCCCTGCAGCGCTTCAAGACGAGGCTCGGCACGGATGACGGCATGAGCTTCGTCGAAACGCTGGATTCGCTCCGCCTCCATGAAAGCCGGGAGTATTACGAGCTGCTTCGGATCCGGATCGCGGATTATAAGGACAAGCTGGAGCTGGCCAAAGAAAGCCGCAAGGAGTCCACCTCGTACGTCCTGTTCTTGTTGGCGGGCATCCCGATCCTGTATACGTTCCAGGTATTTATTTTTCCTTGGGTCAAGGAAGGGCAAAAGCTGTTCGACTCGTTGGGGTAACGTCCGGGGGCGATCGATGAATCAACGATAAGGAGGTGAAGAGGCATGCGCAATATTCTTATGACCGTCATGATGCTGGTCGTGGTGATCGTCTTGTTCAATACGATCATCGCGCAGGATGCGACCGGCACCAAAAGCCAGGTCCAATCGCAAGGCAATGCCGCGAATACGCGAATTAACCAGCTTATTCCTTAATGGAGAAGCATTGGAACGAAGGAGGCCGTCCATGCGGTCGTTGTTGGTGTGCATGCTGCTGCTCGTGACCGTCATGATCGTGTATTGGGCGTTCGCCTTGGGCGAAGACGGCCTGCGTTCTCGTACCGATGAAGCGGGCGCCTCTGTCAGCGGCTATATTAGGGGGATGAGCCCGTGAGACAGCTTCTGCTCTTCGTGCTATTCGCCGCGATGATGTGCTGGATGATGTTCTCGCCGATCTACAAGCATGTCGTCATCGTCCGGCAAGCTGTGCTGCAGCAGGAGGTGGACTACTTGCTGGAGGTGGGGGCGAGCGGCGCCTACGGGTACATCGGAGCCGCCATGCTGGAGCAATCGGCGGAACGTCTGGAGCGGCTCGGTCTGAGGAAGGACGAACTTGCTTACGAAGCGATTACGACCAGCGGCGTCCCGGCCACGAATCCGGGCATCCCCGTGCCCCGCGGCACGGGGATCGAGCTTGAAATCAGCTATCCGTACGAAAATTTATTTATGATCGACGCGCTGATCGGCCTTACGCCTATCGGACCGGATGAGCGGATGAGGGCATACGGGATGCGGATGAGCGAATACGTGCCTTGACGATGCGCAAAAGCTTAGGAAGCCCCGAACCGGACGTAGTGGATATTACTTTGCCGGATTCATTGGGATGAGGGAGGAGGCGGCCGGTCTTGTACAAGCTGCTGCTAATGGTCATGATGATGACGCTCTGGATGAGCGTTCAGCTCATCGGAATCGAAGAGGAGCTCGCGATGAAGACCTTGTCCCAGGGCAAGCGGGCGGTGAACCGGGCGGCGCATGCCGCCGCCCAGCAGCTCGATAAGGCGGCGTTGGGAGACGGCGAGCTCCGCATCGACGGAGCCGCCGCCGCCGAAGCGGCGACGATGTATTTGGGCGGCAATCTGCTCCTCGACTCCGAAGGCAATCCGCTTGAGGGCTCCTTCTTAAGGGAGCCAGCAGAGGTGCTTGTATTCGATATTATTAACGGCGACGAGACGTTCCCGTTCTTCTATCGGAACGAAGAACATGATTTCGAAGCCGTATTGCGGAGGCCCGGCGTCGTTCTGATCGTCAAGGTGGCCTATCCAAGAGCGTTCAAGGTGCTGGAGCCCATCGAATGGGAAATAAGGGGGGCCGCGGAGCTTGTTTCGAGCTCATAATAGGCCTTACGAATCCGCTATCATCATAGACCGGGAGCGGGTTGTTTCCGTTGTATCCGGAAAGTCTTGATTTCGAAAGAACACGCGCCTTATCAGGTCGCCGGATCCATCTTTTGCCGGCTTGGCGATCGACGTCATTTTCAAGCGCAGAACGGCGATGGCGGGGCAGGAGCAAACAATCTACACGAATTCGATTTAATCGATTTTATCGATTAATGTCCCGCCCGCCGCCTGCGTTTCTTCGTCGATATTCCGCAAATCGTAGAACTCTTACCGCTCCTCGAAACGTTTAATCCCAAACCTGGTCCAGGAGACCGCGGATCAGAAGCGGCGAGCGCCTTCCTGGAAATAAACGTATTCCTCCTTGGGCTTACCCTTCGTCTGGCCTCTTTTCAGCAACTCAAGCGCCCGCGCCGATTCCGTTTCCCTATAATAATTAGTAAAGCACTTAAAGGCCGAGCAGCAGAGAGTGGAGCAATCATACCTGAAACCTCTCCGCCTGGCGACGCAGATCGGCGGACTGCTCGCGCATGGTCTCCGCGGATGCGGCGATTTCCTGCATCGCGGCAATCTGCTCCTGAGTGGAAGCCGCCGCGTCTTGGGCATTCTGGCGTATGCTCGCCGCAATATCGGCAACCTGCCGAGCTTCCCGCAACGTTAATCGAACCGCATCCGTTTGGTTCGAGACGTTTGACGCTACCTCTTCGACCATCCGGGAGACGGCGCCTGTTTCTCCGATAATGGCTTGCAGCGCGGCAGCAGCCTTCTGACCATGCTCGGCCTCACGATCGGCAAGCATGGACTGATCCGTAATGGCCGTAGCCGTCTGGCGTACTTCGGCACGCATCTGGCCGATCAACCGGTTGATATCGTGAACGGCGCTTGCGCTGTCGGCCGCAAGCTTCTTCACCTCCCCGGCGACGACCGCGAAGCCCTGACCGTGCTCGCCGGCATGCGCCGCTTCGATAGAAGCATTTAGCGCGAGCAGATGCGTCTGATCGGCGAGTTCGCCGACGAGGCCGGATATGGCGCCGATTTCCTCCGCCCAACGCTCCAGCTCCCGAACCGAGCGAAGCGAGTCGCGGCTGGACGAGGCCAATCTGCGCATGCCGGCAACGGATGCCCGAATGGAATCGGCATTGCCGCTAATCGCTTCCGCCATCCTTGTCGCGGTATCCGTCGCTTCGTCGGCTTGACGGCTAATTTCTTCCGTTGTTCGGACGACGCGTTCGACGGAGTTCAGCATCGTTGCCGCTCCTAGCGCCTGACGTTCGACTCCTTTGGCGATATCGTCCATCGTGCCGGCAATTCGTTCGGCGTGAAGCGCAGCCTCTCCCGCAGAGGCGCGAAGCTGCTCTGCATTGGCATCCGCCGTCCGCGAGCCGTCGGATATTCCCCCGATCATGAAGCGCAGACTCTCGATCATGCGGGCAAACGATTGTCCAAGCTCGCTCATCTCGTCGTTGGACCGATGAGGGGCAAGCTGGGCATGAAGATCTCCCGCCGCGGCGCTGTTGGCCGCGCGCGTCAAGGCGAGCAGCGGCCGAATAAGCCATTTGGCCGCCAGCCATCCCAGCAAGCCGGTCCAAAAGATGCCGAGCGCAAGCGTTAAGCCAATAAACAACCAAGGCGGAACATGATCCCGCACTGCCGGCTGCACGACCAGCAGACAAAAAGCGCTAGTCCCGTAGGTAACCGAAGACACTAAAGTAATGCCCATTACCATTTTGGCAACAATTCCGAATTTTTTTGGGGTCATAGTAATCGTCCTCCATGATCGGCTTTTTCCTATTCTAGACGATGGCGAGCTGGCGGGTTGTGATTTTGATCACAGGACGGCGAGGGATGAAGGACTACGAAATTCGCTCGCGAGTTGACTTGGCTTTGGAAAATTGATGTAATAGGATGGGATTGATAGAGAGGAGCGGGACGATGGACAGAGAGCTGACGCGGAGGCTTCATCGCGATTATTTGAAGGTATACCGAATATCGGAGTACATAACGAACGGCGTGTTTCTCGCGCTTATACTGACTTACTTGGGACTGGCGCTGGCGTTTCAGTGGACGCTCTTGCCCGTCTGGATTTGCTTGGTGCTGCTTGCTCTGTCGCTCGCGATCTTCACGTGGATCGTCCCCAAGGTAAAATATGCAAGGTTCCGCTTCGAGCTGTTCGAGGAGGAGCTGGAGATCGAATCCGGGATCATCTTTATCAGCAACGTGCTAGTGCCGATGGTTCGCGTCCAGCATGTCGAGCTCGGCAGCGGGCCGCTTATGAGGAAGTTCGATCTGGCTTCCGTCTCGGTCGTCACCGCGGCCACGACGCACAAGATCAGCGGGCTTAAGCGCGATGACGCCGAAGTATTAAAGCGCAGCATCGGCAAGCTTGCCAAGGTGGATGACGACAATGAATGAGAGACGTTCGCTTCATCCCTTATATATCGCATATGGAGTGCTCAATGTCATCAAGGGGTTTATCCCCGTCATCTTGATCATGCTGCTGAGAGGCGTGAACTGGGAAGCCGTTCTGCGCTGGTACTGGATAGCGGGAGCCGCGGGATTGCTGGCGTTGCTGCTCGGCATCAGCTATTTGCAATGGAAAAGGTTCGGCTTCTGGCTGGAGCAGGATCGGATCGTCATTCGTTCGGGGCTGTTGTTCCGGGGCGAAAAAACGATTTATTATTCGCGCATCCATTCGGTGAACGTCGAGCAGCCGCTAATCCAGCGCCTGCTTGGCATCGCGCAGCTTAAGATCGAGACGCCGGGCGGCGGGGATAAGTCCGACGGGATCCTCCACGCGCTGTCGGTATCTGAAGCTAGCGTGATCAGGGAGCAGCTAAAGGCGTTCGCCGAAGGCGCGACGAGGAAAAAAGAAGCCGCGGCAGACGGCTTCGAGGAATCGACGGAAGAGGCGGCGATTGCCGCTGGCGATGGGACCGGCGAGAGGACCAGTGATGAAACGTTACGGCCGATTGTGACGGTGGATGGGCGAGCGCGGGGAACGGTCGCAACAGGTCTTGCTAACGATGCCCAGTCGTCAATGGCAAGCGGCTCTCCGGCTGTCGACGCGAGGATGTCGGCTGGAACCGATTCGTTAGCTGGAGATCGACCACCAGGGAGCCCGGTACATTCGGCAGCGGATAAGACTCGAAAAGCGCATACGGCAGGACGAACGACGGCGCGAGCGGCGGAAGCGGGTTCTATAACGCTGGGGGCCGGCCAGCTGTTCAAGGCGGCCGCGACCTCGCTTAATTTCGGGCTTGCGCTTGCGTTTATAGGCGGTTTGTACTCTTTCGCAGACGATTTCCTGGAGCTGCTGCTGCCCGACCAATTTTTCCGGCATCTGATCGAGGATTCGCGCAGCTTGATGCCAAGCGTTTTGTTCATCGTGTTCATCGCCGTCTTCGTAATCGGGCTGACCTGGGCTTTGTCCATCGGTTTGTTTATCTTAAAGTTCAGCGGCTTCACGATGAGGCGCGACGGCCAGCAGGTGAGTATTTCGTATGGACTGCTGGAGAAAAAGTCATACGTGTTCGACCCCAAAAACGTGCAGGCGGTCATTATCAATGAAAGCCTGCTGAGGCAGTTGTTCGGATTCGCGGAAGTGCGCCTTCAGATCGTTTCCTCCGACAAGCAGGAGCAATTGATGCTTCACCCGTTCGTCAAGTTTAAGGATATCGACCTGTTGCTGGCGAGGTTCGTGCCGGGCATGCGCGTATTCGATCCGGCGGAGCTGGCGGCTTCGCCCCGAAGAGCATGGCTCTACTACATTCGTATTCCGTATATCATAGTCGTCGCGTTATGCGCGGCAAGTATAGGATTCTTCGGCGTCGCGGGGTTGTGGTCGTTGTTCTTGCTGCCATTGACGTATGCTTGGTGCCTAGGCTGCCATCGCGCGGAAGGCGTGCTGCTGAAGGAAGGGCAGCTGACGCTCAGGAAACGGTTTATCGGACGCACCACGTATTGCCTGCGCAAGGCGCGAATCGTCGCGATGAAGGTCAAGAGCACGAAAGCCCAACGAAGCAAGGAGCTGACGTCTTTATCCGTTCATGTGCTTGGCAGCGGCTCGGCATACGACGCCGATTGCTTGGAGCGCAAAGACGTCGAAGCCGTATGGCGGTGGTATAGCCGGCATGCTCCTCCGCTGGCGGAATAGCGGAACCGAGTAACGCGTTTATACTTTTAAATATAAGCATCGGTGTTCCGGGCGCTGCCCGCCCTCCGGTGCTTTTTGTTGATCCATCTATCTATCAAACGATATTGATGGGCAGATCACACTCCGTTACCGGACACTGGGGTCCTTATTCGGAGGGGAAATGAGAATTTGGATTTCTAACGATCGGGAGGAGGCTGTCGATTCATTGAGGAGGGCAGCGCAGTCAAGTCGTGGCTGATCGACTGATCGTAACGGACACCACAGCCGCTAATTCGCAACAATAGGGCCTGTTTGAATTGTAACGGACACAGACGACCTTAATGACATCAAAACCGCATAGAATAGGTGGAAATACAGCAAATAGCGTTATCTGAGTCCGTTAGACATTCAATATCGCGAAAAGGCTGCAAATAGAGCCTCTGCGGTCCGTTAGCGTTAGGCATGGCTAAAAGAGGCATCGGGGGAAGGCGGCGTACCCGTTAGGCATATGGCTAAAAGCGGCATCGCGGGAAGCGGCGTGCCCGTTAGGCATGGCTAAAAGAGGCATCGCGGGAAGCGGCGTGCCCGTTAGGCATGGCTAAAAGAGGCATCGCGGGAAGGCGGCGTGCCCGTTAGGCATGGCTAACGCGGTATCGCGGGAAGGCGGCGTACCCGTTAGGCATATGGCTAGACGCGGCATCGCGGGAAAGCGGTATCTGCGAGGCAACGAGTCGAGGCTATATCCTCGTCAATAAATGTTCTCATGGACAATGAACGAAACGGGAAAGCTGAACGTCATAGAGGGGTAGGCAAGTAGAAACGAAGGGAGTCGCTAGCGATTGTAGTGGACGAATCCAAGCACGCGCAAGAATCGAAGCATGAACAAGACGAATCGAAGCTCGTGCAGCAAGCCATCCGCGGCGATAACCGGGCCCTGGCGGAGCTGCTGCGGCAGAATTACGCGTTTCTGCATCAGTACGCGCTGAAGCTGACGATGGATAGAAGCCGCGCGGAAGACGTGGCGCAGGAGACGGCGCTTAAGGCAATCGAGCATATTGCGACCTTCAAAGGCACATCGAAGTTTTCGACATGGCTAATCTCCATCGCATCCAGGCTCGTTATCGACAAAGCCCGCCGCAAGAAACGGGAGCGCAGTTGGCTGCAAGAGGAGAAACGATATTCCAGGTCGTTCCGTTTCGAGACGATGAGCCGGCTGGGCGAATGGCCGGATGCTTTGGAGGCGCTGGCGGAGCTGCCGGAGCATCACCGCGTGCCGATCCTGCTGAAATATTATTACGGATATTCGCAAAATGAGATTTCCGGGATGCTTAAGGTTCCGTCCGGCACGATCAAGTCGAGGCTGCACGAAGGCATGAAACGGTTACGAAAGGAGCTGGGAGGACATGACGGATGAGAAGGAGCGCGGCGACAGGCAATGGTTCGAGGAGCGGATCGGTAGACAGCTGGAGCGGCTGGACGAAACGTTTGCGCCGCGGCATCCGGAGCTGAGCGCGATGGAAAGCTTTGTAGCCGAAAGCAAGCGCGAGCTTAAAAGGAAATTCCGCAGGGAGCTTATCTTATTCTGGCTGTCGGCCGTCTTCGTTATAGGCGGCATGGTCTGGACGCTCGACAAAAGCTTGGCGTTGTTCGTTGCGCTGCAAGCGCTGGTAACGCTGGCTGCGGCGGGGTGGCTGACGTTAACGCTTCTTCGCTCCCCGGGAAGAGGGAGGAAGCAATGGGAGAACGGCTGATGCAGGAGGTTTGGTTCTGGCTGCTGCTGGCCGCGATGCTGGTTCCGCAGTCGACCTGGCTGTTCGTGGATGCGCGCAAGAGGGGGAGCGGCTATTGGCTTTGGGGGCTATGGGGTCTTGTCCAGTTTCCGTTGCCGCTTATCGCCTATTGGCTGTTCGTCAGGAGAGGGCTGTGGAAGCTGCTCAAACGTAAATTGCGGGAGAAAAGGGGGAATAACGTTGGGTGAGGAGCTGGAACTATCCAAGCTGATCGCGGTTATTGCGCCGTTTATCGCCGTGCAGCTGATCTTAATGACCATAGCGATCGTCCTATGCGTCAAGGCCAAGGAAACGAGAGGGCCTAAGCTGATGTGGATTCTGATCATCGTCTTCGTCAACATTCTCGGACCGTTCGCTTTCTTTGTATTCGGAAGGAGGAACGAAGGATGAGCGCGCTGCTGGAAGTAACGGGGCTTTCGCGGAGCTTCGGCGAGGTGCAGGCCGTTAAGGGCATCGACTTCAAGGTGGCGGTAGGGAGATGCGTCGCGCTTCTCGGTCCTAACGGAGCGGGCAAAACGACGACGATTCGGATGCTCGCGGGATTGTTGAAGCCAAGCGCGGGCAGCATTGTATACCCGGGAAGGACGGAAAGCTCCGACATAAGGGCGGGAATCGGCTATTTGCCGCAATCGCCGGCGTTTTATCCGTGGATGACGGGATACGAGTTCGTGACGCACGCCGGCAAGCTGTGCGGATTATCCGGGCCGGAAGCGAAACGGAGCGCCGCGGTTTGGCTGGACCGGGTAGGGCTTAAAGATGCGGCGAAGCGGCGGATCGGCGGGTACTCCGGCGGCATGAAACAGCGGCTTGGATTGGCGCAAGCGCTCGTGCACGGGCCGAAGCTGCTTATGATGGACGAACCCGTATCGGCGCTCGATCCCATCGGAAGACGCGAGGTGCTGGAGCTCATTACGGAGCTTAAACGGGAAACGACCGTCCTTTTTTCGACCCATGTGCTGCACGACGCAGAGGAGCTTTGCGACGATATCGTCATCATCCGGGATGGAAGGATCGCGCTGCAAGGGGAGCTGGGGCATATTCGCAATGAGCATCGCCTACCCGTCATCGAACTGATGCTTGAGCCGGACGAAGAAACGATGAAGTGGGCCCGGTCGTTCATCATGTCCGTGGATGTTGCGGGAGAGGAGGCTAATCATTACGTTAGCCGAGCGGAATGGAGAGGGAATGTCATGATGTTGGACGTGAGAGAGATGAACGGGGCCAGGGACTATCTGTTGCGAACGCTTGCGGACCATAAGGTGAAGGTCGTACGGCTGCATGCCGGATATTCGACGCTCGAGGATCTGTTCATGAAGGCGGTGAGCTCATGACGCTCATTGGTTCGAGCCGTTACGGGGCGCTGCTCGGCAAAGAAATGCTGGAGCTCGCCCGCAGCATGAAGCTGGTTTGGGTGCCTCTCGTATTCGTCGCGCTCGGCATCATGCAGCCCGTATCCCTCTATTACATGCCTGTTATTTTGGAAAACGCGGGAAACTTGCCGGAAGGCGCCGTCATCGACATTCCGCCGCCGGAGGCCGCCCAGGTCATGGCGGATACGTTGTCGCAATTCGGCGTACTCGGCATGCTGGTGCTCGTGCTCGTCTTTATGGGCATCGTCTCCGGCGAACGCGGGAGCGGCACGGCTTCCCTTATTCTGGTCAAGCCGGTTTCCGTCGCGGCTTTCTTGGGTGCCAAGTGGAGCGGAATGCTGCTGCTAGCCTGGCTGTCCCTGCTGTCCGGGTACGCGGCGGCTTGGTATTATACGACCTTATTGATCGGTCCCTTTTCCTTCGAGGCTTTTGCCCGGAGCGCGGCCATCTATGGCTTGTGGATGGCTTTCGCGATGAGCGCGACGCTGCTGTTCAGCACGATGCTGAGAAGCGCCGCCGCCGCCGCGTTCTGCACGCTGGGCTTGATGGCGGCGCTGTCGCTCGCAGCGAGCCTGCTTCCGAGATATGCCGGCTGGAGTCCCGGCGCGCTCGGCGGGTACGCTTTCGGTCTTGCCCAATCGGCCTTGGAACGTTCGGATGCATTCCTCTGGGCCATTGCAGCAAGCTCTCTGCTTATGCTGCTTTCCTTCGCGGTTTCATGCTTGCTGCTCCGCCGTGCGGCCGCCATAGACTAAGCATGTAACGTCATCCATATCCATATACATGAAGCAAGCGCTTCGCCTAGGGGTTGGAGCGGCGGCGATTGGCGGGTATAATATAGGTATAACGACTTCGAGGAGCTGACAGCGATGAAGTTAGTGGTAGAACAGGCAGCGGCGCGATGGTACAAGGAGCAGATGGAATTGTCCGACGGAGACGCGCTGCGAATTTTCGTTAGGCTCGGAGGCTGCGGCAGCGTTCACCCCGGATTGTCGCTCGGCATTACGAAGGAATCGCCTAGAAGTCAAGGGCTTCGCCATGAAATCGAAGGCATCCTCTTCTATATGGAAGACGATAATCTATGGTATCTGGAGGATAAAGAGCTCCGAATCTCGTTCGACGACCGCTACGAGGAGATCCTTATGAAAGTCGTGTAACGATAGCAGCCGGGCATAGCAAAAGGGATGCTCCGAGGGGTTAAACCGCCCCCAGGAGCATCCCTTTTGGCGTTCCATGCTAGGACTTGGCGCCGTCCGTTTCTTGGCTCAGCTCTTCAAAGGATTTGACCTTCCCGTGAGGCTTGTTCTGACCATGCTTGCGTTGATGCCAGGCGTTCTCCCTGCGGTTCTTGGATGATGACATAAATGATGCACCTCCTTCCACCCCATTAGCATGGCATTCAAGCCTGAATCGCATGCGTGCCAAAATGGTGCCAATCCCTTGCAACGTGCATCGGCACGGTCGGGAGGAGGCTATTTTCTTGCCGATTGCCTGTAGCGGAGCGGCGTGATGTTCGCGATCTGGCGGAACGCGCGGCCGAACTGCACGAGCGAGCCGAAGCCGACCTGCTCCGCGATCGAGATCACTTTGTCGTCGGTGTCCTGCAGCAGCCGCTGCGCCTCCTGTATGCGGACGAGGTTGACGTATGCGACAAGCGAGAACCCCGTTACTTCCTTGAACGTTCGGCTCAGGTAAGCCGGACTGATCTCGAAATTGCTCGCCAGCTCCTCCAGTCGAATCGGCTCCGCAAAATGCGAGTTGATGAAGCGGACGACGGAGGAAATTTTATGATGGAGCGGACTTACGTGATCGGGAGACGAGACGGGATGCTGCCCCGCGAATCGCGACGCGAACAGCAGCAGCTCGATTAAATAGTGGCGAAGCGCAAAGGTTTGGCCGAGCGCCGGCTCACGCGCCTCGTCCGTCATCGAGCCGAGGATGCGCTGAACGATCCTTCTGCTTGTCAAATCGAGTCTAAGCACGGGGGAACCATGCGAGAGCGCGTCCAGCAAATAGGGCGCTTCTTCCAACGCTCCGCCCAAAAACGAGTCGCCGAAGTTGATGACGACCCTGGCATGGCCCCATTGTCCCGAATCCGAAGTGGCATGCAGCTCGCGCCTGTTAATGAGCACGAGATCTCCGGGCAATATTAAATAGGAGCGGTCGCGGATGAAATACATTCGCTCGCCCTCGTACAAGTAATACATTTCGTACATGTCGTGCATGTGCTGAGTCCGCTCGAACGGGCCGGAGCGGCGAATGTACTGCAAATAGAACGGACCTTCTTCTTCGTTGCCGAAGGTAACGGTATCGGACATCAGGACATCTCCCCATTGATGATGATGGTATCTTAACATATTAGCGCAAAATATGAATAGTTTAATTCGAAAATAAGAATAAATGAGCAGAAAATTCTCGTTAATTGCGATACGATAGGTTTATCTTAGCTGTACAGATAAGGGAGGCTATCGCAATGAAAGCATTGATCGACGTCTTGCAATCCGGCAACGTGAACGAGCTGACTTCTTCCGACTATTACGTATATCCGAATTCCATCGCCAAGGCATCCGGCACGACGATCGCCATCGTCAAAACGGCTCAAGGAAAGGAACTATTGGCCGTAGGGGACGGCGACTTGTACGACGCGCTCTTGGGCGACGCGGCCGAAGGCGGCACCGGCAAGCTATGTCCGCTGTCGCATGCCAACCGGCTGACGATCAACAATTATTTCCCGTATACGGCGCCTCGGGCATTCGGCACCAAGGTGGCGACGATGGGACTCGGCGACCGTCTCGGCATCGCGAGCCCCGGCCATATCCGCACGATCCGCGGCAAGGATATCCGCCCCGTGCTCGCGCAGCAGAGCATTCGCGAGCTTGCGCTGACGGGCCGCACGTACGAGGACGTGCTTGACGCGGCCGCCTACGCCGTGCTTCAAGAGGGCTACACCGACGGGTACGGAGCGGACGGCGACCATTTGAAGAAAATCGAGGACATCGAATACGCGCTGCGTCTTGGCTTCACGATGCTGACGCTGGACTGCTCGGAATATATCGACGGCACGATCGGCGGAGCCTCCGAGGCTGACGTCGCGGCGAAGTACGAGGGGCTTCCGGCCGACCTGCGCAGCCGCTACGAGGAACGTTATCTCGGCGGCGCGGCCGGCGTTCCCGGCGCGGAGCTCCGGTTTACGCGCGAATCGCTCATGAAGGACGTATTGATCTACGACAAAGCGATCGGCTTCATGGAAGAGATCTACAATACGTATATCAAAACGCTGGATCGCGAGGTCGACTTCGAAATTTCCATCGACGAGACGGAAACGCCTACATCGCCCGAAGCCCATTACCTCGTGGCGAACGAGCTGCGGCATCGCGGCGTGTCCATCTTCAGCATGGCCCCCCGTTTCTGCGGCGAGTTCCAGAAGGGGATCGACTACATCGGCGATATCGCGCAGTTCGAGAAGGAGCTTGCGAGCCACTCGGCGATCGCGGTTCACTTCGGCTACAAGCTGAGCATCCACTCCGGCAGCGACAAGTTCAGCGTATTCCCGCTGATCGGCAAGTACACGAACGGCCTGTTCCACCTCAAGACGGCGGGCACGAACTGGCTGGAAGCCGTCCGCGTCGTCGCGAGCGAGAATCCGTCCCTGTATCGCCGCATGCATCAGTACGCGCTCGACCATTTCGAGGAGGCGAAGGCGTATTACCACGTCACGACGGACATCGGCGCCATCGCTCCGCTCGAGAGCGTCAGAGACGAGCAATTGCCCGACTACATGAACGAAAACAACGCGCGCCAGCTGCTCCATATTACGTACGGATTGTTGCTGCAGGCAAAAAACGAAGACGGAAGCAAAACGTTCGCGGACGAATTCTTCCGGACGCTTGCCGACCGCGAGGACGTTTTCGCGGAAGGACTGGGCAGCCATATAGGTAAACATTTGGAGCTGCTGGGCAAATAAGCAAGACTCGCCGCGGCATGTCCGAGGCGGCTGATGGGAACACTGACGAGGAAGAAAAGTCAGGAGGAGACCATCAATGGCTAACCGAGGATTGGGTACGGCGCTAGCCGCCGTGGGCGCCGCGCAGCTTCTTAAAGTGCCGTTGCACGCATGGCGTAAGGGCGAATGGAAGTTTGGCAAGATCGTTGGCTCCGGCGGCATGCCGAGCTCGCACTCCAGCGGGGTGTCGGCGCTTGCCGCTTATACCGCGATCAAATACGGCGTTCGTACGCCGGAATTCGCCATTGCGAGCATGCTGGGCTTAGTCGTGATGTACGACGCGATGAATATTCGCAGGCATGCCGGGGAGATCGCGATCCAGGTCAACGATCTTGACGCCGACGTCGAGAGGCTGGCGGGGCATCATCCCGGCATCTACCACGAGCGGCGCAAGGAAAAGCTGAAGGAAACGCTCGGCCATCAGCCGAGCGAAGTGGCGGCGGGCGCCCTTCTCGGCGCGGCCATCGGGGTGGTCGGAGCGCTGTCGACCGGGACCAGGTAACGTGCTCTACATGCAAGAACTTGAAGCGTCTCGCAGAGCGTTCCGGCTGCGGGACGTTTTTATTGTTGACTTCACCCTTTAAATTGTATAAAATTTAATTAAATCAAATCAAACTTTCACAAGGAGAGTGGCAACATGTCCATATACGATATTTCCGTCAAAACGATTAAAGGCGAACAGCAAACGCTCGCTCCATACAAAGGAGACGTCATGCTGATCGTGAATACGGCAACGGGCTGCGGCTTCGCGCCGCAATTCAAAGGCCTGCAGAAGCTTCACGACGAATATGCCGATCAAGGCTTCGCGGTATTAGGTTTTCCGTGCGCGCAATTCGCGAACCAGGAGAAAGGCGACGACTCGGAGATCGCGCAGGCATGCGAGTTGAACTTCGGCGTATCCTTCCCGCTGTACTCCCGCATCGACGTGAACGGCAAGGAGGCTCATCCGCTGTTTAAGCATCTGACGGACGAAGCAAGAGGCGTTCTTGGCACCAAGTCGATCAAGTGGAACTTCACGAAGTTTCTCGTCGACCGCGAAGGACGCGTTGTCAAACGGTTCGCTCCGACCGACGAGCCGGCCAAGATCGAGTCGTTTATTCGCGAGCAGTTGTAAAGCTTAGAGCGGCAAGCACAAATAGTTGGACATCCCAAAGCGCATCTTCCACCAAGCGACGTGGACAGCTGCGCTTTTTTCTCGACTAGTTGACAATTGGATCATATATTTAATAAGATTCACCTATCTGACAGGCGTAAAGGAGGTTGGACGATGAACCGTATCATCAAGAAGCAGCATACGCACGAGCTCGTGTCCGAAGAAATCATTAAATTTATAGCCGATAAAGGGATGTCGGAAGGGGATAAGCTGCCATCCGTCGACGAGCTCGTGCAGCTGTTCGGCGTGGGCCGTTCTTCGCTGCGCGAGGCGCTTCGTTATTTGGAAGCGGTTGAAATCATCAAGGTCATTAACGGCAAAGGCATTTATGTAACCGATTCCGGTTCGTACCGCTATAGCGGAAAAGTGAAAATCGACAACGAAAAGTCGTTTTTGCTTAATATTTTGGACGTGCGCAGAGCGCTGGAGGGAAAGGCCGTAGAGCTTGCCGCTAAGCGTATTACGGACGCCAAGATCGAGGACATGAAGGCCTGTTTGGTGGAATACGACGACCGAAAGCAAAAGGGGCTGGACACGTCGGCGATCGATTATCAATTCCATCAGCATATCTATGATGCCGCGGGCAATCCGCTGCTCCATAGCGTATATGAATCCATATCGGAGCTGATCAAAAAGTTTTTCTCCGGCCCGTTCGGCGAGAAAGAGCTGTTCGATAACACCTACCCGTTCCACCGCACCTTGTTCGACGGCATCGCGAACCACGATTGGGACCACGCCTTAACGGAATTTCACAAAATGATGGATATCATCGAAGAAACGATACGCGAGTATTAACAGAAAATTTTGATATTGACAACTTGTAAACGGTTCATTTATATTTAACCTATCAGACAGGTATACAGTATGATACTCAACTAAGGGGGATTTCTATGCAACACAAGTCATGGAAGAAACCGCTTTTATCCGTATCAATGATCGGCTTGGCGCTCAGCTTGACCGCCACGGCCTGCAGCTCCGGAAACAACGGGGGTAGCGGCGAGGGTGATGGAGAGAAACAAATCACGCTGCGCATGATCGAAAGCTTGACCAGTCCAAACCGCACGGCCATTATTCAAGAAGGCATCAAAGCTTTTATGGATCAAAATCCGAACATCAAAGTCGAATTGATCTCGCCGCCGTTCGATCAGGCGGACAACAAAATCAGGACGATGCTTAACGCGAAACAAGATCTGGACGTGCTCGAGGTTCGGGATCTTAACGTAGCGGAGTTCGTGAACAACGGTTACGTGGAACCGCTTAACGAATACACGCCGACATGGGACGACTTCGGCACCGTCACCGCCGTGGCCCAATCCGTCGCGACCGTGGGCGACAAGCTGTATTTCATCCCGAACGGTCTGTATCAACGGCAATTGTTCTATCGGGCGGATTATCTGAAGGATGCGGGCATCGAGGTTCCGAAGACGTACGAGGAGCTTGTCGCGGCTTCGGTGAAGCTGACGGATCCGGCGAATAACCGTTTCGGCTTCTCCTTCCGCGGAGGATCCGGCGCCAACGCGGTACCGGACACGATGATCCAGGCTTACGATTCGGAGAAGATCAACATCGACGACGCGATGTTCCTGAAGGACGGCGGCACGATCTATTCGGCTCCGGAAGCGAAGGAAGCGGTTGATCTCTACGTGAAGTTGTATAAAGAAGGATCCCCTCCGGACTCCATTAACTGGGGCTTCCAAGAGCAAGTGCAAGCGTTCACGTCCGGCGTAACCGCGTTCTTGCTGCAGGATCCGGACGTCATCCAATCGTTGACCGACAGCATGGAGGAAGGCACGTGGGCAACTGCTCCTATGCCGACCGGACCTGCAGGCAAAGCCCTGATCAATGCTGGCGGAGCAGGCTGGGGCATCACGTCCCACTCCGAGAACAAGGAAGCGGCCTTCAAGCTCATCAGCTTCCTGTCTTCTCCGGAAGAGAACACCAAACTTTCCAAGGCTCACGGCACGGTGCCGATTCATAGCTCGGCGACGGAAGACGAGTTCTTCTCGAGCGGTCCGTACAAGACGCTCCTGGATATGACGGATCAGCCGGAAACGTTCATCAACTTCAAGCCGCCGTTCCAATATCCGGCTAACGGACAATGGGGCACGGTAGCGATGGAAACGGGCCAGCAGCTGCTGCTAGGCAAGGCGAGCGTGGAAGATACTCTCAAAGCTTGGGACGAGTATTGGGTCAAGGCGAAAGAGCAGTTGAATAATAAGTAACCCGGAATTTGCGCGGTGGGCGGCCTGCGGGCCGCCCATCCGCATTTTACGAGTGGGGAAGGTGAATCGTGTGAGAAAGCAACGAACGTATATTTTACTCAGTCTGCTTCCGGCATTGGTGTTGTTGCTGGTATTCACGTTCTACCCTTTCTTGCAAGGGGTAGTCATGGCGTTTCAAAATTACGTGTTGTTCGACCTGACGAACGTTCAGTTCATCGGACTTCAAAATTTCGAAGTAGCCTTCAAGGATGCGAAATTTCTATCCGCGCTCGAGAACAGCGCGTATTGGGTCTTCTTCTCGCTCGTGTTTCAATTCCTCATCGGACTGTCGCTTGCGCTCCTCCTGCGCAAGAACTTTCGGGGAAGGGGCATCTATCAAGGCTTCGTCTTTTATTCTTGGGCGTTGTCCGGCTTCCTGATCGGCTTGATCTGGAAGTGGATGTTTAACTCGCAGCTCGGCGTCGTGAACGACATCCTGATGCGGACGGGGCTCATCGACACGCGCATCGGTTTTCTCTCCGACCCGGACTGGGCGATGACGTCGGTCATCGTCGCGAACGTCTGGTACGGTATCGCTTTTTTTGCCATCATGCTTCTCGCGGCGCTGCAGTCGGTACCCGCCGACTTGTACGAAGCGGCGGAGATGGACGGAGCCGGCAGCTTCCGCAAGTTCTTTAACGTGACGTTTCCGTATATTTTGCCGACGGTGATCGCCACGACGCTGCTTCGGGCCATCTGGATCTTCAACGATCCGTCCATCATCTACGGCCTTACGAACGGCGGACCGGCCGGCTCGACCCATATTCTATCGTCGCTCATGCTGGAGAAAATCATCTCCGGCGGCGATTACGGCATGGCATCGGCAATCGGCATTATCATGATGATTATTCTCATGCTCTACACGCTGTTTTATTTGTTCGCTACCAAATCGGAGAAGGCGGGTGATTTCTAGATGAAGTCGCGTGTACTGACCGGTATGAAGGCGATCTACCTGGGTCTTTTCTTCATTATCATGGTATTTCCGCTTTATTGGATCGTCATTACTTCATTAAAGCCAAGAAAAGAAATCTTCTCGATGCCGATCAAATATTGGCCGGACACCATCACGTTCGAAAATTACGCCAACATTTTCCGAACGTCGAAATTCCATATCTATATCGGCAATAGCTTGCTCGTATCCATTGCCGCCGCCATCATCGTTATCTTTATCGCGACGCTCAGCGGTTACGTGATGGCCCGGTTCCAGTTCCGGGGGCACAAACAGATCATGATGGCTTTCTTCTCGACGCAGATGCTTCCCGGTTTTATTTCGCTCGCGCCGCTGTACCTGCTCATGTCGAACATGAATCTCATCAACAATCGGCTGTCGCTGGTCATTATGTATACGGTCATGCTGATTCCGTTCTCCACGATCATGCTCCGCGGCTTCTTCCAGCGTATCCCGAGCAGCTTGGAGGAGGCGGCGATGATCGACGGCTGCTCCAGGCTTACGGCGCTCATCCGGGTCATCATTCCCGTCATGATGCCGGGCATCGCGTCGACGTTTATCTTTGCGTTCGTTCAGAACTGGAACGAGCTGTTCATGGCGGTCATGTTCCTTGACGACGAGGCGATGAAGACGCTGCCCGTGGCGATGAACTCCTTCGTCATGAAGTTCGACGTGGACTGGGGATCGATGTCCGCGGGCACCATCTTGTCGGTCATTCCGACCGTCATTCTGTTCGCGTTCGCCCAGCGCTACATCGTAGAAGGACTGACGCAAGGCGCAGAGAAAGGATAACAACGACGAATGGCACATACAAAGGAATGGAAGCATATGGAGAGAAAACAAATGGATGAAGGGCTGCACACCATCGTTTCGCATGACGGCGTAGACACGAAGCACAACGGCGCCGTTACGATCCCTATCTATCAAAACAGCCTGTTCGCCTTCGAAACGCATGAATCGTTCGATCAAGCCATGCGGGACGTGCTCGCCGCAAATGTCTATTCCCGCGGGAACAATCCGACCGTGCAATACTTGGAGGGCAAAATCGCGGAGCTCGAAGGGGCCGAGCAGGCACGCTGCTTCGCTTCCGGCATGGCGGCTATAGCGGGTTCCCTGCACGCGCTGCTGCGATCGGGCGACCATGTAATTAGCGTCAATCAAGCCTACGGCCCGACACGGCAGTTCTTGGACGAATTATCGGATAGGTATCAGGTCGAGGTCACTTACGTCGACGGATGTCTGTTATCCGATTTCGAAGAAGCGTTGCGGCCGAACACGCGGATCATCTATCTGGAGAGCCCGACGTCCGGTTTGTTCCAGCTGCAGGATTTGGAGGGTATTGCGAAGCTTGCGAAGCAGGCCGGCGCAATAACGATGATCGACGGCAGTTGGGCGACGCCTTGCTTCCAGCGTCCCATCGCTTGGGGCATCGATCTGGTGCTTCACTCCATGACCAAATACTTCTCCGGTCACAGCGATTGCCTTGGAGGAGTCGTGGCCGGGCGCGCGGAATTGATCGACGAAATCGCGAATAAAGGATACATGCTGTTCGGCGGCGTCATGACTCCGCATACGGCTTCCTTGATGACGCGGGGTCTTCGCACGCTGCCGCTGCGGATGGAGCGGCATCATCGGAACGGCTTGATCGTCGCGGAATATATGGAGCGGCACCCGCTCGTGAACCGCGTGAACCATCCCGGTCTGCCTTCCCATCCGCAGCACGAGCTGGCTCGCAAGCAGCTGGACGGATACGGCAGCTTGTTTTCCTTCGAGACGGGGGTGCCGGTCGAGACGCTGAAGCGATGGGCGGACGCCTTGCGCTACTTCCGGATCGGCGTCAGCTGGGGCGGCTTCGAGAGTTTGGTAACGGTCGGAGCGACGCCTGCTAGCCGCAATCCGGCTGGGACCAATCCTTCGGTTTCGCGGCTGTACATCGGCTTGGAGGATCCGCAGACGCTGATCGAGGATATCGAGCAGGCGTGGCGGCAAGTGGGATATAACTGAGACGATAACAAGCGGACTTGCCGGATCGAGCGGACATGTTCGCAAGCTCTATAAAAAGCCGTAACTTGGCAAGCGGGGGCGATGCCCGCCGTTTACCAAGTTACGGCTTTTTTGCCGTTGCGGGAAATCTTGATGGACGAGCATAATGCCCGAGACCGAGGTGCAGAGATAGGAGGCTGTGATATAATTGCTTCATTAATAAGCAACACGGAAGGAGCCCGCGTCATGTTCAAAATCATGCTCGTCGAAGACGACGAAAAGATTCGCGGCATCGTGGCGGACAGTCTAAGGAAGTGGCAATACGAGGTCGTCGAGACGACGGACTTCGACGCCGTCGAAGAGCAATTCCGCCGGCATGAGCCCCACCTTGTGCTGCTCGACATCAACCTCCCCGTCTACGATGGCTATTATTGGTGCCAGCGCATCCGCTCGGTCTCGAAGGTGCCGATTCTATTCTTATCGTCGAGAAGCCAAAACATGGATATCATCATGGCCATCAATATGGGGGGCGACGATTACGTGCAGAAGCCGTTCGACCTGTCCGTGCTCGTAGCCAAGGTCAGCGCGCTGCTGAGACGCAATTATACCTACCAAGACGAGACGCTGCAGCTCAGACACCGCGGCCTGACGTTCCATCTCGGCAATTCGTCCGTTCAAACGGAAGACAAAACCGCCGAGCTGTCCCGCAACGAATTCATCATTTTGCAGGTGCTCATGCGGAGCATCGGCCGGATCGTGCCGCGGGACGAGCTTATGCACGCGTTATGGAAGGACGAGCAATTCGTCGACGACAATACGCTTACGGTTAACGTCAACCGGCTGAGACGCAAGATCGCCGAGCTCGGCATGGAGGATTATATCGCGACCCGCAAAGGGATGGGGTACATTGTCGAATGAAACAGCTATGGAGGTTTCTCCGCTATCAACGCTCTTATATCATGCTCTCCTTCGCCTGCTATACGTTAGCCGTGGCGATCTGTTACGCGGATCCTAGAATCGACTACGAGTGGGACGTTTTTCTGTACGGGCTCGTCCTTATGATGCTGCTGCTCGCGGCGTTTTTCTCTTACCGCTACATAAGGGAGGTTCAGGCTATCCGCCGACTGAGGGACGAAGACGCGGAGCCGCTGTCGCTGGAGGGGGAGGCTTGCCAGATCGAGCTCAGAAGGATGGAGACGGAGCATATCCGCAAGCTGAACGAGCTGCAAGAAAGGCAGCTTGAATCTTACCGGTTCATGGTGTCGTGGTTTCACGAAATCAAGACGCCGATCGCCGTCCTGAGACTGATCGAGCAGACGGATCCCCATGCCGCCGATATGGACGAGGAGCTTAGCCGCATCGAGCATTACGTGGACCAGGCGCTCTATCACGCCAAGCTGGACAGCTTCCACCAGGATTACGAGATCGAAGCCGTCGACCTTGAACCGCTGACCAAGAGCCTGGTGAAACAGCATGCCAAAACGTTTATCGCCAAAAGGATCAAAATCGGCTTGGACGTCAAGCCGTTGGAAGTGCTCAGCGATCGAAAATGGCTGTCCTTTGTGCTGCATCAGCTCATAACGAACAGCTTGAAATACACCTCTTCCGGTGGGGAAGTAACGATCTCGGCCACGGAGACGGAATCGGAGATTACGTTGACCGTGCGCGACAACGGTGCCGGCATCGACGCCAAGGACTTGCCGCGCATTTTCAATCGGGGATTTACGGGAGAGAACGGGCGAGCCCACGCCAAGTCGACGGGGATGGGGCTGTATCTGGCGCAGGAGCTTTGCGGCAAGCTAGGCCATTATTTGACGGTGGAATCGGAGAAGGGACTGTACACGGCGATGACGATCCATTGTCCCCGCATCCACGATCCTTATCTATCGGTTATGGGGCAACGGCAAGAGGAAAGCCGGAAGCATTAAAGCTTCCGGCTGACGATCCGTTCGTAGACGCTGGCGGAGGAGAGATACAGCAGTCCGTATATAAGGAAGTATAAGCCCATGGAGGCAAATACGATCGAAACGATATCAGGATAATCCTGGAGGGTGTCGAGCATATACGAATCGATGACCAGCCAGCTGGTCAGCAGGCCAAGAACGAGCGGCGGAGCGAACACGAACAGCAGCTGCTTGCGGATGACCGATTTGATCTGGCTGCTCTTAATGCCGAGCTTGCGCAGCGTGTCGAATTGCTGAACCGCGTCCGTTGCTTCCCTCAACTGCTTGAAGTAGATGACGCTCGCTAGCGCGAAGAGCGCGATAATAGCCAGGAACGCTCCGGAGAACAGCATAAGCGAAGAGCTTTCGATCTGTTTGGAGTACACGTCGGCGAAAGAAGAAAAGTAACCATCCGGCGCGGAGGCATAAAACAATTGCTGCACCTGCAGCGACAGCTCCTCCGCATTGCCCGCGTCTTCGATGTCGTAGATTTGGAACGTTCGCTCCGCCGCGCCGGGACGTAACGAGGCGTAGAGAGCGTCCGTCACGACGAGCACGGCCATCTTGCTCGACATGGAGCTCTCGAAGCTGGTCTTCCAGCCGAGGAGCGAATAATCCAGCTGTTCCGTAATGGCAAGCGTGACCGGCTGCTCGCCTGCCCGCACCTCAAAGTCGGGACGTTCTCCAGGCGCGTAGGAAACGGGAATGTCGATTCCGGCCGACAACGCGATCGTCTCGTTGCCGGCAAGCGGCTCCGGCACCGGATGGCCGCGCAACTGCTCGAACGCCTTGAACGCCGACTCCGCGACGAGCAATACGCCGGGGCTGAACTGCTCGGAGCCTTGGAACGCGATCTCCCGCTCGGTAACGGCTTCGGTCTCGATCGTATGCAGGACGCGATGGTCGCTTACGGAATGGCCGTCGGCCCCGCGGATGACGGCATCGATTTGCGCGACCATGGCTTCGTCGATCGTCTCGAAGGCGAAGTCGTTCGGCAGATTTTTGGCGACCGCGCTAAACTGTACGCTATAATTGATGGCAACGAAGCTCGTGAGCAGAATGAGAGCCGAGCTGAACAACGTAATAAAGGTGAGATTGAGCACGCTGCTCCTTGCCTGGAAGCGCAGCGCCGAGGTCCACAGCATCGTATGCCCTTCGTGATAACGTGGCGCCTTGCTTAGACGGCCAAGGATCCACCCCGTGAACTGGCGGAAGAACAGCCAAGTGCCGAGGATGATCCCCACGGAGACCGCGATCAGCGAAGCGGTGCCGTATTCCCTCCAGAGGAACGATTCGCGTCCGAGAAGGATGAGCACGCAGGCTTGCGCGAGCAACAAAGCGGCAAGCAGCGCAAGGACGGGAGAAACGGCGATCGGCTTCTCGCTTGTCGCTCTGGCGCGGAACAGCTCTACGAGTTGGACGCGTCTTACCATAATCAGATTTTGCACGCCGATGATCAGGATGATGGCGACAAATACGAGCGCCGTCGTGCCGATCGCGGCCGGGTTGAAGGAGAGGGAGACGGCTTGGTCGTATTCCATCAGCTTCATGAGCAGCATTCCGAACCACTTCGATAACAAGCCTCCCAGCAGCATGCCCGAAAAGAGAGATATGGCCCCTAGAGCAACCGTCTCGTACAGCAGCATCAGCGTCACTTGCCGTTCGTTCATGCCAAGAAGCAAGTACATGCCGAGCTCCTTCTTGCGCTGCTTCATGAAAAACGAGTTGGCATAAAGAATAAAAAGCACGATAAAGAGACTGATCGCGACCGAAGCGATCGTTACGCCTTGGCGAAACATATCGCTGTTGCGAAGCGCGTCCAGGATATCGTCGTTGTACATGAGCGACGAGAAGGTGAAGTGGATGACGACGCCCGCGATCATCGCGAACAAATAAATCGAATACAGCTTGAAGCTGCGGCGCGCTCCTCTTAGCGTGAGCTGAAGCAAACTCATCCCAGCCCACCTCCGAGCAGGCTTTGCGATTCCAGAATTCGGTCGAAGAACGACTTGCGGGACTGATCGCCCGCGTACAGCTCGTTCACGACGGAGCCGTCGCGGAGAAAGACGACCCGGCCGCAATAGCTGGCCGCGTAAGGATCGTGCGTAACCATCAAAATCGTCGTGCCGAGCTTCCGATTCATGCCGGACAGCTCCTCCAGCAGCTCGGTTGCGGACCTGGAGTCGAGGGCGCCGGTAGGCTCGTCCGCGAATACGACGGACGGGTTCGTGATAAGCGCTCTGGCGGATGCCGTCCGCTGCTGCTGGCCGCCGGAAATTTCCGACGGGTAGCGGCTAAGTATGGCTTCGATCTGCAGCGTCGCCGCGAGGGGCTTAAGACGCTTCTCCATCTCTTCCGTCTTGAAGCCCCTCAGCGAAAGAGGCAGCAAAATATTTTCTTTGACGGTGAGCGTGTCCAGCAGGTTATAATCCTGGAAGATGAAACCCATCCGCTCCTGCCGAAACTCCCGAAGCTCCTTCTTGCCAAGCGACAGCAGCGATTGCTCCTGCAGCCACACTTCCCCGCCGGTTACCCGGTCTATCGTGGACAGCACGTTCATCAACGTTGATTTCCCCGAGCCCGACGGGCCCATGATGGCGGTAAATTCGCCTTCGTCTACGTTCAGATCGATATTGCGCAGCACGGTCGTTCTCCCAAAGGTTTTGGATACGTTCTTCGCGCGGATCATTGGCGTCTTCATCTCATTTCTCCCTTGTAGCTTTAGTCTGATCCCACTATACCGCTCTTCCGAATCCCGTTCCATCGATTGCTCCGCATTGTAAGTGACGCTTTCGTCACAAACGGTTTCTAATCGTTTTTTCTGTTGTAGGTTTCCGATATTAAAGGTAATATTATACAATCGATACGCCGAAAGTGGGGATTTTATTGTCATTTGTGAAGCGGTTGGATTGGTTTTTTCGCCAAAGATGGGGCAGTTACGCCATCGCAATTACGATCATGGCGCTCGTCAGCCTGTTCTCTGCCATACCTCCGAGATGGATCGGCAACACCGTGGACCGGATCGGCTCCGGGGAGCTGACCCGGGACGAGCTAGGCAGAACCGTGCTGCTGCTCGCGTTATTGGCACTGGCTACTTATGTATTCGTTTACGTATGGATTACGACGTTATTCGGCAACTCGGTGCTTGTGGAGAAGCTGCTGCGAGGCAGATTGCTGAGCCACTTGACGCGCATGAAACCGTCCTTTTTCCATAAAAACAGCACCGGCGGCTTAATGGCTCTGGCCACCAACGATATTCTCGCGATCGGAAACACGGCAGGATACGGCGTCATGACGCTGGTGAATACGATCGTCGGAGCTTCCGTCGTTATCGTGATGATGATCGCGTTCGTTTCCTTCAAGCTGATGCTCGCGGCGCTGCTGCCGCTGCCGCTGCTCGCTCTTGTCATCATCAGGCTCGCTCAAAGGTGCGCGTACGATACATGGCGGCCCAAGCGGCCTTCGGCACGATGAACGATCACGCCTTGGAATCGATCTCCGGCATCCGCGTCATTCGTTCCTACGTGCAGGAGCACTCGGATTTGGCCGCTTTCGATCGCGTGACGGAAGACGTCCGGGAGAAGAACCGGAAGGTGTCGCTGCTTAACGCGATGTTCCACCCGCTGATTTCCATCATCGTCGGAGTCAGCTATACGATCAGCATCGGCTATGGCTCCTATCTCGTTCTGGAGAACGAGATCATGATCGGCCAATTGCTTACGTTCAACATTTATCTCGGCATGTTGATCTGGCCGATGATCTCCTTCGGCGAATTCATTAACGTGCTCCAACGCGGCACCGCTTCCGCAGATCGGCTGGACGAAGCGTTCGCCGAGCGGCCCGATGTGACCGAGCCGACCGAGCCGGTACGCGTATTGGTTCCCGAAAGCATCGAGTTCAAACGGCTAGGCTTTACGTATCCCGGAGCGGGCGCGCCGAGCCTGTCCGATATCAGCTTCAAGCTTCGTCGCGGCGGGACGCTCGGCATCGTGGGCAAAACAGGAAGCGGCAAGAGCACGCTGCTCAAGCAGCTGCTGCGGCAATACCCGATACAGTCCGAAGCGGCGTTTATTTCGGGTACGCCGATCGAGCGGATTTCGCTGGAGACTCTAACAGGCTGGATCGCTTACGTTCCCCAGGAGCATTTGCTGCTCTCCAAGTCGATCAGAGACAATATCGCGCTGGGCAAGCCCGATGCGTCGGACGAGGAGATCTTCAAAGCGGTGGCGATGGCATCCTTCGACGGAGATATCGCGAACATGCCGCAAGGGTATGAGACGATCGTCGGCGAGAACGGCGTCATGCTGTCCGGCGGACAGAAGCAGAGGCTCGCGATCGCTCGGGCGCTGCTGATCGATTCGGAGATGCTGCTGTTCGACGACTCCTTATCGGCCGTCGACGCGCGCACGGAGAGCCGGATTCTGAAGGCGATCCGCGCGGAGCGGGCAGGGAAAACGACGCTGATTACGACTCATCGCCTCTCCGCCGTCAGCCATGCCGATTGGATCCTCGTCTTGAACGAGGGCAGGGTGCTCGAGGAAGGCACGCACGAGCAGCTGATGCTGCTCGGCGGCTGGTACAAACGGCAGTGGGAGCGTCAACAGATGGAAGCGAGTCTGGAAGAATAGGAGGGAAGAACATGGAATCCATCGAAAACGAACGACCTAATGGCGGGAAAACGACGGCCAAGCGCCTCCTGACCTACGCGCTCCGGTACAAATACAGAATCATGGCCTCCATCTTCATCCTATGCTGCGCGGTCGGCGCGGAGCTGGCGGGTCCGCTGATCGTCAAGACGATTATCGACGACCATCTGAGCCGGGGAGGCGAGGGGGAGATGGCTCCCGTTCTGCGCTTGCTGGCGCTTTACGTCGGCTTGCTGGTCGCGGCGGGCTGCTTTCACTTCCTGCAGTCGTACGTCCTGCAATCCACGGCGCTGCGAATCATTAAGAACATGCGCATGGATCTGATGGGGCAGATCCACCGAATACCGCTTCGTTATTTCGACAATACGCCGATCGGAGCGATCGTCTCCCGGATCGCCAACGATACCGAAGCGGTTCGCGAGCTGTTCATGAGCTTTATGGCGACGTTCGTCGTGAGCTTTGTCCAGCTCGCGGGCATCTACGCGGCGCTCTTTATCCTCGACGTCAAGCTGGCGCTGCTCTGTCTGCTCTTGCTTCCGCTCTTTGCGCTCATCATGGTCGTCCATCTTCGTTATTCCAAGCGTTACATCGCGATCATGCGTGCGAGGCTTAGCGACATGAATGCCATGATTAACGAGTCTATTAACGTGATGCCCATCATTCAAGCTTTCCGCAGGGAACGGCGCACGATCGACGAATTCGAGAAGCTGAACGACGACCGGTATGTGAACCAGGTCAAGCAATTCCGTATTTTCTCGTTATCGTCGCGCAATATCGTCGGCACGATCGGCAGCTTGCTGACGGCGTTCGTCCTTTGGTACTTCGGCGGTCAGGCGCTCGAGGGCGTCATCCTGTTCGGCGTGCTGTATGCGTTTATCGATTACCTGGGACGGATCTTCCACCCCATCATCGGCATCTTCGATCAATTGACCAATGCCCAGCGCGCATACGTTGCGGCGGAGAAGGTGTTCGCCATTATGGACATGGACGGCACGGATGTCGAAGTTGCGACCGAAGGAGGCCGCACGCGCGGCGATATCGCGTTCCGCGGCGTAACGTTCTCCTACAAGAGCGGCGAGCCGGTGCTGCGCGACATTAACTTCGAGGTCAAGCGGGGAGAGACGCTTGCGCTCGTCGGCCATACGGGTTCGGGCAAAAGCTCCATCATGAATCTGCTCCTAGGCTTCTACGAACCGGATGAAGGAGAAATTACGATCGACGGCCGCAGCATCGCGACCATGTCGAAGCAAGAGATCCGCCGTCCCATGGGGATCGTGCTGCAGGATCCGTTCCTGTTCGCGGGAGACGTCGCGTTTAACGTCAGTCTCTATCAGGAAGGCATCACGTCCGAACGGGTAAGGGAGGCGCTTAAAGAGGTTGGAGCGGAAAGCTTTGTCGAATCGCTTCCGAACGGGCTGTCGGAGCCCGTCGTGGAGCGAGGAAGCACCTTCTCCGCAGGGCAGCGGCAATTGATTTCGTTCGCTAGGGCTCTAGCGTACGATCCTGCCATTCTCATCCTTGATGAAGCGACGGCCAGCGTCGACAGCGAGACGGAGCATGTCATCCAGCGCGCGCTCAAGGTCGTCAGCGAAGGACGCACGACGCTGGTCATCGCCCATCGTCTCTCGACCATAAGGGATGCCGATCAAATATTGGTTCTGCATCGCGGCGAAATCGTAGAGCGGGGAAATCATGACGCGTTGATGGCGCTTGAAGGCAGATATCACAGGATGTACCGGCTTCAAATGGGGGAAGAAGCGGCACGGCAGGCCGCGCCAAAATGATAATCAAGCTCCGCGGGCGACATATCGTCGTTTGTCCGCGGAGTTTTTTATTGTTCGATCCATCTCAAATAGATATTGATGCGAAAAAAATCAAAAAAGCTTATAATGAAAAACAGTAGTCTTATTCTTGTTAGGGGGAACTTGTTTGCCGCACAGATTACATAAAAAATTGTCGCCGATCGAAATTTTTAAACGATTGATTTTTATTACGATCGGCGCGGTGCTAATGGGCGTCGCCCTGGAATTGTTTCTCGTGCCGTTTCAAATTATCGACGGAGGTATTGCCGGCATATCCATTATGCTATCCGAGCTGACTCCGCTACCCCTTAGCGTATATCTCTTCCTCGCCAACGTGCCTTTCCTGGTTCTCGGTTATAAGCAGCTAGGCAAAACCTTTGCGTTATCCACGTTATACGGCATTGCCGTCATGTCGATCACGACCGGATTTCTTCATCATGTACCCGCGTTCCCAGAAGACAAGCTGCTGGCCGTCTTGTTCGGCGGCATGATATTGGGTGCGGGCGTCGGACTCGTTATCCGGTACGGCGGAGCGCTCGACGGAATAGAGATCGTGTCCATTCTCATTTCCAAGAAGCTTCGAGTCGCCGTAGGCCAAGTGATCATGATCTTTAACCTTGCAATCTTCCTTGTAGCGGGCTTCGTATTCGAATGGACCTCGGCCATGTATTCGATATTGGCTTATTATATCGCGATCAAGGTCATCGACATCGTCGTGGAGGGGCTTGAGGAATCGAAGTCGGTCACGATCATCTCGAAGGAGCATACGGATATTTCCCAGGCCATAATGGATCGGCTGGGGCGGAGCACGACGCTGCTGCAGGCTCGCGGCGGTTATTCGGGAGACGAGCTCCAGGTCATCTATTGCGTCGTATCCCGTCTCGAGCTCGCGAAGCTCAAAAGCATCGTTCAGGAGATCGACGAGAAGGCTTTTATCGCCGTCGAGCATGTGTCCGACGTAATGGGAGGAAACTTCAGCAAAAGCTCCATCCATTAGAGGAGGTTCAAAAGTCCGCTTCCCATTACGATGCTTTTCTAGGAGCCTACTCGACGTCGAATATGTAACGCAGCCGAACCTTCCGGTACTCACGTAGCGCTGCTACGCTCCGTTCCTCAGTTTCTAGCTGCCTTCCATCTTCTCGATACTGGAAACCGAACTTTTGAACTTTCATTTGAAGGAGGTTCAAAAAGTGCGTTTTTGATCACGAAGCTAACCAGGAAGCGTATTCGGCATCGAATATTGAATTCAGCCGGAACTTCCGGTGTTCACGTAGCGCTGCTACGCTCCGCTCCTCAGTTCTCGGCTTCATCCAATCTTCTCGGTGCTGAAAAACGAACTTTCTGAACTTTCATTTGAAGGAGGTTCAAAAGTCCGCTTCCCATTACGATGCTTTTCTAGGAGCCTACTCGACGTCGAATATGGAACGCAGCCGAACCTTCCGGTACTCACGTAGCGCTGCTACGCTCCGTTCCTCGGTTTCTAGCTTCATTCAATCTTCTCGGTACTGGAAACCGAACTTTTGAACTTTCATTTAAAGGTAGTTCAAAAGCTTCGCTCCTCATTACGAAGTATCTCAAAGTAATTAAACAAGGGCCGCTCCCGTCGCAAGACGACGGGAGCGGCCCTTGTGCGATTGCCGGGACACGGGACACGGGACACGGGACGCGGTTAAGCTTAAGCGGAGTGCGTCGGAGACGAGGCGACCGGCTTGCCCCCGTCTTTGACGCCCAACAAGAAGAGCAGCGCAACCGCCATGCCGGCAGCCGCGACGTAGAACAGAACGGAGTACCCTTGCCAATCGATCATCAGGCCCATCAGCGGGGGAGAAGAGACGGCCGCCACGGACGATGCGATATAATAGATGCCGGTCCGCGTTCCGATGCTGCTTTCCTCGCCGAGCTGCACGATAAACGGATAGGAGTTAATGTTGATGCAGGCCCAGAACAGGCCGCCAATCAGCAGCATGATACGAAGGAGCAGAACGGAATCGGCGAACGAAATAAGAGAGAAGACGACCACCAGGCCGATGACGCCGATGAGGATGACCTTTTTTTTGCCGAAACGGTTGCCTAACATGCCGCTCGGTATGGCCGCTATGACGAAGGACAACGAAAAAAACGCAAGCGAGAAGGCCGCTTCGCTGTCCGTCATGCCCATCTGATTGGTCCCGTACAAAGTAAACAGAGCTTCAACGCCCTGATAAGCGAAAAACCAGAAAAAGATCGCTCCCAGCAGGAACAAGGTGGGCCGATTCCATTCGGCGCTGAACTTGGTCAGCTTAGGCTCTTCCCGGCGTTCAAAGGCGGCGACGTCCGTCTGTATCTGCCCGCGAACGACGAAGAGCAGAATGATCAAGCAAAGAAGCGTAATGACGGATGAGGTAAAAAACGGCATCGAGGCGTGCCAATCGTTAAGGTAAGCGCCGCCGGCAAACGCCAATATCGAGCCGATGCCGCCCATGAAATTAATGATGCCGTTCGCTCCGGTCCGCTTGCTAGCCGGCGTCAGGTCCGGCATAAGGGCTACCGTCGGAGATCTGTATAGGCTCATCGACAAGTTCATGAGCACCATAAACGCCACCAGCGTCACGATTCCGTTATGCCAAGGGATAAGCGCGCCGAACACCGCGGCCAGCGGCATGCCGATAAGCAGGAAAGGCATTCGTTTGCCGAGCTTCGATCTTGTTTTGTCGCTTTTGCGACCGATCCAAGGCTGGAGAAACATCGCGAAGTAGTTGTCGATCGTCATCATGAAGCCGATAAGCGCCGTATTCTTGATAAAGTGCTCCAGGTAGAGCGGGACATAGGCGTTATAGAGCGCCCACGTGATGCTGATGCTGAAGAAGCCGAAGCCGAGCAGCCAGATGACCCGGGGGGAGTAAGCGCGCATGGCCGTCACCTCGCCTCGAGCAGATCGCGCAGCCGATCCGGGTAATCGGTAATGATTCCGGCGACATCCGCCTCGATCAACCGTTTCATTTCATGCTCTTCGTTGACGGTGAAAGGGTGATAGACGACGCCGTATTCGGCCGCTTCGCTTACCCATTCCGGCAATACGGCGTAGTGGTAAGCATGAAGCGCATCCGCTTGCAGCGTAGCCGCGTAGGCCCAGGGGCGGTACAGTCCTTCCATATATAAAATGCCGGTACGAATCTCCGGAGCCAAAGATTTGCAGAGCGCGAGCGAATAATGGTTGAAGCTCGACAAGACGACTTGCTCCGCGAGTCCCGCCTCTCGGACGGCCGCTATCACTTCCGCTTCCATGCCGGGATAAAGGACGACCCCGTTCTTTAGCTCCAAGTTAAGCACGAGTTTCGATTCCGTCGCGAGCCGAAGCAACTGGTCAAGCGTCGGTATACGTTCGTCGGCAAAGCCTGAGCCGAACCAGCTTCCGGCATCAAGGCAGCCCAGCTCCTCGTAGTCCGTATCGCATACGAGCTTGTTCAGTCCGGTCGTCCGGAGCAGCGATTCGTCATGGATGCAGACCAGCTTGCCGTCCTTCGTCCGCTGAACGTCGGTTTCGATGCCCGTTGCCCCGAGGCGGACCGCTTCGGCAAATGCGGCCATCGTATTTTCGGGACAAACGGCGCTTGCTCCGCGGTGGGCGAAGATGATGGGATTATTCATGGCGATTCATCCTCTCGAATAAGGAATAAGGTTGAGATAGAATTGGTTATAGAAATGGATAGCGCTTGCAAGAGGATCGTAGCATAATCGGAGGCGCATGAATAGTGGGAATCATGTAAAGACTGGCAAGGATAAGCGGCTTTACATACCCAATAGGGGTATGATAAGATAAAAACGTTAAGTGCATACCCTTGGGAGGTATTATATGGAGCATCCGCACGAAGCTTGCAACGATCAAGCTTGCCACTCCGAGACGGAAGAAGGTAGGAAGAGCCATCATTCCGAGAAGATGAAGCAGAACCTGACGAGCCGACTGAACCGGATCGAAGGGCAGATTCGCGGCATTAAGTCCATGATCGAGAAGGACACGTATTGCGACGACGTGCTTACGCAGATCGCGGCCGCGCAGTCGGCGCTTGGCAGCGTGGCGAAGCTGCTGCTGGAAGGACATTTGAAGAGCTGCGTCGTAGAGCGAATCCAAGCCGGCGAAGATGAAGTGATAGAGGAACTGCTAATTACGGTCAATAAATTAATGAAATAACGGGAGGACGGATATCAAATGGCTAACGTTGTATTAAAGGTAGAGGGCATGAGCTGCGGACATTGCGTCAGCTCGGTAGAGAAAGCGGTAGGCGGTCTCGGGGCAAGCGGCCAAGTCAGCCTGGCAGATAAGAAGGTGACGGTGGAGTACGACGAATCCAAAGTCAGTCTGGAAGACATCAAGGCAGCCATCGAGGATCAAGGCTACGATGTGGTCTAAGAACCAGGCGGCAAAGAAACGGCATGCAGTGATGATCAAGAACAACCGATCCATGGTGGCGGCGGTTACTTTATGCGCTGCTCTTGCCGTAACCGCCGGCTGCGGAGACGGGACGGGAGCTTCCCACGGCAATCACGCGGCGCAAACGTCTGCCATCGACACGAACGGCGGCCACGGCAATCATGGCGGACATGCGGCAAGCGAGATGAACGATGATGCGGGTAAGGCGGAAAGCGGCTCCGCCCATGAAGGACACGGAGCCGGAGAGTCCGCGGCTTCGCCCATCCAGTGGTCCTTCGAGCCTGAGCAGCCGAAAGCCGGAGATCCTTTCACGATCAAGATGAACATGAAGGATAGCGAAGGCCGAGCGATCGAAGAGTTTGACGAGAGCCACGAAAAGCTGATGCATCTGATCGTGGTCAGCGAGGACTTAAGCCAATTTCTCCATCTGCATCCGACGTATGACGGCACAAGCGGCTTCAGTCAGGAAGCCGTGCTGCCTGAGGGCGGCGAGTACCGGCTATTCGCCGATTATAAGCCGGCTGGCGAGGAGCAGAGGTCGGCCATGGGCAGCATCCGCCTCGAGGGAGAAAGCGAGACGGATTCGCTCGTTCCGGATAAGGAGCGGACGAAGGCGGTTAACGGCATAAACGTCACGCTCGCGTTTTCTTCGCTTAAGGCCGGCGAAGAATCGGAGCTCGCGTTTACCTTCGAGGACGCCGCGAACGGCAAAGCCGTTACGGATTTGGAGCCCTATCTCGGGGCCATCGGACATGTCGTCGTTATCGGAGAAGGAGCGGAGCCGTATCTGCACGTCCATGTCGAGAATGACGGAGGGTCCGGTCCCGAAGCGAGGTTCGCGACAAGCTTCCCGAAGCCCGGGCTTTACCGTATTTGGGGCCAGTTCCAGCGGAACGGCGAACCGTTCACCGTTGCCTACACGGTCAAAGCGGAATAACAACGAATAACTTCTTATAAATTGGACAGGGCTGCCCTGCCAGCGACAATCGTCGCCGGCCAGGCAGCCCTTACTTGCATATATTTAACCTGTCGCTATCGGTCAAGCGACACGAAATCCCCACAGCGTAACGGAACAGCATGCATTTCACAGTTGTACGTGCGTCTTTTTTTCCCAAAACAACGAAAGCCCTACCTCTCTTCCGTCCTTGCGGCTCCAATGACCGCGCCAGCGTGAATCAGAAAAACAGATGAAACATGAGTTGGAATCGTCAGTCAAGATGATCAAATACAGAGGGTATAGTTGATTCTTACTGGGGATATAGAGGGGTTAAATATCACATTAAATGATCATAACACATAAACCCCTGATATGCAACCTATTCGTAAAATGCGAATGACATTGACCGATTTGGACATTATAGGTTTGGAAGGGGGAATCTGAGATGCCGGAAGCGCTGGAGATTGTATTTCGCACGTTGGCGGCGATCGTCATCTTGTTTATATTGACGAAGGTGCTCGGGAAACGCCAAATATCGGAGCTGTCGCTGTTCGAATACATTACGGGAATATCGATCGGCAATATCGCGGCTTACGTCTCGCTGGATCTGGACAACCTGTGGTACCTCGGCATCGTATCCTTGCTCGTATGGGTAAGCGCGTCGGTGGGGATCGAATGGTGGACGATGAAAAACAAAAAGGTCAGGGATTTCATCGATGGCAAAGGCACCGTATTGATCAAGGACGGAAGGCTGCTCAAGAGCCAGCTTCGCAAAGAAAGGCTGACGCTCGACGAACTGCTGGAGCAGCTAAGGAGCAAAGACGCGTACCGGGTGGCGGACGTCGAATTTGCCGTTATGGAATCCAGCGGAGAATTAAACGTATTAATGAAGAAACAATTTCAGCCCGTCACGCCGGACATGCTGGGCTGGAAGATGTCGGAGGAGAAGCCGCCCCATACGATCGTCATGGACGGAACGGTGCTCGACTTGGAGCTGGAGCTTTCGGGCAAAAACAGGGACTGGCTGCAGCATGAGCTGCACAAGCATAAGATCAAGCTCGAGGAAGTATTGCTTGCCCAGCTCGACGGCGATGGCGCCACCTTGAATATCCAACTAATCGATGGCAGCACTTACCCTCGCACTCAAGCCGACAAACCGGCCGATCGCATCCGACAGATGACGCGGCAGATGCAGAAGGAATTAAAGCAATTGGAAAGCGTCTCGCGAGACGAAGCAGACAAGCAAATGTACCGTGCGGCTCTTGACCGGCTGAGCTTGGGGCTGGAACAAGGGCAGCAGGAGGATCGGAGCCAATGATAACCAAAGAGGAGCTTCCCGAATACGGAAAGCTCCTCGCGTTTCTTCTATATATAATAGGAAAGCAAATGTTCAGGAACAGGCAGCGGTACTTGTTCTCATCTCACTTGCCAGCGTTGCGGAGAATATTGGCCCGGCGTCGTAATGGGAGCCGGTCTCGTCAAGCCGCCGTCGAATTCGTATTGAATGACCGTGTTGAACTGGTCGACCCATGGCTGCAAAGAACGGCCCGCCCAAGCTTCCTGCGCGAACTGGACAAAGTAGTTGTTGAACTCCATATTGGCGGAGATGTGGACCTCCTGAATCATCGGCGAGTTTTCGCGAATGCTGTTCGCTATCGTTTGTTTGAGCTCATGGGATAAATTCATATGATCCTTGATGGTAAAGAAGGAGTTGTAAGGCGTAACGAGCGCGTACGGATTGCTGTACGGCGTTCCGGAATCGATATTAAACACGCCTCCGTTAGACCCCGTGTTGTTCTGCTCGTGCGTGCCGCCTTTGCCCGTCGTGCCCGCGGCCGTCCAATCGAGCAGGATGGCGACGTAAGCATTTTTGTCCGTTAGCATAACGATCGCGTTGGCAACGCCGTTAAGCGAGCCGACCTTGTTCGACAAGTCGGAGCTGTATTCGAAGAACGAATTGTCGTGCTGGACCTTGCCGCCGCTCTTGGAGCCGTACGACTTGACGCCGTACATCTTGGGATCGCCCGACTTTCTGCTGCCGTAATCCGAGTCGGAGTGCTGGAGCCTCTCCTTGTAGCTGCAGGCCGCAATGGCAATCACCAGGACAATGGACATTAACGCGAGTCCGGCCCTTCTGATCATGATCATCGGCTTACCTCCAATCATAGTGGGATGACGTTAGTTTCCGTTTTGACGGTTCAAATATACGCTTTGCGAAAGCATACATAAATGACCATGGGTTTGGTGCACAATGATAGGTAAACGAAGCATCGCAAAGGACCAGAAAGCCGAGTCGCAATAGCCCGAAAGAGCGCCAAAATATCCGATTTTGACAGCTTTGAGAACAATTTGTGAACTCTCTGTGGAACATTGACAAAAGGGAGCGTCAACTTTATATTTAATAAAGTGTTTAAAGTTGCACGAGATGTAACAACAGCTGTGAAACACGCAGCAGGCCGCTTGCCACGTGAAAAACAGGCCGCTGCGAAAACGTCAAAAGTGGGGTTGATTAATGATGAATCGGTGGCAATTTGTAAGACGGCTAGCACCGCTGATGGCCATGATGGCATTGGTGCTGGCGGCATGCGGACGAGAAGACTTGTCTACGCTGAATCCTCAGGGGCCGGTAGCGGAAGAGCAATTCGGACTGATGAAGCTGGCGATCATAATCATGGGGATCGTGATTATTGTCGTATTTGCTATTTCTTTGTATGTCATTGTCCGGTTCCGCAGACGTTCAGGCGACAAGACCATTCCGAAGCAGGTAGAGGGTAACCACAAGCTTGAGGTTATCTGGACCGTCATTCCGATCATCTTGCTCGTGATCTTGGCCGTGCCTACTGTACAATCGGTGTTTAACCTGTCCAAGGATTACAGCAATGACCCTGAGGCAGTCAAAGTCATCGTCACTTCTCATCAATACTGGTGGGAATTCGAGTATCCGGAATTAGGCATCAAGACTGCGCAGGAGCTGGTTATTCCGACCGGCAAAACAATCGCGATCGAAGCGAAGACGGCAGACGTTCTTCACTCCTTCTGGGTACCTTCGCTAGCGGGCAAGATCGATACGAATCCAAGTGGCAACGAGAATCACATGTACTTCTCCGCGCCGAAAGAAGGCGTTTACTTGGGCAAATGCGCCGAGCTTTGCGGACCTTCCCACGGCCTTATGGACTTCAAGGTGAAATCGGTGGACGCGGCGGCATTCGACCGCTGGTCGGCAGCGATCAAAGAACCGGTAGCCTTGCCTTCCGACCCGGCTATCGCGGAAGTATTCCAAAGCCAATGTCTGACTTGCCATGCGGTAGGCGACGCGGGCATAGCAGCTTATCCGAATCTTACGGGCATCGCAAGCCGCGGCAGCGTCGGGGGTATTCTTGTCAACGTAGAAGCTGATGATAAGCAATACAAACACGAAGATACGGTGTATAACAATCTCTACAAATGGATTAAAGATCCAAACGCGATCAAGCCCGGCAACCTGATGGCGGATCATTACGATCTGACGGACGCGGAGCTTGAAGGGATTGCTCAGTATTTGTCGGAGTTAACGCTAGATTACGAATAATATCATCAGCGACTGAAGGAGGCACCTACCTTGGCTCATGCACATGGTCATGCGGTCAAACGTTACAGCGGTCTGATGGACTGGCTTACAACGGTTGACCATAAGAAAATCGGTATCTTGTATTTGATTTCGGGGGGATTTTTCTTCCTTATAGGCGGTCTTGAAGCAATCCTGATCCGGGTTCAGCTTTGGGCTCCGCAGAACGATTTCATTGGAGCAGATACATACAACGAACTGCTTACGATGCACGGAACGACAATGATCTTCCTGGCGGCGATGCCGCTGTTGTTCGCCTTTATGAACGCGGTCGTGCCGCTTCAGATCGGGGCGCGCGACGTAGCGTTTCCGTTCGTGAACTCGCTAGGCTTCTGGACGTTCTTCTTCGGCGGCGTGCTGCTGAACATCAGCTGGCTGACCGGCGACGTGCCGGACGCGGGCTGGACGGCCTACGCACCGCTGGCCGGAACAACGTATAGCGGCGATCACGGGATGGATTATTATGTATTAGGCTTGCAGATCGCCGGTATCGGTACGCTTGTCGGCGGCATCAACTTCTTGGTTACGATCATCAACATGCGCGCGCCAGGCATGACGTTCATGCGGATGCCGCTATTTACTTGGACGGCATTCATCACGTCCGCGCTGATCCTGTTCGCGTTCCCGGCTCTGACGGTCGGCCTCGCGGCTCTAATGTTCGACCGGATCTTCAGCGCGAACTTCTTTGACCCTTCCGCGGGCGGCAACGCCGTACTGTGGGAGCATATCTTCTGGATATTCGGGCATCCTGAGGTGTATATCCTCATCCTGCCGGCCTTCGGTATCATCTCCGAAGTTATCAGCACGTTCTCCCGCAAGCGACTGTTCGGATACAGCTCCATGGTATTCGCGACCATCCTGATCGGCTTCCTTGGCTTCATGGTATGGGCGCATCACATGTTTACGGCTGGTCTGGGACCGGTAGCGAACGCGCTGTTCTCCATCGCGACGATGCTGATCGCGGTACCGACGGGGATCAAAATCTTTAACTGGTTGTTCACGATGTGGGGCGGCTCCATCAAGTTTACCGCGGCAAACCTGTTTGCGGTCGGCTTTGTTCCTACCTTCGTTATGGGCGGCGTTACCGGCGTCATGCTGGCTGCGGCACCTGCCGACTTCCAGTATCATGATTCTTATTTTGTCGTAGCCCACTTCCACTACGTTATCGTAGGCGGTCTGGTGCTCGGCATCTTCTCGGGCTTGCATTACTGGTGGCCAAAGATGTTCGGCCGCGTGCTGAACGAAACGCTCGGCAAGCTGACGTTCTGGACGTTCTTCATCGGCTTCCATCTGACGTTCTTTATCCAGCATTTCCTTGGTTTGCTTGGCATGCCTCGTCGGATCTGGCAATACCTGGACGGCCTTGGCTTCAACGAAATGAATATGATCAGTACGGTCGGCGCCTTCTTGATGGGCCTCGGTACGATCTTCTTCTTGATCAACGTTGTGGCTTCGTTCGCTAAACCGAAGGACGCGGCTAACGATCCTTGGGAAGACGGTCGTACGCTGGAGTGGACGATTCCATCGCCGCCGCCGGAGTACAATTTCGCCCAAACGCCGCTCGTACGCGGTTACGACGCTTATTGGAAAGAAAAAATGGAAGGCCATAAAGGCATGACGCCTGCGGAGCCGATCGGACCGATCCACATGCCGTCTCCGTCGATCCTTCCGTTCTTTATGGGTCTTGGCCTGTTTATCGCAGGTTTCGGATTCATGTATTCTCCCGATTGGGATTATGGAATCTACGTCGGTGCGCTGGGCCTTCTCATCACGCTGATCTGCATGATGCTTCGCTCGGTTATCGACGATCACGGCTTCCATATCGAAGAGGATGAAATTCTTAAAGATTTGGGGGGTAAAGCATGAGCGCGCACACGCATGTAGAAGGGCAATTGCCTCATGAGCCGGAAAAGGCGACCCTCGAGGGACGCAATAAAGTATTAGGCTTCTGGTTGTTCCTGGGCGGAGAGACCGTTCTCTTCGGTACATTGTTCGCGGCGTTCCTCGCGCTTCGCGATCAAGTACTCGACGGTCCCAAGCCGGACCATTTGTTCGATCTTACGTTAGTCGCGATCGCCACGGCGATCCTGCTTACATCCAGCTTGACGAGCGTATTCGCGATTCAAGCCATGCACCAAAACAAGGTAAAGAGCCTGATCAACTGGTTGATCATAACGGTATTGCTCGGCGCGGCGTTCCTTGGCCTTGAGATTTACGAGTTCTACCACTACGTGCACGAAGGACATGGATTTACGACAAGCGCGTTCTCCTCGTCGTTCTATACGCTTGTTGGTTTCCACGGAGCGCACGTTTTGTTCGGTATCCTGTGGATCACGCTGCTGATCATTCAGCTGGCGCGTAAAGGCCTGACGGTCGTAACGGCTCCCAAGACTTATGTAGCCGGCATGTACTGGCACTTTATCGACGTTGTATGGGTATTCATCTTTACGGTTGTATACCTAATGGGAAAGGTGGTTTAACTGTCATGGCAAGCAATCACGGAGCCACGGAGCAACAACACACCAAACGTCACAAGGTTGAAGGTCCCAAAAAACATATCGTCGCCTTTATTTTCTCGATTCTGCTAACGTTCATCGCTTTTGCTACCGTTATCAGCGGCGAGATCAATAAAGACTTTATCTATGTTATTCTGATCGGCACGGCCATTCTTCAAGTATTTGTCCAGATGGCATTCTGGATGCATATGAAGGATCGCGGCCATACATTCGCTTTAATCGGCATTTTGTCGGGCGTTTTCGTTGTCTTTACTTGCGTCATCATGGCGGAGTACTGGGTTTGGTGGTAAGCATTCAGCCGAAAGGCCGATAAGAATTGAACAGAGGAGGGTCCCAGCCATCGCGGGTCCCTCTTCTTTCCGTAACGGAGAAGGGAGCCTTGCAGATGTTTGGCTTAAATCAATATTTCACCTTTGAGGAATTATGGTCGCCCATGTTTATGTTCGGAATGATCGCGGTGGTCATTCTGTATTTCTATCTTATAGGTCCGTGGAGAGAGAAACATCATCCGCAGGAGGATGGCGCAACGCCGCTTCAGAAAACGTTGTTCGTAGCGGCCGCGTTTCTATTCTATTTGACGCAAGGCGGTCCGCTAAGCTTGATGGGCCACTTGATGTTTACCTATCATATGGTAGATATGTCCATCTCCTATTTGATCGTTCCGCCTATGGTGCTGCTCGCCGTTCCGGCATTCCTATGGAGAAGATGGTTCGCGCCAAGCTTCTGGAAGAAGCTCTCGTTCCTGATGCATCCCATCGCGACGCTTGTGCTGTTTAATATGTTGTTCTCGATTTACCACGTGCCAATGGTTCATGATTACGTCATGACGAACTTCACGGTCCATCGTTTCTATTATGCGGTATTGCTCATAACGGCATTCATGATGTGGTGGCAGGTCGCTTGTCCGGTCAAAGAGTGGGCGAGATTAACCGATATGAAACGGATGGCGTACGTATTCGCTAACGGCGTGCTCTTGACGCCGGCTTGCGCGCTTATCATTTTCTCGCCCGGCGATTTGTACGCGACGTACAACGATCCTCAGGTATGGGTTCAGGCCATGGGCTATTGCGTATCGGGTGATACGTCCTACTTGCTTACGCAATACGGCGGACCGGAGTTCTTTAACCATGTCGGCATCGAAGATGATCAGCAATTGGGGGGCATCGTGATGAAGCTGGTTCAGGAGCTGATGTACGGCATCATCCTGGCCTACATCTTCAAGCAATGGTTCAAGCGGGAGCATACGGAGGACGAATTGCCTAATCCTAGCCCCGGTACCGTTTAATATCATACCCGACAGACCATTATCTCATTATGACGCATGGAGTGGATGACAGTGGATCTCAACACCTTAATGCCTACCGTAAGCACCTTCTTTATCGTGCTTAGCGCGACGCTGGTCGCCATTGGTTGGCGGCTGGCCATCAAGCGCAAGCTTGACCAGCACCAGAAGGTCATGGTGTACGCGGCCGTGGCCGCGATTCTTTTCTTTATCATTTACGCTTCCCGGACCTTCATTATCGGCAGCACCCCTTACAATGGTCCGGACGGGCTTAAACCCTATTATTTGGTGTTCCTGCTGTTCCACATCGTGCTTGCGACGGTCGCGGCGGTATTCGGGATCACCACGATCGTTCTCGGCTACAAGAAGAAGTTCGCCAAGCATCGCAAGTTCGGCCGCTTTACTTCGATTATTTGGTTCATAACGGCCATCACAGGAACCGCCGTTTATGCGATCCTGTACGTGTTGTATCCGGCCGCGGACGCCAAGCCGTTGTTCGAAGCGATATTCGGTTAGGAGACTGATGAGCGTGACCCGGAATAAGCCCAATATCGTCGAAATCGGCATCGTGCGCGCGATTGCCATCATCGCAGTAGTCCTTATCCATGTAACGGCGACGCCAAGCTACGTGGTGCCATGGGGCAGCTTGTCTGCCCCGTTTTATTTGCTCGCCAATGGGCTTAGCATGTTTGCGGTCCCCCTATTCTTGATGCTTAGCGGTCTCGTGCTGTCCTATCGGTATCATGACGACTGGAGCATGGGACAAGCGTTTGCCTTCTACAAGAAGAGAATCAAGTTTATCGTGATCCCCTACCTGGTATGGTCGCTTATCTATTACTTGTACAATCGGTTCGCCTCGGGCATGGCGTTTGGGTTCGATCTAGGGGCGTTCGCGGAGCTGCTGATATGGGGAGATGCCAATTATCATCTTTATTTCATGGCGATTATTATTCAGCTTTATGTCGTCTTTCCCGTATGGATGGGGCTGGTGCGCGCTTTGAAGCTCAAGGCTTGGCATGTTGCTTTGCTTGGAATTGTCGTGCAAGCGGCGTTCCTCTATGTCCATAACGAGATCTATAAGTTCGAGCATGCGGCGACGCTTATCCCGAATTACTTCGCGGTGTTCGGTTTCGGAGCGGCAATCGGCATGAAATATCCCCAATTCGCCGAGCGCTGGCGACATGTGGCGTGGACGGGGCCGCTGGCGCTGCTTGTCGGCTTTATGTATATGCTGTTCTTGTTGTCCTCCAAAAGCGGAGCGATGTATCCCATGCCGCTGTACATCGTATTGTATAGCATCTACGCCGCATTGATCGGCGTTACGTTGATCTGGGCAGGGAAGCTGCTCGCGGAGCGGCGGCCGCGATTGAAGACGTGGCTGCTCGCGATCGGCTCGGCTTCGTTCGGCATCTACTTCATCCATCCCGCCATTCAGACGGCATCGGGCAAGCTGTTCGGTCAATCGCTAGGCAGCCCGTATTTCCATGTCTACAACATCGCGCTTCTAATTGTCATGCTGGGACTATCGTTTACGATTGTGCACCTGACGAGAAAGGCGAAGTTCTCCTGGCTGTTGTGGGGCAAATAACATATGCATTCATATTCAAAAACCTCTATTCCAAACCGTTCCTTCGGGAATGTTTGGGATAGAGGTTTTTTTGTCTCCTAATGCTTGACAGGTACTGTAACTGTGAATATACTGTGTATATAGATATATACAGTATATAAACACGGCCGTCTAATGAGATGTAAGCGCGAAGGATGGCGAAATGTAAGGGTCGGGAGGCACGCGAAGCATGGGAAAGTGGAAGGGCGCTTGGTTCTTGGTAAGAAGCGAATTGATATGGTCAAGATGGAAATTCATCGTGCCGATTCTGTTCGTCGGAGTAATGCTGCTGTTCATGGTGCCGTTCTTCAGCGACGGGCTGAATGGCGAGGCTGAAGTATTTTCCTATTGGGCGATCGATTTGTATGCGTTGCTGTTGTTCCCTTGTCTAGGAATGATGGGGACGCAGGCAAACTTCTATTGGAAGTCGGATATGTATACGAAGAAGCTTGAAGTATGGAGAACATTGCCGATTCCGCTTGGGCAAATCGCACTCGGTAAATTTTTGCTTTACCTGACGGTATCGCTGCCATGCATGATCTTGTATTTCACCGGATTTTATTTCAGCGTTCATTCCATCCATCCCGATTTCGAATTTGAAGCGTTCCTGCAATTTGCGATCTTCTGGATTGTTTACACGATGGTTGCGGGTTTCTTGTATTTGTACGTGGAGATTGGCTTCAAAGGAGTAACGTACTTCTGGTACTGCATACTGCTTGCATTCGGAGCGGTCGCGGTTCTGGTCGGCATTACGGTTTGGACGAAGGAAAGCGTGTTGGTCAACAGCTACAATACGGTGCTTAACGGCGGATGGTGGCTGCCGACCGGGGCAATCGCGCTCTCGGCCCTCTGCATTCCGCTAGGACTTCGCAGCATCGAGAAGAGATTAAGAAAGCGCGACTTATCCAAGTGAAGGGAAGAAGGCAGGTGAAATGAAGTGAGGCTGCCCATCAAGATCAACGAACAAAGCGCGGAGCCGCTATATCACCAAATCAAAGTACAGCTCCGGGCGTTTATCGTAAGCGGCCAGCTTGAGGAAGGCACCTTGCTGCCTTCCATCCGTGAGCTGGCGCAGACCGTCAAGTGCAGCGTGATTACCGTCAAGAGGGTATACAGCGATCTGGAGGCGGAGGGGCTGCTGCGTACACGGCAAGGCACTGGAACCTATGTGGCCAAGGTCGGGGAGCAGGAACGCGACAGGCATCGGCTGTCGGTAGTTATCGATATGCTGGATCAAGCCGTCATAGCCGGCAAGAGAGTGCAGTGCACCGAGGAGGAGCTCGAGGAGCTGTTCCGCGAAGCGATACGCAAGCATTACGAGCCAGGGGGAGATTCAACATGAACGAGTGGAGGTCGGAAACAGCAGCAATTTCATTCGAGAATGTATCGGTTCAAAAGTCGAATTTCGTTTTGGGACCGACAACGCTGAATATTCCGAGCGGTTATATTACCGCCATTGTCGGGCCGAACGGAAGCGGCAAAAGCACATTGTTCCGCATGGCGCTTGATCTTGCAAAGCCCGATGAAGGCAAAGTGACGGTGCTTGGCCAAGAAATCGGCAGCGGCAACGATGATGAGCTCAAGCAGCGAATCGGGTATGTTTCCGAGGAGCCATATGCCCATGAGTCGAGACTTAAGGGCAGCGATAAGGCGAGGATCAACGGCTTCTGGTACAAGAACTGGGATCTATTCCGCTACCAAGAGCTGCTTCGCATCCTGCAGGTTAACGATCACCAGCCGCTGGGCAAGATGTCCAAGGGGATGCGGAGAAAGACGGAGCTGGCGCTTGCTTTGGCCCATAATCCGGAGCTGCTGCTGCTTGACGAGCCCTCGTCGGGACTTGATCCGCTAGCTTGGAAGACGATGATCGATCTGCTGCACCGTCATATGGATCAGGGAGACCGAACGATCCTGATGACGAGCCACATCGTGGAAGAAGTGAAACGGCTGGCGGATTTTATCGTATTTATGGCGCAGGGAAAGGTGCTTGGTTTCTACGAGAAGGACGAACTGTTCAGCAGCTGGTTCACGTATTACGTAAGCGGCGAGGGGCTGGAGGCCAGAGACTTGGCCGACATGCCGGGGCAAGCCGGCATCGAGTTCTCGGGATTGCACTCGTTCCGCGTAACGACGGGCAAGGCGCTCGAAGCCGAGCGTTGGTGCTCGGATGCCGGACTGGCCATCGTAAGCAAGTCCGCGATGGAGCTTGACGAGATTATGGCCGCATTGCTGCATGGCATCGGCCTGGACACAAAAGCGAACGAAGCGAGGGGATTGAGAAGATGAAGCCATTGGTAGTCGAAAACGTGACGAAGCAATACGCGGACAAGACGGCGGTAAACAACAACTCTTTCGAGGTCGGAGAAGGCGAAATCTACGGTTTGCTTGGGGCTAACGGCGCCGGCAAGACGACGACGATGCGAATGGTGCTCGGCCTGATCTACCCGGATGAAGGGAAGATTCTGTACCTCGGGAAGCCTTACAGCAAAGAACAGCTAAGCAAGCTGGGCTATCTGCCGGAGGAAAGAGGGCTGTATCCCAAGATCAAGGTCAGCGAGCAGATCATCTATCTGTCGCAGCTGAGAGGGATGTCGAGAAGCGATGCCGACCGCAACCTGAAGCATTGGCTGGAGAAATTCGAAGTTCCGGAATACTACAACAAAAAGGTCGAGGAGCTGTCCAAGGGCAATCAGCAAAAAATCCAATTTATCGCCGCGGTAAACCACAAGCCGCAAATCGTCATTATGGACGAAGCTTTCAGCGGACTGGATCCCGTCAACGTCGAGCTGCTGAAGACAACGGTTAAGGAGCTGCGGGATTCCGGCACCAGCATCTTGTTCTCGACGCACCGGATGGAGCATGTCGAGGAGCTATGCCGCAACATCACCATTTTGCATCGTTCGAACACGGTGCTGAAGGGCAATCTGAAGGAAATCAAGAAGAGATTTCCGCGGGAAAGAGTGATACTCGGCACGGATGCGGAAGTCCAAGGGCTGGAACGCGTGGCCGGAGTCAGCGGCGTGACGAAGACGGAACGCGGCTACGACATCGCGATTTCCATGGAATCCGCCGGAGCGGAAATTCTTAAGCTTGCCATGGAGCAAACAGGCGTCAACCATTTCGAAATCAAGGAACCGACGCTTAACGAAATCTTTATCCGAACGGTGGGTGATCGTCATGAATAATTTCTGGACGGTAGTAGGGTTTACGGTCAACAACAAAGTAAAGGCCAAATCATTTGTCATTACGACGCTTATCATCGCGATTGTTATCAGCATCGGCATTCATATTCCTTTCATCATCGAGCAGTTCGACAAGCCCGACAAAGCGACGAACATCGGCTATGTCCAGATGACGGGCGAGGACAATGCCGGTACGGGCGACAACTTGAAAGCATTCTACGAAAGCCAAGAAAATCCGAAGATCGCCATGGTTCCTTTCGAGGATCAGGGTGATGCCTCCGCCAACGATAAGCAGCTGAAGGATGCCATAAAAGAGGGCAAGATCAAAGGCTACCTGGAATTCGGAGACGAGCTGACGGATACCGGCTTCCCTGTCATGACTTACAAGTCGGAGAAGCTGATGGAATTCGGCATGACGGAATCGCTGCAAACCGCGCTGATCCAGATCCGCCAAGCGAACATCCTGAAGGATGCGGGCTTGACGGAAGAACAGATGACGCAGCTTTCGGCCCCGATCAAGATCGACACGGTTCAAATTTATACCGGCGAAGGCTCCGGAGAGGGCTCGGGCAGAACGCCTGAAGAGCAAGGCGTCAACATGGGCGTAGTGTACGTCATGATCATCTTCCTGTTCATGGCCATCATGACCTCCGGCAACATGATCGCGTCGGAGATCACCTCAGAGAAAAGCTCGCGCGTCATGGAAATTCTCATTACGAGCGTATCGCCGCTCACGCAGATGTTCGGCAAAATCTTCGGCATGTTCGTCATCACGATCGCCCAGGTCGCGTTCTATGTCTTGGTTATTCTGGGCAACGCGTCCTTGCCGCACAACAAAGGCGCGCTGGGCAATCTCGATATCGACCTATCGCTGATCGATCCGCTCTTGATCGTCTACGCGCTGCTGTTCTTCTTCACCGGCTTCTTCCTGTTCGCGACGCTCTACGCGGCGGTCGGCTCCATCGTGAGCCGGACGGAGGATCTCGGCCAAGCGGTCATGCCGATGACGATGATCTCGCTTGCCGGCTTCTATATCGCGATCTTCAGCATTAGCACGCCGGACAGCATGCTGGTCAAAGTGACATCCTATATCCCGGTGTTCTCTCCCTTCACGATGCTGCTTCGTCTGGGCTTGACGGAAGTCGCGATGTGGGAAACGCTGCTCTCCTTCGGGATCCTGCTCGTCTCGATCTACGTGTCGGTCTACGTATCGGCCAAGATCTACCGCACGGGCGTGCTGATGTACGGCAAACGTCCTTCGTGGAAAGAGATTCGCAAGGCGATGAAGGCTTACAAGATTTAAACATCGCGCTTTGCTATAGATGGCATGTAATGGGTACGACTTAGAAAAGGATGATGACAAGTTGGAACAATTTCTGCAACAGCTGCAAGATTCAAATCCGATATTGCAATTCTTTGGGGTTATGCTGGTGGCCATGGTCCCGTTTCTCGAAGGATACGTTGCGGTACCTGTAGGCATCGCGATCGGGTTCCCTGCCGTGATGACTATCGCGGCGGCCATCGTCGGAAACTGGATTTCGGTTATGGTTGTCATTCTAGCTAGCGATCGCGTTAAGACGTGGCTGCAAAGAAGAAAACCTTCCGAACGTAATCAAGAAAAACAAAACAAACGTCTGGAACGTGGACAGAAGCTATTCCAGAAGTACGGCGTTCCCGGAGTGTCGCTGCTAGGCCCGCTGTTGATCGGAGACCACATCGCGGCGTTAGTTTGTATCGCATCTGGCGCATCGAAACGATACGTGATCATCTGGCAAACGATTGCCATCGTCGTATGGGCTGTCGGAACGGGGATTTTGGTGTTGTTAGGAATCAATGCTGTGAAGTAAAGGAAACCCGTCCAACAAATTCAGGTTCTCCTTTAGAGAACGGTTGAGACAGCGAACAGAATGTACGCGCAGGAAGGTCCGAGACGCGAAAGATGTCTCGGAATTTCCTGCATCCAATCGTAAAAACCTACCCGTTCGGGGAGGTTTTTTTTTCGTGTTATCGTTTTAAAGTAGAAGAATGAATCTTATTTGTGAGAGAGTAGGGATGTGTTTTGCAAAATAAGCTGCGAGCCGCGTGGAAGATGTTCATTTGTATCAGTTTGCTGACCGGTTTATGGTCGGGAATTGCGGTCGAGGTGGCGCGCGCCGAAGTGAGCGGAGATTTCGTCTATTTGATAAGCAACGGAGAAGCGAGAATAGAAGAATATACCGGATCGGGAGGACATTTGGAGATCCCTGCGACGCTCGGCGGGGCTCCGGTGACGGTACTTGGTCATTACGCCTTTAACAACAGAAATTTAACAAGCATAGATATTCCGGATACCGTGACTACGATTGTGGATTTCTCGTTTATTAATAATCAATTGACCGAGCTCGTTATACCCGACGGCGTCAAGCAAATCGGCGTTTCCGCATTCCATATGAATCGATTGACGAGCGTGCAACTACCTGACAGCTTAACCGACATAGGGGCTTCCGCCTTTAGAGACAATGAACTAACAACCGTGGATATTCCTAGCGGCATCTCCAGGATCGCGGAGTCCGCGTTCAGAGGCAACCAACTGTCAAGCCTAGTTATTCCGAGCAACATAACGATGATTTTACCCTTTGCATTCGAAGGCAATTCTTTAACCGGCATCGTCATTCCGAACACGGTTACCACGTTAGGCAGCGGTGCTTTTGAGAACAATAGGCTGAACAATGTAACGCTCTCTTCCGGTTTCAATTATATATCTGATTATGCCTTCAAAAACAACAATCTGTCGAGCATCGATATTCCTGATTCCGTTCAATCGATCGGGAACGGTTCGTTTGAAAATAATGAGCTGACTAGCTTGGATATACCGACTAGTCTAACAACGATAAGCAATGAGGCATTCAAATCGAATCGATTGACGAGCTTATTCATTCCAGACAATATCGCTGTAATCGGCCCTAATGCCTTTTCAGAGAATGATTTGACAACGTTGTTCATTCCGGACAGCGTGCTGAGTATCGGCAATGGTGCTTTTTATGACAATCAATTGACGAGTCTAAACATAGAGGACGGCGGCGCAACGCTTACGATCGGCGAGAACGCATTCGAGGATAATTTGTTGACGGAGTTGGATATTCCTAGCCGTGTGACTGTTCTTGGTCATAGCTCTTTTCAAGATAACCTGCTGACCAGTCTTAACCTGGCTGATGGCAGCAATCCGCTTACGATAAACCATAATGTTTTTGATAACAATCGACTGACGGAAGTGGAGATTCCCGGGCGCGTAACGAATATCGGCATTCGTTCATTTCTTAACAATGCACTGACCAGCGTCATCATAGCGGATGGGGCAAGAGCGCTTGCCATCGGGCAAAGCGCCTTTCAAGACAATCAATTGGAGAGCATCGATATTCCATCGCGCGTAACGCACATTGATAATTGGTCATTCCGTAACACCCCGCTGAGAAGCATCGTTTTCCATGGAACCGGGACAACTTTTGGCAGTTTTGCATTCGAAGGCTCGCCAGAAGTAAAGATTATTGCATTTGACCCTTCCGATGCGCATGCCTATGCGACAGCTAATGATATTCCTTACCAAAATATATTGGCCGCCGGCGTCGGTTTCTCTCCAAACGGCGCGACGGGCACCGACCCGTCAAGCACGGTTGTCACGATCGGCGACCCGATTCCCACCGGGTTGTCGACCGGTGCAAGCTATAAGTGGACTACTTCCAAGGAGCAGCCTCCTTGGGCGGATGGCGACGCCAGTTGGACGCAGATCACTAGCGGTCCAACATTGACTTCGCCTTCCACAATCGGAACATGGTATCTGCATGTCCGCGTAGCCAGTGATCCGCATACGGCAGGCTTCGTCCACTCCGAAGCGTTCCGGGTGGTGCCTTCGTCCTATACCGTATCGTTCAATTCCCAGGGAGGAAGCGCGATTGATGCCGCGACGGGCCTGCTTGAGGGGGCGAAGCTTGAGAAGCCGGCAGATCCGACGCGGAGCGGATATGCATTCGAAGGCTGGTATACGGAAGATATCGACGGCACGTTATGGGATTTCGGCGCGGATACGGTGATTGGGGACATCACGCTCTACGCGCACTGGAAGGAACTTTATACCGTATCGTTCAATTCCCAGGGAGGAAGCGCGATTGATGCCGCGACGGGCCTGCTTGAGGGGGCGAAGCTTGAGAAGCCGGCAGATCCGACGCGGAGCGGATATGCATTCGAAGGCTGGTATA
>JAESFX010000139.1_pt1 | contig 74970 bp, 71 predicted proteins | sample 9269501 | NCBI WGS metagenome assembly JAESFX01 (sample SAMN14515570, study PRJNA621655) | algae metagenome | isolation source: Desmonostoc geniculatum HA4340-LM1 and co-occurring heterotrophs from cave... | place: USA: Maniniholo cave, Kauai, Hawaii | collected 2009-07-28
GAACTTGCGACCCCTGCGATGTCAACACAGTGCTCTACCACTGAGCTATACGCCCACGCTGCGGGAGCCTCTAGCGGGGCTTCCCTTATCATTCAAGCCTAATTCAATTCGCCGAAACTTTCCTTGGCGAACAGGCGTTCGACCTCAAGCACAAGGTCTTTGAGATGGAACGGCTTGGACAGGATCTTGGCACTGGGCATTGCTTCGCCAGCACGCAGCGCCACTGCCGAAAAGCCGGTGATGAACATGACTTCGGTTTGCGGCGAAACCTTGCTGCAAAGGCGAGCGAGTTCGATACCGTCCATTTCGGGCATGACGATATCGGTCAAAAGCAGGTCGAAATGTTCGGCCTCGAGCAAGGGCACGGCTTCGGTGCCACGGTCGACCGACACGACCTCGTAACCCGACCGTTCGAGTGCGCGCGCAAGATATTCGCGCATGGCCTGTTCGTCTTCGGCGAGCAAAATTCGGGTCATCTTGGTCCTCAAGGCTTGTTTGCGGATTGTCGTCCGCATTCTTGCAATTCACCATAAACCTAGAGATTTAATTTTTTTGCACCAGATCGTAAAAAAGTGCCAGATATCGGTCGAAACGAAAGGCGGGCAGATAGTGACTCGTGGCGATCGAGGATTTGCGACATTTGGGGCAGAGGCCTTGTCGGTACCTGTGTTGCTGTCGGTGCCGCACGCGGGGCGCGACTATCCCGATTCGGTGTTCAGCGCGCTGAGACTGCCGCGAACGGCGCTGTTACGGCTGGAAGACCGGTATGCCGACCTTCTAACACGAAAAGTTGTGGCGCTCGGCTATCCGACAGTCATCGCACATCGTGCACGGGCGTGGGTCGACCTCAACCGCGATGAACGCGATCTTGATGTTGAAATGGTGCGTGGTGCGGACCGTGCGCATTATCCGGCACCGGGGGCGAAGCAGCGCGGAGGACTCGGTCTGATTCCGCGCCGTCTTTCAGGCGATGGAGATTTGTGGAAAGCGCCGTTCGAGCTGAACGATGTTGAGGGCCGGATCACGAGCTTTCACCAGCCCTATCATGCCACTGTTGCTGCGATACTTGAGCAGATGCGGCGCACCTTTGGCGTCGCAATATTACTCGACCTGCACAGCATGCCACCGATCCGGCAATCAAACGCGCTGCCTGCGCCGCAATTTGTCGTCGGCGACCGTTTTGGCAAGAGCGCGTCGTCGCAATATGCCGAGCTGCTGACCGGGCGGCTGCGCGATTGCGGCCATGCGGTTTCGCTTAACCATCCCTATTCGGGCGAGTATATCCTGAAGCGTCATGCCAATCCCGGTGCGAATGTGCATGCGCTCCAGTTGGAGGTCGACCGGTCGCTCTATCTCGATTCGGCATTGCGCGAACCGGGTGCAGGTTTGGCCGGAACGGCCTCGCTGATCCTCGATCTGGTCGAAGCGCTGGCCGATGAAGCCTTGGGCCGTGTGACCTTGATCGCCGCAGAATAAGCGCGTTCTGCAGGCCCAATAAAAAACCACCCCGGAAAATTTCCGGGGTGGCCAAGGTTCAGGGAGTGGTGCCGCCTGACGGCACCGGTAGGACGGAAAAGGGAGGGGAGATTTCCGTCCTTTCACAAGAATGGGATGTCCCTGTTTCAAAATCAAGACTCGATACGAAAATTTCCTACGCGATACGGCGAGTTGGGCTTTGGGCACGGGGAAATAACGAAAATAATTTGCTATTGAGAACGATTATCAATAACTGAGTCGGTATAGGAGGTTACCGATGCTTGTTGATCTGTTCGTTCCCCCGCCGTCGAAACTGCTCGAAATGCACGTCCGCGACGCCCGTCATATCCTCGCGGCACGGAGTTGGTGCGTCTTGCGCAAGGCGGCGTTGGACCCTTTGCCGAGGCTTGAGGGGCATTTGTTGTCGGACATCGTTGCGATCCGCTTCAGCTTGCTGATGGAGGCCGTGACGCAAGTCTGGCCCGATCCCTTTGCCATCCACCGGCCCTGCTGCGGCAGGGCTTCGATCGACGAGACCTTGCTGGCGCAGGCGATCCGCTTTGCAGCCGCAGGGCAATGTTCGGCGTTCGAGACTTTGCTCAGGGAAATGCTGCCCGGCGATGCGCGCGCGTTGCTATTCGCGCGCGCGCGTGTGCTGTACGATTAGGGCCACATCCGCTGGATGAAGGGTAGCCGGTCGGCGAATTGATGCTTGAGTGCCGCGATGACGTGCAGAAAAATCAGGATGACCAGCGGCTTGGTCAGGATTTCATGGCCGTCATGGCCGAAATCGGAGATTGCCTTGCTATCGCCGCCCGGCAGGTCGAGCATGAACAGGCCGAAATAATCCACGCCTGCCGAGCCCGGACGGGCCGCCGACATCATCCAGCCGGTGAGCGGCACCGCGATGATCAGGAAATAGAATAGCGCATGCGTGGTGTGCCCGAGCATGGCCTGCCATGTTGGAATCTTGTCCGGCAGCGGCGGCGGTTTATGGCCGACGCGCCAGATCAGGCGAAACAGCGAGAGGAACAGGATCGAAATTCCGATGGCCTTGTGCGGGTCCATATAGACACCCTTGGCCTCGCGTGGCAGCCCTTCGGCCATGTTGACGAGCACAACATTCGCCACCACCAGGATCGCGACCATCCAGTGCAGCAGGATTGCGGTTTTGCTATATCTCGTCACGCCGTCACTCTCCCTCTGAAGGTGACGGCATGCCAGTTGAATTACGCGGCAGGCGCTTCCGTCACCTGCGGCACCTTACCTTGGGCAACCTGAAGTGCAAATATTTCGCGCATCAATTGCAGCGAGAACAGATGCGCGTGGATGAGCGCGAGAATGCCGTTCTGGTTCAGCTTGCGCACCGTATCACCGCGCAGGTCGCGCAGCTTGGTTTCGTCGATCATCTTGAAACCGCGATAGACATAAGGCTTTTCCTGGCCTTCCTGCTGGATCGACACTTCGCCGTCCATCAGCAGGTCGAGCTTTTTCAGCTCCTCGACAAAAGCATGCGTCTGCGCGCCGGCATTTTCGAAATCTTCGCAGAATTTAAGGATAGCTTGCGTGTTCTCGGTCGGCTTGCCGTCTTCGAAAAGCGCGGTGCCTTCGTCATATTCACCGACGGCGCCTGCGGTCGGGTCGAAGCAGAGCGACAGCTCGTCGGTGTCGGGCCGCAGCTTGGCCAGCATGAACGGGTAGCGGCGTATATAGGCCGGGACGTAGACGATGTTGGTGAACTTGCCTTCGTCGTCCATGAAGGTGTTGACGCCTTCGTTCATCCCCATCAGCACCAGCGGCACGGGATTGTCGGTTGCCGAGAAGATGATCGGATAGTTGCGCGACGCAGGGATGAATTCCTCGATGGTCAGCGGGATGGCATGCTGGCCGTCCATGAATTTCGCATTTTCGAGCATGCGGGTTTTCCAAGTCGCATGGTCGTTGCTGTTGAGCGGGACGAGATCGTTGTAAAGCAACGGCAGATTGGCAGCTTGGGGCGCAGTGGCCATCGGTGACTCCATTTATTTGGGAATGACAGAAAATTTGATGCGGCGCTTTAGGCAAAGCGCGCGTGTCACGCAAGCGGAACAAGCTTGCCGGGGTTCATGATGCCCAAGGGGTCGAACGCCTGCTTTATGGCGCGCAATGCCGCCAAACGCGCCGGTTCCGAAAGTCTTGCAAATTCATCGATTTTCGCCTGGCCGATACCATGTTCCGCGGACAGCGAGCCGCCATATTCGCGGACACGATCGTAAATATGCGAGGTGATGGTCTTGCCGTCGCCTGCATACCAGTCGGCCACTTCCGCCTGTGGCGGGGCCTTTACGTGAAAATGGATATTGCCATCGCCCAAATGCCCGAACGCGACCGTGCGGGTTCCGGCCCAGCTGGCCTCGATGACGGGCGATTCGGTCTCGATGAAGCGCGCCATTTCGGCCACCGGCACGCTGATGTCATGCTGCAATGCCGCGCCTTCGGCGCGTTCTGCCTCGGCAATAGAGTCGCGTATCTTCCAGAAAGCCTCGGCTTGCGCTTCGCTGCTGGCGATGGTGGCATTTTCGAGGAGGCCTGCGCCGATGGCCTCTTCGAGCAGCGTTGTTGCGAGCTCTGCGGGCGCAGCCTGTTTGGGGTCGTCCTGAACCAGTTCCATTAGCGCGTGCCAGCGATGCACCGTGTCGAGCGGCGGGCGGGTGCCATTGATATGCTTGACCACGGCATCCAGTGCGCGCTTGGGCAAGATCTCGAAACCCTCGAGCCGGTCACGCGCTCGGTTTTGCATGAAAAGCAGCAGTCGATAGGCTGCATCCGGGCTGTCCAGACCCACCCAAACCACGCAACGGTCGAGCAAGGCTGGTACAGTGTGAAGTATCGCGCCCGTAACGATCCCGATCGTACCCTCGCCGCCGATCAGCAGATGTTTGAGGTCGTAACCGCGGTTGTCTTTCTTGAGCGGCGTCATGCCGTCGTAAACCGAGCCATCGGGCAACACCGCCTCGAGTCCGGCAACCAGTTGCCGCATCGTCCCGTGGCGCAGCACTTGTGTGCCGCCCGCGTTGGTCGAGATCAACCCGCCGACTGTGGCCGAGCCTTTGCCGCCCAGTGTCAGCGGAAAGCGGCGGCCCTTTGCAGCGACCGCCTCGTGCAGATTTTGCAGGATGGCGCCCGCCTGGCATCGGACCAAACCGTTGTCGGCGTCGATTGCTTCGATGCGGTCCATGCGCCGCAGCGAAAGGATGATTTGCTCGCCGCTATTGTCGGGAGTGGCGCCTGCGACCATGCCGCTATTGCCGCCTTGCGGGACGATTGCCAGCCGATGCTGTCCCGCAATCCGGACCACCGCAGCAACGTCTTGCGTGCTGGCGGGAGATACCAACGCGGCGGCATCGCCGGTATAGCGCCCGCGCCAGTCGGTCAGCCAGGGGGCCATCGCCTCGCGGTCGTTGCTGAACCCTTTGGGGCCAAGCAAATCGCGTATTTCCGACAAAGCGTCCAGATTCGGCACTATGGTTTCCAAAAGATTGACAGTATGCGGCAGATGCTCAATTCATGCCCGGTTAAACCCTATCGGCTAAACGATTCAGAACTTCAACTTGATACCGGACCGATTCTTGCGCGCAGTTATGGCCATTGCCCTTTTTGCGATATGTTTCGGCATGTTGGCGCGTGAAGCTTGGGGTCAAATTGAAATTCTCCAGACCGAGAATGCCTTTGCGCCGATCCTTCGACTGGACACGACTTTCTATCAGGTGCGCATCGACCAGCGCGTCATCATTCGCCTGCCAAGCCAGCTTGCCGCTCCAGCCGATGTCGCCGCCGCGCGGAACAGGCAGGCTGCGGTCAGATATAAAGAGCAAAAGATCGGCAAATGCCTCTGGATCGACAAGCTCGCCGGCTCACGGCCCGGTCCGAACAGAACGCTAGACATCGCCACGCGCGACGGTGTGCTGATCCGCGCCTATCTCGGTGATGGCTGCCTCGCCCGCGAGTTTTACGCAGGCGCCTATCTGGAGCGTCCCTATGACGGCAAATTATGCGTCGATCGCGATTTGCTTCATGCCCGCACAGGCGCGAAATGCGAGGTCGACAGGTTCCGCCTGCTGGTACCTCGCTGACGGCCAATTTCCTTGACATTTGCAGGCGCGAGCGCCAAAGCGCGCCCGATGCTCAGGGTTGAAACCGACCGATGAGCAGATTTTCCGGAAACAACTTTATGCGTTTTGCCGATATCGGTCTGTCCGATGAATTATTGAAAGCCGTGACCGAGGCGGGTTACGACACGCCCACGCCGATTCAGGCCGCCGCCATTCCGCAAGTACAGATGATGCGCGACATCATCGCGATTGCGCAGACGGGAACGGGCAAGACCGCCAGCTTCGTGCTGCCGATGATCGACGTGCTTGCCAACGGCCGGGCCCGTGCGCGGATGCCGCGCAGCCTGATATTGGAACCGACGCGCGAACTCGCTGCGCAGGTCGCCGAGAATTTCGAGAAATACGGCAAATATCACAAGCTCTCGATGGCGCTGCTGATCGGCGGGGTGCAGATGGGCGATCAGGTGAAGGCGCTGGAAAAGGGCGTCGATGTGCTGATCGCGACGCCGGGACGATTGATGGACCTGTTCGAACGCGGCAAGATATTGCTCACCGGCTGCGAGATGCTGGTGATCGACGAGGCGGACCGGATGCTCGACATGGGCTTCATTCCGGATATCGAAACGATCTGCACCAAGCTGCCCACCAACCGGCAGACTCTTCTGTTTTCCGCCACGATGCCACCACCCATCAAGAAGCTGGCCGACAAGTTCCTCTCGAATCCCAAATATATCGAAGTGGCGCGGCCGGCGACTGCGAACATCAATATCGAACAGTTCCTTGTCAACGTGTCGCCGATGAAGAAACGCGACGTGTTGCGCGACCTGATCCGCAGCGAAAATGTTTCCAACGCCATCATCTTCTGCAACCGCAAGACGACTGTGCGCGAACTGAACCAGAGCCTGCAACGCCACGGTTTGCGGTCGGGCGAGATCCACGGCGACATCGACCAGGCATCGCGGCAGAAGCAGCTGGAAGCGTTCAAGAAGGGAAATATCGACTTGCTGGTGGCCTCCGACGTCGCCGCGCGCGGGCTGGACATCAAGGGCGTCAGCCATGTGTTCAACTTTGACGCGCCGTGGCACCCCGACGATTATATCCACCGCATCGGTCGCACCGGACGGGCAGGGGCGAAGGGCAGGGCCTTTACCTTTGTCACCAAGGCGGACGAGGAAGCTATCGAGAGCATCGAGAAGCTGATTGGCAACAAGATCGAACGTTTGGGTAGCGTGGCTGCGCCTGCTGCAGAAAAGGAAGAGCGCGCGCCGGCCAAGCGGGGACGCAACGCACCGGCGGAAGCACCAAAGGCTGAAACGCCCAAAGCCCGCGCCCCCGAAGCAAAAACGCCTCGCGAAAAACCCGCGCCCAAACCCAAGGCTAATGACGACGGCCCCGATGACGGCTGGAACGGTCCGATGCCGGGTTTTCTGAGCCAGTCGATACCGCTTAGTTAAGCGCAACAAAAAAGGGCCCGCGGAACGGACCCTTTTTTTTGATAGGCAGAGCGACTTAGAACTTGCCGCGAATCGTGATACCGTAAGTGCGCGGCTCGGCGAGGAACTGCGAGAAGATCTGGCGACCGCCGGGATATTGCGGATCGACGAAGGGTGCCGAGGTCGTGCCCGCCTGGAATGGTGTGTTGAACGCCACCTGCGCATAATCCTGGTTGAAGATGTTCTGGCCCCAAAGCTCGATGCCCCATGACTCGTCCGGACCGCGCAGGCCGATACGCGCATTGAAGATCGCATAGCCGTCCTGTTCCTTTTGCGGGAAAAGATCGGAGCCGGTGTTGTAGTCGCTGGTCATGCGGCCATCGATGTAAAACAACCCGCTTAGTCCGCCGCTGCCGATTTCAGGCGTCCAGGTGATGCTCGAAGTTGCAACCAGTTCAGGCGCGTTCGACAGATTGTCGCCCGGCAACTTGCGCAATGCCTGATCGAGCGGCGTGCCATTTTTGGTGCCGACCAGGTCGTCCCGATACTTGGTACGGGCATAGGTCAAACCGGCAGCCATGCGGAAGTTGCGCGCAGGAACGAGCGACGCTTCAAGCTCGAAACCCTGGGTACGCACGCCGTAGCTTACGTCTCCGGGCGCGCAGGTGCCGGTGGCGTTCGGATTGGCATTGAAGTTGCTGCCAGCCGCAGAAGCGCTTTGGTCCGTGTCAGCGTTCGGTCCTCCAACAAGGTTGTTACAACCATTGATCGTTTGCACGAGGAACACGGTGCCGTTGAACGTATTTAGCTGGAAGTTCGAGAAATCCGAACGGAACGCCGACAGGCTGAGGCTGAACGGCCCGGTCGAATATTTCGCGCCGAGTTCATAGCTGTCGACCAGTTCGGGGTCGAACTGGAGATTGCCGACCAAAGACTGTGCACCACCCGACAGGGCAAATGGCACGATTGGCGATTTAAGTGCCGAACGGTCGAGGTTGAAACCGCCCGCCTTGTAACCGCGCGCGAAGCTGCCGTAGAGCAAGAGGTCTTCGGTCGGTTTCCACGAGAGGATCGCGGTTCCCGTGACTTCATCCTCGCTGCGGCTATCGTTGATCGAAACGCCGTTCAGTTCGGCGGTAGAGTTGCCCTGGCAGCCCAAACCGATCAAGGCACCTGCCAATGCCCGTGCGGTAGCCGTCGTCAGCGGATTGCTTAGATCGTCGAGAACAAGACCCTGGATTGTCGTGCAAGCCGTGTTGTCATTGCCGAAGGTCGCGTTGAACTTCTTCTTGTCCTTCGTGTACCGGAGGCCAAGCGTCAGATCGAGCGTATCGGTGATGTGCACGATATTGTGCGTGAAGATCGCCCAGTTAGTGCCGTTTTGGAAGTAACGGTCGTTGGTGGTGCCCAGATTGTTGAGCGTATCGAGCCGCGTGAATGCTGCGACAATATCCGGACCCGAAAGCCCCGATGCACCGGCGATGGTCGCGGGGCCAACACCTGGCACTACGCATGACGGGCTTGTCGGCGAATAAAGCCCGGCGAGCCCGCCGCCCGAAATGATGCGGCAGGTGGCAAAACGGCCATATTGGTTGCCGAAGCGCAGATTGTCGCGGACGGTCAGTTTTTCATTGGCGTAGAAGCCGCCGACCAGCCAGTCGAGCGTGCCGCCGAACGCTTCACCCTGCAAGCGGAGTTCCTGCGTAAAGGTATGGAACTGGCGATAGGCATCGTCATCCGGCGCGCGATAGAGAATATCGACTTCGCCATAATCGGTGTCGGAAGCCTGGCCCGAACGATATTGGCGATAAGCTGTAATCGAGGTCAGCGTTGCACCGCCGAAATCATAATCGATCTGGCCTGAAATACCGTAATCCTTGGTATCGCCGGTGAACACGCGGTTCGGGCTGATCGAGATTTTACGGCCATAGCCCTGGTTGAACGCGCCCAGTCCTTGACCAAGGTCACGCAGGACGTTGATGATATTGTTGCCGCTCGTCGATAGCGGTGCCAGTGGCGTCGAAGGATTGTTCAAATTGCCGATAAACTGGTTGACGGTGCCATCGACATAGGTTGCGGCGCAGCATGCTTCGGAACGCTTGGTGTAATCGGCAATCAGCCGGACTGACAGCGCATCGGTGGGTTCGAACAGCAATTGTCCGCGCAGGAAATAGCGGTCGCGGTTGTTGACGTCGCGGCCATTCTGGTCATCGGTGTAGAAACCGTCGCGCTTTACGTAAACGCCGTCCACACGGAAGGCGAGAGTCTCACCAATCGGGCCGGTGATGCTCGATGCGGCGCGCATGAAATCATAATTGCCGTAGGTCAGCTCGCCGCTGCCACCGAAGGTGAATTCGGGTTTTTTCGAATAGATGCTGATAAGGCCTGCCGACGAGTTGCGTCCGCCGAGCGTACCCTGAGGTCCACGCTGGACTTCGACACGGTCGATTTCGCCCAGTTCGTTCAGGCCAATGCCCGAACGCGAGCGATAAACGCCGTCGATGAACACCGGAACCGAGCTTTCGAGGCCTGGGTTATCGCCGACCGTACCGATACCGCGGATACGTGCCGAACCGTTGGCTTCCGAACCGGTCGAGGACACGAGCAGCGAAGGCGCAACCTGGTTCAACTGGCGAATGTCGTTTGCGCCGCTGTTTTGCAGCGTTTCGGCATTGACTGCCGAGATGGCAACGGGAACGTCTGAAAGGAGCTGGGTGCGGCCCTGCGCGGTAACGACGATTTCGTCGTCCTGTGTGCTTTCGTCAGCTTGCGGTTCTTCTTGAGCGTAAGCCAGGCTTGGCATCGAAAGCGCCGAAGTGGCTGCCGAAATGGCAAGCACGGTTCTGGCGATAGTGAAGGTCTTTGACATCATACTCTCCCGCTGTTTCACTTGTTTTGCGGGAGGTTATGACAAATCCACAATTAGGTCACGCACTTGCAACCTATTTTGCAGTTTTTTCCGGAAACTGCGTTAAAATTGCAACATTGTTACAATTTGACCAGCATCTTGCCTGTGTTTTCGCCGCTGAACAGGCCAAGAAATGCCTCCGGGGTCTTTTCCAGCCCCTCCTTGACCGTCTCGCGCCCGGTTACGGCGCCCGACTTGATAAGGCCCGCCATGTCGGCGTTGAATTCCGGCACCTGCGAATAGAAATCGGGGTAGAGGAAGCCCTTGATGGTGACGCGCTTGCCGATGATCATCGGAAGGTACTGCATCGGTTGCGCCTTGAAATCGTTATAGACGTCGATCATCCCGCAAATCGCGAAGCGCGCCCATTCCTTCGACGTCGCCAGCGCCGCGTCGAAATGTTCGCCGCCGACATTGTCGAAATAGACGTCGATGCCGTTTTCGCCCATGTCTTTCAGCGCCGTCATCAGTTGCGGCAGCACCTTGCCCGATTTGTAATCGATGACCGCGTCGGCGCCGAGTTCCTTGACCCACGCGCATTTGTCCGCGCCGCCAGCCGAGCCGATGACCTTCATGCCTTTGGCCTTGGCGATTTGCGTGACGGTCGAGCCGACTGCGCCTGCAGCAGCGGAGACGAACACGACCTCACCGGGCTTGGCTTCGGCGACCTTGAGCAGACCGAACCAGGCGGTGCCACCCGGCATGCCCATGATGCTGAGCCAATGCTGGTCGGGGACGCCCAAGTCGGGCAGTTTTACAGGCGGCATACCGGCAGGCGCTGCGCCGCCGCCACCGAGCACGACGCTATCGCGCCAGCCGCCCATGTGCAGCACCTTTGCGCCAACAGGGAAATCGGCGTTGTTGCTTTCGCTGACAATACCAACCGCGCCGCCGGTCATTGGCTCACCCAATGCGAACGGATCGGCATAACTTTTCGCGTCGTTCATACGTCCGCGCATATAAGGATCGACCGACAGCCAGCTATTGGCAACGCGAAATTCGCCTTCGCCCAATGGCGCATCAGGCGTCTCGGCAATCGCGAAATTGCTGTCGTTGGGAAGCCCTGCCGGGCGGCTCGTCAAAGTCCATGCGCGTGCCATTATCGTGTCTCTCCATCTTTACGTTCGCCCGCAGCAATTGCCGCAGCATTTTTATAGGCAGGCCGCCCGCCGACCCAGGTTTCCTTGACCACTGCCTTGCGTATTTCGCCGGGCGAGGCAAGCAGCGGATCGACGTCGATCAATATGAAATCGGCATAATGGCCAGGGGTGAGCGAGCCGACCTTGGATTCTGCGAAAGCCGCATAGGCCGCGCCGGTGGTGAACCCCGCCAGCGCCTGTTCTCGGCTTACCCGTTCCTCGGGCCGCCAGCCACCGAAGGGCTGGCCGTTCGCATCCTCGCGTGTCATTGCGGTGGCGAGACCCGCGAAGGGGTCGGCGGATTCCACCGGCACGTCCGAACCGAACGCAAGCTTGCCGCCCGCCTTGGCAATCGACTGCCAGGCGTAGGCGCCCTTAAGCCGATCCGGCCCTAGCCTTGCCTCTGCCATCGTGCGGTCGGATGTCTGGTGCACCGGCTGCATCGAGGAAATGATACCATGCTGGCCGAGCTTTTGCAGATCGATCGGGTCGACGACCTGCACATGCTCGATCCGCCAGCGGCGGTCGTCCTTATAAGCCTCGGACAATTCTTCGATCGCGCCGATCACCTCTGCATTGGCAGCATCACCGATGGCGTGGACGGCCGTCTGGAAACCATCCATCGACGCACGGACCATCAGGTTGCGGATTTCGGCGCTGGCGAGGAATTGGAGGCCGGTCTGGCCAGGCGCGTCAGCATAGGGTTTTTTGAGCCATGCGCCGCGGCTCCCCAAGGCGCCGTCGAGATAAAGCTTCACGCCGCCGAGGCGGAGCTTGTCGTCATAGAGCCACGGCGTCGGACGCGGTCCCGCTATCGCCACCATGGCATCTATACCGCCCGCGTAACCGAAAATCCGGATCGACAGCCAGCCACCATCGCCCGCGCGACGATAGCTTTGCCAGTCTTCGATTGTCGTTCCCATGTCGGCAATTGCGGTGATGCCTTGCGACAGCAATTTCTTCTGAGCTTCCCCGAGCGCGACATCGCGTTCGGCGGGTTTGGGTGCGGGGACAAATTTGCCCACCAGTTCGGACGCGGCATCGACGAAAATCCCGCTCGGCTTGCCGCCAGCCATTTCGATGCGGCCTCCCGGTGGCGATTTGCTGGCGGCGGTCACCCCCGCAATTTCCATTGCGCGGCTGTTCGCCCAATCGGCATGGCCATCGACGCGCTGCAACCAGACCGGACGGTCTGCAACCGCAGCGTCGAGTTCGGCGGCGGTTGGGAAGCGACCAAGCCCCCATTTTTCCTGATTCCAGCCGGTACCGATTATCCAGCGGCGGTCGGGATATTTGGCGGCATAAGCGCGGATCGCGGCTTGTGCTTCGGCAAGACTGGTCGTTTCCGAAAGATCGAGGGTCAATTGCTTGAAGCCCAGCCCCATTACGTGGCCATGCGCGTCGATAAGTCCCGGTAACATCGTCGCGCCGCGCCCGTCATGGCGGAAATCGAGCTGCTTGGGTAACTTGTCTTTTTTAGTCAGCAGTTCGGTAACTTTGCCATCTTTGCCAACCAGCATCGCGTTGAAACGGACGACCTTGCCGTCCTTGTCGAGCGTGATGCCGTTGACATTTTCGACAAGGCCATCAGCGAGCGCAGGTGTAGAAATCGCCAGCAGCGCCAGCGCGAGAAACGTCTTCATCCTTTGGGCAACCTTTTCACTATCGCGCTGGTGTCGAGGCGTCCGCCGCCCATTTGCTGTATGTCCGAATAGAATTGGTCGATCAGCGCGGTAATCGGCAAAGTCGCGCCAAGCGCCCGCGCTTCATCGAACGCCAGGCCCAGATCCTTGCGCATCCAGTCGACGGCAAAGCCGAAATCGAACTTGTCTTCGGCCATCGTCGCCCAGCGATTGTCCATCTGCCAGCTTTGTGCCGCTCCGCCGGAGATCGCCTCATAGACTTTCTCGACGTCCAATTCCGCCGACTGAGCGAAGCACAGGGCTTCCGACAACGACTGAATGACGCCAGCAAAGGCGATCTGGTTGCACATCTTGGTCGTCTGCCCGGTGCCGGGGCCGCCGACATGGACGATGCGTTTCGAATAAGGCTCCATGATCGGGCGCGCGGCCTCCATCGATGCTTCGCTGCCGCCGCACATGATCGATAGCGTGCCATTCTCTGCGCCGATCTGTCCGCCCGTAAGCGGCGCATCGACGACGAGCAATCCGCGCGATTTTGCCTCGACGCCCAATTGGCGGGCGATACGCGCAGATACGGTGGTGTGGTCGATATAGAGGCTGCCCTTTGCCATCGCGGCGAAAGCACCGTCGCGGCCCAGCGTGACGCCTGCCAGATCGTCGTCGGTGCCGACACAGCTCAGGACAACCTCCGCCCCATCCGCCGCTGCTGCTGGCGATGCAGCGACCGTTCCGCCATGCGCGGATACCCATGTCTCGGCCTTTGCGCGGGAGCGGTTGTAAACGGTCATCTCGTGACCCGCGGTCGATAAATGCCGCGCGATGGGACCACCCATCACGCCCAAACCGATAAAAGCAATTCTAGCCATGACAGCGCCTTAATCTGTGTTTGCAGCAAGCGCCAGATAGGATAGGGCCGCGCGCAATATGAGCGACCTATTGACCCTCGACCACGTCCGTGCCGCCCACGCGCGCATTCGCGATTCCATTGTGGCGACACCGACGCTGCACAGCCAGACGCTGTCGAAGCTCACCGGCGCGAACATTTACCTTAAGTTCGAAAATCTCCAGTTCACAGCAGCCTACAAGGAGCGTGGCGCGCTCAACGCGCTACTGCTGCTCTCCGACGAACAACGTGCCAAGGGTGTGATTGCGGCATCGGCGGGCAATCATGCGCAAGGCTTGAGCTACCATGCAACGCGACTGGGCATTCCCGCGACAATTGTGATGCCGGTGCCCACGCCGACGGTGAAGGTCATGCAGACTGAAAGCGTCGGCGGCAAGGTCGTGCTGCACGGCGAAAGTTTTGACGATGCGTATAAACATGCGCGTTTGCTGGAGGCGGAGCAGGGGCTGACCTTCGTGCATCCGTTCGACGACCCCACCGTCGCGGCGGGGCAGGGGACGGTTGCGCTCGAAATGCTGGAGGATATTCCTTCGCTCGACATGCTGGTCGTGCCGATCGGCGGCGGTGGTTTGCTATCGGGTATGGGAACGGCAGCACGCGGATTGAAGCCCGATATCGGGCTGATTGGCGTGCAGGCGGAGCTTTATCCGTCAATGTATGCTTTGCTCAAGAACCAGCAATTGCCGTGCGAGGGCGATACGCTTGCCGAGGGTATCGCGGTGAAGGTTCCGGGCAGCTTTACCAGCGAAGTTATCCGCGACCTTGTCGATGACATCGTGCTTGTGAGCGAGGCGCAGCTCGAAAGCGCGGTCAGCCTTTTGCTGCAGATCGAAAAGACCGTTGTCGAAGGCGCGGGCGCGGCGGGGCTTGCTGCGGTGATGGCCAATCCAGACCTGTTTGCTGGCAAGAATGTCGGCGTCGTGCTTTGCGGTGGCAACATCGACACGCGCCTTTTGGCCAATGTGCTGCTGCGCGACCTTGCGCGGTCCGGGCGGTTGGCGCGATTGCGGCTGACGTTGCAGGATCGTCCGGGCGCGCTTTACAAGGTCATGCGACTGTTCAACGAGCATAATGTCAATATCATCGAAATCTATCATCAGCGGATTTTCACGACGCTTCCTGCCAAAGGTCTTATCACTGATATCGAATGCGAAGCGCGAGACGCCCAGCAATTACAGGGGTTGGTAGCGGGTCTGGATGCCGCCGGTTACAAGGTGGAGCAGGTCGAATTAAATAAGTGAATCACTCCCCCCAAATTTCATGGTAAATGCTCTTTCCAGCCGCAGAAATGCGGTGCATAAAAGAGTCAACAAAACGTCTAAAATTTGGCTTTCGGGGACGGATAATCGATGAGCGCACCAGTTCGCTTTCCACGCTTTTTTGTCACCAACCCTGGCCCGTGTCCGTACCTTCCCGGAAAGACCGAGCGCAAGGTTTTCACGGAACTGAGCGGCGTCCATGCCGACGAGCTGAACGAAGCACTGGGGCGCATCGGTTTTCGCCGCAGCCAGAATGTTGCCTACCGCCCGAGCTGCATCGACTGCAAATCCTGCGTTGCGGTTCGCGTGTTAACGAAAGACTTTCAGCCCAACGCGACGCAGCGCCGCATCATCAGGCGCAACAGCGACCTCGTCGCCAACGCATGTCGCCCCTGGTCGACGTCCGAGCAATATGATTTGCTCCGTCGCTATCTGTCACAACGCCACCCGAGCGGCGGCATGGCGGGGATGGACGACATGGACTATGCCGACATGGTCGAACAGTCGCCGGTGCGCAGTCATGTCATCGAATATCGCACACCGTCGCGCTTCGGGCGGTTGGGCGAACTGGTGGGCGCATGCCTGACCGACCAGCAGGCCGACGGCCTGTCGATGATCTACAGTTTTTACGACGCGGAGGCCGAAGGGCGTCCGGGACTCGGCAATTACATCATCCTCGACCATATCCTGCGTGCGCGCACGGCGGGGTTGCCTTATGTCTATCTCGGCTATTGGGTCGAAGGCGCGGCGCGGATGCAATATAAAATCCGCTATCGTCCGATGGAACGGCTGGGGCCTGACGGCTGGGAGCGGTTTGAACCACCGGCGGTATAACCCAACAAAAAACCCCGCCAATGGCGGGGTTTCTTATATCAGCGGCAGACGCAGCGCGGTTTGGGTTTCGGCTTCCACTTGCGCACCGCTTTCTTGCGCGGATAGGTTTTGACGGTCTCGTAATAGACCTCTTCGGTCACGGTCGTCGTGGTGTGCGACGCGCCCGGCACGACGGTGACAGTGACCATCGGGGCCTGCGGATAGTAATAATAGCCGCCCTGCCAATAATGATGGCCGTGATGCCGGGGTGATTGATAATGTCCGCGTCCCCGTTCGATGTAGCCGGGGCGATAACGCTTGCAGCTGTCCATCGCCTTTTCGACCGCAACACCGGCCAGCCCGCCAAGCCCAGCGCCCAGCAAGGTGCCGCCCAGCCGGTCGCCGCGTCCGGCGATGCGGTTGCCCGCAATGCCGCCGAGGATCGCGCCAATCGCGCCGCCGGTGACGCCGTTGCTCTTCAGGCAACGCTCATATCCTTCGTAACCGCGCGGCACATGATAGCCGCCTTTATGATGCATTTCCCGCTCGTAGCGCGGCTCGGGATGGGGCATAGCTTTCGGACGCGGTGCCGGATAGCCGGGGCCATCGATGCCGTCATGCCGCGTTACCGTGCCGCTCCAGTCGCCTTCGAAGACGCGGCCCTTGGCATCGACATATTCGCCCTCCCATTCGCCATCATAGCTGTAGCTCGATCCGTCAGGCGCCGCGAAGGCGACATCGTCGTTCCAGTTGTAGGCTTTGCTGTCGGCGCGCATCGACGGACCATATTCCGGTTCGCGATAGTCGCCTGTTCTATCCGGCCCGCCTTGGTCCGGGCCATTGTTATAGATCGTTCCCCAGTCAATCCCGCTTTTTGACTGCCGCGACGAGTCGCTCGCACTGGCTTGTGCTGCCGTGAGCAGCAACCCGATCGCCGCAACGCCCGAAAACAGGACTATCTTCATGGTTAATCGCTCCCTCAGCATCAGCAACGTCGGGAAAAGCCGACATCGATGGTTAAAGGGTGCTTAACATTTTTTGTTTCGCCACGCCAACGCGGCACATGTAAATTGCCTGCGCGAACAGGCGCTTGTTCCAAAATGAGGCAGTTGCCCTAAATCCGCGCAGCGAGCAGTCCGGCCAATGCCTCGATGCCCCTGGCATCGTCTTTGTCGAAGCGCATCAGCGAAGGGCTGTCGAGGTCGATTACCGCGATAACCTGTCCGTCGCGCTTGACCGGTACGACCAGTTCGGAAGCACTGTCGGCATCGCAGGCAATATGGCCCGGGAAGGCGTGAACATCGGCAATCAATTGCGTCTCGCCGCTCGCGGCAGCAGCCCCGCACACACCGTCACCAACTGCGATGCGAATGCAGGCGGCCTTGCCCTGGAAGGGCCCGAGCACCAGTTCGCCGTCGACCATCCGGTAGAAGCCCGTCCAGTTGACGTCGGGTAGATATTCCCAAAGCAAGGCAGCGGTGTTGGCCATATTGGCAACGCCATCCGGCTCGCCTGCAGTGAGTGCGTCGGCGGCGCGGACCAGTTCGCGGTAAAGTTCCGCCTTCGGCGCGGCGGTATCTATAGCAAATTCATACATGGTCGCGGCTTTATCAGTCGAAGCTGACCTTGCCACGGTTTTTCTTGACCGTAGCGCGCCCCTTTTTCGTATCCACGCGCCGCGCTTTGGCGGCCTTGCTGGGCTTGGTGGCGATGCGCCGCGCCTTGCGGATATGCGCGCGGTCGATGAGGTCGATGATCCGCGCGCGCGCCTCGGCCCTGTTGGCCTCGCGCGTCCGGTGGTTGCGCGCGGTGACGATCAGTTCGCCTGCCGCCGTCATCTTGCTTCCTGCCAAGACCTTCAACTGCCGGAAGGCATAGGGCTCCAGCCCAAGCGCAAAGACGTCGACGCGCAACTGGCATGCGGTCGCGACCTTGTTGACATTCTGCCCGCCCGGCCCGGTCGACGCCAGGAAGGTTTCTTCGAGCAGGTCTTCGGGCAGGTCGAACGGCATGGCGACCGTCTTAGCCCTGCCTAATCAAAGCGCCAAGCATCCATCGCGAGAACGGCATGATCGACGCTGGCGTGCATTTTCGTTGATTTCATCTGCGAACCACCGGCCCCAAGGGTCACGAACAGCGGCAGGATGTGCTCCATCGTCGGATGATTATCACGCCCGTTCGGTGCCCGCTCGACAGCCTGCAAAGCCGCTGCGACGTCGCCGGCATCCAGCCTGCCGTCAAGCCAGCCCAGAAACGCTGTTACCCACTTCTCGGCAGGTGCGTCGGCGGCAAATCCGCCACGAAAGAAGGCGCGAAGATTGTGGGTGATTGCACCCGACCCGATCAGCAGGATGTTCTCCTCGCGCAACGACGCGAGTGCGTTCCCCAGCCTGTAATGATAATCGGGCGATTGGCGGGTGTCGATGGACACCTGAACGATCGGAATATCGGCATTCGGCCATGCGAGCATCATCGGAGTCCATGCGCCATGGTCGAAACCACGGACAGGATCGAGACGGTTGGCGATGCCCGCCGTATCCAGCATCGCCGAGATCCGAGCAGCCAGCGCAGGTGCGCCTGGCGCATGGTAGTGCATTTCATACAGCTCGGCCGGAAACCCTCCAAAATCGTGAATGGTCTCCGGCTTCTCTGCCGAAGTGATCGAGGCAACCGGTTCGTCATGGTGCGCCGAGAACAGGACAATTGCATCCGGTCGCCGGGGAAGCTCGCCCGCCAACCCTTCGAGAAACGTGCGCGCGGGGGTGTCGTCAATCACGATTGCGGGTGAACCATGCGAGACGAACAAGGCGGGCTGCTTCATCATGGTCTATGCACCCAGCTTTGCAGCCGTCTCCGCAACGCGCTTGCCCAGATAGCGCGCGCCGTCGAGTTCGGTCTCGCTCGGTTGGCGGCTACCGTCGCCGCCCGCGATGGTAGTCGCGCCATAAGGTGCGCCGCCGGTGACCTCGTCGTTGCGCATCTGGCCCTGGAAGCCGTAATCGAGGCCGACAATGGTCATGCCGAAATGCAGCAGGTTGGTGATGATCGAAAACAGGGTCGTTTCCTGCCCGCCATGCTGCGTCGCGGACGCGGTGAACGCCGCGCCGACCTTGCCGTGCAGTTCGCCACGCTGCCACACGCCGCCCGCCTGGTCCCAGAAGCTGGCCATCTGGCTTGACATCCGGCCGAAGCGGGTGCCGGTGCCAACGATGATTGCGTCATAGTCCTTGAGCTCGGCGACATTCGCGATTTCAGCCGTCTGGTCCAGCTTGAAATGCGCGGCCTGCGCGACTTCGAGCGGCGCGGTTTCGGGGACGCGCTTGATGGTGACATCTGCACTGGTGCCACGCGCGCCTTCGGCAATCGCTTCGGCCATCGTTTCGAGGTGGCCGTAGCTGGAATAATAGAGGACGAGGACTTTGGTCATGGGGATTTCCTTTGGTGGGAGAGGGGTGCCCCCTTCCGTTGCGCGGAAGGGGGCTGGGGGAGGGATTATTCTGAATCGACGAGGACGATTTCGGCTTCTTCGACGGCGGTGATCGTTATCGGACCTTCGCCAATCGCGACGCCGTCGCGGGCGTTGGCCCGTTCGCCGTCGATCTCGATCACGCCTGTTGCGGGCACCATATAGGCATGGCGTCCGGCGCCGACTTCATAGCTCAGGCTCTCGCCCGCCTTGATCGTCGCGCCGAGCACGCGGGCATCGGTGCGTATGGGGAGGGCGTCGGTATCGTCGGCAAAGCCGCTCGCCAGTACCTGCCATGCGCCGGAACGGTCGCCCTTCGGAAAAGGCTTGGCGCCCCAGCTTGGTGAGCCACCGGTCCGTTTGGGGATGATCCATATCTGGAACAAAGTCGTTGGCTCGTTCTCCAGATTGTATTCGGCATGACGGATGCCGCTACCAGCGCTCATTACCTGCACGTCGCCCGCTCCCGTCCGGCCTTCGTTCCCAAGGCTGTCCTTGTGCGTAATCGCGCCGGTGCGGACATAGGTGATGATTTCCATGTCGGCATGAGGATGCGGCGGGAAGCCCGATTGCGGGGCGATGATATCGTCGTTCCATACGCGGATTGCGCCCCAGCTCATGCGCTCGGGGTCGTGATAATTGGCAAAGGAGAAATGGTGGCGGGCATCGAGCCAGCCGTGATTGGCAGCTCCAAGGCTGGCGAAGGGGCGGATTTCGAACTTGGTCTTTGTATCGGTCATTTCGATCACTCCTGCTTGAGGGTGGATTGCATGAAATTTAGATAGACCGAATGATTAAGATTGAAATAGAAACGTTGGAAACATATTGTTTCCAATTGTGACATTACCTGATTTTGAAGCCTGGAGCATTTTCGCCTGTGTGGTCGAGCATCGCAGCTTTACCGGAGCCGCAAATTCGCTCGGCCTTTCCAAGCCCACTGTGTCCAAGGCAATCACCCGGCTCGAAACGCAGATCGGCGCGCCGCTGTTCCACCGCACCTCGCGGCGGCTTTCGCTTACCGAGAGCGGTGCAAAGCTCGTTGAACATGCACGCGCTATATTGGCCGAGGGTCAAGCAGCCGAAGAGGCGGCGCGAGACGAGGCCTCAGAGCCGGTCGGCCTGGTCCGGCTCGCTGCACCGATGAGTTTCGGTCTCAGCCATGTCGGGCCGGTGGTCGCCGATTTCTTGTGCGAATATCGCGGGATCAGCATCGACATGCATTTGTCCGATGCCAAGGTCGACCTGATCGGCGAAGGCTTCGACATAGGCCTGCGCATCGCGGCGCTGCCCGACAGTTCATTGCGTGCGCGCAAGCTACGCGATGTCAAAACGCATATCGTCGCCGCGCCGTCCTATCTGGAACGCGCGGGCACGCCGCGTCATCCTGCCGAACTGGGCGAGCATGAATGCCTTCGCTATTCGCTGCTCACCACGCCCGAGTTGTGGCGCTTTACCAACGGCAAGGGCGAGGAGGCCGCCGTGCGCCCCCATGGCCGCCTCCGCGCGAACAATGGTGACGTGATGTTGCATGGCCTCCGCTCGGGCCACGGTATCGCGGTGCTCCCCGATTTCATCATCGACGCCGACCTCGCCAGCGGCTCGGTTGTGCCGATCCTGAGCGATTGGTTCGTTCCGCCAGCGGCATTGCACCTGGTGACTCCGCCCGGAACGATAAGGCCAAAACGGGTGACGGTGTTTATCGACTATCTGGCGGAGCGGTTGGGGTAACGCGGAATTATGCGGCCTTGATGATGTCTGTCTCTACAAGGGGGTATAGTTCGTTGTTTTCGCGGTAGATCCGCTGCGCGAGTGCGTCGAGCAGCTCCGATGTTTCGATCACGAATGTCCGCCACTCTGCGGTAATCCGTTCCGTCGGCCATTCGGCGGACCAAGCCTTGTAGGCGGCGAGCAATCCGCCCATCTCGTCCATGAACCGTTGTGCGGTGCCAGAGACGATCTTGTCGGAACTCTGGAGCAAGGATGGATAGAGCAGCCAGTCCTCGCGTGTGAGATGGGCAAGCAATTCCTTGGAGAACCCGCTGCGGAATTTCACCAGATCGATGCCTGCGGGCGCGACGGGCTGTCTAAGGACAGCGCGAAAATCGTTCACCAAGCTTACCAATACTTCGTGATCTTGCCGTAGCTTTACCGTAATTCCCATGCGCGAACCCCTTCACTTTGCATTTGTAATATAACGTAACGCTTAAGGATTGATGACCTGTAAATCCGGCGGTGCTTTGATTATTTGCCGGCTTCATTCACCGTTACGACCAGAAGCAGCGAAATTTTATCGATATAGCCACGATTTTTTTGCTCGCCTCGGGAACGGCCAAACCCGCAGAAACGAGTCATTTTTTGGACATGGCTACCTCGCGACTCGCCGGAATACCTGCGTTAAGGCGAAATTAACCTTTTCAGTTCATTTCCCTTATGGTTAATAAAGTTCGGGGCGGCCCCAGTCAGGGCTGGTGCTGCGTCGAGGGTTGCAATTGCAAAGAGGGGTATGCCCATGCGCGTGCTGTTGATTGAAGACGAACCTACCACCGCGAAGGCCATCGAAATGATGCTCGCGACCGAGGGGTTCAACGTCTACACGACCGATCTGGGCGAGGAGGGCCTCGATCTGGGCAAGCTTTATGATTATGACATCATATTGCTCGACCTCAATCTGCCGGACATGCACGGCTATGATGTGCTAAAGAAACTGCGCGTCGCCAAGGTGCAGACGCCAGTGCTGATTCTGTCGGGCATTAGCGAAATGGATTCGAAGGTGCGCAGCTTCGGCTTTGGCGCCGACGATTATGTTACCAAGCCGTTCCACCGTGAAGAACTGGTTGCCCGTATTCATGCGGTTGTGCGCCGTTCGAAGGGCCACAGCCAGTCGGTCATCCGCACCGGCAAGCTTGCGGTCAATCTCGATGCCAAGACCGTCGAAGTCGACGGCAGCCGCGTCCACCTGACGGGCAAGGAATATGCGATGCTCGAGCTGCTTTCGCTGCGCAAGGGCACCACGCTGACCAAGGAAATGTTCCTGAACCATCTTTATGGCGGCATGGACGAACCCGAACTCAAGATCATCGACGTTTTCATCTGCAAGCTGCGCAAGAAACTGGCGCTGGCCTGCGGCGGCGAAAATTACATCGAAACCGTCTGGGGCCGCGGCTATGTGCTGCGCGACCTCGACGATATGGAGCAACCGATGGTTGCTTGAAGCAGGTTTAAGATTTCACCCGAGTAATTTAGGGGCGCGGTCTGAGAAGGCCGCGCCCTTTTTATTGGCGGGGTGGAAGTCCGCCGAAAGTGATCAGGCTCTCGGCCCCGTCCTTGCCGACTGCGCTGACGCCGACAAAATGGTCATCGACGATAACGCCCTTTAGCACTGCCTTGGTTTCCGTAGTTTCGGTCGCCAGCGTCCAATTCTGGGCGTCGGCGCGTCGAGAATAGACGCGATAGCGGGCGGCGCCTGCGACGGGGGGCCAGCTTACGCTGGTATCTGACGAAACCGCACCACCCAATGTCGCCGATGCGGGAGCGGGCGGTGCTGCTGCTAGGGCATTTGCCGTCGCGACGTTGAGTGCGGTCACTTTGGCGAGATAGGGAAAGTCCATATTTTCGACGGTGTCGCCATATTCGATGCCATTTTCGGTGCGCAGGTCTTGATGCTGGTGGTGGTAATGTTCGACCCCGACGGTGAAGCGGATCGCCGGAAAGCCAAGTTCGAGCGCAGGCAAATGATCGCCGCCGCGCGAGAAACGGTCGGGGCGGCGAACGCCGAACACGTCGAGGCCGATGCCCTTGTTTTTGTCCGCTATGCCGTCCGCATATCGCATCAGCGACCGGCTCGGACCGTCATCCTCGCCGCCGCTATTGCGCCGCGCCATCTGCCCCGGCATGTCTTCCGAGGCGCGGATGCCTTCGCTGAAAACGCGCACCACATCGTCGACCCTGCGCCCATCCGTGCCGACGGTATTGCCGACAATGTCATTATTGAGCATCGCAGAGACCTTCCAGCCGCGCTCCTTTGCGGTTTCGGCGAGCAGCCGCCCGCCCATCAAGCCTTGCTCTTCCCCAGACAGCAACGCGAAAACGATCGTTGCCTCGCTTTGCTGCTGCCTCGAAATGATCCGCGCTGCCTCAATCACCAGCGCGCTGCCCGAGCCGTCGTCATTCGCACCCGGCGCGTCTTTGGTGAAGTCCATCACGTCCGACACTCGGCTGTCGATATGGCCGGCGATGATGATGACGTGGTTCCAGCCCATCTTGCCGGGCTTGATCGCCAGCACGTCGACGATGTTGACGCCATCCGGCGCGCGCGGGCCGGACATGTTGCGCTCAAGATTCTCCGTGGTCAGGCAGCCCTTGCAGGCTTTGGAAATCTTCTCGAACTCCGTCTTTGCCCACGTCCGCGCCGCGCCGATGCCGCGTTTGGGGTCGGTCGCGGACGAGAGCGTATGGCGGGTGCCGAAACTGACGAGTTTTTCGACATCGGCCTTGAGGTGGTCGGGGCTCGCGCTTTGCTGGGCTGTTGCAGGGGAGGCGAGGAGCAGCGCGGCGGCGCTGGCGAGCAAAGCGATTTTCGTCATACCCCGATGGCTAACGCATCAGGTTTGCAAATACCAGCGTTCGCCGCCTTCCAGTGCAAGCGCGGTCAGTTTGCCGCTTGCGTATGCGCCGGTGTCGATCCCGATGCGCGAACCTCGTTCTTCGATCTCGTCGTAAATGGTGTGGCCATAGACCACAACCTTTTCCAGATCGCCGCGCTGCTCGACAAATTCCTCCCTTATCCAGCGCAGGTCGCTGACCTTCTGCGCGGAAAGCGGCACGCCGGGACGGATACCGGCATGGACGAAGGCATAATCGCCGATGACAATCTGGTCCTCGAAGCTCTCGATAAATGCCAGGTGCGCTTCGGGTACCAGCGTCGCCAGTCGCTGCGACAATTGCTCCATGTCCAGCGTGATATATTCGGCGCGGGTAATGGGATAGGAGAGCACCGTAGCTTCGCCGCCGATGCGCAGGAAAAAACGTGTGACCTTAGGGTCCGCCTTGCGGCAGGCGCGGACGAAGACTTCCTCATGATTGCCCATCAGGAAGCGCACCTTGCGGCCGGAATCGCGCAGCGCCATCGCGGTTTCGATTACGCCCGAGCTATCCTCGCCGCGATCCATCAGGTCGCCGAGGAAGATGATCTGAGTCTCGGCAGCGTCGCGCTTCGCGTCGTCAGCCTCGATTTTGGCCAGCAAAGCCTGAAGCAAATCGTTGCGACCGTGGATGTCGCCGATGGCGTAAATACGCATGCCATCGGGCACCCGCGCGGTATCGAGCGGGCGCTGGACGGCGGTTTTCTTGAACAAGCGACCTAACATTGCCGGGGCGATATAGGGATGGAGGCCCCAAGATGAAAGGGTTAGCGTTCGATAGTAAAGGTCAGCCCCGCCTTTGCCTGCAATCGCTCGATCAGCATTTCACCCAACGCGGCCCCGGGTGTGGTAACCCCGCCTTCACCTTTGCTCTCGCTCAGCGCAATGGCGGTTTCGGCAATCATCTTCGAGGTTGAGCCATAGCCGGGGTCGCGGTCGCCCACGACCGAGGCGCGTACTTCGCGCCCGTCGGGATATTGGCCGATGAACAATATGTCATAATGCCCATTTTCGCGTTCTTCCGGCGTCGGGCCTTCGCCCGGCTTGAGCTTGGAATCGCCGAACGGGTTCATCTTGGCAATTCCCTCGGCCATCGCCTTGCCGACATCGCCGATGGTGGTCAGCATCATCTCGTCATAGACGAAATCGGTTCCCCAAGGGTGGCCGAGCAGGAAGTTTGTCCGGTGAACATTCTTGGTGTTGATCGGTGCCATCACGAACGGTGCGGCCCATGCGCCCGCGTCGCTGTCATATTCGGGGATCAGGCCGGATGGCTGAGGCGGCCCGTCGAAACCGGGTGTCAGCGCGAAGGATGATTTGAGCAGCCCGATGATGCTTGGGTTTTTCGCCGCGGCCTTCATGGTTTCGGTCAGACTGGCAATCGTGCCGCCCGATGCGCCGCCCTGCATCTTGCGGACACGGCCCTTGACGCGAGGCGCAGGCCCGCCGTGGCGTTTCACTGCTTCGGCTTGAAGAAACGAGACGCCGAGGTCGAAGGGGATAGAATCGAAACCACTCGAAAACACGATCCGCGCGCCAGATGCCTTGGCGGCTGCATGATGTTCGTCGATTTTTTCCCGCATCCATGCCGGTTCGCCGCACAGGTCGGTATAATCGGTGCCATTGGCGACGCAGGCCGCGACCAGTTCGTTCCCGTAAAGCTGGTAGGGCCCGACCGTGGTCAGCACTACCTTGGTGCGCTTGCACATCGCATCGAGCGAAGCCGGGTCGGACGCGTCGGCGACAACCAAGGGCGTATCGGCAGGCGCACTGATAAGGTCGCGCACTTCCTCGAGCTTGGCGAAGCTTCGCCCGGCCATCGCCCATTTGGGCGCGCCGACGCGTGCCGCAAGATATTCCGCCACCAGCCGCCCGGTATAGCCCGTCGCGCCATAGACAATGATGTCGAATTCTCGTGCTTTGCTCATACTACCCTCCCAAAGATTATCGTTCAACCAGCGCCGACGCCAGGATGCACCGTCGGCTCACGCGCGGCTTCGGCGCGGCGGCGGGCGCGGTAGCTGTCGAGGCTCCATGCCTTGCCCTCATAAGCGAACAGGCAAAGGAAACCGCCTGCAATAGCAATATTTTTGAAGGCCATCGCCGCCTGGATCGGGTCGGCGGTTTCGCGGTGGAACAGCAAAGCGGTCAATATGCAAAAGGCGGCGAAGGCGAGCGAAGTAAGCCGCGTGAAAATGCCCAACACGATCATGATGCCGCCGATGAGTTCGAGCAGCGCAACAGGCAGAGCAAGACTGGTCGGCAACCCGGCGGTCGCCATATAGGATGCGGTGCCACTTACATCTGTCAGCTTCATCGCGCCCGAAATGATGAAAATCAGCGCCAGCAATATTCGGCCGATTACTGCGAACAACCCTGAAAACATCGCTTGTCTCCTCTAACCCTGCAAGCGGAAACAGATTGAGCATGGCGTGGTTCCATTGTCCACGGCAATCGGCCAGCGATCAGAGCTTCGGCAAGGTCACTCCCCGTTGCCCCATGTATTTGCCCGCGCGGTCGGCGTAGCTGGTTTCGCAGGGCTGCTCACCCTTCAAAAACAGGAACTGGCACGCGCCTTCATTGGCGTAAATCTTGGCGGGCAGGGGGGTTGTGTTCGAAAATTCGAGCGTCACATGGCCTTCCCAGCCGGGCTCCAGCGGGGTGACGTTCACGATGATCCCGCAGCGCGCATAGGTCGATTTCCCGAGGCAGATGACCAGCACGTCGCGCGGCACGCGGAAATATTCGACGGTGCGGGCAAGCGCGAAACTGTTGGGCGGGATTACGCAGACATCGGTCTTGCGGTCGACGAAGCTGTTCGCGGCGAAATCCTTGGGGTCGACCACGGCGCTGTCGACATTGGTGAAAATCTTGAACTCGTCGGCGACGCGCGCGTCATAGCCGTAGGAGGACAGGCCGTAGCTGATGCAGCCGTCGCGCCGCTGCGCCTCGACAAAGGGTTCGATCATGCCGTTCGCTTTTGCCTGTTCGCGAATCCAGATGTCGGAGAGAATGGACATGGGTGCTTTCTACTTGAGGTTCGCGGGGCCGAAGCCGTGGGGCAACAGGTCCGACAGCAAATGCGTATCGTATCCGTCCGCATGAGCGCAATAGACGGGGATGTCGCGTGTCGTGAGGTCGGCGACTTCCTTGATTACCTGACGGCACCGGCCGCAGGGTGTGATTGCGTCCGCGCCCGCAGCGACTTTGCCGTTTGGGCCACCGGCGACCGCTATTGCGACGATCTGCTTCAACTGTCCGTCGCTATTGGCTTTGGCGATGGCGACGGTTTCGGCGCACAAGGTCATGCCATAGCTGGCATTTTCGAAATTGCTGCCGGTGACAATGTCGCCATTGTCGAGCAGCAAGGCCGCGCCGACGTGGAAGTTCGAATAGGGCGCATAGGCATTGCGTGCCGCCGCTATCGCCGCTTTCACCAGAGCGTCGCTCATTCGCGCACCACCACCCAGCGGACGGGGCCTTCGACGCCGTCGATGCGGCGTGCGGTGTTGGCGGTCCACATGACCCATGGCCGAGCCGAATAGTCGGGCAGGAACCAGTTGCCCTCCAGCCACACGGTGCGGTCGATGGCGCTGCTCACGCGATACTCCTTCTCGAACTCGGGGGTGAGTAGCAGGATCGCCGGGCTGCCGCTATGCGCTTCGATCTGGTTGAGGAAGGTAGCAAGTTCGGAGAGGATAAGCGCGCGGTTCGGGCGGCTCTTGCAGGTCTCGGAGAAGTCGAGTTGGACAGCGGGGGGCAGGGCGGATTCGCTGCGCGGTACCGTGGTGATGAACAGAGTCGCCTGATCCGAGGCCAGGCGGCAAATGTCGAAATGGTGGAGCGCACCGTAACGGATGCCCGCCTGCTGCACGCCTTCTAGATTGGCCTGAAATTGCGGATCGCGTTCGCGTGCACCCTCGATGGCGGTGATATAGGCAAAATCGACGCCTGTTGCACCCAGCCTTGCCCATTCGGGCCTGCCATTGGCCGCGCTAACGACGATGCCCTGCACCTTATATTCGTCGCGCGACGGTGCCCAGCTAACCGCATAATTCCACACGACAAAGATGCCCAGCAGCACCGCGAGCGCAATCGCTCCCCACCTGTAATAGCGGCCTTTACCCCCAGCCATGCGACCCCGAATCAGAAAATTGTCTCTGCGCTTCTTTACGACTTGATGTGCAGCACGCAAATCAGCGTGAACAGGCGGCGTGCCGTCGGGAAATCGACCTCTATCTTGCCCTCCAGCCGCTCCATCAGCAGTTCGGCGGCTTCGTTATGCACGCCGCGCCGCGCCATATCGATGGTTTCGATCTCGGCGGCGGTCGCCTTGCGGATGGCCTGATAGTAGCTGTCGCAGATGGCGAAATAGTCCTTTATCGGGCGGCGGAAGCGGCCGAGGCCGAGTATCAGCACTTCATATTCTGAGCCGTCTTCGCGGCGGATGTCGAGGATCAGGCGGCCTTCCTCCACGCTGATGTTGAGGCGATAAGGCCCCGCATAGCCATCGCCGAAATCGCGCAGCGGCTTGAAGAAATTTTCCTCGATCAGGTCGAAGATCGCAACGCGCCGTTCCTGCTCGATATCGGCGTTGCGACGCAATATCGTGGCTTCGTCGAGTTCGACCTTGATGATGCGGAAATCGCTCATCTCGCCGTGATAGCTGGAAAATCCTCCCCTGCAAGGGGAGGGGGACCATCGAAGATGGTGGAGGGGCACTCGCCAAATAGCGTCGAGTGCGCGGCAGGTGCCCCTCCGTCATCCGCCGCTGGCGCGTCGGCTGCCACCTCCCCGGGCCGGGGAGGATTTGTCCACAGAGCTGTCACCAAATCTATTTTTCGAAGGCCTTGCGCGCGCCGCTATGCTAAAGGATAGGGCCTCATGGCCGAACCGATCAGACTAGCCGCCGCGAATGAGGCGGAGCCCCAGCGCCTGCCGCGCAACATCGAGGCGGAGGCGGCGTTTCTGGGTGCGATTCTCATCGACAACCGCATTATCGAGGATGTCTCGATCAAGCTGACGCCCGAGCATTTTTTCGAGCCGCTGCATGGCCGGGTCTATGAACAGATTTTACGCCTGATCGACCGCAACATGCTGGTCACGCCGGTCACGCTGAAGCCCTTGTTCGAGGCTGACGAGGCGATGAAGGAGCTGGGTGGGCCGGGTTATCTGGTGAAGCTGACCGCCGATGGCGCAGGCCTGATCGGCGCACGCGATTTTGCGCAGCAGATTTACGATCTGGCGCTGTTGCGCGAACTGGTGACGGTGGGCCGCACATTGGTCGACAATGCGCTCGACACCAGCGAAAGCGTCGATCCCAAGGGCCAGATCGAAGCCGCGGAAAGCGCGCTCTACAAGGTCGCGGAGGGCGAGGGTGAAACCGGCTCGATGAAGAGCTTCCTGCAGGCATCGACCGAGGCGATCCGCAATGTCGAAAAGGCGTTGCAGTCGGGCGGGCATCTTTCTGGGGTCACCACCGGCCTCGATAGCGTCAATGCCAAATGCGGCGGTTTACATAATTCGGACCTTGTGATCCTTGCCGGACGTCCAGGCATGGGCAAGACCTCGCTGGCCACCAACATCGCCTTCAACGCCGCGCGCCGCTGGGTGCGCGAGCGTGAGGACGGGATCGAGGAAGCCAAGGGTGCGGGCGCGAAGGTCGCCTTTTTCAGCCTCGAAATGTCCGCCGACCAGTTGGCGACGCGCATATTGGCCGAACAGTCGGGGATCAGCTCCGAACTGCTGCGCATGGGCAAGATTTCGCGGGAGGATTTCCGCGAACTGTCTCGCGCCTCCAGAGAATTGCAGGAACTGCCTCTCTACATAGATGACACGCCTGCGCTTACCATCGCCGCGCTCCGCACCCGCGCACGGCGGTTGCAGCGGCGGCATGGCATCGGCTTGATTGTGGTCGATTATCTCCAACTCTTGCAGGGTTCATCCAGAGCCAACGACAACCGCGTCAACGAGATTTCCGAAATCAGCCGCGGTCTGAAAACGCTAGCGAAGGAACTCGGCGTCCCGGTTATTGCGCTATCGCAGCTCAGCCGCGCGGTCGAACAGCGCGAGGACAAACGCCCGCAACTGTCCGATCTGCGAGAATCGGGTTCGATCGAGCAGGACGCCGACATGGTCTGGTTCGTCTATCGCGAGGATTATTACGAAGCATCGAAACAGCCCGACCCGTCGAACGAGGTAGCCTACACTGCGTGGCGGGAGAAGATGGAGCAAATCCACGGTATTTCCGAACTGATCGTTGCCAAACAGCGGCATGGCTCGACCGGCAAGGTGCGAATGAAGTTTGAGGCGAAGATTACGCGGTTCAGCGATCTGGCCGACGATGCTTATGCCGACGCGGGCTATGATTGAATCCTCCCCGAAACGGGGAGGGGGACCATCCGCAGGATGGTGGAGGGGCACCCACCAAGTAACGTTACGCTAGACGGCCTGTGCCCCTCCGTCACTCGCTGCGCGAGCGCCACCTCCCCGTTTCGGGGAGGATTATCTCAGCTGCGCCGACAATATATAATTCAACGTCATATTCCCGCTCAAATGCAGCCCCTTGAGTGGCGAGAAGAAGATACCCGTCATCTCCACAACCTCAAGGCCAGCATCGTCCAGCAAAGCCGTCAATTCGTCAGGCGTCAGAAACTGGTTCCAGTCATGTGTCCCGCGCGGAACATGGCCTAGCCGTTCCGCAGCTTCTACCAGAAGCAGGCGCGAGGCGGCGGTGCGGTTGGGGGTGGAGAGGATGAGCAGGCCGTCGGGCTCAAGATGTGCGGCAAGCCCGGCAATGAACGCAGCTGGGTCGATGACATGCTCGATCACTTCCATCGAACAAACGACATCGAATTTGCCAAGCCCAAGATCTGACAATTCGCCTGCACGATAGTCGATGGCCAGCCCCGATTGGGCAGCATGTGCTTTCGCTGCTTCGATGTTTTCAGGAGCAGCGTCGACGCCGGTTACCGCCGCACCCATCCTGGCCAGCGGCTCGCACAACAGCCCTGCGCCGCAGCCAACGTCTAGTGCCGCCTTGTCTGCCAACGGCCGACGCGCCGCGCCTTCGCTGCCAAAATGCGCGTCGATTGCCGCCCGGATGAACCCCAGCCGCACCGGGTTGAGCTTGTGTAGCATCGCGCTCGATCCGCGCGGGTTCCACCAATCTTGCGCCAGCGCACCGAAATGCGCGGCTTCTGCGTCATTTATTGTCCTTGCGCTGCTTGCCATTGTCATATCCTGTCCCTATCAGGCCCCCGATTTGCAATAAAGCGCACCGGCGCAGGGGAAAAACCGAATCTCATGGCGCGTATAGTAATGAAATTTGGCGGCACGTCGATGGCGGGGACCGAACGCATCCGCCGCGTCGCGCAAATCGTCAAGCGCCAGGCCGAGCGCGGCGATGAGGTCGCGGTTGTCGTGTCCGCGATGGCGGGCGATACCGACCGCTTGGTCAATTTCTGCCGCGAAGCGAATGCGCTCTATGATCCGGCCGAATATGACGTGGTGGTCGCGGCGGGCGAACAGATTACCTCGGGGCTGCTGGCGATCACCTTGCAGGCGTTGGGCTGCAATGCGCGAAGCTGGCTCGGCTGGCAGATGCCGATTCACACCGACGACGCACATGCCAAGGCGCGCATCGGCGAGATTGATACCGGCGAATTGCTGGCCTCGATGCAGGCAGGCACCATCGCGGTCATTCCGGGCTTTCAAGGCCTGACCGACGACAACCGCATCACGACTCTGGGCCGAGGCGGTTCCGATACCTCGGCGGTGGCCGTCGCTGCCGCAGTCAAGGCCGACCGCTGCGATATCTATACCGACGTCGATGGCGTCTACACCACCGACCCCCGCATCGTTGCGCGTGCCCGCAAGTTGAAGGCCGTCACCTACGAAGAAATGCTCGAACTCGCGTCGGTCGGCTCGAAGGTCTTGCAAACCCGCTCGGTCGGCCTTGCGATGAAGGAGGGCGTGCGCGTGCAGGTGCTGTCTTCCTTTACCGATGAAAATGCCCCCGACGCCGATACCATCCCCGGCACGATGATCGTGACCGATGAAGAATTGGAGAATTCAAACGTGGAACGCCAGCTTATCACCGGCATCGCCGCCGACAAGAATGAGGCGAAAATCACGCTGACGCGCGTGCCCGACCGCCCCGGCGCGGTGAGCCACATCTTCGCGCCGCTGGCCGACGCCAATATCAACGTCGACATGATCATCCAGAATGTCGGCCGCGACAAGGGCGAGACCGACGTGACTTTCACCTGCCCGCAGGCCGACCTTGTTCGCTGCACTGACATATTGGAAAACCAGCGCGACGCGATCGGCTACAACCGGCTGATATCGGACACCAAGATCGCGAAAATTTCGGTCGTGGGCGTCGGCATGAAAAGCCATGCAGGCGTGGCCTCGACGATGTTCACGTCGCTGGCCGACCGCAAGATCAACATCCAGGCAATCTCGACGAGCGAGATCAAGGTGTCGGTGCTGATCGACGAGGATGAGACCGAGCTTGCAGTGCGCGTGTTGCACACGGCTTATGGGTTGGACGCTTAGTAGGACCCTATGCTGGCCTGCCAGCAGCGACCCACTCTGCCATTGCTTCAACCATCTGTACGGTAGGATAGGCCTTGATGTCGTCTTCAGATGATCCTGCCGCCAATTCCCGTTCCCAATACCACTCTTGAAACGCAGCATAATTCCCGAGTATTTTTGAAGTACCAACTTTTTCCGCACCAGCTTGCCGATGCAGCCACAAATTTACTGCCCTCACCGCCGTTATGTGATCGCCGCTATGTGCGTGAATGTCCCACCCGGCTATGTCCGATAGCGCTTTCTGATAATCATATCTCGTATGCTCCAAGATCAAAATCGTCTTCTGGCTGAGTTGATCTTCACCATATCTCCGGCAGCCGTGATCGAGGCCAAGCTCGAAAGGCATATTCATTCGAGCAAACTCATCAACTTTTACAGATCTGCAGCGGCTCAAGTCGTGAATACCGTATTTCGATCCACGAACAATCTCGGTAATTCGGTCGAGTCTATTCGCAGCGTTATCAGCTATTTCAGGTGCGAGACGTGGAACAAATCCCAAATCGCATATGCAAAACGCTATTGCTTGAAGTATGGGTGCGAACTCATCATCGAATGGGCAATTGACGAAAACCGATCGCTCAAATGGCGGCAAGCGTCAGCCCTTTGGCGGATGAGGATCTCGCCCATAAGAATTGCGTTCACGAATTCGACCGTCGCGGCCATGAATATACAATTCGGTACGCTGGTTTGTCGCAACCCGTCGCGCGGCGGCCACAGCCTCTGCTTGCGTACCATGTACGCTCGAGGCTTTCGAAGCCCCAGCCTTTTTCACGCTCCACCCTCGGTCGCTAGGAACGACATGTTGCCCTTTTTTTGACATATCAAAAACTCCTTGGAACCGAATATGGGTTTCGGACCACATATTTGCCACTCAAAAATTCTTGGCGCAAGTAACTACTCAGATTCTGTTGAGCTAAAAATGTTGCTTGAAAAGCGGCAACGCAGCTAGGGACTTAGAAATGTCCAAACTAGCCCACCTCATGCAACGCGGCACCGATTTTCTTGGCTGCGAAACCGCCATCATGTGCGGGGCGATGTCGTGGGTTTCGGAACGGAATCTGGTTTCCGCCATTTCCAATGCGGGTGGGTTCGGGGTGATTGCTTGCGGGGCGATGATGCCGGAGTTGCTCGATACTGAGATTGCCGCGACCAAGGCAATGACCGCCAAGCCGTTCGGCGTGAACCTTATCACCATGCACCCGCAGATCATGGATTTGATCGCGGTTTGCGCCAAATACAACGTCGGCCATGTCGTGCTCGCGGGTGGTTTGCCGCCCAAGGGTAGCATCGAGGCAATCCGCGAATTCGGGGCGAAGGTCATGTGCTTCGCGCCTGCACTGACGCTCGCCAAAAAATTTGCGCGCTCGGGCGTCGACGCGCTGATTATCGAGGGCAGCGAGGCGGGCGGGCATATCGGGCCGGTGGCGACCAGCGTGCTGGCACAGGAAATTTTGCCGGAGCTTGGCGAGCAGTTGCCGATTTTTGTCGCGGGCGGCATCGCGCGCGGCGGGTTGATCGCGAGCTATCTCGAAATGGGGGCGGCGGGGGTTCAGCTCGGCACGCGCTTTGTCTGCGCGCATGAAAGCATCGCACATCCCAACTTCAAGGCCGCCTTCCTGCGCGCCAACGCCCGCGATGCAGTGGCGAGCGTGCAGATCGACCCGCGCCTGCCGGTCATTCCCGTTCGTGCGCTCAAGAACAAGGGCACCGAGGAGTTCACCAAGAAACAGCTCGAAGTCGCGGCGAAACTCGACGCGGGCGAGATCGACATGGAAGCCGCGCAGCTCGAAATCGAGACCTATTGGGCCGGAGCGCTGCGCCGCGCAGTGATCGACGGCGATGTCGAATATGGCTCGGTAATGGCGGGCCAGTCGGTCGGCATGGTGCATGTCGAGCGGCCGGTGGTGGATATCATCGCCAAGCTGGTGGCTGAGGCGGAGGAGGCATTGGCGCGCTAAACCGTCTTGCCAATACAATACAGTGTGCGCATATCGCTCGCATGACCGAAGACATTGCGCCCAAGCTCACCCCGCTCAACCCGGCCTGGGTAACAACGACGCGGATCGCGTCGGCAATAGGCTTGCTGCCCTTCCTGATCGGCGCTGGCGTGCTTGAAAGCGCGCAATTGCTGCAGCCGGGCAGCATTATCGTGCCGGTGCTGCTCCTATACATCTATATCGCGTTCGTCGTGCCTGCGCGCAAATATCGTCATTGGGGCTATGACATGGGTAGCGACCGGTTGCGTATCGTGCGCGGTTACATGTTTTTCCGCGATACCGTCGTCCCGTTCGGGCGCATCCAGCATATCGATGTCGACCAAGGGCCGATCGACCGGCGATACGATCTCGCGACGCTGACGGTGCATACGGCAGGAAACCACAACAGCACCGTGACGCTTCCGGGGCTCCTCCACGCCGACGCGCTGGCGATGCGCGAGGCGATCCGTGCGGCCATACGGCAGGATGTGCTTTGACCGATATAGCCGTTGAAGAAGGTGCTCCGCCGACCGATGAAGGTCAGCGCCTCAATATCCTCGGCCTGTTCGTCGGTTTCATCACCGGCATTCCCCAACTGATCTTCCCGATTGTCGCCGCCGTGTTCGGCACGCGCGGCAGCGGCAATCCGATGATTTCGGTCATCGCGGTCGTCGCGATCCTGTTTTTCAGCCTGTTTTTCCGCTGGATCGCCTGGATGCGCTTTCGCTATCATATCGGTGAGCATGACATCCGCATCGAAAGCGGCGTGCTCAGCCGCAATGCACGTTCGATCCCTTATGAACGTATCCAGGATGTCAGCATCGAACAAAAGCCGCTGGCGCGCATTTTCGGCCTGGGCGAGGTCAAGTTCGAAACCGGCGGCGGCGATGGCGACGATGCGAAGCTAAGCTTTGTCAGCGTCGAGGAAGCAAACCGGCTACGCGAGGTTGTGCGCGCGCAGAAAAGCGGTGCGACAGTGGTTGCGGGTGAAGCAGAAGCGGCCGAGCAACACGACGCAGCGCCGATCTTCGCAATGGACGGCAAGCGGGTTTTCATCTTCGGGCTTTACTCTTTCTCGCTGGTGATCTTCGCGGTTCTGGGCGGTTTTGCGCAACAACTCGACTTCCTGCTGCCGTTCGATTTGTGGGACATCGGCGAATGGGCCGGAATGGCCGAAAGCCGCGGTGTGACCGTCGACCGGCTGAACGAAATCGACCTTGCCGCGCGCATTATTTTCGGGCTCGGTGCATTGGGGTCGCTCATCTTCATCGGTTTCCTTAGCGGCGTTATCCGCACGACCCTGCGCGAACATGGCTTTCGCCTCGACCGTACCGCGAAGGGCTTCCGGCGGCGGCGTGGGCTGCTCACCCTCACCGATGCGGTGATGCCCGCGCACCGCGTGCAGGCGGCGGTGATCCAGACCGGCCCGATCCGCAAGCGGCGCGGCTGGCACAGCCTGAAATTTGTGAGCCTTGCGCAGGACAGCAAGGAGGAAACGAACTTCGTCGCCGCACCCTTCGCGACGCTTGCCGAAATCTGGCCGATCGCCGAGGCGGCAGGAATAATAGCACCGGGTGAAAATGCAGTGTTCCGGAAGGGCGAGGGCCGCTGGTGGATGCCCAGTTTTTTCCTTGCTGCACTCATCCTGTGGGGGCCGGCTGTCTCCCTTGCTTTCTTCACCGAAGCGACGATTGTGCAGACCGCCAATATCTACTGGCTGCTTGTGCCTTGGGCCTTCCTGCTCTGGTTCGAGCGACGTAACTATCGTGACGCATTGGACGGCGCGCAAATCTATATCCGGCATGGCTGGTGGCATCAGCGCCTCGAAATCGCGCCGCAGGTGAAGGTGCAGACGGTTGAAATCGCCCAAGGTCCGATTACGCGGCGGCAGGGACTGGCTTCGCTCCATTTCGGCATATCGGGCGGGACGCTGGAAATGGTGGCATTGCCGCTGGAAACCGCGCGCGCCATTCGCGACGCGGTGATGGAACGGGTCGCAGCGGTTGATTATTCGGCGGTGGCCAAAGGATAGGGCTGTCTGTTTTGCCTGTGCTTTGCCAGTTTATTTCACGCGAAGATCGCGAAGGAGCGAAGGACGCGAAGGGATTGTGCAAACCCGCGCGAAGCGCCCTCAAATCGCCGACGGCCAAATTTCCCTGTCGTTGCAAATGAGAATGGCCCTTTGGGCCAGCTCTAAATCTTCGAGTCCTTCGCTCCTTCGCGATCTTCGCGTGAAATCCTTTTTGCTAACTATCCGAACGGCATGAAGGTCAGTCGATAGCCCCCACCACCTGCGTTTCGATAACGCTGCCATCGTCCCTGCGCAGGCTCATCGTCACCTTCTTCGCTGCCCAGTCGATGTCGATCTGGCCGAAATTGGGTATGCCCCAGAACCCACCAGTGCGACGCGGGTCAGGCTCACGATCGCCGCCGTCGCCCTTGCCGAAAGCGAAGTTCAGCGAGCTCGAGGTGAAGTCCCACAGCGGCTTGGCGATACCCGGCGCATCCGTTTTGTAGAAACCGCCAGAATGCCGGTCGCCGGTCAGGAAAATGGCGTTGCTGACGCCCCTCTGCGCTAGCAATGCATATAGCCGCTCGCGCTCCTTCGGGAAGTTCAGCCATCCTTCGAAATTATGCGCGTCCGTAATCACCTGCGTCGAGGAGATGATGAAGCGCAATTCGGCAGGTTTGGACAGTTCGCCCGCCAGCCATTCCCATTGCGCGCCGCCCAATATGGTCGCCTTGGGATCGGTATTGGGAATATACCAGCCAAGCGGCGGGCCGGGGTCGCGGTAGGTCATGCTGGTGAGGTCCGAGCGGAAGAAGCGCCCATCGAGGATGATGAACTGCACCCGCTTGCCTTCCGGCCCGACGATGCGGCTTTCATGGACACCGGGGCGCGAGCGCACTTCGTCGGAAGAACCCCAGTAATTTTCATACACCTTCTCGGCATACTCCTTGAATGCAAAGCTGCCGCCTGCATCGTTCGCGCCGAAATCATGGTCGTCCCATGTCGTCATCATCGGTACCGAACGGCGGAAACGGTCGTACTCGACACGGGTGTTCAGTTTCTTGTAGCTCGCCGCCAGCGTCGGGATATCGGCGCTGTTCGTCATGCGGGTGTCGCCATAGACATTGTCGCCGATGAGGAGAAACGCCTGCGGTTTCTGCGCGGCAATGACATCCCAGAATTTCATGTCGCGATTTTCGTTGACGCAGGAGCCGAATGCAAAGCGGGTGATGACCGTATCGGCGGCCAAAGCAGGGTTGGCAGGCGCTTTGGGGAGTTTTGCGTCGAGCGTGGCGTAATAGGGCCGTAACGCTTCCTGAGCGCTTTGCGGGGCTGTGGCAGGGGTCGCGACCGGTTGAGTGGTCGCGCAACTGGCGAGGAGTAAAGCGGCCCAAGATATAGCGAGGGGGGGGAGGAGATGTTTCATAATCCACCTCTCCCCCGCCGAATGAGTCGCGTCAAGCGGTTGCTGGTAGAGCTTTCTCGCCAGAGAAATGCGCGATGACGCCGCGCAGGGCCAAAAGCCCCGTAAACCAGATGGCATCGTTAAGGGCGACGCCAGAAATGATTTCCGCCGAGAAATTCTCCGCTCCGCCGCCAACGCTGGCATAAGCGCGCAGCAAGACTTGATGGACAACAAACGCCGCAACCAAAGCCACACCAGCACGTAGCGCCACCGGCCCGTTCACCTTGTCCAGCGTAAACCGCGCAACCACAGTTGCCGCCAGCGTTGCCGCTAGAATTGCGATGCCATGCCCGACCGCCTGCGCCTCCCAAGGGAAGGACATGATGAAAAAGCCCGTTGCTTGATTGAGCGCCCACGCCGCCGTCACCAGCATGAGGCCACGACGCGGCGTCATGGTCAACGCGGCCAATGCGGCAAAGCTGGTAAAGGGAAAAACACAAGCAAGCAGAAGGCTGCCCACCACTGTGCTGACGGCAAGCGAGGCCGGCCAGACAGCCTGTGTCGCATTCAATCTCAATGATGTCATGTTCGTCATCCTTTCATTTCTATCCGCCTTTGCCGCCAAAGGCAATTCGTCAGAACTTCGCCCGCACGCCGACATGGGCGTTGCGGCCGTAGGTGTTGTAGCGGTTCACGACGGTGTAATCGGTGTCGAACACATTATCGACACGGCCGTATAGCTCGACCGCGGCGGTCACGGGGAAAGCGGCGCGGACATTGGCCAGTGCATAGCCATCGAGCTGCACGGCGTTCGCCGCATTGTCGAAACTGTCGCCGTTCAGCTGCAACGTCGTCCCGAGTTTCAGCTTCCAGGGCGTCTGCCAGTCGAGCGTGAAGCTTCCCGATTGCTGCGGACGCAGTTCCAGCCGGTTGCCGAAATTTGCGCCGACCGAGCGGTTGATTGCATCGACCAAGGTGTAATTGGCCTGAATCGAAAGCCGGTCGGTCGGCTGTAACGCGAAGCCCAGTTCGACGCCTTCGGTTTTCACCCGCCCGATATTTTCAGACTGGAAGGTGTCGAAGGAAAAGGTGATCTGGTTGTTGCTGCGGCGGTTGAAATAGGTGGCGAAAACCTGTGCTTTGCCGCCTAGAAACCGGTGCTCGACGCCCAGATCGAAATTACGCGCGGTTTCGGGTTTCAAGTCGGGATTGCCAAACGGCGGCTGGCCTTCGCTTAGCGTAGGCGCGCGAAAGCCCTCGGCATAAGTCGCGCGCAGTACGGTATTCCCGCCATTGGGCGTGTAGGCAGCGTTCCCGCCAAAGGTCGTCTGCCCGCCATAGTCGGTATAATCGTCATACCGCACCCCGCCGGTCAGCGTCATGCCCGTAAAGGGCCGGAGGATCAGCTGGCCGAACCCGCTGGTCACTTTGTTGCGCGCTACGTCGGCGGGTGCGCCTTCGAACGAGGTGCTGGCGAACGTCCGTTCATGTTCCGCGCCGAAAACGATTGTCGCAGCGTCGGCCACATCGAATGCGCCATGATATTCGAAGCGGTCGATGGTGCCCTCGACGTCGAAATTGTTGAAACTGAAGACGACGGGATCGCTGCCGACACGACTGATGTCGGTGCGCGCATAGGCGATACGGTTGCGGAACCGTCCGTCGGCAAGGTCGAAATTTGCCCCGATATAGCCGGTAAATTGCCGGTTCTTCGATATCGGCAGCGAATTTGGCCCGCCGCCGAAGGCTGCGTCATATTCAATCGTGCCACGATTGTAATATCCGCGAAAATCGAGCGCGAAATTATCGGCCAAATTGACCTTCAACCGTCCGTTTGCGGCGTAATTTTCGTAACCATCCTTCTCGGTCCCGCCGGCCAGCGCCGAAATGCCATCGGTGCTGTAAAAAGCCCCGCCGACGCTGCCCTCGAATATGCCCGACGTGCCCGACAGGTTTGCATTGCCCTTGATGCTATCGGCATAGCCATATTCGGCCCCGACGCGCGCGGCGAAGGCTTCGGTCGGCGCAACGCTCTGCACATTGATGACGCCGCCGATGGCTTGGCTGCCCCAGATCACCGAATTAGGCCCGCGCAAGACTTCGACTCGCCCGATATTGCCGGTCAGCAACGCGCCGAAATCGAACGCGGCGTTGGGGCTCGACGGATCGTTGATCCGCACGCCATCGATCAGCACCAGGGTTTGCGAACTGTTGCCGCCACGCAGGAACACGCTGCTCTGGCTGCCCACCGGCCCGCGCGTGGCTACCGTAACGCCGGGAATAGTTTCCAGCGCATCGGTAATGCTGACCGCCTGCAATTCGGCGAGGCGCTCCCCGTCGATAACAGTGATCGCTTGTCCGGTTTCGGAACGCGGCTGTTCGAAACCGCTGGCGGTTACGACGATGTCTTCGTCGCGCTCTTGCGCATAGGCACAGGCAGGCAATAGCGCCAATATGGTCGCTGAACTCTTCAAAAATGTCATATAGTTAATCCCTTCGCATGACGTCCAAACAAATGTCGTCACGCGGAGGAAAACCCCGATTGCGCCAGTGTCCCGCAAGCACAAAGGACAGACCGCAGGCGGGCAGGTCTCCTGGCTCCCGGGTCAATGCTTAGGCCCCACCTTCCCGATTGCTCAGTGGTATCAGGGGCCAAACTCGCCGGTTACAGTTGCGGGAACAGCGCCGGATTTTCGCCGGCTTCCCTATTATCCTTGCTTTCACAAAGACCCGTTGCGTGGGCGGGCCTTTAGGATGAATAGGGAGGCAATGCAAATGGAGATACGTTGATGCTACTTACCAACCTGCTCGTCCCGACCTTCACGCAAATGCTGAAAACGCTGTCGAACTGGCTGGCCAAGGCACAGGCGCAATTGCCCGAGGCGGACGCCGACGCGCTGATGTCAGCCCGCCTCGCGCCCGACATGTTTCCCCTTTCGACTCAAGTCCGCTTTGTTTGCGTGCAGGTTCACGAGGCCATATCCCGGCTTAGGGGAGAAGCTTTTTCGGCAGCGCGCGAAGACCTGTTGGCCGAGGGGCGAAATGCTGGCGAACGGCCCGGTTCGATTGCGGACGCGCAAGCCCGGATCGCCCAAGCGATTGCGTTGCTGGAAAGCCTTGGTCCAGACGCGCTTGACGCCAACGCAGACACGACGATCGCGCATGAACTGCCCAACGGCATGATTTTCGACCTTACCGCAGAGCAATATGCGCGCGACTGGACATTGCCCCAATTCTATTTCCACCTGATGACCGCCTACGCTATTTTGCGCAAAGAGGGCGTCGCGTTGGGGAAGGCGGATTATGTTGCGCACATGTTCCAGTATATTCGACCGGAAACGATGCCGAAGGGGTGAGTCTTCGGGTGCGCCCCGACTGCTGACGTTGCGATGCTGCTTTCGAAGTGATACGCAATGGGCTTCGTCGACGGGGAGGTCCGAGATGAGAGCATTCACATTGGCAGTGGCTGCCGTGTTGGCGATAGCACCGGCGTCGGCGGCTGCCGAAAACGTGGCAGTTAATGGCGTCGAACTGCATTATACTGTCAAAGGAACGGGCGAACCGTTGCTATTGCTGCATGGCTTCGGTTCGTGCGCAGCGGGCTGGGACGGCATGGCGCAAAAGCTGTCGGCAACGCACAAGGTAATTGCAATAGATGCACGCGGGCACGGGAAGTCGACCAATCCTTCGGGCAAGTTCACGCATGCGCAGGCTGCTGAAGACGTGCGCGCGCTGCTGGATGCGTTGGGGATAAAGCAAGCCCGCGCGATGGGCTTTAGCAGCGGCGGCATGACCCTGCTCCACTTGGCGACCCGCCATCCCGACCGCGTTTCGAAGATGGTAGTGATTGGTGCCACCAACTATTTTCCTGACGATGCGCGGGCGATTTTGCAGTCGGCAACGATGGAGACCACCCCGCCGCCGGTCCTCGAAAATTATCGTCAATGCGCGAGCCGGGGCGAAGAACAGGTGCGTTCGGTAGTCGACCAGTTTCGTGCGTTGGGTTTCAACAAGGATGAAATGAACATCCAGCCCGCCGACCTTGCCAAGATCAAGGCCAAGACGTTGATTATCCACGGTGACCGGGATTTTTTCTTCCCCGTCTCCATTCCGGTCGGCCTGTATCAGTCGATTGTTGGTTCGGCGCTTTGGATCGTTCCCAATGGGGATCATGAACCGACGGCGGGTGCCGATGAACAAGTTTTTGTCAATAATGTAGATGCATTTCTGACGAAATAGGGCCAGTTCCCCCTAGTGCCGCGTCTTTCCCGGCCTCTGCATACCCCAGAACACCGGTCCCTCGGGTATTTGCCAGCGGTGCTTCACCTCGAAGCCGAAGCTGCCATATAGCGCGACATTCTTCTCGTCGGCGGTTTCGAGATAGGCGGGGAGGCCTTCCGCGTCTGCGCGCTCAAGCCCCGCGCGGATCGCTGCACCTCCGAAGCTGCGGCCCTGGAATGCGGGGTGGCATGCGGCATAATGGAGGTACCAGAAGGGCTCCTTCGGAAGATGCTTTTCGATAAGGTCGGCAACCTCAAGCCCGCGCAGGATTGAAAAGCGCAGGCGTTGAGCGAAGGGGACGATAAGCCGCAAACGGTCCCACAGGCTGTCATGGGCTTGGCCAGGTCGCCGCCATAACGTCACTGCCTCGCATTCGGGCGTGCCGAACACCGCGCCTTTCTTGTGGTCCTCGCGCAGCAGCAAATGAAATGCCCCCGGCAATCGCGCAGCGCGCTGTTTGGCGTCGGGGATGACATAGCTCCATCCCGGCTCGGTCTGGAAAGCAAGCGCGAGCGTTTCGATGATCTCCCGATTATCCGCCGGGGTCAGCAATCTGGCTTGCGGCAAATTTTATGCCTTTGCCTGAGTCAGTATCGGCAGGTTGCGTATACGCTTTCCCGTCGCCGCGAACAACGCATTGGCCAGTGCAGGCGCAGTAGGCGGGACACCGGGTTCGCCGATGCCGCCCATATACGCCCCGCTGTTGATGAAATGGATGTCGTGGACCAGAGGCGCGTCGGCCATTTGCAGGACGGGATAGTCGTTGAAATTACTTTGCTGCACCGCGCCTTTGTCGATCGTGATCGCTTCGCCGATGGCCGAGGACAGGCCCATGATCGTACCGCCCTCGATCTGCGCCAGCGCGGCATCGGGGTTCACGATGGACCCCGCATCGACCACCGTTGTGACCTTATGCACCTTGGGCATGCCGTCTTCCTTGACCGACGCCTCGATGACATGCGCGACGATGGTCTTGAAGCTTTCGACGATGGCCACGCCGCGTCCGGTGCCTTCGGGCAGGGGCGTGCCCCAACCCGCAAGCCGCGCGCATTCATCGAGCACGCGCAAATGGCGCGAACCTGCTTTCAGATGGTTGCGACGAAACTCGACCGGATCGACGCCAGCGCTATGGGCAAGCTCGTCCATGAAGCTTTCATTGTAAAAGCCCTGCTGTGTCGAATTCACCGAGCGCCATGCACCGGTGATCTGGTTCGACGGGTGCTCATAATGACGTCGCGCGACGACGGGCAGATCGTAAATGAAGGTCGTTTCGCTCTCGGCGCTTTCGGTTTGCGCATAGTCGTTCTGATAGGCAGCGATCCGCTTGTTTGCGTTGACCGTACCTTTCAGCAAGGCCGCGCTTTGCGGGCGGTAGGCACCCTGCGCGATTTCCTCCTCGCGGCTCCAGATCAACTTGACCGGATAGGGGAGTTGCATTGCCAATTTGGTAACTTGCTGAACGACTTCCATATACATCGGCAATCGCCGACCAAAGCTGCCACCGATCAGCATCGGGTGGAAAGTGACATTATCCGCGCCCAATCCCGATACTTCGGCTGCCATCATCTTCGACGCGAGCGGGTCCTGCATCCCGCCCCAGATGTTCAGCTTGCCGTCCTTATGATGCGCCGTCAGCGCGAAGGGCTCCATCATCGCGTGGTGGAGATAGGGCACCTGATATTTCGCTTCGAACGGTTTCGCGCCAAGGCCCGCCTTGACATCGCCTTCGCCTGCCTCGCCAGCAGGTTCGCCCTTGGCAATCAGATCGTCATAGGCCTTGAAGATCGATGCGCTGGAAATTCCGCCATTGCCGCCGTCGCTGAATTGCGGCGATAGCGCGCGGAGGCCCGAGATGGCGGGCCAATAGCCGCTGGCTACCACAGCAACCGCATCGTCCAGCTTGACAACCTTCTCCACGCCCTTCACCGCCATTGCGGGCGCGGCATCGACCGAGGTCAGCTTGCCTCCACGTGCAGGCGCGGCCATGATCGTTGCGACGCGCATATCGGGGACGGTGAAGTCGATGCCATATTGCGCAGTGCCGTCGACCTTCGCAGGGATATCGAGCCTCTGCATCGATTGGCGCATCAGGCGATACTGCTTCGGGTCTTTCAGCTTCGGATCGTTATCGAGGCTGAGCGTTGCAGCTTCAGCAGCCAGCACTCCATAAGGCAATGACTTGGCAGTCTTCTGATGGATGACATGGCTGTCCTGGGTTGTCAGTTCGGACGCCGGGACCCCCAGCCTTTTTGCCGCAACCTCGATCAGCGCCAGCCGTGTTGCCGCGCCGACCTTCTGGAAGGTGACCTGACCGGTAAAGCGAAGCGCCGACGAACCACCGGTGATCTGCAAATTCATCTGCCGCGCAATGAACGACAGGAAGGATTGCGGAATGCCGTTGACGATTCCCTGCTGTCCTGTCATTTCGCCCATGAAACCGCGCCCGAGGCCGGTGTTGGCGAAAGCCGATTCCGCCGGTGCGGAGACCAGTTTCACCTGATCCCACGCCGCATCGAGTTCCTCCGCCAGCATTTGCGCAAGGCCGGTGTTGGACCCCTGACCAATATCGGTGTGCGGCGAATAGATGGTGATGCTATTGTCCTCGGCAATTTTCAGCCAGGTGGCAAAGCTGTGCTCGCCCTTGCCGGCGGTCAGCTTTGCCGCATCCTTGACCGCGTTGCTGTCGGCCAGCGAGATCCCGAACAGGCCGGCACCGACCACCGCCACGCCGCCGATAAGGAAAGCGCGGCGCTTGAAGCCTTTGCGCTTGACGGGAGCGACTGGTTCCATTTCGAGTGTCGGATTGTCTGCCATCATGCGGCTCCTTCGGTGACGGGCGCTTCAAGGGCAGCCTGGCCAGTGGCAGCAATGATCGCCTTGCGGATGCGCGGATAGGTGCCGCAGCGGCAGATGTTGGTCATAGCCTCGTCGATTTGCGCGTTTGAGGGCTTGCCGCTCTTCTGGATCAGCGCGACCGCAGCCATGATCTGGCCCGACTGGCAGTAACCGCACTGAGGCACCTGCGCCGCTATCCAGGCCTTTTGCACCGCGTGGAGCGTGCCGTCGGCGCCCTTCAGGCCTTCGATAGTGGTGATATTCTTGCCGGCTACATCGCTAATCGGAACGCTGCAAGACCGCGCTGGTTCGCCGTCGACATGCACCGTGCACGCTCCGCACGCTGCGATGCCACAGCCGAATTTGGTGCCGGTGAGGCCAAGCTCCTCGCGGATCGCCCAGAGCAGGGGCGTATCGGGTTCTGCCTCCAGGCTGACTGCCTTGCCGTTGACTGTTGCTGCTATCGCCATGAACACCTCCCGAAGATGCGTTTCATATAGCAACCCGTTTCGCGCTTTGCTAGCAGCATCGGCAATGAAAAGCGGACTTGCCAGCCACGACAGGATATTGTCCAGCGCGCGCGACTGGGCCGGCGCGAACATGGCGCTGGCGACGGTGATCGAAACCTGGCGATCGGCACCTTGTCCTGTGGGCACGCACATGCTGGTACATGAGGACGGGCGGTTTGTTGGCTCCGTTTCAGGCGGCTGCGTCGAGGGCGATGTGCTCCATTGCGCCGAACAGGTCATTGCGGGTGCGCCTGCGATGTTGCGCCGTTACGGCGTCAGCGACGGTACGGCCTGGGAGGTGGGCCTGCCGTGCGGCGGCGATATCCAGGTGCTGGTGCAGCCGGTTTCGGAGGCGGGATTTCCGCCCTTGCTATTTGCCGAAATCGACAGGTCGCGGGCGGCGGGGGAAACTCTGCTGGTCGGCACCGACCTCGAAAGCGGGAAAAGCGAAATCGGCGAGGTCGCGCCGTTCGTCAATGTTTACCTTCCGCCCCGCCGCTTGATTATCGTCGGCGCGGTCGAAATTGCGGCGTCGCTGGCGACAATCGCAACTTCGATGGGCTTTACCGTAACGCTGGTCGATCCCCGCGCGCGGTTCCTTACCAACGAACGTTTCCCGGACGTTGCACTCGACGATCGCTGGCCCGACGATGCGCTCGCGGCGCTCCGCCCCGATGCGCAAACGGCGATAGTGACCCTGAGCCACGATCCCAAGATCGACGACCCGGCACTCGTTGCTGCACTTGCCGCGCCGACGCGCTATGTTGCGGCCCTGGGGTCAAAGGCCAGCCATGCAGCCCGGCTGGCGCGGCTCACGCAAGCAGGGATTTCTGCGGACGATCTGGCGAGGATCGAAGGACCGGCAGGCGTTGCGATCAACGCCATCAGCGCTCCGGAAATCGCGCTATCCATAGCAGGCGGCATCATTCGGGCGTTCAACGATGGACTGCGCTGAAATCGCGGTTGCGATTCTCGCGGCGGGTGAGAGCAGGCGCTTCGGTTCGGATAAGCTGATGGCCGATCTGGACGGTATTCCCATGGGCCTGCACATCGCGCGGACGGTTGCATCGATGGCCTTCGGATGGCGCTTCGCCATATGTCCGAAAGGCGCAGCATTGGTGCAGCATTTTTCCGGATTTGGGTTCGAACCAATCGAAAATGCCGCATCCGAATTGGGGCAGTCGCACTCGCTGCACCTCGCGGTTCACGGCGCCGAAGCGACTGATGCGAAGGCATTGTTGGTCCTGCTCGCTGACATGCCCTTTGTTTCGGAAGGGCACATTACGGCGGTCGTTGCGAACGGCGGCCTTTGTGCCTCGACCGATGGTAGCAAGCCTATGCCGCCTGCCTTGTTTCCGCGCACCTGTTGGCCGGAACTGCTCGATACCAGCGGCGACCAAGGCGCGCGTTCGTTGCTTGCAAATGCCATATTGGTCAACGCAGCGCCGCGCGAACTGCGCGACATTGACGTTGCCGCCGATTTGCCTAGACCGCAGACATGACTGCCGACCTCGCGCAACAATCGATCGAACAGGGCCTGCGCAACCCGATACTGATGGACGCGGCGCTGGCATTGTCCGAAAACCGCCTGGAGGATGCCGAGCCGCTGCTGCGCGCGCATCTGCGCGACAGGCCGACCGATGTTGCCGCAATTCGCCTGATGGCCGAGCTCGCCGCGCGTGTCGGGCGACTGAAGGACAGCGAAACGCTGCTCCGTCGCGCGCTGGAGCTTGCGCCAGCCTTCAGCGCCGCGCAGGCGAACCTTGCGACAGTACTCTACAAACAGAACCGCTTTGCCGAGGCAGTCGAAGCGCTTGATGCCTTACCGGCATCGGGCGGGGACAATGCAGCGCGAGAGACGTTGAAGGCCGCTGCACTTGGGCGGATCGGCGGCTATGACGAAGCCATTGGCCTCTATCGCCAATTGACGGAACGCTTCCCCGATCATGCAAAGCTGTGGATGAGCTATGGCCATATGCTCAAGACGGTCGGCGAACAGCAGCAAAGCATTGCTGCCTACCGCAAAGCACTGGCAGTCGAGCCATCGCTAGGCGAAGTTTGGTGGAGCCTCGCCAATCTGAAAATCATCCGTTTTACGGACGAAGATTTCGATGCCATGCGCGCTGCGCTCGCCGACGAAAATTTAACGCATGAAGACGAATTCCATCTTCATTTCGCCCTGGGTAAGGCAAGCGAAGAACGCGGCGCCCATGATGCTGCCTTCGCCCATTATGCGAAAGGCAATGCCCTGCGCAGTGAAGAACTGGCGCATGATCCCGATGCAGTGAGCACGCAAGTCGACAAGGTCATCGCTTGCTTCAAGCTGGAGTTTATGGAGGAACGGCAAGGCCATGCTGCCCCAGATCCGATATTCATCCTCGGAATGCCGCGCGCCGGATCGACGCTAATCGAGCAGATTCTTGCTAGCCATTCGATGGTCGAGGGAACGATGGAGTTGCCCGATATCCCTGCAATGGCCCTGAGGGAAGCAAGGGGACTGGAAGGCCGCAAGGACGACAAAAGCTGGGTCGATGCTGTCGCGGCAATGACGGATGCCGACCTTGGCCGCCTTGGTGCGGAATTCATCGAACGGACCCGCATCCAGCGCAAGACCGCCAAGCCTTTCTTCATCGACAAGCTCCCGAACAACTGGAGTTATCTCGGATTTATCCGCCTGATATTGCCTAACGCCAAAATTATCGACGCGCGCCGCCACCCGCTCGATTGCTGCTTTTCCAATTTCCGCCAGCATTTCGCAAAGGGACAGTCGTTCAGCTACGACCTGGAGCATATGGGCCGCTATTATGCCGACTATGTCCGCGCGATGGCGCATTTCGACCGGGTGCAGCCCGGTTATGTACACCGCGTCATCCACGAGGAAATGCTTGAAAACCCGGAAGCTGAAATCCGCCGTCTTCTGGACTATCTCCACCTGCCGTTCGAGGAAGCCTGCCTGTCTTTCCACGAAAACAAGCGCGCCGTCCGCACCGCGTCGAGCGAACAGGTCCGCCGCCCGATCAACCGCGATGGCGTCGACCAGTGGAAACCTTATGAAGCTCATCTCGGGCCGCTCAAGGCCGCGTTGGGCGACCTCTGGAAAAGCTACCCTGCCTAATATCGTTGCGCCGAGGCCACAGTTGCTGTGCAATTCATACGCTACAAACGATGTTCACCGAAAATTTATTGCAATGCGGCACCGGATATGAGTCTAGTCACAATAGTGTAAACAAAGCATCGAACCAGGGAGGTTTAGCTTCATGCGCCGTTTCGACAAAAAAGTCGCTTTTTCAGTACTATTCGCTTCAACTGCTATTGCATTTGCCATGCCGGCAATTGCGCAGGATGCGGCTGCCGACGAGGATGACGATGTCATCGTTGTCACTGCACAGAAGCGTGAACAAAATTTGCAAGACGTGCCGATTGCGATCAGCGCCATCGGTAACGAAAAGCTGGACCAGTTGCAGGTCAGCGAACTCGCGGATGTGGTGAAGTTCCTGCCGTCGGTGACTATCCAGCAGGCCGGACCCGGTTTTGCGCAGGTTTACTTCCGTGGCGTGGCTTCGGGCGAAAATGCGAACCACTCCGCGTCGCTACCGACGGTCGGCACTTATCTCGATGAAATGCCGATCACCACGATCCAGGGGGCGCTTGATATCCATGCTTATGACCTTGCGCGCGTAGAGGCACTGGCCGGACCGCAGGGCACACTCTATGGCGCGAGCTCGATGGCAGGCACGCTGAAGCTGGTAACAAATGCTCCGGATACTTCAGGCTTTTACGGAAATGCCGGAGTAGAAATCAACAATGTCGCGCATGGCGATTTTGGCGCGATCTATGAAGGTTTCGTCAACGTGCCGATCAGCAGCAATGCTGCGGCCCGTCTCGTCGGCTGGTATCGCGACGATGGTGGCTATATCGACAATCTGCCCGGCGCGCGAACCTATCCGACATCGGGCATTACGCAGAACAATGCGGCTCTCGTAGAGAAAAACTACAATGATGCAGAAACCTATGGCGCGCGTCTCGCGCTCGGCATCGATCTGGACGATAACTGGACCGTCAAGCCGACCTTAATGGGACAAGTGCAGAAGACCGAAGGCAGCTATGCCCGCGAGCGTTCGGGCCGGTCGACCGGCGAATACACAACCGTCCAGTATAATCCCGAAAGCAGCAAGGACAAATGGCTGCAGGCGGCACTGACTATCGAAGGCAAGATCGGCAATTGGGATCTGACTGTGACCGGCGGGCATTTGCGCCGCAAGACCGAAACCGAAAGCGATTATTCGGACTATGGCTATTTTTACGACGCGCTCGCCGGTTACGGGGCCTACTGGTATGATAATGCCGGGAATTTTGTCAGCCCGAACCAGTATATCCAGGGCATCGACCGGTACCGGAAGAGTTTTGCCGAACTCCGCATCGCGTCGCCGCAGGACGCCTCGCTGCGCTTCATCGGAGGCCTGTTCTGGCAGCGCCAGACACACAATATCGAGCAGAATTATATCATCGACAATATCGCGGACTCAATTACCGTTCCCGGCACCGACAGCAATATCTGGCTGACCAAGCAGCTTCGAACCGATCGCGACTATGCCGCGTTCGGTGAGGTCAGCTTCGACGTCACCGACAAGCTGACGCTGACCGGTGGCGCGCGGCTCTACAAATATGACAATTCGCTCTTCGGCTTTTTCGGTTTTGCAAGAGGATATTCGAGCAACACCGGCGTGGCGCGATGCATAACGACGACGGGTCAGGAGTTCCGCGACAATCCGACCGGGACATTCGCAACACCGATTCTTGCAGGCGCGCCGTGCACCAATGTCGACAAGAGCACGTCCGATACCGGCTTCATCCACAAGCTTAACGCGACCTACACAATCAACGACGATGCGCTGGTCTATGCCACATGGTCACGCGGTTACCGCCCCGGTGGCATCAACCGGCGCGGAACGCTGCCGCCTTATGGATCGGATGAACTCGACAATTACGAGCTTGGCTGGAAAACGACCTTTGGCGCGTTTCGCTGGAACGGCGCGGTCTATCAGGAAGACTGGAACAACATCCAGCTCTCGTTCCTTGGGGCGAGCGGGCTTACCGAAATCCGTAACGCCGGCATTGCACGCATTCGCGGTGTCGAAATGGACGTAGGCTATCGCGCGGGCGGCTTCAGTCTGAATGCCGGCTTCAGCTATAATGATGCTGAAATCCGTCGCGACTTCTGCGTCAGCTCCTTTATTGCGTGCGATCCGGTTGCCAACCCTGTACTTGCGCCGTCGGGTTCGCGCTTGCCGGTGACCCCAAAGTTCAAGGGCAACGCAGTCGCACGCTATGAATTCCCGCTCGGTGACTGGGACGGGCATGCGCAATTTGCAGTCAACCACACCGGATCGCGCCGGAGCGATTTGAGGACCGTGCAAAGCGCACTCAAGGGCAATTTTCCTGCCTATACGACGGTGGACGTGAGCTTCGGTATCAAGAGCGACGTATGGCGAATCGAAGCGTTCGCAACGAACCTGCTCGACGAGTTTGGCGTGGTGAATACGGGCGTGTCATGTGTGGAAACCGTCTGCGGTACGGGCATTACACCGACAACGCCGACCGGCGGCGCATTCTATGACGTACTCATCAAACCGCGCGTCATTGGCATAAAGTTCAGCCGCGACTTCTAACGAATATCATCGCCGCCAGCGGCCCAGAAAGCGGCTGTCGGCGATGACTTCCTGTGCACAATTATGCCCCGGCGCGCCGGTCACGCCGCCGCCGGGATGTGTGCCCGCGCCGCACATATAAAGGCCATCGAGCGGCCCGCGATAGGCGCCATTGCCGAGCACGGGTCGAGCAGACCAGAGCTGGTCGAGGCTCATATTGCCATGCATGATATCGCCGCCCGCGAGTCCGAATTTGCGTTCGAGGCCGAGCGGGGACAGTATCTGGCGGCCAAGAATGGAAGCGCGAAAGCCGGGGGCGTAGGATTCCACTGTGTCGATGATGGTATCGGCGGCCTTTCCCTCGTCGGCATCCCAATCATGTGCTGGATCGAACTGCTGGCAAAACAGGCTGGCGACATGCTGTCCGGGCGGCGCGAGGCTGTCGTCGACGGTTGAGGGAATGAGCATCTCGACGATTGGCCTTTTCGACCAACCATAGCGTTTCGCATCGAGGAAAGCCTCGTCCATATAGTCGAGTGTGGGTGCGATGATGATACCCGACTGGTGATGCTCACCCGGTTCGGGGAGGCAGATGAAGCGCGGCAATTCGGATAAAGCGACATTCATCCGGAAGGTGCCGCTCCCGGCCTTGAAGGCCTTTATTCGCCGCTTGAACTCGGGTTGGAGGTCTCCTTCGTCGAACATCCGCTCATACAGGATTTTCGGCCCGACATTGGCAATGACGCGGGGCGCGGCAATCTCCTCGCCGCTTTCCAGCCTTACGCCGACCGCCTTGCCGCCATCGACCAGCACCCGCGACACCGGCGCTTCAAGGCTGATCTCAACGCCAAGCTGCGCACAAACCTTGGCCATCATCTGCGTAATCGCGCCCATGCCGCCGATACTGTGGCCCCAGGCACCCTTCTTGCCGTTGACTTCGCCGAAGACGTGGTGGAGCAACACATAGGCGCTGCCCGGCGTGTCGGGACTGGCATAATTGCCCACCACTGCGTCGAAGCCGAAGGCAGCCTTGACCGCCTCGCTCTCGAACCAGCTGTCGAGGAAGGTTCGCGCCGATTTTGTGAACAGTTCGAGCACATCGCGCTGCTGGCTCAAGGAGAGTTTCATCAACCCGCGTCCCTGCCGCGCGGCATCGATAAAGGTCTGCAAGCCGTCGCCGACATTAGGTGGCGACTTCAGCGCCAGATCGCGCAGGACATCGGCAACGCCTTCGAGCATGTCGTAATAGTCCGGCAGAACGCAGGCATCATGGTCGGAGAAACGCGCAAATTCCTTTTGGGTTCGTTCGAGGCCGCCGCCGAGCTTAAGGTAGCCACCATCCTCCTGCGGCAGGAAGTTGGAAATCGGTCGCTCGATAACGCGGTAGCCGTGGTCGGCGAGCTTCATGTCGGCGATGACCTTGGGCTGGAGCAGGCTGACGGTGTAGCTTGCCACCGAATTGCGAAAGCCCGGGTGGAATTCCTCGGTCACCGCCGCGCCGCCGACGATATCGCGGCGTTCGACGATGCGGACTTTGAATCCTGCGCGGGCAAGGTAGAAGGCGCAGACGAGGCCGTTATGGCCTGCGCCGATGATCACGGCATCGTATTTCTTGGTCATTTCTGGCTCCAGCCCGGGGTCGGGCGTTGTTCCTGGCGGGCTTCGGGGATGAGTTCGCGCATCCGGCGGCAAAAGCTTTTCAGGCACACTTCCTTGTCGGACAGCGGCCCCATCGTGAAACTGCGGCTCGCCATGCCCTGCTGCACGCGGGTGATGAGCATGGTGTCTTCGGCATTGACCTGCCGGTTGATCCGCCAGTTGAGGTAGCGCGCGGCGCGCATCTGGCGACGGTCATCGGGAAGGACGTAGCTGATTTCGCGAATGACGCAGCTTGTCGGGCCGGTGGGTAACCATTGCATGAAATCGACTTGGTCGGGATAGATATCGAATGCGACCGAGGGCCAGAGCTTGAAGTAGAGCCAATGCCTCTGGTTGGCTTCGGGCAGATGCGGCACTGGCGGCAACAGGTTCTGGTAAGCGCGTTCGGACCAGTTGGCGGAAGGCCGGTCGATCAGGTCGCCCCACATGCGGTCGACATGGGGTTCGGCCTCGATGCCATAACTTTTGCCGAACAGCCGGGTGAGGCCGGGATGCGCAACCGGGATGTGCAGGCCATCCGAGTAATTGTCGCCGACATTCTTCCAGTTCACTTCGCGCGGGCGCAGCGTGACTCGGCCGAGTGCTTCAAGCTCTTCGAAGCGGTAGGGCGCGATCTGCTGCTCATAGGGGGCCATCATTTCAGATACCGACGGGCCGCCACCTTCAAGGCGCACGAAGATGAAGCCCCGCCAGATTTTCATTTCGACCGGCACCAGCCCTGCGTTGTCCTTGTCGAGCGTCGGATAGGAAGCGCTATCAGGGACACCGGTGAGGCGGCCGTCGAGATCGTAGGTCCATGCATGATAGGGGCAGACGAGCTTCTTTGCGCAGCCGCTCGCCCCGTCAACCAGTCGCGAACCACGGTGGCGGCAGACGTTGGTGAAGGCGCGGAGATGGTTGTCCTGTCCTCGCACCACGAGGACGCTTTCGCCTACATAATCCAGGCTGTGCCAGTCGCCGCGATTGGGAATGTCGCTGACATGGCAGACAATTTGCCACGAAGGGCGGAAGACATTTTCGATCTCCAGCCGTGCGAACTCGGGATCGTCATAGGTCCACGCTGGCAGGCTCCAGCCCTCCAGCGGATCGTCATTCCCGATTTTCAAGACGCGAACCGACATGTTGATTCCATTGTTATACGAGTGTATAACAATTGCATGAGCCAGAGGCAAGCCTTTACGCGCGAGAGTGCAGGCGCGAGGCGTGACGCGCTGATCGCGGCCTGCGCTCGCGTCTTGGCGCAGCATGGCGCATCTGGCACGTCGGTGCGGGTGGTGTGTGCCGAGGCGGGGGTTTCGCCAGGGTTGCTGCGGCATTATTTCGACGGCATCGAGGCGCTTATTGCCGCCACATATCGCGCGACGGGTGCGCGGGTAGCGGAGGCCCTGAACGCGGCGGTAGCCACCGAAAAAGACCCACGCGCGCGTTTGCTTGCATTTGTCACAGCCAGTTTCCGCGCGCCGATCGCCGACCCCGAACTGCTGGCGACATGGCTCGCCTTCTGGAGCCTGTCGCGCACAAATCCTTTGATCGGGAAGATTCACGACGAGATTTACGCCGACAACCGCAGCGACATGGAAAAGCTCATCGCTGCCTGTCCGGGCGCACCGGCCGAGCCTCGCCTCGCCGCGATCGCGTTGACCGCGCTCGTAGACGGCCTTTGGCTTGAACTCAGCCTCGGCAACGCGCCTTTCAGCGTTGAGGAGGCCGAAACCTTGGCGGGAAAGTGGCTGGATAGTTTGCTGGCATAGTTTTCGCCGGACGTTTATCGTCGGCATATGACCGATGCCCCCATGACCTATGCCCGTTATCTCGCGCTCGATACGCTGCTTGCGGCGCAGCATCCGCAGTCGCAGCTCGATGACGAAATGCTGTTCATCATCATTCACCAGACCAAGGAATTGTGGCTGAAGCAGATGATCCGCGAGTTGCGGCTGGCGCAGGCGGACATCCGCAATGACGCGCTGGTTCCGGCTTATAAGGCGCTTGCACGAGTCAGCCGGATTCAGGCGGTTATGACGTTGAGCTGGGATGTGCTCTCGACGATGACGCCGTCCGATTACACGCGCTTCCGCCATGTGCTGGGGCCGAGTTCCGGTTTCCAGTCGGACCAGTTCCGTACCGTCGAGTTCATGCTGGGCCTCAAGGATGCGAACCACCTAAAATTCCAGGACGACCGTCCCGAAGCGCGGGCGGCGATGGTCGAGGCGCTGACATCCCCGAGCATCTGGGACGATACGATCATCGCCTTGGCGCGTGCAGGCATCGACGTCCCCTTGGGCCAGCTCGACCGCGACTGGGCGCAGCCGCATGTCTTTTCGCCCGACGTCGAGGCAGGTTTCCTGCAGGTCTATCGCGATACCGAGCGTTATTGGGAATTGTACCAGCTTGCCGAGAAACTGGTCGATCTGGACGATGCCATGACGACGTGGCGGCACAAGCATGTACTGACCGTCGAGCGTATCATCGGGGGCAAGCGGGGCACCGGCGGCACGGCAGGGGTGAGCTATCTTGCCAGCACCATAACCAAGCGCGCCTTTCCCGAATTATGGTCGCTCAGGACGCAATTGTAATATCGTTGCAACAGCGTCCACCTACCGCATAAGACAATCCGAAATTGCAAAGGAACCGGGATGTCGCTTTTCATCAATCGCCGCCATTTGTTGACCACCGCAGGTTTCGGGATAGGCGGCTTGCTGCTCCCCGGCGGCGCGGCGATGGCGCAAGCCTTGCTCGGCCTTACCGGTTTCACACACAATGTCGCGAGCGGCGAGCCGGACCCCGATTCGGTGCTGCTCTGGACACGCTATGTCAGCCCCACAGGCGGGCCGTCGAAAGTGCGCGTCGAAATTTCGGAAAGCCAGGATTTCGCCAAAATCGCGGGCGGCGGCCAGATGGTCACCGGACCGTGGCGCGACCATACGGTTAAAATAACCGTCGACAATCTCGCGCCGGGCAAATGGCACTGGTTCCGCTTTATCGCGCCCGATGGCAGCATGTCGCCGGTCGGCCGCACCAAGACGCTTCCGGTCGGCAAGGCGGCGAAGTTCAATATCGCGATCTTCTCCTGCTCGAACCTAGGCTTCGGCGAATTCAACGCTTATGGCCATGCGGCGGCGCGCGACGATATCGACCTTGTGCTGCACATGGGCGACTATATCTACGAATATGCGCGCGGCGGTTATGATGGCGGCGCGAAATTTGCCGAGCGCATCTTCCCGAACAGCGAAATACTGACGCTGGCCGATTACCGGCTGCGCTATCAGAGCTATCGTGCCGACAAGCAGTTGCAGGCGCTGCACGCCAATTTCCCCATGATCCCCAACACCGACGATCATGAAGGCACCAATGACATGTGGGAGGGTGGGGCGCAAAACCACCAGCCCGACGAAGGCGACTGGACCAACCGCAAGAACGCCGCGATGCAGGTATGGCGCGAATGGCTGCCGGTTGGGGAGACGCCGTGGAAGGAATATCCGATCGGCGATCTTGCAACCTATTACCGCACCGACACGCGCGCGGTGGCACGTAGCAAGCCTTATTTGCACGGCGACTTCATGCGTGCGGCGGACCCGGCAAAGGCATTCAGCGAGTTCCACGACGGGGCGTGGGTCGACCCCGCCATGACTATGCTGGGCAGCGAGCAGGAAAGCTGGCTGACCAAGGCAATCGGACGCAACAAAGCGACTTGGGCGGTGCTCGGTTCGGGGACCAACATGGGCTACAATTATACGCCCGAAGAAGCGCTCAACTGGTTCCCCAAGGATGCGCCCGAAAGCCGAAGAAATTATGCGCGGCAGGGGATTGCTGCGGCGAAAGCAGGGCTTCCCTACAATCTCGACAATTGGGGTGGCTATCCCGTTGCACGTTCGCGGATATTGGCGGCGGCGCAGCGCGCGGATGCCAATCTGGTCGTGGTCACCGGCGACAGCCATAATGGCTGGGCGTTCGATCTTCCCGAGGGCGGCAAGCCAGCGGGCGTCGAGTTCGGCGGGCACAGCGTGTCTTCGCCGGGTTTCGAAAGCGCAACACAAGGCACCGATCCGGCCGTCATCGCGCGCAATTTGCTGGAAGCCAGCAAGCAGGAATTGCGCTGGGTCGATACCTCGAACCGGGGCTACATGCATTTGTCGCTCACCCCGCAGGCGGCGACCAACGAATGGGTGTTCATGCAGAGCGTCAAGGACCTGTCGATGGCGATCAAGCCTGGGCACCGGATGAAGGTTCGTCCGGGACGCAAGGTTCTGGAGCAGGCCTGACAAAGACATCGTCATCCTGAACTTGGTTCAGGATGACGAGACAGATATCTTAATCGCTCAATTAAACCCGCTTGATTTCTTGCATCCTGCCGCGCCATAGGCTTAGCAAAGGCGAGACAGGAGAGCAGAATGCAATTTGCGAATTTGGTATATAGCGAGGAGCAGATCGAGCTGCTCGACGTGGCCACCAGTTTCTGCCGCGACAAATCGCCGATCGATGCTGTGCGCAAGTTGATGGACAGCGAACTTGGCTATGACGCGCAAGTCTGGAGTGAGATCGCGGCGCTCGGCTGGACTGCGATTGCGATCCCCGAAGCGCATGGCGGGGTCGGCCTGACGCTGGCAGAGGTCGTACCGGTGGTCGAACAGATGGGGCGTCACCTGATGGCCTCGCCGTTCGTGCCATCGGCCCTCGCGGCGCAGGCGCTGATCGCTGGCGGAACCGAGGCGCAGCAGACGGAATGGCTGCCGAAACTGGCGGAAGGTGCGGTCGGCACGCTGGCGCTGTCCGAAGCGCATGGCGATTGGGAACTCACCAACATCACCGCGACCGCCAAAGCCGATGGCGACAATCTTATGCTGTCGGGCGAGAAATTGTTCGTGCTCTGGGCCGAAAGCGCCGAGGCGATAATCGTGTCGGTCATGCTCGACGGCAAGCCTGCCTTGCTGTTGCTGACCGCAGCCGACATTGCGGGCCGCCTCCGCCGCGAAGCGATTATCGACGAGACCAAGCGCAGCTTTGCGCTGTTGCTTGATAGCATCTCGGTTGCAAAATCGGCGATGCTCGATTTCGGCAAAACCGCGCAGACATTGGCGCATATCGATCACGCCGCCGCGCTCCTCCAAAGCGCAGAAATGTGCGGCGGGTCGCAGAGCGTCATCGATTACACTATAAGCTATCTGCAAACCCGCAAGCAGTTCGGTAAAATCATCGGCGAATATCAGGCGCTCAAGCATCCCATCGTCGATGCCTATGTCGATTACGAAAAGGCGCGTTCGCACCTCTACAGCGCGGCGTCGTCTTTCAGCGACCAGGGCCTCGGCGAAGTCGCGGTGCGCATGGCGAAGGCCTCGGCGGACGGCGTCTACAGCTTTGCTGCCGATCGCGCGATCCAGTTCCACGGCGGCTTCGGCTTCACACATGATTGCGACGCCGGCCTCCATCGCCGTGCAGCGATCTTTCACGCCTCGCAGTTCGGCGACGCTGCCTGGCAACGGGCGAAGCTGGCGCCTTTGCTGCTGGGATGAGCGCCCAGTTCGTCCTGCTGATCACCTGCACCGACCGCCCCGGCATCGTCGCCGCGGTGGCGCAGTGCATCGCAGGGCAGGGGGGCAATATCCTCGAAAGCGCGCAATATAGCGACGAGGATAGCGGTACCTTTTTCATGCGCATCGCGTTCGCGCCTGCAGCAGAGCCGGATATCGAGGCATTTCGCGCGGCCTTCGAGGCGGTAGCAGACAGCATCGGCTGCGAATGGCAATTGCACAATGCCGCCCGCAGGCCGCGCGTTGCGATCCTCGTCAGTCAGGGCGGACACTGCCTCAACGACCTTCTCTACCGCACCGCCACGGGACGGTTGCCGATGGAGGTGACCAGCGTCATCTCTAACCATCGCACCTGGCAGCGGCGGGTGGGGCATGAGGGTATTGCCTTCCACTATCTGCCGGTGACGGCGGAGACCAAGGCAGCACAAGAGGCAGAACTGCTTGGCTTGCTGGAAGCTCAACAGGTCGATCTGGTAATTCTCGCGCGCTATATGCAGGTGCTGTCGGAAGGCCTGTGCCAGAAATATAGCGGCCGCATCATCAACATTCACCACAGCTTCCTCCCCGGCTTCAAGGGCGCTCGCCCCTACCATCGCGCGCACGAACGCGGCGTGAAGATGGTCGGCGCAACCGCGCATTATGTGACGGCGGATTTGGACGAAGGCCCGATCATCGCGCAGGACGTCTCAGTGGTCGACCATGCCGACAGCGTCGACGACCTCATCGCGCAGGGTCAGGACACGGAGAGCCGGGTTCTCGCCCGTGCGGTAAAGGCGCATATCGAACATCGCGTGCTGCTCAACTGCGCGCGGACGGTGGTGTTCAAATAGCAGCGAAACCCGAGCATCCGGTCGGACAGTTCATCTACCGGCCGGCACCTCAAGCAGCACTTGAGCCAACAGCGCGTCCCACTGCGCGACGATCTGTTCGGGAGCAAAGCGCCTGATGTCGGCGCGGGCGGCAGCCCCGAGCCGATGGCGCAATGCTTTGTCGCCCATCACCCGGTCGAGCGCGCCGGACAGTGCCTTCACATCCCCCGGCGGCACGAGCAATCCGGTCCGCTCATGATCGACAATATCGGCGGGTCCGTAAGGACAGTCGAACGAGACAACAGCAAGGCCCGCTCCGGCAGCCTCGGCGAGCGCATTGCCGAACCCTTCGTACCGCGAGGAAAACACGAACGCATCGGCATCTTCCACCCATTCCGCCGGATCTTTGCTGATGCCCGGCAAATCAATCCGGTGCGCAAGCCCGCGTTTCTCGACCTGCCATTCCAGCTTCTGGCGCAACGCTCCCTCACCCCAGATCCGTAATTTCCAGTCGGGGTGAGCCGGGGCCACTGCCGCAAAGGCGTCGATTAGCAGGTCGAACCCCTTTTGCTCGGTAAGCCTGCCCACGGCGGTCAGAACCGGCAGGCCACCTTTCGGAGCCGCCGGTACCGTGACTTCGACCGGATTGCTGATGACCCGGGCACGTTCGCGTGCCTTGCCGTCCAGGCATTCCAGGCTGGCACGGGTTTGCATTACAATCGCGGCAGCGCGCCATTGAAGGCGGGCGAGCAGCAAACCCCAGGTAGCGTTCGACTTCTGCATTTGCGGATTGTTGCGTTCGGAGATGATAACCGGATGGCGCAAGTTCAAACTGGCAAGCAAAGTGATGACGTTTATTTTCGTCAGAAAGGAAATGACTGCGTCCGGTTTCAGTGCTTTTATTGTTCTGCGTAGTGCAATGGACCGGCGGAGAGTGGTAATCACTTGCTGAAGCAAGCCGGATCGGGCTGCCGGGATGCCAAGCCGGACCAGCTTTACCGCTGGATCGAACGGATGAAAAACGAGGTCGGTAGCAGCATCGAAAGAGATTATCGTAACTTTACGGTTACGCACCCAGTCGGCAGTGATTAGCTGCAAAACACGTTCGGCGCCCCCTGCGCCAAGTGCAGCAATGGTAAACACTATATGCATTTTGCAAACGATAACAGCTTTTCATGTCCGGACATTTGTTTTCTGCCCGTTTTCGCGACTTTTTCGGAGTAGAGAGCCGTATTACTATGTATCGGCGTGTAAACAGATGGCGCACCCAAGAGGATTCGAACCTCTGGCCTCTGCCTTCGGAGGGCAGCGCTCTATCCAGCTGAGCTATGGGTGCCGATGCGGCGCGACTAGCAGGGGGAGGGGCTTTTCGCCAAGCAGTTTTTGCGCCACGCCTCAGGCCGCCGACAAAAATGGAACTCATCGCTTTCCCGAATGTTTTATAAGGCAAGCGGAGAAAGCGATAAATGACGGCTAAGATAATGTGTGTCTGCGCGAGCGTGTTGGGTGCGGCTGTCGGCGCTTGCTTGCCCGTCGCGTCCGAAGAGAAAGAGCAATCGAGTACAGCACAAAGTGCAGTGACAGCGCCCGCCGCCGATGTTCCGCTGGAAATCGCGATCAGCCAGTTTCCGGGTGGTTATCAAGGGCGGTGGGCAAGGACGCAGGCAGGTTGCGCCGACGATCCCGAGAATAGCGAGCAGATGATGTCGTTGCAGGGCAAGCTCGTGAAATTTCACGAATCCGTCGGCACGATGACGGCAGGCAAGCGGATGACATCGAAAACGATGGAGGCAGAGTTCGATTTTGTCGGCGAGGGCGAGAAGTGGAGCAAAACCATTGCCTTCGAAATGACCGAGGACCGCAAGCGCATCACGCGAACCGACAAAGACGACGGGGCGTCCTACCAATATGTCCAGTGCCCCAAGCTAATGGCTGGATAAGTCAAAATCGCGATGCTACGGCGGCGCGATGCAAAACCAGTTCGATTTGACCGAAGATCAGCTTGCCATCCAGGACATGGCGCGCAAGTTCACTGCCGACGCGATCACCCCCTTTGCCGCCGAATGGGACGAGAAAGCGCATTATCCGGTCGATGTCTGGAAAGCGGCGGGCGAGCTGGGTTTTGGCGCGATTTATGTGTCGGAAGAGTCGGGTGGCACGGGCCTCGGGCGGCTCGAAGCGGCGCTGATCATGGAGGCGATGGCTTATGGCTGCCCAGCGACCAGCGCTTATATCTCGATCCACAATATGGCGGCCTGGATGATCGATCATTTCGGCGGCGCGGAGTTGAAGGCGCGTTTCCTGCCCGATCTGGTGAGCATGGACAAAATTGCGTCTTATTGCCTGACCGAGCCGGGCTCGGGGTCGGACGCGGCGGCCCTCAAAACGACCGCGCGGCTGGATGGCGATCATTATGTGCTCAACGGCACCAAGCAGTTTATTTCGGGCGCAGGCTATAACGACATCTATGTGTGCATGGTGCGCACTGGCGACGAAAAGACCAAGGGCATTTCTTGCCTTGTCGTCGAGAAGGATACGCCGGGGCTGAGCTTCGGCGCGCCCGAGAAGAAACTCGGTTGGAACGCTTCGCCCACCGCTCAGGTCATTTTCGAAGATTGCCGTGTGCCGGTCGCCAACCGCGTCGGCGCGGAAGGTGACGGCTTCCGCTTTGCGATGATGGGTCTCGATGGCGGGCGGCTCAATATCGGCGCCTGCTCGCTGGGAGGGGCGCAGCGCTGCCTTGACGAATCGGTCAACTACACCAAGGAGCGCCAGCAATTCGGGCAGCCGGTGGCCGATTTCCAGAACACGCAATTCATGCTTGCCGACATGGCAACCGATTTGGAAGCGGCGCGGGCGCTGCTGTACATCGCGGCGGCAAAGGTCACCGCGAATGCGCCCGACAAGTCGCGCTTTTCAGCGATGGCGAAGCGACTGGCAACCGACAATGGCAGCGAGATCGTAAACAAGGCGCTGCAACTGTTTGGCGGTTACGGCTATTTGCGCGATTATCCCATCGAACGTTTCTGGCGCGACCTGCGCGTGCATTCGATCCTCGAAGGCACCAACCAGGTGATGCGGATGATCGTCGGCCGGGACTTGCTGCGCCAATGAGTCAGGATGTCCTTACCCGGATTGAGGGCCATGCCGGGATCATCAGCCTCAACCGCCCCGCGGCGCTGCATGCGCTGACGCTCGATATGGTTCATGCGATGACTGAGGCGCTGCTGAAATGGCAGACATCGCGCAAGGTCAAATGCATCATCATCGACCATGCGGAAGGCCGCGGCTTTTGCGCTGGCGGCGATATCGCCTTCCTGCGCAATTCGGCGCTGAACGATGAGGGCAAATCAGGGCGTCAGTTTTTCCACGACGAATATCAGCTCAACCATTTGCTGTTCACATATCCCAAGCCGGTGGTCGCCTTCATGGATGGCATCTGCATGGGTGGCGGTGTCGGCATTTCGCAGCCCGCACGTTTTCGTGTGGCGACCGAAAATACCCGTTTTGCCATGCCCGAAACCGGAATCGGTCTGTTTCCCGATGTCGGCGGTGGCTGGTATCTGTCGCGGCTCGAAGGGCGGGTGGGGCAGTTTCTTGCGCTCACCGGCGCGCGCATTCAGGGGCCGGGTTGCCTCGCGCTCGGGCTCGCCACGCATTATTTGCCCTCCGAAGCACTGGCCGATGCAAAGGCGCGGATCGCGGCAGAGGATGTCGAGCGGATCGACGGCATTTTGGGGACGCTGGCGGTAACCCCGCCGCCGTCTAAAGTTGTGGAGACCTTGTTCCAGATCAATCGGCATTTTGCGTCTGACCGGTTCGAGGACATTCTCTCCAGCCTCGAAGCCGACGACAGCGATTGGGCGATGAAAGAACTGGCAACGCTGCGCAGCAAAAGCCCGCAGACGTGCAAGGTCGCGCTGCGGCAGTTGGCGGAAAGCGCGAGGTTGAGCGATTTCGCCGACAATATGGCGATGGAATATCGCATCGCTAGCCGCGTTTTGCTCCGCCCCGATTTTGCCGAGGGTGTGCGTGCGGTGATTGTCGATAAGGATAATGAGCCCAAATGGAACCCGGCAACGCCCGAAGGCGTGACCGACGAGTTACTGGATGCGATTTTCGCGCCGCTGCCCGCTGACGAAGAATGGAAGCCCCTATGAGCTATGATACGATATTGGTCGAACAGCGTGGTGCGGTGACGCTGATTACGCTCAATCGCCCGCAGGCGTTGAATGCGCTCAACAGCCAGGTGCTGGCCGATCTGATCGAGGCCTTTGCCGCGTTCGATTCAGACGATAGCCAGCGCTGCGCGGTGTTGACCGGCAGCGAGAAGGCTTTCGCGGCAGGCGCGGACATCAAGGAAATGCAGTCGCAGAGCTTTGCTGAAATGTACGGTAGCAACTTCTTCGCCGGTTACGACCGCGTAACCGCGACCCGCAAGCCGTGGATCGCGGCGGTTAACGGTTTTGCGCTGGGTGGCGGCTGCGAACTGGCGATGATGGCAGACTTTATCATCGCGGGCGACAATGCAAAATTCGGTCAGCCCGAAATCAAGCTTGCGGTTTCCCCCGGCATGGGCGGATCGCAGCGACTGACGCGCGCCATCGGCAAAGCGAAGTCGATGGAAATGTGCCTGACCGGCCGGATGATGGACGCTGCCGAAGCCGAGCGTTCGGGGCTGGTCGCCAAGGTCGTGCCGAGTGCCGAACTGGTGGACGAGGCGCTGAAGACCGCTGAAGCCATCGCCGGAATGGCCCCGCTTGCGGCCATCGCCTGCAAGGAAATGGTCAACGCCGCGTTCGAAACCAACCTGCAGCAGGGCGTCGTGTTCGAGCGGCGGCTGTTTCACGGGCTGTTCGGCTCGGCCGACCAAAAGGAAGGCATGGCAGCCTTTGTCGAGAAACGGCCGGCAAAGTGGACGGGGAAATAGCTCTTTCCTCCCCAAGAGAAGCTTGGGGAGGATTAGAACTCAATGCCCTAACGAGAATTTCGCGAACAGCGTGAAGCCCATCGGGCTTTTGCCATAAGCCGCGTCGAGCGCGTCAGGTTTGGCAAAGGCAGACACCGCGCCGCCGAGTTCGGGATGACGATAAGGTGGAGATATCACTCAAACATTGAACCGGAACAGCATGATGTCGCCGTCCTTGACGATATAGTCCTTGCCTTCCGAGCGCCATTTGCCCGCTTCCTTGGCCCCGGCCTCGCCGTTGTATTTGACGTAGTCTTCGTAGGCCATCGTCTCGGCGCGGATGAAGCCTTTTTCGAAGTCGCTGTGGATTGCGCCCGCCGCGTTGGGTGCGGTGTCGCCCGTGTGGACGGTCCAGGCGCGTGCTTCCTTGGGACCGACGGTGAAGAAGGTGATGAGGTGGAGCAGCTCGTATCCGGCACGGATGACGCGGGCGAGGCCGGTTTCGGTGAGGCCCAGGTCTTCGAGGAACACTTCGCGGTCCTCGGGCGGCATGGTCGAGATTTCGGCCTCGATGGCGGCTGAGACGACCACGGCTTCTGCCCCTTCGGCCTTGGCCTTTTCGAACACCTTGGCTGAAAGCGCGTTGCCATTGGCAGCGCTAGCTTCTTCGACATTGCAGACGTACAGCACGGGTTTGGCGGTCAGCAATTGGGCCATCTGGAACAGCCGCTCTTCCTCGGCATCGTCGCGCTTCGTAAGCCGCGCCGGTTTGCCGTCGCGCAGCAGGTCTAGTGCCCGGCCCAGAACGAGCGCACTGATTTTTGCTTCCTTGTCGCCCTGCGTGCCTTTCTTGATGAGGTTCGGCACACGCTTTTCAAGGCTTTCCAGATCCGACAGCATCAATTCGGTTTCGACTGTCTCGGCGTCGGAAATCGGGTCGATCTTGTTGTCGACATGCTGGATATCGTCATCCTCGAAGCAACGCAGCACATGAACGATGGCGTCCACCTCGCGGATATTTCCAAGGAACTGGTTGCCTAAGCCTTCGCCCTGCGACGCACCGCGAACAAGGCCTGCAATGTCGACAAAGCCCAACTGCGTCTCGATAATCTTCGCCGAGCCGCCGATCTTCGCAATGGTCTGCAACCGCTGGTCAGGCACAGCGACATTGCCGATATTCGGCTCGATCGTGCAGAACGGATAATTCGCCGCCTGCGCCGCCGCCGTCTCGGTCAGCGCGTTGAAGAGGGTGGACTTGCCCACATTGGGAAGGCCCACAATACCGCATTTGAAACCCATGAAATGTGCCCGTCGATAAAGGAAAGGCGCGCCCTAGCGGTTAGCCGAGTGCTTTTCAATCATGCACGGCCTTTACCCAAGGACCATAAGGCGAATTACCCAGCATTGCCACCTGCGTTTCGGCCGAAACCTTGTTGATTGCCTCCTGCGGCTTGCCGCCTGGATGCACCGCACGGCGCAAGGGGCGGGTTCCGGCGGGCATGGCCGCTATTTCGGCGATGGCGCGGGGGACGTCCATCGGGTCGGCGCTTCGGCCCGATCCGTCTTCGGTGCCCATCCGCGAAACCAAAGCGGGGTAGGCGGCGGCTTCTTCGGGCGAAAGCCGGTCTTTCAGCTCTTTTGCCAGCACATTACGGTTGACCCAGACCTTGGTCGGGTAGCCGCCGGGCTGGATCACGCAGACTTCGACGCCGTGCGGCACAAGCTCATAGGCCATCGCCTCGCTCATTGCCTCAAGCGCGAATTTCGACGGGGAATAATGGCCCGACGACGGGACGATGACGCGGCCCAGTTGAGACGATATGTTGAAAATCAGCCCCCGCTTGGTTTTGCGCATGGCTGGAAGCACGGCGCGTGCCATGCGGTGCGGGCCGTAGACGTTGGTGTCGAAAATCAGCTTGGTGGCTTCCATGTCCTGAAGTTCAATGGGGCCGGCATAGCCGACGCCTGCATTGTTCACGACGACATCGAGTGCACCGCCCGCGATCCGTTCGGCCTCGACGACGCCCTTTGCGACCTGTTCGTCCGAGGTCACATCGATTTCGATGATGGAGATGTCGAGCTTTTCCTTGGCGGCCTCTGCCTTGAGCTGGTCGGCCTCCTTGCGCGGCAGGCCACGCATCGATGCGATGACCTTCGCCCCTGCGCGTGCGTAATGCAACGCGCCTGCATAGCCGAAGCCCGACGAACAGCCTGTGATCAGGACGGATTTACCCTTCAACGACGGAGCGGCTGTCTGTGCTGACACGGCTTCGGGCAAGGTCGAGGCAACGCCTATGGCGGCGGTCGCGCCAAGCAATTGTCGACGATCTAACGAAACGGGATCAGACATGACACGATTTCCTTCTCCTGAGAACCGAAGCCGAAAGTCGCATATCAATCAGGCACACGCAAGAACGGTCGCAAGCGCGAGGCTCGCAACCGTTTCAGCTTGTTATTGTTCTGGTATCAGGCGCCGACCGGTTTCCCGTCCGTCCGCGTGATAACGACCGTCGATGAACGCGGCTGTTGCCCCGCAACCGGCCAGTTGCCCGTCGGGTGCTGGATGTTGACGAAGAAGGTTTCGAGGTCGGGCGTGTAGGTCAATCCCGTAATCTCGCAGCCAAGCGGTCCGACGAGGAAGCGTTTGGATTGCTTGGTCACCTGGTCGACATAGAACATTGCGTTGTGCCCGAATACCTGGTCGATGGTCCGGCCCGCGACGCCCGAATTGCCGGGGACGCTGTGGTCGGTCTGCACCCAGAGGCGACCTTCGCGGTCGATCAGGATGCCGTCAGGGCTGGAGAAGGTGTCGCCGCTGATATTGCCGACAAGGTTAGTACCGCCCGACGCAAGCGACGGATCGCCTGCCAGCAGGAAGATTTCCCAGGTGAAGCTCAGCGCCAGCGGTGAATCCGCGCTTTCGCGGAATTTCAAGATATGCCCGTGCCGGTTGACCGTGCGCGGGTTCATGGGATCGGTAACCTGGCGGCCGCTATTGTTGGTCAGGGTCACGAAAATGCCCTGATTGTCCGGTGAAACCGTGATCCATTCGGGGCGATCCATTACCGTTCCGCCAGCGACCCGTGCCGCCGACTTGGTATTGAGGAGGACATCGGCCTGCGTGGCAAAATTGACGATGGTGGGCGCGGGCGGGGTCGTGCTCTGGGTGGCATTGCCGGGATCGCTGGCACCGACGACAAGGCCGTTCTGGCCTTGCACAAGCGCACGCCATTCGCCGGTGCCGTTACCGTTGAAGCGGGCGACATAGAGCGTGCCGTTGTCCAGCAAGTCCCTGTTTGCCGAACGATTCCCGGGGTTATAGGCGCGGTTGGGGATGAATTTGTAGATGCAGCCGGGGGTGGCATCGTCGCCCATGTAGAATGCGACGCGGCGGCTTTTGTCGGTCATGAAGGCCACATTTTCATGGTCGAAACGGCCCATCGCGGTGCGCTTGGTGGGCGGCGCGAGTTCGTTCAGCGGGTCGATTTCAACCACCCAGCCCATGCCGATAGCGGGTTGTGTCGGGTCGAGATAATTGTCGGTGGATTCCTCGCAGGTGAGGAAGGTGTTCCAAGGTGTGCGGCCCGTCGCGCAGTTGTTGATCGACCCCTTGATGTTGCCCACCACTGAAGCTGCGGGGCCGCCGGAGAGATAGGTGCTGTTGCCGGTGTAACGCTTGTTATAGGGCGAGTTGGCCTTGACCGACCATTTGCCGTCGCGGCCTTTGGCCACTTCGATGACCGACACGCCGACCGCCGAGAGCGCAATCGCTTTCTGGTCTGCGGTTGCCGTGGCAGGATTGTAGCCGCCGGCCTGAAGGATATTGAAATCGGGATATTCATGGTTGATGGCGAGCAATCCGCCGCCATTGGCTTCAACGCCACGCAGCGTGAAAAATTCCATACCGTCATGGTTGCCGCCTGCCCATTTTTCGGCCTGGGCGGGGGTGGGGTAGCTGCCTGCGTAAGCGGCAACACCTGCTTCGACGACATCGCCTGCCTTGAAAAGTACCTCGGCGGTATAGCCATTCGGTACCGTCACGCGGTCATCCTGATTGGCGGGGACAGACGTGAATTTAACTTCGTAGCTTTCGGCCTTGGGGCGGGGCTTGACCGGATCGCCTTTTTTCGGTGCCTCGCGCGGGGCATCGCCCTTTTTGGCACCGTCGCCTTGTCCCTTTGTGGCCAGCGCGTAAAGCGGTACCATCGAGAGTCCCATAAGGCCGCCAGCGATAATCGAACGGCGCGACGGATTGGCCGCGACAATTGCTTCAAGGCTGTTGGGTCCGGCGGAATCGACTGTTTCGCCGCGAAAAGGTGCACGGGCGGCATCGGTTAGATGTGACATGAAATCTCCCCTTGATGAGTGGTCGCAGAGCCTGAGAATCGCGCGGGTCCGCATGCGGGAGAATTGCAGATGCCGGTGTCAGGGGAGTGACGTCATTGCGTCACCTGCGGGACTCAAAATGAAACTAATGTGACAATGGCGGCGAACATGGGGCACCGGTACGAAAAGCTTTGACGTTGCCGCCGGTTAAGCAAGCCACTGCTATGAACGAGGCAGGTTAAAACGGGGAGGGTCGCACCTTGAAAACCGGTCTGCTTTCGGCACTTCCTGCCGCCATAGCGCTGCTGTTTGCCGCGCCGCTGCACAGTCGTGGCGGCATGAACGATGAGGTGCTTGAAGAGCTCAACTATCTGCGTGCCGAGCCGTCGGCCTATGCCGCCGAACTTGACGATTTCGAACGGCGTTTCGACGGCAGGCTGGTGATGGGCGAAGATAACGAGCCGGATGTGATGAGCAACGAAGGCGTTCGGGCGGTGACCGAAGCGGCCCGTGCGCTGCGCCGTGTGCGACCGCTTGTACCCGTAGAGCATAGCGCGCTTCTGGCCAAAGCCGCCGGCGACCTTGTCCGTTCACAGGGTGTCTCGGGGCAAACCGGACATATTTCGAACCGCAAGGGGCCGGGTGATCGTGTGACGGCCCGCGGTGGCGGCCCCTATGTAGGGGAGGTCATCGCTTATGGCGTCTGGAGCGCCCGCAACGCGATCAGGCAATTTGTCGTTGATGACGGGGTTGCCGGGCGCGGGCACCGGAAATTGCTGCTCTTGCCCAACTATCGCTATGCAGGTGTCGCCTGCGGTTCGCACAGCGTCTGGCGGAACATGTGCGTTATCGTGCTGTCCGAAACGCGCGATGGCGGTCCGGTCATGCCGCGCCGCAATTAAGCTTCGTCGCTTTGCAACCGCATGGCGACGTCGTTCATGAAGCGCACGTCATCGCCCTTGGCGAGCCAGTCAGCTTCCCCCGCGACTGCGCCCAGAAGGTCGGCCAAGTCGTCGATCTCGCTCTTGTGGAAATTGCCGAGCACATAGCCAGTGACGCGGTCCTTGTGGCCGGGGTGGCCAATCCCGAGGCGCACGCGGCGAAAGTCGGCACCGATATGGTCGATCATCGAACGGATGCCGTTATGCCCCGCCGCGCCGCCGCCGACCTTAACCTTTACCTTGAAGGGGGCGAGATCGAGTTCGTCGTAGAAGGCGGTCACTTGCTCTGGCTCGAGCTTGTAGAAATCTAGCGCCGCACGCACGCTGCGTCCGCTTTCGTTCATGAACGTAGCGGGTTTGAGGAGGATGATCTTTTCAGGTCCGAGCCGGAGTTCCTGCACCCAGCCTTGGAATTTCTTGGCGGGCAGCGGGAGGTCGTGGATTTCGGCAAGCGCATCGATCGCCATGAAGCCGATATTGTGCCGGTGCATGGCATAGGTCGGTCCGGGATTACCAAGGCCTACCCATAATTGCATTGCACCGACCCTTTAGAAAGGACGTCGCCCCCGCGCAGGCGGGGGCCTCAGTAGGTTTAACTGCACCGGAATGCATGCACTCCCGAGGCCCCCGCCTGCGCGGGGGCGACGAGCTATATTTACTCGGCTTCGGCGGCAGCTTCGCCTTCGTCCTTCGTCGTGTCGCCATCGCTCGACTTGAGCGCCGACGGGGCAACGATGGTGGCGATCGTGAAGTCGCGATCGGTAATCTTGCTTTCGGTACCTGCAGGCAGCGCCACATGGCTAATGTGGATCGAATCGCCGACGTCGAAGCCGGTGACATCAATCTGGATGTCATCAGGAATCTTGTCGTTTTCACAGATCAGTTCGAGTTCGTGACGGACCACGTTCAACACGCCGCCGCGCTTCAGGCCGGGCGATGCGTCTTCATTGAGGAAGATAACAGGCACATTCACTTCGACCTTCGCACCCTTGACGATGCGCAGGAAGTCGACATGGGTCGGGCGATCGGTGACCGGATGGAAAGCGACGTCCTTCGGCAGGGTAATCTGCTTCTTGCCGCCAAGGTCGATCTCGACCACGCTGTTCGAAAAGTGGCCGGTCATCAGCAATTTGACGAGCGCCTTTTCTTCGACATGGATGAGTTCGGGGTCTTGTTTGTTGCCGTAAATCACGGCGGGAATCCGGTTTTGACGACGCAAATCGCGGGAGGCTCCCTTGCCAGCCCGTTCGCGCGTCTCGGCCGACAAAGTCAGCTGATCGCTCATGTTAAATCTCCGTTTAAGTTACCTTGCCGCCACGCCTCCAGGGATGTCTGCGAACGGCAAGCGCGCGCCTATATGCGCAGCTTGCCCGAAAAGCAAGCTTTCAGGTCAACGCCTTGTAGAGGCTGAACAGGCTGGTCGCGGTCAGCACGACGCCGACCATCAGCATCAGCACGCGAAGATTGATGCGTTTGGCAATGACAGCGCCGAACGGTGCAGCAATCAGACCGCCAATCAGCAAGCCGCCAGTAACCAGAGTGAACGCTTCAAGTCCGATGGTCAGGATAAAGGTAATCGAAATGCTGGTAGTCAGGAAAAATTCGGCGGTGTTGACGGTGCCGACGGTCTTGCGCGGATCGGTTCCCTGGATCAGCAGGTTGGAGGTAACGATCGGCCCCCAGCCGCCGCCACCCGAGGCATCCATAAAACCACCGATAAGTCCGAGTGGCACCGCCACTTTCGGGTCGCGCGGTTTGTGCTCGTGCGTGTAGTCCCACGCCTTGTACAAAAGGTAAAATCCGATGGTGGTGAGATAGAGCATAACGATCGGCCGTGTCACCGAGGCATCGATGTTCGATAGCAAATAGGCACCCGCGCAGCCGCCGATCACGCCGGGTATGGCAATGCGCGCGAACAGCTTCCAGTCGACATTCTTGTGGAGAGCGTGACTGATGCCCGACGCGCCGGTGGTGAACATCTCGACCAGATGCACACCCGCCGAAGCGCGTGCAGGCGGCACGCCCATGACGCTCACCAGCAAGGTGCTGCAAATCACCCCGAACGCCATGCCAAGCGCGCCGTCGATCAACTGCGCGGCGAAACCGATGGCGATGTAAGGCGCAATGGCCGCCCAATCGAGATTGTTCAAAAATTCGATCATCCGACCCCCAACCGTTCGGTTTGATTTTTCAGCAGCTTTTCAGGGTATAGCCACTGGTTGTGCCCAGCGCTTCCCCTAAATTTATTTCAACGAACCAAGCACATGTTTTGTACCGGAACGAGCCATATCGTTCCGGCAAAGTTATCAGAAGCTAAATTTGATTGTACCCCCAAATGTCCGCGGATCGCCAGGCTGTCCGGCTATCAGGCCGACATTACTGGGCGCCACTTGCAACAGTTCGAAATAGTTCACGTCGAACAGATTGCGCACCCACCCATAGACATCGAAATTGTCCGACCGGAAGCCGACCCGATAGTTGGTCAGCGCATAGCCATCGATATTGGTATAGATCGAGGGCGAGGGGTTGGATGAAAAATCTGAGCGATAGTTGCCGTCGACCGCCACATAAAGCTGTCCTTCTGTGGCGAGCAATGTCAGCGGCGCATTGACCTCGGCGCCGTAAGACAGCGACCATTTGGAGACACCGGGAAGACGCTGGCCCGAAATGTCGCAGTTGGCCGGGCTAAGGCCACCGGGTGTTCCGGGTGCGCTTGGCGTCTGGCCGGCAGCAACAGTCGTGCCGCCAGCGAGTTCGGGCGGGCAGGGCGCATCGACGAAGCGGGCATATTTCGCATCGGTATAGGCGGCATTGAGATAGGCGCTAAACCGGTCGCTCGGGCGGATCTTGAAGTCTGCCTCCACGCCTTGCGAGCGGACCTTGCCCGCGTTGGCAAGATAGCCGCGCAGGACGCCCAGCTGCCCGTTGGTCACCGTCGCCTGATAGTTTTTGATATCGGTGCGGAATATCGCGAGATTGAACGTCGCCCTGCGGTCCCAAAGCTCGGTTTTGACGCCTGCCTCGAAATGGTTCACCGATTCCGGCTTGATGACGCCGGCGGAAAGGATGGGGTTACCAGCGGCGTCGGTAGGAAGACCGTTCTGGTTGATGCCCACGGTCTTGAAACTCTTTGCATAGGTCGCATAAGCCAGCACATCGTCGGCGAGCTTGTAATTGACATTAATGTCGTAGCTGAAGTTCCAGTCCTTGACCGACGGTGCGCTCAATTGCGGCTGGTAAACGCCGCACTGCGCCGCCCTGATCGATCCGGCTGGCGGTGCGGGATTGAAGCACGAGATTTCAGTGCCCGACCCGTCCAGCACGCGGCGCTGATAAAAGCCTTCTTTCTTGTCATAATTGATGCGGATGCCCGGCTGAATGGTCAGCGCATCGGTGATTTTCCAGCTCAACTGTCCAAACAGCGCGGCGCTAGTGCTCTTTAAAAACTGCGTATTTGCTGCTGTCAGGCCGTTCAGTACGGCAGGGTTGCTGGCGAGTGCCCCGGTAAGGTTCCAGCGGCTGGCATTGATGCCTTGTTGTTCGATGCCCTGCGTATCGATCCGCTGTTTGAAACCGAATGCGCCGACTACAAAGTCTATCCTGTCGCCGGAATAATTATAGCGGAATTCCTGGCTATATTGATCCTGTTGCGAAGGGTTTTGCGACCTGGAAACGATCGAAAGGCCCGTAAAGTCCCGATCGTTTTCAGGCTTCCAGTCCCAGAAACGCCAGGCCGAAATCGATGTGAAGGTGCCGGGGCCGACATCCCACTTCACCTTCAATGAAGCGCCGCCAATCTTGTTGCCTGCGTTCAGGCTGGCATCGATATCGGTCAGACGGTCGAACGGATTGCGACTGATGACGCTATAGTGCTGCGCTGCCGCTAACGCCGCATATTGCCGCGCGAGCGCGCGCTGGGTCGCCCCTGTACGGACGAATACAGTGCCGCAGCACTCGGGATTCTGCCTGCTATAGTCGCCCGACAGGGTAATGCTGAGGTCGTCGTTCGGCTGGAACAAAAGCGTACCGCGCAGGCCCAGATTGTCCTGCTCGTTAATGTAGCGGTCGCTGGTGACATTGAAGATGGTACCGCGACGGCTGGTCGACGAGACGGCGATGCGTGCGGCAATCTTGTCCGATAGCGGTCCGGAGACGGCCGCCTTGGCTTGCCTGAAATCGAGATTGCCGATGGTCACCTCCGCCCGCCCTTCGAAGTCGAATGTCGGCTGGTTGGTGGTGATGTTAATCGCGCCCGCCGTCGTGTTCTTGCCGTAAAGCGTACCCTGCGGCCCGCGCAGTACTTCGACCTGTTCGACATCGAGGAAGTCGAACGTCGCGGCGGCGACTCGCGCGTTATAGACATCGTCGACATAGATGCCGACGCCCTGTTCGAAACCGTCACTGGTCAGCCCGAACGGCACGCCAAGGCCGCGGATGTTGACTGCGGTGTTGCGCGGGTTGGAAGCATAAACCTGCAATGTCGGGGCGAACTGCTGGAGCTTGACGACGTTAAAATTGCCGGTGGATTCGATGCTGTCGCCCCGGATGACCGAGATTGCGAGAGGCACTTCCTGTGCAGTTTCCTGACGGCGGCGGGCGGTGACGATGATCACATCGCCGCGACTGGCTTGCTCGTCCTGCGCCTCATCGGCTGTGGCGCTGTCAGCTGCGGCAGCGGCCTCGGCGGTGGTTTCGGCAATAGTCTCGGCACGGGCGGGTGTCGCCAGTGCAAGCGTTGAAGTGAAGGCCAGCAAAAGCTGTGCGTGACGATGTCGCATGATGCTCTTTCAAGGAAGAAGGAAGCATCCGGTTGACCGGTCTGCGTCGAAGTTGGGGTTGGGACTTTAGGCGCGACCCTAATTGGCGAAGCGCTTGCGCTCGGTCACATCGACCTGCACCAGCTTTCCTTCGTGGACTGTCAGTTGAATGGCACCGAATTTCAGCCTGCCCAGGGCTTCGATCACCGACTGGATGGGTGCCGGGAATGAGTCTTTTTCTGTCCCGGCATTTTGCGCGGAAGGCTCTTCGGACATAGTCACCTCGTTGCTTGCACGGAATCGCCCGATAGCGCCGTGACAAGGCGGGTGCTTAAACTCAACAATTTTAGTTGACAATAGTATTCGGCGATAGTTTTCGTTTCAGCGCCGGAAGCGTCTTTTTTTGAGATAAGCCGAAAGACGCTATTCTGCGGCCTCTAACAGGTCCGGCGCTTCGATACGGTCGGACAGCGTGATTCCGTCGAGCAGATTGGCGGTCTTGTCGCGCACCTGCAGCATCAGGGCGCGGGTGCGGCAATTGTCTTCCTCGACGCAATTCTTGCACGTTTCGTGCGCATAGCGGCTTGCACACGGTACCAGCGCAAGCGAACCGCGCATGATGCGGATAAGGTCGCCGTAACTGATATCGATCGGCGGTACGCCCAGCCAGTAGCCACCGTCCTTGCCCCGCTGCGATGCAATCAGCCCCGACCGGGATAGTTCGGACAAAATGACCGTCAGGAATTTGGGTGGTATTTTTTGCGCCTCGGCGATGTCGGCCAGTTGCACTGGCCCTTCGCCATAATGGTCGGCCAGATGCTGCATCGCCCGGATGGCGTAACGTGTTTTCTGCGACAACATGACGTATCTGTGCGCCCGCTCGTGCTAAATTTCAACCCCGGCGGTTGAGAATGATGCCGTGTGTCTATTTACTGTTGCCAAAATGAAACTCGGGTGAACTGTCACGGAGTCCGGACAAATCATTATTGCAATGCCGTGACAGCGGGCA